>ERZ780080.42-NODE-42-length-43259-cov-5.17128_pt1 | contig 43259 bp, 33 predicted proteins | sample MGYA00511175_ERZ780080 | MGnify/ENA primary metagenome ERZ780080 (study PRJEB29588, sample SAMEA2148733) | human gut metagenome | biome: human gut; feature: human-associated habitat; material: faeces | place: Denmark | collected 2008/2010 ...
TTTAGGGAGACGGGCAAGTTCTGACTGAGCGAAGTTAGGACTTGCCCGATTTTTTTGCAGACACAAAAAAGGCCATCTCAAAGTTTATTTGAGACAGCCTCTTTATTAAATAAACACTTCACTTTTTATCATTAAACAAGAATGTACCAAAACCAAAATGTTCATAATAAAAACCTTCTGGTCTGTTTTTCTCTACAACCTTCTGAGTGTATGGCATATCCAGCCCTTTACGATTTACATAATGATTATAAACCATCTCATATATTGGACGAAACTCTCCTCTATCTTGAGCAGAAATCTTATCCCAATTGCTATACTTACCAGTCACATCCTGAAATACACTATATGGAACATCATCATAGCCCAGATTATATTTTGCAGTGTATTCAAAACCTTTCATAAGCCGATTGTCAAGCACAGAGTACAAATCTGTTCCTTGCTTATATGCAATCTCACAAGTAACAGACAAGCAAGCTAAACCCAATTGAGTATGAGCCTGGTCTCTACCACTTTCCTGACACTGGCCCGTTTCACCATCAATATAATTCCTGATTGTTCCATTATCATCTGCATTCAAATAAAACTCTAATGCTTTTTTATACATTTCCTTATCATTGAATAAAACTGAAGCAGCAATATAAGTCATACCAACAGAAGCTCCCCAGTTACCATTTGAGTAAGCAGGAGTAGACATAAAAGTCTCTAGTACTGGTATAAAAACAGTTTTCAACATATTACATACTATATTGAAACTTTCATCAGTCATACCCTGAGGATATAAGTACCTCATCAGTTCAACAGCATAAATAAACTTCACTCCCATAATTGATGGTAATAAAGTCGTATCATCACCTAAAATAGTCTTTACAGTCTCACCATATTTAATAAGAATTTCTGTTGACTTTTTTGCATACCGTTCATCTTGAGTTACAGCATACATTACAGCATTCTGATATGCTGCATTAAAATCACTCTCATACTTACCCTGAATACTTACTCCACCAATATTACCTCTGTATAATTCTTCAAAAGGCCCCTGAATAGAATAATCATAACTAGAAAGGGGATCCGATTCGAGCTTTTTATACCCACTAAAACCAGGCTCTTCTTGATTAGCAACAATCTCACGCATACGCTCAATATCAGACATCGTATGCAATATTCCAGGATGTACCAAAGATGGAATATAATTTACATCAACCTCTTCTTCATCATCCATCGTTAAATCAACAATTCCGAATTCATTTTTTAAACACGAGGAAAAGATTGCACAAAAGAAAACTAATCCAATTATAAAAATATATTTTTTCATATCAATTCTCATTTATAGTTAACCCTTCTGATTTAACGAATTCTTTTACATCATTAATAGACTTAAATGTTTGTACCCAATAGACATTATACTCTATTTGCTTATTAAGTGTCTTTATATCTGCATATTTAATTTGCAAAGCAGTAAACTCAGCTACAGCATTAGTTGGTAAAACGCCTCCAGTAGACCACCTTTGAGATGAAAGATCATAAACAAAAACCGAACTTCCATCACTACATTTATACAAATACTCCCATTTATTTGCTCCCTCAAGACTTCCTTTGTAAGTAATACCATTACATGTTGCCGTTCCGTCTACTGTTATATTACGTGACAAATCCTTATCTGGATACTTATCTCTCACATCATCCATACGTACAGCAAAAATCGGATACTTACCTGCATGCATCCATGTCTTCTTACTATAGCATTTTAAGTCTGCACGCTGATTATCTACTTTCGCAGTATATGTAGTTATCGTAATCTTACCATCACTCCAAATATGAGATGTAGATGTTCCACTACCAGATTGTTTTGCATCATACCATGTATAGTTATTTTTATCATGATATAGTTCACGCACCAGTCCTTCTTCTAATCTTAACACAATGCTTGAAGTGTTCCCTGTTGCAGGACATAATGCAGTAATTGTCACATCACCAAAGTTCCCATCTTGATTGAATACAACCGTTCCATTTTCCACTGTAGCTATATTCTCATCACTTGAAGACCATTCAATCAAAGACGTAGTACAATTCTCTGGAACCGTGGAATAATTTAAGCTCAACTGCTTATCGGTAATAGCCCATACACAAGACTCCTTAGAATATGAAGGATCAATTGTAATACTCTCAGGCTGTACGGTTTTAAGAACATTAAGAACTATGCTTCCCGAAACATTAGATCCATCTAATGCTGTACCTGTAATAGTAACGGATTGCTGATTGGATGTTATATCTTTGGCTGTAACCAATCCTTTTGAATCAACAGTTGCCACAGTCTCATCCGAACTTGTCCATTTCACTGTTTTATAAGTAGCATTCTCTGGTAAAATAGAAAAATCCAGCTGAAGATCTTCACCTACATATATTTCTGTTTTTTCACTTGTCAGCACTATTGATTCAGCTTTTCTCATTTTGTCAGACACGACCACCTTAAGTGTACTAAAGATACCACTACCTGCATAAAATACAGCAGGAGATACCTGAATAATAGAATAAGACCCTCCGTTACCACTAATAGCTTTTACAGTACCTGTTGCATCTACTGTCGCTATAGCTTCATCGCTCGAAGACCATGCAACTTCTTTAAAAGTCACATTTTCTGGAGTTATGGAATGTCCCAAACCAACAACTTCTCCTTTAAGCATAGGAAGGACATTAGCCCCGGTTTCATCTTTATAAACCAAAGCACTTACCTCATCTGGCACAGATATATTTACAGCTTCAGGATAAATAACCTGTGACAACTCGCTCATTTCATTGTTCTCACATGAGCATAATACAGAGAAAACAGCAGCACATAACAAACTGCTACCAATTTTATATAAATGATACTTTGCCATAAAACTTTCTATAAAACATTAACAAAATCAATTATTACCCCACCCTGGATTTTGCTTAAGTTGAGGATTTAATTGTAGCTGATCTGAAGGTAATGGATACAAATATAATTTATTATCCCAAACTCTATCATCATACAATATGATACAGCCATCTTCATTCAACTTTCTTGATTGGTTATTCCAATTTGACTCAAACCAGGTACCCGTAAACTGTATTCCCAATTGAGGCTGTACCATTTCTGCTGGAGCCGTTGCCCAACGTTTTAAATCATCTATTCGGAATCCTTCCAAAAATAATTCCACAGTTCTTTCACGACGAATTTCTTCCCGCATTGACAATCCATTCTTTGCTACAAATTCATTGGTCAAATCTGGCATAGTTGGATTGATGCGTTTTCGCACTTTATTAAGATAAACTAATTCATCATTAGCAATATTACCAGAAAGTTCATAAATTGCTTCCGTGTAATTCAACAAAACTTCCGCATAACGAATAACAGGATAATCTATAGATTCATACCAATCAGGAACTTGGCGCTCCACACACCATTTATAGTTCTGATACCCACTATTTGAACGCACATTCATTTTTAATGCATTTTTCTCATCCTCATCTGTCCACGTCGTTCTCCATGTACCATCATTATTCCAATATAACTGTTCATGCTGAATCAACGTATTATTCATACGATTATCACGATTAATAAATTCTGTTGCAGCTCCACTATACCCTTTAAATGTATCTCCAGCTTTCTCTATCGGTAAGCCATTAGAACACAAATACATATTTGCCATCTTACGTGTTATATAACAAGCATTTGCTAGCATAGCATGTGTAATATCTATATTTTTATCTCCATCACGATGACGATGTACAAAAATATATTCTTTATTAGAAGATTTATTAAGATTTGCAGGATTACACTGAGCAGCATCCTCTAGAATAAACATATATCTATAACTTTGATTACCTAAAACTTCATTGTAGAATAATTCGTATTTATTATCTTTAATCACATTATAGGCTGCATCTTTTGCAATGGTCAATAGTTCCGAACTTCGTTCCGTATTTTCATTAGTATCTGCACCATTGGTATGAAACTTTTGCCAAGTTCCTTCATAAAGAGCCACCCTAGAGAGCATTGCATAAGCTGCATATTTAGTTAATCGACCCATATCAGCTGTTTCAGGCAGACTTTCAGCAGCCTCTTTAAGATCTATAATAATTTGGTCTACCACTTCTCCTCTGTCATTTTGTTTTGCATAAAGTTTTTCCGAATCTAAATCTAGTGGTTCAGTCAATAATATAGCATCTCCCCAAATCTGAACAAGTTCAAAATAACAGTATGCACGAAAAAACTTAGCTTCAGCCACAGGTATAGCAATCGCAGCCTTATCTTCAAACGATTCAGCATGATTTAATAAAAGATTCGTATAATAAATCTGTTTATACAAAGCTGTATAGTTTGCATCTTCAGAAGGTATTACATTTGTTCCCTGACTATACGTATTTACTGATGCTGCTGCAACTAAATCTGATCGATAATCACTATGAGGGCCATCATAAACTCCATTTCCATAATTTTTATCAGCAGAAAGAGAAAAATCACGAGACCAGCTATAAAATTGATTTGCAAATAGCTGAAAGTTATCGGCTTTATTCCAAACCAAGTTATCCCCCATTTGTGCTTTAGGATCTAAATCAAGACACGAAATCATCAGTAAGCAAGAAGCAACCAAAGACAGGCCTCTCATACAATATTTATTTTTCATACTTAAGCATTTTAAAAAGTTAAACTTACACCAAAAGTAATATTACGAGTAAAAGGATAACGCTTCAGACCCGTTGCTTCACGTGCTGCCTCAGGATCCCATCCATCTTTTATTTTTGTATATTCCCATAAATCAGTTCCTGTGACATAAATACGAGCAGCTTGGATACATTTTATGTTATTTAGCAACGATGTTGGAAAAGTATATCCTATGGTTAAATTCTTTAATCGTAAATAACGGGCATCCTGAGAAGTCAAAGAAGATGCTTGATAGTTATAATTATTGATATTCTTATCATTTGTATAAGGTGCATAATATGCATCTAGATTATCCGTACTCCACACATTACCAATAGAAGCAGTAGTAGTATTCACAAACTTATCCCTGAAAGGTACAGTCCAATAATCTATATCACGATAAACAAAACGATTGGCAGCCCCCTGGAATATAACACTTACATCAAGTCCTTTGTAAGAAACTCCAGCATTAAATGAATAGGATATCTCAGGAGTATCACTGCCCAAATATATATAATCTTTTTCATCCAATACACCATCACCATTTTCATCACAATACATATTATCGCCTACCCGTAAGTTCTTAGGCATATTAATTCCATTATTATCAAAATATTTAGCTAGATATGCCTGCAACTGTTCCTCGTTTTGTATTTTCCCACCATAACGTAGTCCAAAAATAGAATTCAAAGCATAACCCTGCTGAGTTTTCACATAACCAGAAGTCAATACAGTTGTACCGCCATAATCAACCAATTTATTGCGAGCAAAAGTAAACGTGCCACCCACATAATAATTTACGTCTGATATTTTTCCACGATAAGTTAACTGACCTTCAAATCCCCAGTCCTTAAATTTTCCGGCATTTGCTTTAGGAGCCTCATCACCAAGTGTTCCTGGGAATGTAACACTTACCAACATATTATCATTTTTTTTCAAGAAAGCCTCAACAGAACCACTTAAAGAACCATTTAAAAAGCCAAAATCAACACCAACATTGTAATTCTTAATACGCTCCCAACTACGAGAGTTCGAAGCTAACTTTCCATTTGTCTTTATATAAGACAACTTTCCATCACCCACATAAGCTCCAGTTCCAGCTACCATATTATACAACTGAACACCATCATAGTTATCAATTCCACTCTGATTACCCATTTCCGCATAAGACAGGCGAAGCTTCAAATCACTCAGCCAATCTATATCCTGCATAAAGTTTTCCTGCTTGATCCTCCATCCCAAAGAAGCACCGTAGAATAAATCCCAACGGTTTTCTGGCTGAAATTTGGAAGACCCATCATATCGCCCGTTTACCTCTAATAGATACTTGTCTTTATAACTATAATTGAAACGGCCAAAATAAGACATATTAGCATTTTGGTATTTATCTTCATTTCCACTCAGCGTAATTTCTCCTGATCCATTTACAATTTCCAATCCTGTCTGTATATCCTTAACTTTCACACCAAAATAAGTATATTCCTTAAACTCATATTGCGCGCCCAAAGTCAAGCTAAGATCGTGTTCTTGATTAAAAGTTTTGTGAGCATTCAAAAAGCCTGTTACCGAGTAAAAATCTGTACGTGAACTCGTTTGCTTATAATAAGAATTTCCTTGAACAGGATCAACGCGAACCTGTACATCTCCTACATAATTATAATAGGTAATTGCATTTTCCGTTTGATTTCTAGTAGCTGTGCTAGTATTATATCCAATGTTTGCATTAGCTGTTAACCAATCTGTTATCATCCAATTTAATGTTTCGCTCACATTAAAGGAAGACACAGATAAACGATTATCTCCACCTTCTGTTACTTTTGCAACAGGAGATCCCCATGCTCCCCAAGCGTAAGCTTTACCATTTAAAGACATCAATGGCAAACCTGGCATTGGCAAAGAAGAAGTCAGAACTGAACTTATCATGGAAGGAGCAACCTGTTCTTGACGATTATATGAAACAGAGGAGTCTAAAGTTAAATTCTTTGCTAACTGAAAAGTATTATTTAGACGAAAATTATAACGATTATTATTATTATTTCCATACTGGAGAGTCGAACCATCATAAAGATAACGTAAAGACACCCTGTATGATGATTTCTCAGTACCACCAGAAATACTTAAATTTTGCTCTGTAGACCAAGTATTTCCAAACAAAGAAGACAACCAATCAACACTATCATCAAAAACAAAATCACTTACATCTGGAAATTTATTACCAAAAGGATGTGTACTATTCCGCAAATCAAGATAAGAACCTTTATACTTTTTAGCTAATTGAGCATAGGCATACCATTCATTTGATGTATTATTATCATTTTCCAAAGCAACCATCAATCCATCTGCCCATTGATCAATATTCATAAGCTCAGGCATCAAACCTACAGTTTTTAAAGTTGCAGTTCCATTATATTCAACTTTCGTCTTACCTTCTTTACCTTTTTTGGTAGTCACCAAAACAACCCCACCTGCAGCACGTGAACCATAAATAGCAGCCGCACCATCCTTTAGAAAGTTAATAGACTGAATATCATTTGAATTAAGCATACTCAGTTCACTAACGCTATTACAAGCAACACCATCAATAACAACCAAAGGTTCAATAGAATTTACAGAAACTGAACCACGCAAATTCATACTCCAGCTTTCATCACCTGGTGCTGAAGATGAACGTGAAATCATTACCCCCGGAACCTGCCCTTGAAGAGCAGCAAGCGGACTAGACAAGGCTCCTTTTTCCTGAAATGCCTTCGAATCAACTACTGTAACCGCTCCTGTCAATGATTCTTTTTTCTGTGTACCATAACCTACAACCACTACTTCATCCAACACTTCCGTATCTTCCTTTAGAGTGACCTTCGACAAACTAGGATCGGAAGCTTTCAGTTCCACCGTTTTATAACCGATATAAGAAATCACAATTACAGCATTCTTGGAAGACACATTCAACGAATAATTTCCGTCAATATCTGTAATTACACCATTTGTTGTTCCTTTCTCAAGAATACTTGCACCAATAACGGGAATACCGTCAGCATCCAACACCTGTCCTTTTACACTTACCGACTGCATGACCGACTGAACAGAAACCACCTCCGCATGCATAGGAGCCACGTTACCGGCTACTAAAGCCGAAACCATCATGGCTGAAAAAAGGACTCTCTGCGATGAATTTTTCAGAAAACCATTCTTCATAAGATTAAACTTTAAATTAACGTTTTTACTTCTCATCATTATTTTATATACATTGTTTCATATAGTTGCGCACTTCCTTGCGGCTGATGAACAGATGATTCTCTACCGTACGCTGCGAAAGATTCAGTTCGGTAGCAATATCAGCCGATGTTTTCCCCTCAAAACGATTCATGACATAAATTTTCCGACGCTGACAAGGAAGACATTTCACCCTCATCAGTTCTTGTTTCTGCAAGTCGCGTACAACGGCACGGGTATCTGCAGCCACAGCCTGCTGGGCCTGACCACATTCTTCCAGGTAAACAGAAGCTTCCTGCTTTCTATAAAGATGACGGAAATAATCGGATACCAGATTACGGACAATCGTAAACAAGAAATATTTTACGGTATCGGGACGAAGCATAGTACGGTATTCCAAAAGGCGAAGATATGCGTCCTGAACCAAATCTTCCGCATCTTCTTTTTCTCCTATTTTCTTATAGATATAAAAGAAGACCGACTGATGGTAGTCCGCAAAAATCTGTGCTACTAGCTCATTGGATGTGTTCGTCAGGTCTTTCATAAATTAGCTTGTTTTGGTCTTTTGACACTGCAAATGTATTTACAATTCCAAAAAACTAAAACAAATGTAACATGGAATAAATCTCACCTCATCCTTCAAGACTGATTTTTATACAAGCATTTGATTTACAATAAAATAAAGAATCCCATACAAGAGTCTCAAATTATTATTTGACACTTCTGTATAGGATTCTTTTTCAAAATCTGACACTAAAAAGCCTCTCAATCTACCGGACGGTGCTCACCTGAGACTTGTTTGATGTATTCGTTCGGAGTTATTCCAGCCAGTTTCTTGAACGTACGGAAGAACGAGGCACGCGAACTGAAACCGCAATATTCCGCCATGGCAGTCAGGGTATATTTTGCATACTCGTCTTTCAGGATGAGCGATTTGAATTCTTCCACACGGTATTCGTTGATATAGTCATAATAATTCTTTTCCAAATACTGGTTGAAGAGATAGGAAAGTGAATGGGAGGTAGTGCCTATCGACACGGCAAGATCTGCCACTTTGAGATTCGGATTGCGATAAGGTTTGTTACGCTTCATCTCTTGCTCCAGCAGACGGTAAAGCCGCTTGCACTCTTCCGGACTGACCTTGTTCGTCCGGTATTTGTCATCAGCAGAGGAAGCAGTCTTTTTCTCAGACTTCGGTTCTATAGGTTCCGCCACAGTTTCTTCCTCTGTCACTGGTTCTATTTCCGGTGTTACGACTTCTTCTACCTCTTCTTCTTTCTTACCTTCCTCCACAACCGTCGGTATTTCCGCGTCGTTAAAGCCGTTCAGCTTACGTAAAACGGCCCATACCACACGCAACAGGCTACGGCGGAACACATACACACCCGCAGCCGCCAACAACAATGCCACAAGAGAATATATCCACTTATACCAGGAACGGTCGGGAATGCAAATATCCAAGGTCATGGCCGAATCGGGATACCCAATCTGACGGATAACAAAAGAAGTGACTCCCGAAGGTAAATCATACAGCGATACTTCCGATTTTCCCATTAAGGAAATCCACTCTCCCTCCTCTCCTAACTTATACTCATACATCAGGCTGTTCGGGTCGCTGTATGTAAGTGCAGAGAACTGAATGATTACGCTCTTCTGCGAATTCTCCAGTGTGAGCGCGTAATGGCCTTCTTCTCCCGAAAGCTGATGCTGCATGCTCTTACCATTGACCAGCACATCCGACAACGAAATAATATAACGGCTGGGAAGCATATCCATGTCTTTCCCGTTCAGGCGCACCAGTCCTCTGGAGTTACCAAACCAGAAGTTTCCGTCTTCATCTTTTATCGGAATGCAGTTGATGAATATCAGACTGGGAATACCATCGGCAAAATTGAAAGGTACGACCTTGGTTTTCTTGTCGAAACGGTACATACCCTTATTGGTCGCCACCCACAGCCAGCCTTCCGAGTCTTCCACCACAGCCATCAACGACTTTCCATCCAACAGCGTTCCGGGAGTGAGCCGGCTAAAATGACTCATGGTAAGGTCGGATACAAACAATTCTCCTTTATCCGGCAAGAAATAGAGCTGATGGTCGGAAGTTTCATAAATCATGCGGATTTTTTCTTTATGCACAAATCCTTCCGGGAACACATCGTTCTTCAAGCTTTCGGACGAAGGGTCCCAGATGCAGATACCGCTTTCCGTACAAATCCATCCTTTATGGGAAGAATCAAAATAAATCTCATAAACGTTGCCTTCGGGCAGCTTGGAACTGTCGCTCTTGAAGTGACGCACGATTTTCCCGTTCCGGTAACAATACAATCCGGCAGAAGTACCAATCCACAGATTTCCCCGGTCGTCAGGACGAAGCACAAAAATATGTCCATGCTGGAAGGGCTCGGAAGCAATCTCAAAATCCCGCAGTTCCAGTGTGGCGCCATCGAGCACATACATACCTCCCCCATAGGTTCCGATATAATATTTCCCGTCGAAATAACAGCTTGACACAATGATGGAAGCCCGCAGACGGGGAGCCTTGAATATTTGGAACCTGCCATCGGCCTCATCGATAAACACAAAGCCGTCGCGCGAACCTATCAGCTTCTGACTTCCATGAAAGGCAATGGTACGGACAGCCATGTCTCTGGAATCAAACAAATTCTCATATTGATAGGTGGAGAACAAGTCGCTCTGGAACAAGGTGTAGTCTACACCCAACTGGTAAAAGCCAATCCATAACAAGCCGTCACGGTCGACCAGTACAGAGTACACAGAATTGGAACGAATCTGGCTATCCGCCTCACGGTCATGCCGGAAAGTACGGATAACGCGCTGGCGACTCACGGAAATAAAATGTACACCGTTTCCGTCCGTTCCTACATAGAGCAGGTCTTTCCCATCGCCCGACAAAGCAGAGATGACTCCGCAACCTACATCCAGATAGCGTGAAAAGTGCTTGCTGGCAGTATCAAAAAGCACCAGTCCGCTAGTCATTGTACCCATAAAAACCTTCGAACCGATACGTGTGATGTTATAGAAAGAAAGGTTCTGCCCGTTCTTCGCCAATTTGTCTGAGAAAGAAGTGATGGACTGGTCGGACAAACGAAGAGATTTCAAGCCTCCCATCGTAGAGAGCCACAATATGCCGTTTTCTCCTTCCACCATTCCCGTTACAAAATTCGCACGCGAAAAGACATTCTTGTCTACCAGCACATGCTCAAAAACTCCTCCCTTGTATACATACAATCCTTTTTCCGTGCCCACATAGAGCACATCCCCCAACTTACAGAATGCATGTACCCCGCTTGTAATCATTTCAGGAGCCAGCCGCTCGAGCTTCTCGGCATCATCGGCCAGGCGAAAAAGTCCCATGCCCGTGCCAACCCACAGTTCATCGCCCGGCATCTCAATCAGTGCAAACACCCGCTTCAGGTTCTCATTACTTCCCTCTACCATGTAATGCTCCAGGCGTATACCATCAAAACGCTCTACTGAGGTATTCGTTCCCATCCAGACATAGCCTTTTGAATCTTTGTATATCGTATTAATGACCAAATCAGGAAGTCCGTCGGATATGGACAAACTACGGATTTCGGAGGAAACAGCTCCCGCTTGCAAACAGCACAGACTGGTTAACAAAAGGAGATAAATATATATCAAACATTTCTTCATTTACAAAACTGCCATAGGTTTCATGAGCAAAAATACATAGAATCTGCCTATATTTCATAAAAATATCCGACAAAAAACCGCACTGTCTTCCCAGAGATCAATACAAAACCTCATACCCTGATAAGTACTGTCAAAGAAGTACTACAATACTTCCTAGACAGTACCACAGTACTTCCTTTGCAGTACTTCAGTACTGCAAAGGAAATACTAGAAGAGCATATACAATTATAAATCAATATATTACTACAAAAGCAAACTTGAAATTTCATTTTACTTCAAAAGACGTAACTCTTTTGAAACTGAAAGTGTATATTTTTTCTTATCTACAACCACCCGACAAGGAGCCGTAGCTGTGTACATCCATTTTCCATCCCGCTTCAGCAACAAGACATCAGCTGACTCGTCTGTCCGGATGCTCACTCCATCCGCTTCCAGCTGTGTACCGTTGCCCAGGAAAGCCTGAAGAGTCTCTCCTTTTTCCGACTGACGGCACAGCGCATAGCTTGCACGGGCCTGCAACTTTTCCAACTTGCAGTGGTGTGCATTCTCATCCGACGACAGAATCCAGTCGACATTTCCATTGGTCAGTGCCACGCGTATGCCGACATGGCTGCCCTGCTGTTCACTCTTTACCTGCGGATAATCAACTGACGCAATGCAGGAAGGTTCTTTTACGGTAGAAGGTTCATACACCGCTACGAAAGGACGGTTCCAGGCTTCTCCTTTCTGGCGTGCCACGAAAGTGAGCGTAGGCTGGTCCTTAATAGAATACGGCATATCCTTGATACGGCTCAATCCTTCCGTCATGGGACTCAGGGCTGAAAAGATTTCGCGTCCTTCCTCCCCTTTCATCCAGAGGTTCATCGTAATATCGTCCTTGTCGGGCATCTGGATGGTAAATCCGGCTTTCACGTCTTTGTTTGTCACCGCCCGCTTCTTATTATATATATAGGAGTAAGCATACAGATGGGCTCCGGCAAAGGCCAGTTCTTGCGTAGGCTGAAGTCCGAGTTCGCTGCCGTCGGCCGCTGTCAGCGTCATGTGCTGTCCTAAGTTGTGATAGAAATAGTCGTGCATCTTGTCGCCACCTTCTACTTTCCGGCTACGGAATATATCGATATAATAGCCTGCAGAATCGCCTACGTTGACAATTCCATTAAGGCGGGTCTGGTCGGCAAAAGTTTCCGGTTCGCGGAAGCAGACTTCACTATAAGAAATCGGCTGATAAGGAAGCCGTTCACCAGCCGCAGGATACAAGGCACGCAGTTTGAAGGAATGGTTGCTCTTCATGACGGGATAAGAAGAAATACCGTCTACGCAGACCGTATTATGCGAAGGGAACTGGCTGTAGTACTCCAGGTAATCCAGACCTTGATACAAGGTTTTACCGATGCCGGCATCCGGACCGAGCACGTAGCCCTTACCATACAATTCCATGCTGATGCCGTTGGCGTGCATGTGATTGCCTTCACTTCCGTTCAGTGACACCATCAGACTGTGACGGGAATTCATCCCGTTACGCTGTACCAGCCAGCTCACATTCGGGGCATAGAAGGTAGGAGTTACATAGTCGTCAATCTGGCCAGCCTTCACTTTTTCATCCAATACGAGCGGTTTCCCGGCAAAGAAAGAAGTAATGGCTACCGGTGCCTTGCCTCTTTCCGCCACCGGAAGAGAAGAGGATGGGTCGAACAATTTCAGCATGGCCGTAAACTTACGTTCCTCTTCGGACTTTCCATGGGTACGGGCATTCTGAATCATATAACGGAAAATGTCAGTCCGCAGTGTAGAAGGATGCGTATCGCCAAATCCGCAGACCATACGGTTCGGGAAGAGGTATTGCGGCATGGCTTCTACGGCTTTCGAAAGTACCGGAATCTCCCTGGTCAGGTCCATACCCAGATTCTCATCGAACAGGCTGACAAAGCTGGCATAATCACCTACCACCACACTGCTGTAGCCGGGACATTCTGCCCAGATTCCCGTGGCCGCATCGAATCCGTAATCGGCCAGTTTTTTCAATGACCACTGACGAATGGATGACTGGTTCACCAAATAATCGATATAGTACTGGCGCCCTTTGCCGTCGGCATACTTCGTATCATCTTCCAGAATCAGGGCAATATTCATAATAAAATGCGCCTGCAGCAGATTCCAGTTGTTGTGAGGCACTCCGTTGGCAATGATGTTATCGGCACATTTCTTGAAAGCATCGGCATAGATAGTCATCTTTTCCGGCTTTTCTTTCTGCAAGTACGTATAAAGGAAATCATAAAGCGGCACTAAGGAATTTATGACATCTTCATGAATCACCTCAAAGGAAGTCATCCCTACCAATGTCTGCTGGTGACCGCAATTCAAGTCGACAGGCACATTGCGATAGTACAGCCCCGTCATGTACACATCGAAAACGGAAGCTGCTGCCGTAGCATATTTCTGTTCACCGGTCAGCCACCAGAGGAATGCCGCATCGCGGGCTATGCCTACGATTTCATTGTTGATGCTTTCAATCATTCTTCCGGTTTTGCTGATACTCACCCACTCGTAAGGGTTACCCTCCAGGGTACTGTTGGCCAGATACATTCCTCTAGCATCTTCCTGATAAGGCTCCAAGTCCTCCAGTCGAGGACGTTTGTAATTGGTGGCATGGCTGCGTGCTCCGGTAAATACCACTGTTGGAGCCGGTGCCTTCTCACCTCCGGCATGGTCGTAGTACTCACCTTTTATATATACATCAGTGGCATGTGTGTTCCAGTACATCAGCAAACGGGAGGACAGCCAGTCTGTTCCCCGGTCTACATATTTATCTGTCCGCTGCCGAAGCCGCTCATACACGTCTTTTGCCCAAGGAGCCTTCTTAATCAACTCCTGAGTTTCTTTCTTCCCCTCCTGTGTGGTCAGATAGCGGGGATGTCCTTGCGGAAGTTTCAAGTCCAACCGCCCGGTTTGTGCTTGTACCGCCCCTATAACCACAGACAGGCACAGCCACAGAATCACTCTTTTCATATCTTCTAGTTTTTTATTGTCACAATAACTAATACGAACGAACACGTAAAAATACTCAAAAGTCGACAGAAGTTTTTTACTTTCATCATCTGCAGAAATGTTAAAAACGAAAGAGAACGAAAAAAAAGGACGAAACATGCTCTAAAACATGGACTTTTATTAGTGTAATTTTACACTTATCCGTAATATTGCACTCGAATTAGTGTTACTAATACACTTTGAAAAACGAACAGTATAAAAACACGTTTTGATAACCGCAAAATCAATACACAAATAATTAAAATAATACTATTATGAATTGGAATTCAACTGAATTTATTTGGCTCGACTGGCTGGTTCTCACCGTCGGAGTCATCGCTATTGTATGGGCTGTTTACCGTGCAATAAAGAAAGATCAGGAAAAGATGAAAGGTGCCGACAGTCAGGACTACCTTTTCGGAAAAGGGGAACCTTGGTACATTATCGGTGCTGCTATCTTCGCAGCAAACATCGGTTCTGAACACCTTGTAGGATTGGCCGGTACAGGTGCAAAAGACGGTGTGGGAATGGCACACTGGGAAATGCAAGGATGGATGATCCTTATTTTAGGATGGTTGTTCGTTCCTTTCTATCAGCTATTAAACAACAAAATGGGCAAGATTATCACCATGCCCGACTTCCTGAAATTCCGCTACACACAACGTACTGGTTCATGGTTGTCTATCATTACACTGATTGCATACGTATTGACAAAGGTATCTGTAACCGCATTCACCGGCGGTATCTTCTTTGAATACCTGCTCGGACTTCCATTCTGGTGGGGAGCACTCGGCCTTATCTTCATCACAGCTATCTTCACTGTCTTCGGCGGTATGAAAGGTGTAATGACACTTTCTGCTATCCAGACTCCTATTCTTATTATTGGTTCATTCCTGGTTTTGTTCCTGGGCTTGAATATGCTGGGCGATGGCAGTATCTCAGAAGGATGGTCACAAATGATGGCTGTTTGTAACGCTGCACACGATGGTTTTGGTACAACTCACATGTTCCATACTGACCCTGCAGACCCTATGTATCCGCAATTCCCGGGCTATGTGGTATTCCTCGGAGCATCTATTATCGGCTTCTGGTACTGGTGTACCGACCAACACATCGTACAGCGTGTGCTCGGACAGACTAAGGGAGAAGATAACCGTAAAGTTATGGCACGTGCACGCCGCGGTACAATTGCAGCCGGTTATTTCAAGCTGTTGCCTGTATTCATGTTCCTGATTCCGGGTATGGTGGCATTCGCACTCTCACAGAAGACCGGCAGCAACATCGTAATGGATATCACCAACACACATGACACAGACGGTGCTTTTGCCATGATGGTAAAGAACATCTTGCCTGCAGGTGTGAAAGGTATCGTAACCATCGGTTTCATCTGCGCCCTGGTGGCTTCTTTGGCTGCATTCTTTAACAGCTGTGCAACATTGTTTACAGAAGACTTCTACAAACCTATGAAGAAAGGTATGAGCGAAAGCCACTACGTAATGGTAGGCCGTGTAGCTACAGTCGTTGTCGTACTGTTAGGACTGGCTTGGATGCCTATCATGATGAACATGGGTAACCTGTATTCTTATCTTCAAGATATTCAGTCTCTGATTGCTCCTGCCATGGTAGCCGTATTTACCCTGGGTATCTTCTCTAAGCGTATCACACCGAAAGCTGGAGAATGGGGACTTATCGGAGGCTTCCTTATTGGTATGCTGCGTCTGTTGACCAACGTGCTTACCGACTCTGGTAAAGCAGTTATGGACGGAGCGTTCTGGGAATACACTTCGTGGTTCTGGCAGACTAACTGGCTTATCTTCGAAGTATGGTTGCTGGTATTCATCGTTATCATGATGTACGTAGTATCCATGTTCACTGCCAAACCGACATCTGAACAAATTGCAGCCATCACTTTCACTGGCGACTACAAGAAAGCAATTCGCGAAAGCTGGAATATGTGGGATGTAATCGCTACATTGGGAGTGGTTGTTCTGTGCGCATTGTTCTACGCATACTTCTGGTAATCCATAGAAACCAACTCATAAAAAGAGGGCATGCAAATCAAAAACCGCATGTCCTCCTCCTTTTTTATAGAAACTACTGAAAAACACACATTCTATGTTGAAAAACATCTGAAAAAAAAAACAAGCAATTGTTTTAAGTGTTACTTTTACACCATAGATAACAACATCAATAATTTCACATGAAAAGCATGAATAAATCTTTCTTAGGGGCAAGTATCATTCTTGCAGTATTGAGCGGTTGTGCTTCCAAGCAAGCCCAGCAACCGGAGCTGACTTTATCAGGCTTGAACCCTGCTAATTTTGAGGTTTCAGCTGAAAATGCCAAACCTATCAAACTTTATACTTTGAAGAACAGCCAGGGTATGGAAGTTTGTGTAACCAATTTCGGCGGACGAATCGTATCGGTCATGGTTCCTGACAAGAACGGAAAGATGACGGATGTAGTTCTCGGTTTTGACAGCATTGCAGATTATCAGAATATTCCAAGTGACTTCGGAGCTTCTATCGGCCGTTATGCCAACCGAATCAATAAAGGGAAAATCACTATCGACGGACAGGAAATCCAGCTTCCGACCAATAATTTCGGTCACTGCCTGCACGGCGGTCCTACCGGATGGCAATATCAGGTATACGAAGCGAACCAAGCCAATGACAGTACCATCGTGCTGACCATGAAATCGCCCGACGGAGACAATAACTTCCCGGGAAATGTGACTGCCAATGTGACTTATTCATTGACTGCAGACAATGCCATCGACATCAAATACGATGCAACTACTGACAAGACAACAGTCATTAATATGACCAACCATTCTTATTTCAACCTGAATGGCGACCCGTCTAAACCAGCTACAGATCACCTGCTTTACGTAGCTTCCGACAGTATTACTCCGGTAGACAGCACCTTCATGACAACAGGTGAAATGATGGCTGTAAAAGATACTCCGTTTGACTTCAACACACCGAAGGCCATCAGCGAAGGAGTAACAGACTTCTCTAATGAACAAGTGAAATTCGGTAACGGATTTGACCATAACTGGGTATTGAAAACCAAAGGCGACATCAATCAGGTGGCAGCCAAACTGACCAGTCCGACCACAGGTATCAGTCTGGAAGTATATACAGACGAACCGGGTATTCAGGTGTATACCGGAAACTTCCTGGACGGAACGGTGAAAGGTAAGAAAGGTATTGTGTATCCGCAGCGTGCATCTGTATGTCTGGAAACTCAGCACTATCCTGACAGCCCTAACAAACCACAATGGCCTTCTGTTATCCTGACTCCGGGACAAACTTACCACAGTCACTGTATCTTCAAGTTTACAGTAGAAAAATAACAGAAACCCAAGAAACCAAGTTGTAAAGAACCAAAAGTCACGAACTTCATGACCACATATTATAATCATAATCCCAAATTTTATGTCGGAATCGACTGTATTATCTTCGGATTCGACAAAGGCGAACTGAATCTATTGCTGCTCAAAAGAAATTTCGAACCTGCAATGGGACAATGGTCGCTGATGGGAGGCTTCATCCAGGAAAACGAAAGTGCCGATGATGCGGCCAAACGCGTATTAAGCGAACTGACCGGACTGGAAAATGTATACATGGACCAGATCGGTGCGTTCGGAGCTGTAGACCGCGATCCGGGCGAACGAGTTATTTCACTGGCTTATTATGCCTTAATCAATATCAATGAATATGACCGTGAACTGGTGCAACAGCACAACGCATACTGGGTAAACATCAACGAATTGCCCGACCTGATTTTTGACCACAATGAAATGGTTGAGAAGGCTCGTGTCATTATGAAGCAGAAAGCCTCAAGAGCACCGATTGGCTTTAATCTCTTGCCGGAATTGTTCACCCTGACACAACTCCAAAGCTTGTATGAAGCCATTTACGGTGAACCGATGGACAAGCGAAATTTCCGCAAGCGCATTGCAGAAATGGGATTCATAGAGAAAACAGATAAAATTGATAAAACAGGATCACGAAGAGGAGCCTCTCTCTACAAATTCAACGACAAGGCTTATCAGAAAGATCCGAAATTCAAACTTTAAGAATATGTTAGAAGCACTGAAAGAAAAAGTGTTCCATGCCAACCTGGATTTGGTGAAACACGGACTGGTTATTTTCACGTGGGGAAACGTATCGGCCATCGACCGTGAAAGCGGACTGGTGGTTATCAAACCCAGTGGAGTGTCTTACGATGAAATGAAAGCAGAAGACATGGTAGTAGTCGACCTGGAAGGAAACGTGGTAGAAGGAAACTTGCGTCCTTCAAGCGACACACCGACTCATCTTGTACTGTACAAAGCCTTCCCTGAAATCGGCGGTGTGGTACATACACATTCTACCTACGCTACTGCATGGGCACAGGCCGGCTGCGATATTCCGAACATTGGAACGACTCACGCCGACTATTTCCACGAAGCTATCCCTTGCACTGCCGACATGACGGAAGAAGAAGTGAAGGGTGCCTACGAAAAGGAAACAGGAAACGTAATTGTAAAACGTTTTAAAGGCATGAATCCGGTACATACTCCGGGCGTACTCGTAAAGAACCATGGTCCTTTCTCATGGGGTAAGGATGCACACGATGCAGTTCACAATGCCGTAGTCATGGAACAGGTAGCCAAAATGGCCAGCATTGCTTACGCTGTCAATCCGAATCTGACCATGAACCCGCTGCTGGTAGAAAAACACTTCAGCCGCAAGCACGGTCCGAACGCTTATTACGGACAGAAAAAGTAATATAAAACGAATATCCAACCAATTAAAAACATAAAATCACTATGAACGCATTTGATCAATATGAAGTATGGTTCGTAACCGGAGCTCAGCTCCTTTACGGAGGCGATGCAGTTATCGCGGTAGACGCACACAGTAACGAAATGGTAGCAGGTTTGAATGCCAGCGGCAAATTGCCTGTGAAAGTAGTATATAAAGGAACTGCCAACTCTTCTAAAGAAGTAGAAGCAGTGTTCAAGGCAGCTAACAACGAAGAAAAATGTATCGGTGTCATCACTTGGATGCATACCTTCTCTCCTGCTAAAATGTGGATTCACGGCTTGCAGCAGTTGAAGAAACCGTTGCTCCACCTGCACACTCAGTTCAACAAGGAAATTCCTTGGGATACCATGGATATGGACTTCATGAACCTGAACCAGTCCGCTCACGGCGACCGTGAATTTGGTCACATCTGCGCTCGTATGCGTGTACGCCGCAAAGTAGTAGTTGGCTACTGGAAAGACGAAAACACTTTGTCTAAGATTGCTGTATGGATGCGCGTATGTGCTGCATGGGCAGATTCTCAGGATATGCTGATTCTGCGTTTCGGCGACCAGATGAACAACGTAGCCGTTACAGACGGTGACAAGGTAGAAGCTGAACAGCGCATGGGCTACCACGTAGACTACTGTCCGGTAAGCGAACTGATGAGCTATCACAAAGAAGTAAAAGACGAAGAGGTAGAAGCTCTTGTAAAAACTTACTTCAATGAATACGACCACGATGCAGCATTGGAAGACAAAGCTTCTGAAGCATACCAGAAAGTATGGAATGCCGCTAAAGCTGAACTGGCTCTGCGTGCTATCCTGAAAGCGAAAGGTGCCAAAGGTTTCACAACTAACTTCGACGACCTGGGTCAGACTGACGGAAGCTACTTCGACCAGATTCCGGGATTGGCTTCACAGCGCTTGATGGCAGAAGGATATGGTTTCGGCGCAGAAGGTGACTGGAAATCAGCTGCTCTGTATCGTACAGTATGGGTAATGAACCAGGGATTACCTAACGGATGTTCTTTCCTGGAAGACTACACACTGAACTTCGACGGTGAAAACAGCTCTATCCTTCAGGCTCACATGCTGGAAGTTTGTCCGATGATTGCTGCTAAGAAACCTCGCCTGGAAGTACACTTCCTCGGTATCGGTGTACGCAAGAGCCAGACTGCACGTCTTGTCTTCACTTCTAAGGTAGGTACAGGATGCACTGCTACTGTAGTAGACATGGGCAACCGTTTCCGTTTGATTGTAAACGACGTAGAATGTATCGAACCGAAACCGCTGCCGAAATTGCCGGTTGCTTCTGCACTTTGGAAACCGATGCCTAACTTCGAAATCGGTGCAGGTGCATGGATTTTGGCTGGTGGTACTCACCACTCTTGCTTCTCATACGACCTGACTGCAGAATACTGGGAAGACTATGCTGAAATCGCTGGAATCGAAATGGTACATATCAACAAAGATACTACCATCGACGGATTCAAGAAAGAACTTCGCATGAACGAAGTTTACTACATGCTGAACAAAGCTCTTTGCTAATACTTAACCAAGTATATCTTAAAAGTGCTGGACAGAAGATTTCTTTCTGGCAGCACTTTTATTTTTTAATATTGCCTTATTTTTCACTTTAACTAATCGATTTTTAATATGAAAGATGCAAAGTCAACCATTGAGGCAGGTAAAGCCATTTTGGGTATTGAATTCGGTTCTACCCGAATCAAAGCTGTCCTGATTGACCAGGAAAACAAACCTATTGCTCAGGGAAGTCACACCTGGGAAAACCAGTTAGAAGACGGACTCTGGACCTACAGCATTGAAGCTATCTGGGCTGGAGTACAGGACTGCTATGCTGACCTTCGCTCAAACGTAAAAAGCCAGTACGGCATCGAAATAGAAAACTTGGCAGCCATCGGTATCAGTGCCATGATGCACGGTTACATGGCTTTCAACGACAAAGAAGAAATCCTCGTACCGTTCCGTACCTGGAGAAATACCAACACTGGTAAAGCAGCAGCCGAACTGTCTGAACTCTTTGTCTATAACATTCCGTTGAGATGGAGTATCTCTCACCTTTATCAGGCTATCCTGAACAAGGAAGAACACGTGAAGGACATCACTTTCTTCACTACACTAGCAGGTTACGTACACTGGCAGATTACCGGCGAAAAAGTTCTGGGTATCGGTGATGCTTCAGGTATGCTTCCTATCGACCCTGAAACAAAGAACTACTCTGCCGAAATGATTGAAAAGTTCGACAAGTTAGTAGCTCCTTACGGATACAGCTGGAAACTGACAGACATTCTGCCGAAAGTATTGCTGGCAGGAGAAAATGCCGGTTGCCTGACCGAAGAAGGTGCCAAGAAACTCGACGTATCAGGCCATCTGAAAGCAGGTGTACCTGTTTGTCCGCCGGAAGGTGATGCCGGAACAGGTATGGTAGCTACCAATGCCGTAAAACAGCGCACTGGTAATGTATCGGCTGGGACTTCTTCTTTCTCTATGATCGTATTGGAAAAAGATCTGTCAAAACCTTACGAAATGATTGACATGGTGACAACTCCTGACGGAAGCTTGGTAGCCATGGTACACTGCAACAACTGTACTTCCGACCTGAACGCATGGGTAAATCTGTTCAAGGAATACCAGGAACTGATGGGTATGCCGGTAGATATGGACGAAATCTTCGGTAAGCTGTACAACAATGCACTGACAGGTGATGCAGACTGCGGCGGACTGATTTCGTACAACTACTTCTCAGGCGAACCTGTAACCGGTTTGACAGAAGGACGCCCGTTGTTCGTACGTACAGCAGGCGATAAATTCAACCTGGCCAACTTCATGCGTGCACACTTGTATGCATCGGTAGGCGTACTGAAGATTGGAAATGACATCCTCTTCAACGAAGAAAAGATTAAAGTAGACCGCATTACCGGTCATGGAGGTTTGTTCCGTACTAAAGGTGTAGGTCAGAGAGTTCTTGCTGCAGCCATCAATTCTCCGATTTCTGTCATGGAAACCGCAGGAGAAGGTGGTGCATGGGGTATTGCACTGTTAGGTTCTTACCTGGTGAACAATGACAAGAAGCAGTCACTGGCCGACTTCCTTGACGAAAAGGTATTTGCGGGCAACGCAGGCGTAGAAGTATCTCCTACCGCAGAAGACGTAGCCGGATTCAATGCATACATTGAAAATTACAAGGCTTGCCTGCCAGTAGAAGAGGCTGCAGTAAAATACAAGAAGTAAAAAAATGTAAAATAAATAACTTACTTCCACTTTGTAATTTACATATAAATGTCATACCTTTGCTCATAAATTTAGAAGACGGGCCATTGGTTCAGTGCCTGTATTTATGAGCATATAAACCAAATTTTTTCAATATGAATAGCAAACAAGTAATGAATCACGCTGCTGACAATATTCGTATTTTAGCTGCTTCGATGGTTGAAAAAGCCAAATCTGGCCACCCGGGAGGTGCAATGGGTGGAGCCGACTTTATCAATGTCTTGTATGCAGAATATCTGCAGTATGACCCTCAGAACCCAAAATGGGAAGGCCGTGACCGTTTCTTCCTGGACCCGGGCCACATGTCACCGATGTTGTATTCACAATTGGCTCTCATCGGTAAATTTACATTAGACGAATTGAAACAATTACGCCAGTGGGGATCTCCTACTCCGGGACATCCTGAAGTAGACGTAATGCGCGGCATTGAAAACACTTCTGGCCCGCTGGGACAGGGACACGTATTCGCTGTAGGTGCTGCCATCGCTGCCAAATTCCTTGCAGCTCGTACAGGTAATCCTACTTTCAATAAAGAAACTATCTACGCTTATATCTCTGACGGTGGTATTCAGGAAGAAATCTCTCAGGGTGCAGGCCGTATTGCCGGACACCTGGGTCTGGACAACCTGATTATGTTCTATGACTCAAATGACATCCAGCTTTCTACAGAAACAAAGGATGTTATCTCTGAAGATACAGCCATGAAATACCGTGCATGGGGATGGAATGTCATCGAAATCAACGGTAACGACTGTGAACAAATCCGTACTGCACTGGATGCAGCAAAAGCAGAAAGCAAACGCCCGACGCTGATTATCGGTAAATGTATCATGGGTAAGGGTGCCCGCAAGGACGACAACTCTTCATACGAACACAACTGTAAGACTCACGGTGCTCCTCTGGGTGGCGACGCTTACAAGAACACTATGATCAACTTGGGTGCTGACCCTGAAAATCCGTTCGTTATCTTCGACGACGTAAAAGAAATTTACGCAAAACGTGAAGAAGAACTGAAAGCTATCGTAGCTGCACGTTATGAAGAAGAAGCTGCATGGGCTGCAGCCAATCCGGAAAAAGCAGCTCAGCTGAAAGAATGGTTCAGCGGAGTAGCTCCGAAAGTAGACTGGGCAGGTATCCAGCAGAAAGCAAACGATGCAACTCGTAACGCATCTGCTACTGTATTGGGCGCATTGGCACAGCAGGTTCCTAACATGATCTGTGCTTCTGCCGACTTGTCTAACTCTGACAAGACAGACGGTTTCTTGAAAAAGACTCACGCATTTGTTAACGGTGACTTCAGCGGTGCCTTCTTCCAGGCTGGAGTAGCTGAGCTGACTATGGCTTGCTGCTGTATCGGTATGGCACTGCACGGTGGTGTAATCGCTGCCTGCGGTACATTCTTCGTATTCTCAGACTACATGAAACCGGCTGTACGTATGGCTGCCCTCATGCAGTTGCCAGTGAAGTTCATCTGGACTCACGATGCATTCCGTGTAGGTGAAGACGGTCCTACTCACGAACCGGTAGAACAGGAAGCACAAATCCGCTTGATGGAAAAACTGAAAAACCACCACGGAAAGAACTCTATGCTGGTACTTCGTCCGGCTGATGCAGAAGAAACTACTGTCTGCTGGAAACTGGCTATGGAAAATACCGATACTCCGTCGGCTCTGATTCTGTCTCGCCAGAACATCAACATGTTGCCGGCTGGTACAGACTATTCGCAGGCTGCCAAGGGAGCTTACATCGTAGCTGGTTCTGACGAAAATCCGGATGTTATCATGGTAGCTTCTGGTTCTGAGGTTTCTACATTGGTAGCTGGAGCCGAACTGCTTCACAAAGACGGTGTGAAGACTCGCATCGTATCAGTTCCGTCAGAAGGTTTGTTCCGCAGCCAGAGCAAGGAATATCAGGAAAGCATTCTTCCGGCTGGAGCCAAAGTATTTGGTCTGACAGCTGGTCTGCCAGTCAACTTGTTGGGTCTGGTAGGTGCCAACGGTAAGATTTGGGGATTGGAATCATTCGGTTTCTCTGCTCCTTACAAAGTGCTGGATGAAAAACTGGGCTTCACTGCTGAAAATGTATATAACCAAGTAAAAGAAATGCTCTGATGAAAACAATAGGACTTGCATCCGACCATGCCGGATTTGAATTGAAACAATACGTGAAAAAATGGCTGGAAGCCAAAGGATGGGAATACAAGGATTTCGGAACTTACACAACCGACAGTTGCGACTATCCCGACTTTGCTCACCCGCTGGCTTTGGCAGTAGAAAACGGAGAATGCTATCCGGGAATTGCCATCTGCGGAAGCGGTGAAGGAATCGGTATCACCCTGAACAAACACCAGGGTATCCGTGCCGCACTTTGCTGGATTCCGGAAATCGCTCATCTGGCCCGTCAGCACAACAATGCCAACGTACTGGTAATGCCGGGACGTTTCATTGACGAAGCGATGGCCGACAAGATTATGACGGAATTCTTCACTACCGATTTTGAAGGCGGACGCCACCAGGCACGCATCGACAAAATTCCCGTTCGATAATCCCCCACTCCTGCTTCGGAGAGGTTCTATTTGATAGAAATACGTACAAAGCCTGTTTTCCTGAAAAGGGAAACGGGCTTTGTTGTTTTTACTGAAATGTATAATTGTTTCACAAAAAAATAATAAGAAATCCTATTACTACACCGCAGTAAAAAAAAATACCTATCTTTACACATGCTATCTTTAAGAAATAATATTTCATACTATAAAAAAACGTTGATACGAATCATGAAAAAACTATTGTTCATCTTATTGGCTTGTCTGCCTTTGTTCGGAATGGCCAAGGATAAAAAAGACAACTCTGACCCGAAATATCTGGCTGGAGCTATTACAATGGAGGATGGAAAGGTAACCTTCAATCATGAAATCAAGGCTCCTTCGCTCTCGAAAGAGCAACTCTACCAGCAAATGCTGGACTGGGCTAACAACCGTTTCAAATCTGACGGAAAACTGCAAAGCCGCGTAGTCTACACCAACGAAGAAGAGGGCGACATTGCCGCCTCTGCCGAAGAATACATCGTATTCTCTTCTTCAGCTCTTTCACTGGACCGTACCCGCATTTACTACCAGTACCTTATCAATGTGACTGATGGGATATGCCGCATGACCATGACCCGCATCCGCTACTGGTATGACGAGAACCGCGATGGTGGAGAAAAATATACTGCCGAAGAGTGGATTACCGATGACATGGCACTGAATAAGAAGAAAACCAAACTGGCTCCTATCTGCGGAAAGTTCCGTCGTGAAACCATCGACCTGAAGGACCAGCTCTTCCAGTCGGCTACCGATGCACTGGGACAAAAGGTGCTGGCTAACGAAACGGCTCCGGCTGTAGTTCCGGCAACTCCTCTGACCCCGGCCATGACCCTGACCGGCGAGCTGAAAGAAGTGCCTGTTGCACAATTCTCAGACAACTGGAACAGCCAGCTGCAGAACGGACGCATTACCCTGACTGCCAACGATGAAGAAATAGAAATCAAGGCTGAAAACTGGGGAGGTTTTGGCAAATTGTTCAACAAGAACGTAGCTTACCTGCTGATTGCACAAGACCGCATCGCGCTTAGCGCCCTGATGGAACAGTGCAGTGAATATAAGATTTCATTCTATGCACAAGGTGCTTCCCAACCGACAGCAGTTATTGAATGTAAGAAGTCAATGAACCAGAAGATGACAGCTGAAGATTTGAAATCACTTAACATTCAAGCAGATAGCAACAAGTCATACACCATGTATACAGGCGAAATTACACGCACTCAGCTGCGTCAGTAACTACATAGAAAAACGTCCTTGCGCTTCAACCGAAACACAAGGACGTTTTGTTTTAAACGCTTTGACGTTTTACCTAAAACGCAAGTGCGTTTTAAATGAAACGCTTCGACGTTCTGTTGCAAACGTCAAAGCGTCTCTTTTATGTCTGATTTTCAAGTTTGTTTTTATGCCTGACGAAGCTGGCGGTCCATGGCAGCAGCCGCACGGCGTCCGTCACCCATTGCCAAGATTACAGTAGCTCCTCCACGCACGATGTCACCACCGGCATAGATGGTCGGGATGGACGACTGCATGTCATCGTTGACAGCAATGGTTCCCTTGCGTCCTAATTCCAATCCCGGAATAGAATTCGGCACAATCGGGTTAGGCGATACACCTACACTGACAATGGCCATGTCGATATCGAGAGTTATTGTTGCTCCCGGAATGGCAACCGGACTACGACGACCGGAAGCATCAGGCTCACCCAGTTCCATTTTCTGCAATACCACCTGTTTTACACGTCCCTTCTCATCGGCAATGTATTCTATCGGATTGTGCAGTGTCAGGAATTCCACACCTTCTTCCTTGGCATGCTTCACTTCTTCCAGACGGGCCGGCATTTCTGCTTCCGAACGACGGTAGATAATCATCGCTTTCTCTGCTCCCAGACGACGCGCGGTACGTACAGAATCCATCGCTGTATTTCCACCACCGATTACAGCCACTCGCTTACCGAATGTTACCGGAGTATCGGCATCTTCACTGGCCGCATCCATCAGGTTCACACGTGTCAGATATTCATTCGAAGACATGATGTTGATGGAGTTCTCGCCCGGAATGTTCATGAAGTTAGGCAGTCCGGCACCCGAAGCAACGAAGATTCCCTTGAAGCCTTCGCTTTCCAGGTCTTCCACACTGATGGTCTTACCTACGATGCAGTCCTTCACGAAAGTCACTCCCATCTTAGACAGGTTTTCGATTTCCACATCCACAATCTTGTTCGGCAGACGGAATTCCGGAATACCGTATTTCAATACCCCACCAATTTCATGCAACGCCTCGAACACAGTTACATCGTAACCCATCTTGGCCATATCGCCTGCAAACGACAATCCGGCAGGTCCTGAACCCACCACTGCAATCTTGATACCGTTCTTAGCCGCAATTTCAGGTACTGAAATCTGTCCGCTTTCACGTTCATAGTCAGCCGCAAAACGTTCCAGATAACCGATAGCCACCGCTTCGTGACCCATCTTCAGGTGAATACATTTCGATTCGCACTGCTTTTCCTGCGGGCAGACACGTCCGCACACAGCCGGAAGCGCACTGGTCTTCTTCAGCGTACGCGCAGCTTCCAAGAATTCTCCACGTTCGATGTTCTTGACAAAGCCCGGAATATCAATACCTACCGGACAGCCTTCCATACAAGAAGGATTGGCACAATCCAGACAACGCTTGGCTTCTGTCAGCGCCTGCTCTTCGCTCAGTCCCAAGTTCACTTCTTCCTTGCGGCTGTGTGAACGGTATTCCGGATCCAGCTCGTTCATCTTCACGCGCGGAATAGCCGTACGTTCTTTCGGCTTCATGCTTTTGCGCAGCGCTTCACGCCATTCAGCGTTTCGTCCGGAAGCAGCCTGTTCAGCTTCACAAGCCGAAGGTTTTGTATCCAGTTTATGAATTTCTTCACGCTCAATATCCTTGAAAGCCCCCATACGTTTCAGCATCTCGTCGAAGTCCACCTGATGGCCGTCGAATTCCGGACCATCCACGCATACGAACTTCGTCTTTCCGCCCACGGTGATACGGCAGGCACCACACATACCCGTACCATCCACCATGATGGTGTTCAGCGACACATCAGTCGGAATATCATATTTCTTGGTCAGAAGGCAGACAAATTTCATCATGATGGCCGGACCAATGGCAAAACACTTGTCCACCTTTTCACGTTTGATGACTGCTTCTACTCCTTCCGTAACCAGACCTTTCTGTCCGTAAGAACCGTCGTCCGTCATGATAATCACTTCGTCCGAGCTCTCACGCATTTCCTTTTCAAGAATAATCAGTTCCTTAGTACGTCCGGCCAGTACAGTAATAACCCGGTTTCCCGCAGCCTTCAATGCCTGCACGATAGGCAACATCGGGGCTACACCTACACCACCTCCGGCACAAACCACCGTTCCGAAGTTTTCAATGTGAGTAGCCTTTCCCAGCGGACCTACCACGTCTGTAATGTAATCACCCACATTTAGTTCACACAGACGGGTAGACGAAAGTCCTACCTCCTGCACCACCAAAGTAATGGTTCCCTTCACCGGATCGGCTGCTGCAATAGTCAAAGGCATGCGTTCCCCCTTCTCGCCTACACGGACAATGACAAAATGTCCCGCCTTACGCGACTTTGCAATCAAAGGAGCCTCAATCACCAGTTTGAAGACCTTTTCGGAAAAATGTTCCTTCTGAAGAATCTTGTTCATAATTCTATCTGATAAGTTAATTATTTAGTTGTTTGTTTCATGAATAAATTGCCACAAAGTTAAAAGAAATAATGACATAATCAAATAGATTCTGCTCATTCAATAAACTTTTGGTAACCCCTTACAATATCTGACAAATCTGTTACACCCTTCATTATTTTAAGCAATTAGTTAGATATGCATCTTTTTCAATTGAAACAAAAACCACAACATTAGAATATATTATAAATCAGCACTTTACACAATACCTAGAAAAAGAAAAATCGGCATTTTTTACTATTTATTCCGTAAAAATGACTCTCGTACCAAATTAAAGACTATCTTTGTAAGGTTACAATATGACATAAAAGACCATGAATGAACAACTGAATCACATCAGACAACTGATAAATGAAGGACATGTAGACACCGCTATATCTCGCCTGAATGATTGGTTGCAAACGGCTTCCTCGCCTACAGCGGAAGCATATTATCTTTTGGGAAATGCCTATCGGAAAAAAGGTGACTGGCAGGGAGCGCTCAACAATTACCAGGAAGCGATTGCCCTGGACCCGGAAAGTCCGGCAGCCGATGCCCGAAAGATGGTGATGGATATACTTAACTTTTATAATAAAGATATGTTTAATCAATAAGAGATATATACTATGGCTAAGATGAAAGGTGTGGTTATCGTAAATACCGAACGCTGCAAGGGATGCAACTTATGTGTGGTAGCATGCCCGCTGCATGTGTTGTCACTCACCCCGAAAGTAAATCAAAAAGGATATAATTACGTACAGCAGGTAGTGGAAGATACCTGTAACGGATGCTCTTCGTGCGCCATTGTGTGCCCGGACGGTTGTCTGACCGTGTACAGAGCGAAAAGTGAAGAATAAAAATGCCCAACAAGCAAAATCGAAAAATTATGGCAGAAGAAGTTGTTCTTATGAAAGGTAACGAGGCCATAGCCCATGCCGCCATCCGTATCGGCGTGGACGGTTACTTCGGTTACCCTATCACCCCCCAATCTGAAGTATTGGAAACGCTTGCCGAGCAGAAGCCATGGGAAACTACCGGAATGGTAGTTCTTCAGGCTGAAAGTGAAGTGGCAGCAATTAATATGGTATACGGAGGCGCCGGCAGTGGAAAAATGGTCATGACTTCATCCTCCAGTCCGGGCGTCAGCTTGAAGCAGGAAGGTATCTCCTACATCGCAGGTGCAGAGCTTCCTTGTCTGGTGGTCAACGTGATGCGAGGAGGTCCGGGTCTGGGTACTATTCAGCCCAGTCAGGCCGACTATTTCCAGACTACCAAGGGAGGCGGTCACGGCGACTACCACCTGATTGCACTGGCTCCGGCTTCCGTACAGGAAATGGCTGACTTTGTAGGGCTGGCTTTCGACCTGGCTTTCAAATACCGCAATCCGGCTATGATTCTGGCCGACGGTGTAATCGGTCAGATGATGGAAAAGGTAGTGCTTCCGGAATATCGCCCCAGACGTACGGAAGAAGAGATTCTGGCACAATGTCCGTGGGCTACAACCGGCTGCAAGGGACGCAAGCCCAATATCATCACCTCACTGGAACTGGATCCGGCCATCATGGAGCAGCGCAACTTGCACTTGCAGGCTAAATATGCAGAAATCGAAGAAAAAGAAACACGCTACGAGGAACTTGACACAGAAGATGCTGAATTCCTGATTGTAGCTTTCGGTTCTTGTGCACGTATCGCACAGAAGGCCATGGAGCATGCACGCGAAGAAGGTATCAAGGTAGGTCTGTTCCGTCCGATTACATTATGGCCGTTCCCGAGCAAGGCCCTGAAAGAAAGAGCCAAACAGGTGAAAGGTATCCTGACCGTGGAACTGAACAGCGGACAGATGATTGAAGATGTCCGTCTGGCCGTAGAATGCAAGGTACCCGTAGAACATTTCGGACGTCTGGGAGGTATCGTGCCCGACCCGGATGAAGTAATCGAAGTCATCAAGGAAAAACTGATTCAGAAATAAGCTATGGATACCGATAGAATAAGAGCCGTCTTAAACGTACTGTTTATGATTGGAGCATTGATTTCCGTCATTCTCTACTTCACACTGGGTGAAGACAAGACCGTATTCTTTTATGTGTGCGGTGCCTCTCTTTTCCTGAAGATGATGGAATTTGTGTTTCGTTTCTTTCTACGATAAACTACAGGAGAATTAATTATGACAAAAGAAGATATAATCAAACCTGAAAATCTGGTTTATCAGAAGCCTCGCCTGCTGAACGATAACCCTATGCACTACTGCCCGGGATGCAGTCACGGAGTAATTCACAAACTGATTGCCGAAGTCATCGACGAAATGGGCATGGCCGAGAAAGCTGTCGGAGTAAGTCCGGTAGGTTGTGCCGTGTTCATGTATAATTACCTGGATATAGACTGTCAGGAAGCCGCACACGGACGTGCACCTGCCCTGGCTACTGCCATCAAGCGCTTATGGCCCGACCGCCTGGTATTTACCTATCAGGGCGACGGTGACCTGGCCTGCATCGGTACGGCCGAAACCATTCACGCCCTGAACCGCGGAGAAAACATCACCATCATTTTCATCAACAATGCCATCTATGGTATGACCGGCGGCCAGATGGCTCCGACCACGCTGGTGGGTATGAAGACTTCTACCTGCCCGTACGGACGTGTTCCGGAAATCCACGGTTACCCGCTGAAGATGACCGAAATTGCCGCTACACTGGAAGGTACCGCTTACGTAACCCGCCAGTCAGTGCAGTCAGTGGCTGCCATCCGCAAGGCTAAGAAAGCCATCCGCAAGGCATTCGAATGTTCCATGCAGAAAAAAGGCTCCAGCCTGGTAGAAATCGTATCTACCTGCAACTCCGGATGGAAAATGACACCCGAAGCCGCCAACAAATGGATGGAAGAACACATGTTCCCCTTCTACCCGCTAGGCGACCTGAAAGATACTACCGAAAATAAATAATTATTTGCACATTATATGAAAGAGGAAATTATCATAGCAGGATTTGGAGGTCAGGGAGTTCTTTCCATGGGAAAAATCCTGGCATATTCCGGCCTGATGGAAAACAAGGAGGTGACTTGGATGCCAGCCTACGGTCCGGAACAGCGCGGAGGTACGGCCAACGTCACTGTCATTGTGAGCGACGAACGTATCTCATCCCCGATTCTCAGCAAGTATGACACAGCCATCATCCTGAACCAGCCTTCACTTGCCAAGTTTGAAAGCAAGGTAAAGCCGGGCGGAGTATTGATTTACGACGGATACGGCATTATCAACCCTCCTACCCGCAAGGACATCCATGTGTATCGCATTGATGCCATGGACGAAGCCAACGAACGGAAAATGGCCAAGACCTTCAACATGATTGTATTGGGAGGATTGCTGAAAATCCGCCCTATCGTATCGATAGAAAGTGTGGTGAAAGCCCTGCGCAAGACCTTGCCCGAACGCCACCATCACCTGATTCCGATGAACGAAGAAGCCATACGCATCGGTATGGACATCATCAAGGAAGTCTGATCCTTTACCGGAAACATACTTCTATCTTGCAGGCTGCCAGTGCATTTACAGAAAGAAATGCAGTTGGCAGCCTGCTTCTTTTTCCGGAGTTTCACTTCTGACACCTCCAATGCTACTTTTTGAAAGCCACAATCTCCCGTTTTCGCATTTTTATTGTATCTTTGCCCCATTATGAAGAAGCTATTTTTTACAACCCTATTCATACTGGTGTGTACGGCCCTTTCGGCACAGAACACCATCTCCCAATACGGACAAGGAATGTCGGCCACCGGAATGGACGGCAACAGATATGACCGAAACGGTAATCCGATAGATACAACCGCAGTGATTGATGCCAGCACCGTACCGGTTGGACTGAATGCCTGGAAAATCGACACACGCTTTGGAGAAATGACCCCCGTCCCGGTCGATACCCTGCAACATGGTTTCCAGAACTCCAATGATACAGGAGGGCCTACGGGACATTATACTTACTTAGGTAACTTGGGAGCACCGCGTATCTCACATGTGTTCTTTGAGCGGAAAGAAAGCAGCCAGTTTTTCTTCACCGATCCGTATGATTTTACCGTACGGAAACCCAGTGACGTGGTATATACCAATACCAAGTCACCGTTCACCAACCTGACTTACTTCAAGCAGGGAGACGGACGCTACGGAGAGGAACGCTTCAAGGCTTACTTTGCCGTGAATGTGAACAAGCGCTTAGGTTTCGGATTCGACATTGACTACACCTACGGACGAGGAAAATACGACAGCCAGTCGACGGCACTGTTCAACGGAAATCTCTTTGCCTACTACCACGGCGACCAGTACGACATGCATTTCAGCTTTATCAATGAAAACCTGAAGGTAGCTGAAAACGGAGGTATCACGGACGACCGCTACATCACCAACCCGCTGGAGATGGCCGAAGGAAACCGGACCTACGAAACGTATTCTATCCCGACCAATCTGTCGAATATCTGGAACAACAATACCGGATACCATGCCTTTCTGACTCATCGGTATAACTTAGGATTCTATCGCGATGAAACGACAGAGAACGACACGATTACCAAAGAAGTATTCGTTCCGGTGACCAGCTTCATTCATACCGTCAACGTAGACATCAACCGCAGAAAATACGTGTCTTATGACGTTGACCAGAATGAAGAATACTTTGAACATAACTACCTGGGAAAGGATTCACTGGACATCACCAAAAACTTCTCTATCAAGAATACCGTCGGCATTGCCCTGCGGGAAGGATTCAACAAATGGGCCAAAGCGGGACTGACCGTCTTTGCCAGCTTTGAGCATCGTAACTTTACGCTGACAGACACCATTACCGGCACACCCGGACGACGCATTCCGACAACTCACAAGGAAAATGTATTGTCTATCGGAGGCCAGCTTATCAAATCACAGGGAAAGACGCTGCACTACAATGTGTTGGGTGAAATAGCCATGATTGGAGAAGATGCCGGACAGTTCAGTGTAGAAGGACAAGGTGACTTGAACTTCCGCCTGTTCAACGACACCGTACGTCTGGAAGCCAATGCCTATATCAAGAACCTGAATCCTACGTTCTACTACCGTCACTTCCACTCCAAACATTACTGGTGGGACAATGACCTGAGCAAAATCATGCGTACACGCATTGAAGGAAAGCTGAGCATCGACCGCTGGCGGACACAGTTGAAGGCGGGAGTAGAAAATATCACCAACTATACGTACCTGGACAATGCTTCAGTGAAATATACCAACGCCAATGATGTAGTCAGTTACAAGAACGACATGGCCGTACGCCAGCATTCCGGAAACATCCAGGTGTTCAGTGCCAGCCTGCGTCAGGACTTCAAGTTGGGCATCCTTCATTTAGACAATGAAATCACCTACCAGAAGACCAGCAACGAGACCGTACTTCCCTTGCCGGAACTTGTGCTCTATCACGACCTGTACATCCGGTTCGGACTGGCCAAGAAGGTGTTGAGCATTGAAATGGGAGCCGACATGCGGTACTTCACACAATATTACGCCCCCGACTATGCTCCGGCTATTGGACAATTCTACCTGCAAAATCCGGACACACGCTACAAACTTGGCGGATACCCGCTCATCAACGGATACATCAACCTGCACCTGAAACGTACACGTATCTTCGTACAGATGTATAACCTGCTGCAGCGTACGGGAGAAAAGAGCTACTTCCTGGCTCCGCACTATCCGCTCAACCCGCGTATCCTGAAAGTAGGACTCTCATGGAACTTCTTTGATTAATTCTCTGCCTATGAAGAGAAACCAAATTCTATACCTGGCAGGCGGATTGATTATTCTTGTCGCCATACTCCGGCTCTGTTCACACCATGAAGAAGAACCGAAGTTCACACCGCGCGACTATCCGGAAATCATCGAGTCAGGTATCCTCCGTGCGGTAACGGAATATAACACCATAAGCTATCATGCCGACAAGGACAGCCTGTCGGGCTTTGACTACGAACTGCTGAATGCCTTTGCACAAGCCAAGAACCTGCGACTGGAAGTCACCCCGGAAATGAGCTTTGAGGAACGGTTGAAAGGCCTCAACAAAGGGAAATACGACCTGATTGCTACGGGAACCACCGTCACTACCCGCTCAAAAGACTCGCTTCTGTTCAGCCATACCCTGCTGCTCAGCAAACAGGTGCTGGTACAGCGCAAACCGGAAGAAGGAAAAGACAGTCTGTACATACACAACCAGCTGGAATTAGGACATAAAACTTTGCACGTGGTCAAAGGCTCTCCTGCCCTGCTGCGCCTGCACAACCTCATCAGCGAGATAGCCGACACCATCTACATTCAGGAGATAGAACAATACGGCCCTGAACAGCTCATGGCCATGGTTTCCGGAGGTGACATTGACTATGCCGTGTGCGACGAGAACATTGCCAAGGCAAACATGCACCTATATCCCAACCTGGATATTGATACCGACATCAGTTTCACCCAATTCTATGCATGGGGAGTAGCCAAGCACTCTCCAATCCTGCTCGACAGCCTGAACCAATGGCTCGACGAGTACATGAAAAGCAAAGACTATCAGAAATTATATAAGAAATACTTTCACTAAAACCACTCATCTATGATCAAACTGGATAAAGTAAACTGGGGATTCATCGGATGCGGTGAAGTCACCGAGAAGAAAAGCGGACCCGCTTTTAACATGATAGAAGGCTCACGGGTGGTTGCCGTCATGAGCCGCGACGAAGAAAAAGCCAAATCCTACGCCATACGCCATCAGATACCCCGATGGTACACCGACGCACAAGAGTTAATTGGAGACGAAGATGTGAATGCCATTTACATCGCTACTCCTCCTTCTTCGCATGCCACATTTGCCATCATGGCAATGAAGGCCGGCAAACCGGTGTACATCGAGAAGCCGATGGCTGCCAGCTATGAAGACTGTGCACGTATCAACCGTATCTCGAAAGAGACCGGAGTGCCTTGCTTCGTAGCTTATTACCGCCGCTACCTGCCCTACTTCCAGAAAGTCCGCCAGTTAGTGGAAGAAGGTGAAATCGGTAACGTTATCAACGTGCAGATTCGTTTTGCACAGCCCCCGCGCGCACTCGACTACAACAGCAAGAATTTGCCATGGCGCGTGCAACCTGATATTGCAGGTGGAGGTTATTTCTACGACCTTGCTCCCCATCAGCTTGATTTATTGCAGGACATGTTCGGATGCATTCTCGAAGCAGAAGGCTACAAATCCAACCGTGGCGGACTGTATGAAGCAGAAGATACAATCAGTGCCTGCTTCAAGTTCGACTCCGGTCTGCCCGGCTCAGGTTCCTGGTGTTTCGTAGCCCACGACTCCGCCAAGGAAGACCGTATTGAGATTATCGGAGACAAAGGCATGATTTGCTTCTCCGTCTTCACCTACGACCCGATAGCCCTGCATACGGAACGCGGACGTGAAGAAATCCTGCCTCCTAACCCTCCTCATGTACAGCTTCCATTGATTAAAGCGGTAGTAGAGCATCTGCAAGGAAAGGCAGTCTGCACCTGCGACGGTGTCAGTGCCACTCCTACCAACTGGGTAATGGACCGAATTCTGAACAAACTTTAACCAATACATTATTATTTGGGGTGAAACCACTCTCCTTGTTGACCATACTGTCTATACTCCTTTTCTATCCGACGCACACCATGGCTCAGGTAGAGAAGAAAGACAGCATGTCAATCAATGAACCGGCTCCTGTGGCTTCTCCCCGACTGTCATTAAGCAGTCTGACCGACGGCATTGTCCGTTCCATTAAATTTACTGGAGAAGAAATCAAGAAAGCCGGTGCCAAACTAAACACCATAGATACCACCTACATTTCTCCCAACAAATACAACCTGGCCTTCATGCTGGAACAAAGCTCCTGGTATGAACATTACCGATTGGGAAGCAACGACGGACAAAGTCTGAACTTTGCCCCGAACATCAACACCAAACTGGGAGTTTATTTTGGCTGGAGATGGATTTTCCTGGGACTTTCTTTCGACATCAAAGACCTTATCGGGAAAGGAAAGGAAAAAGCTCCCCGAAAAGAAATTGTGTTCAACTTATACAGTGCCAAATTTGGCGTAGACTTGTATTACCGGAAAACCGGTAGCGACTTCAAACTATCTTCCTATGAAAAGTTTAACCTAAGTCAGAGCTACACGAACACACAGTTCAACGGTTTTCAAAGCAACATCAAAGGACTGAATGCCTACTGGATTTTCAACCACAAGCGCTTTTCCTATCCTGCAGCCTACAGCCAGTCGACCAACCAGCGGAAAAGCTGCGGTTCCCTGCTGGCCGGATTCTCCTATTCCCAGCATAACATTTCATTCGACCATACGCAATTGCCCGAAGAAATGCAACAGCAGCTCAGCCCCTCCCTGAAATTTCACAGCTTGCGCTATACCGACTACAACCTCAGCGTGGGCTACGGTTACAACTGGGTGTTTGCAAAAAACTGTCTGCTGAATATTTCTCTCCTTCCGGCCATAGCCTATAAAAAAGCACGTATCAACGACCAGCCTACCCAAAGCGGAACCAATTGGACACAATGGATAAGAGACATCAATCTCGACTTGATTACACGTGCAGGCATCACCTGGAACAACAGCAAATACTATGTAGGAGCCTCTCTCGTGCTTCACACATACGACTACCGGAAACCCACTTTCTCTATGACCAACTCTTTCGGAAGCCTGCGCATCTACATGGGATTTAATTTCTGGAAAAAGAAAGAATATCGTGAGAAGAAGGAATAAAAAAGGGAGCTGCCCCAGTGAATAAAAGCAACTCCCATATTAAATAAAACAAACACAATGAACTTCTAGAAGTGAACGCCCAGCGTAAATAGTAACTGATGACGTTCGTTGGTTACTTTTGTAGCTTGCAGTGCTACATCATCAAACATATAAAAATCAGATTTATAGAAATCATATTTATAAGCTACATCAGCATAAAAAAGCCGTCCTCTATATCCTAAGCCAAAGGTTACAGCCTGACGAGATTTCGGATTCATATAGGAAGCCACCGTACGCGTATTGTCAGTCGCTTCAATGTTTCTAAATGCATCTTCCACAATAGGAGAAGACTGATAGTTATATCCTACCCGAAGACTGAATGCATCTGTCAACTTTGTTTCCATACCGGCACGGAAAGTATGTACCCCCTTTAAAGTCTCGCTGATAGAAGATGTTGCATTTAATTCATACCCTTCTCTATCTTTCAACTTAGCAGATGAATACTTCTCAAATTCATATTCTGCATCTAAGGCCATAATTCCACCCACAATCGTTCCTGCACTTACATTAAAACGCCACGGAGTAGTCAAGCAATAGTCCCACACATAATCCATGTCTGGGAAGTAGTCGGACAGTGATTCGGTAACAGAAGCTACTCCTACATATTCCGAGCCATTATCATATCCAAAATTGGAAGTCAAAGAAGCAGTGTAACGATCTGTTATATTATACCATATCGGAGTATGCACCGCAAAACCAAAACGGAACGGAGAGTATTCAAAGGGACGAATTATCATACCCAATTTCAAATCAACTCCCGTACCCTCAGCCTTATACCAATTACCCAACGTAAAGTCAGCCAAATTAGGAATTACTTCCGACTCCATCAACTCCGGCATCGGGTCACAATAATCACTTCCGCTTCCAGGCATCGGGCGGTTCAACAGTTCACCATACGAAGAATACAAATTATAATTTATATCATAGAGCCCCAACGTCATACCAAAATAAAAACGATCGCGCACATTGAACGAAAGGTTGAAGTCGTACTGATTAATTCCTCCCTCCTCACGACTATAATACTCTCCGGTTTCTCCATTCCATGAAGTGAAGAACTCACCTTCTGAATCTCGACCCCCATATACCAAATTAGTACGTGCCCCCATCATACCCAAATAAGGAACAGAATAAAAGTCTTCGTGAATATATGGATTTCGATTATCCACTCCTTTAATTCCTGCATTCCAAAGAGTGATAAGATCGTCCCAAGTCGAAGCAACCGACCCTATCATTTTCGCCATCTGATAGGTCATCGAAGCACCGTTCAGGTTGCCCTTCGCATAAAACTGACGGTTAAAATTAGCACGCTTGTGGTAATTAAATCCGAAATTCAGATAACGCAAATCCGTCTTATTTCCAATCTTGGTGCTCCACACAAATCCTATTTGGTCGAACGAAGCACGGGTGCGATTCTCTTTTGTCGTACTTCCTGCAAAATCTGCATTGGTACGCGTATTGTTAAATCCAAAACTTACTGCCACATCATGACTGCGATACATTCCGATTCCCGCAGGGTTCGTTGACATCGTTGACAAATCAGCTCCTAAAGAACTCATAGCACCACCCATACCTACAAAACGAGCAGTTCCATTCAATTCATTTCCCATAAACTGGAGAGCTTCGTATTGACTCTGTGCTACGGCTGCTGAAGCACAAGCAGCCGTAACAGCTAATGCGATTATTCTGGTCTTCATATTATCCAAAAGTTATAAGTACATCTTCATTTTTCTTATCGTCTACGTGAACTGCCACCTCCGCCTCCAGAGCGCATTCCGCCGCCCATAGAGCCACGGGTACTGCTTCCACCAGAAGAGAAACTACCACTGCGACTAGACGACCCGAAATCAGAACGTACACTACGATTTACTCGACTGTTATTATCATTGTAGTTATAATTCACGCTGCGACGTGTACTGCTCGGACGTGTATAAGAAGAGGAACCAGAACGATTAATAGTCGTACTTGGACGTGTATATAATCCGGTATTACGTTCAGAACGAGTTACACTACCTGTAGAGATTCCTTCACGTCTGACTGATGATCCTCCTCCAACTCCGGGACGTACTGAAGAACTGACCGAACGAACTTCATTAGGACGAACCACTCTTCCGGCTGAACGAGTAGAGAAAGCATCCCCTGAGCGACGGGAACTGATTGTTCCTGACTGAACCATGTTCTGCCGACGGGAGGTCGTATAATTCTGATAACGTGACGGACGATAGTCTGTATATCCACGATGCCATCCTCCTCCCCATCCATACGACGGATAGTACGGATGATGATGATGCCATCCCGGTCCCCAGTAACCACCATACCAGTATGGAGAGTACCAGCTGCTGTAATACCATGGAGAAGACCATCCCCAGCCAAAGCTGAATCTTGGTCCGGCAATGCTCCAGTTCCATCTCCAATCCCACCACAGCGGATTGCTGTAAGTCGGGAATACGTAAGCATAAAGTCCGTCATCGTATACGTTCCAGTCCCATGACGGGAAAGCTCCATACACTACATCCCAGTACAGCGGACTGCTTACCGGGATGGCATAACGCGGACTACGGAAACGGACAATACGCATGGCATATTCGTAATCATCCTGCGTACCTTCAAATCCGTTCACCCATTCTCCCCGTTCGCTATACGGTTTTTCCTGAATGTAAAGCGTATCGTTCTGCATGGAGAACGTGTTCTCACGCGATGTGTACCGACGGTTGTATTCGTCTACATCACGCGTATTTCCAGCCACATCCTTCACTACCACCGGCGTGGAAGTAGCCGATGTGGAATACACCGTTGTCCCCTGACTATTCTGCTTCGGGGCCGCTACGGTCTCCTTCTTCGTTTCCGCTTTTTTCTTGGGAACGAAATAAAGGTCGTCGTTACTCTGGGCTGCCAAAACGAATGGCAAGCCAGCCAACATCAACGAAGCAAATACTTTCACCTTCATCATAATTATATCATTTAACGGTTCTACCTTTTTATTCTGATACAAAATTAGGAAGATATTTTTCCCTATCAAGCAGGAAATCCCTATTTCGAGGTAGGGATTTCCCTAAACTTCTTCCAGCATCTGTATGCTTCATTTCCTTTTCTCCGCCCAGTACACGCCACACAGAATGCAGACAGCACCCACTGCCGAACATAAGGTCAGTCCTTCTCCCAGAATCAGTATGGAAGCTCCCAAGGTGACCAGCGGACTCAGGTAAATATAATTGGAAGTATGCAGCACACCTATTTTCTTTAGTGCCACGTTCCAGGCCACAAAGCAAACCAACGAAGCTATCAGAGCCAGAAACAACAAGTTCGACCACACTTCGGGCCGGCACAAGATGGCCGTATTCTGTCGGAAAGGAAATACGGCAAACAACGGCAGAATGGTAAGTACCCCATAAAAGAACACTTTCCGGGTGATAAACGACACCGGATAACGTCCGGACAAGCGACGAATGACCAAACTATAGCAAGCCCACGAGAAGGCAGCACATAACGTCAGCAAATCGCCTGCAGGAGAGACTTTCAAGCCTTCCTTCCCACCGAACACAATCAGTCCCACCCCACAAAGGGCCAGCATGGAGCCCATCAGTAACCGTCGGGTCAAACGGTCTTCCTTATAAAATGCTGCCGAGAGAAAGGCCGTAAGCAACGGGGCCGTACACAGCAGAAACGCCACGTTCGAAGCCTGCGTCAGTCCCAAAGCCGTATTCTCCGTATAAAAATAAAGCGAGCCGCCAAAGAAACCAGCCAAAGCCAACAAACCTTCTTCCTTCCAACTGTTGGCCAGCAGCCGACGGGGAGCAATCAGCCAGATACCCGCATAAGCAACCAGAAAACGGTAGAAGAAAATCTCATGCGGATGCAGCCCCTGCTGAATCAGTACCTTGGTCGAGATGTAGGTCAGTCCCCACACCACGACCACGGCAATGGCCATCACGTGATAATATCCTTGTTTCACCGGCCCATTTATTTAGTACCCAAAAACGGAACTACCACAAACTCTGCTTCCGGATATTCCCGTTTCAACAGGTCGCGCATGTATTCCTCCGTATCGCGACGGATAATCTCATCATCTTCTTCCGGGAAGAGGTTGTAGGCCAGCGTGTGCAGACAGATGCCCCGACGCGTCATCGCTTCCAGGCTCAGCAAGGTGTGGTTGATACTTCCCAGGCGACCAGAAGTGACAAACACCAGCGGATACTGCTTCTGTGCCACATAGTCGATAGTCAGCAGTTCACGAGTCAACGGCACCATCAGTCCTCCGGCCCCTTCCAGCAACACCGCATCATAGCGTTCACTCAGTGTCTGAGTGGCACGTTCAATCTTATCGAAATCAATCGGACGCTTGTCTATCTCCGCTGCCAGGTGCGGAGAACAGGGATAAGAAAAAATCTCCGGCATGGTCAATCGTTCCTTATCTTCCGGCAACAAGCCGGTACCCATAATCCGGCGGTGCAGCTCGATGTCTTCCGACATGTCCGTATTCCCCGTCTGAATCAGTTTCTCCGTAATGGTACGGATGCCCCGCTCATTCCAGGTCTTAGCCAGGTAAGCCGTGGCATAACTCTTTCCTATATTGGTATCGATACCACTGACAAAATATACATTCTTTTTCATACTCGTAACGTTTTTATTTTCTACATATCATATAAATAGGATGAAAAGTCAGGTACACCTTTCCCCGTTCATCCGAAAATTGTCTCGTATAATTCCGGCAGAATTCCTGCAACCTGCCGCGTGTCCATGGTTGTGCAGCCGTACCCGTCACTCCGGTCTCCTTCAAATGCTTCAACACGTCCAAGGGGGAAGAAAATGACAAACGCAACTGTTCCTCGTGGGCATATACTACCTCATAGCGTGCAGCCAGCATCTCTTTCAATTCCTCCAGCGACGGATACGACAATCCCGCCGCAGTCAGTGTCGCCACCTCCTCCGTATTGTGAGGACCAAAGGTACTGAAAGCCAGGTATCCCCCTTCGTGCAGCAACTTCCGGCATCCTGAAAAGAAACGTGGCAGGTCTTCAAACCACTGAACAGCCGAGCACGATACAATCAGGTCCTGTCCTTCCGGAAAGGCTAATGTCTCCGCATCCTTCGCCATGAAATGCACCTTTTCACCCAGCACATCCGCCAGATAAGGTTCCACTTCCGGACAAAGATCGTTCAGCCACATTTCTTCCGGTACAGCCTGCTGCAAGTACATCCGCGTGAACATGCCCGTGCCGCAGCCTATTTCCAGCACCCGTTCCTGTATATCCGAAGGAATGTAACGACCGGTCAGTTCCGCCATCCGGGATGCCACGTAACGCTGCACGTCGGCCTTATCCAGGTAAGTCCCCACGGCCTTGGCAAAGCGCCGACTAATCAGGGCCTTGTCCATAAGCGACTTTCTCCGTTCAGCAACTCACGGAACAACCCCTCGTCATAGTGTTCCGCATCCACTTCTTCCACGGCCACTCCCTGCCAGGCCTCCCGTTGGTTCTGAGGCGGGAAAATCTTGTCGT
>ERZ780080.44-NODE-44-length-42826-cov-13.0133_pt1 | contig 42826 bp, 35 predicted proteins | sample MGYA00511175_ERZ780080 | MGnify/ENA primary metagenome ERZ780080 (study PRJEB29588, sample SAMEA2148733) | human gut metagenome | biome: human gut; feature: human-associated habitat; material: faeces | place: Denmark | collected 2008/2010 ...
GCCTTCGAAGGTGTGAAAAGCCGTGGCTCGATACGAATGTTCTGTCCCTTGGTTGTCATTAGAAGAAGCATGAGGCATCCGAAGCATTGACTGATTAGTGTGGCAATGGCGGCTCCCGTGATTCCCAAACAGAAATAAAGGATGAGTGTTGGAGCCAACACGAGGTTGAGTAACACACCCGACAGAATACCTTTCATGGCATACATCGTGTTGCCCTGAAAGCGCATCTGGTTGTTGAGAGTCAGCGACATGGTCATTATCGGAGCCCCGAGCAGGATAATGCCCAAGTAGCGTTCTGTATAGGGAAGAATGGTAGGGGTGGAACCGAGCAGCAGAGAGAGTGGTGTAAGAAATGACAGTCCGAGGATGGTGATGCAGAGTCCTGAAATGAAACTGAGCACGACTCCGGTAGCAGCCATCTTGCGTGCGCTGTCAGTGTCCTTGGCTCCCAAACGTCGTGAGATATAGTTGCCAGATCCATGTCCGAAGAAGAATCCTACAGCCTGTATGACAGCCATCATACAGAAGGAGATGCCCACGGCTGCCACACTCTGTGTGTTGATACTGCTCACAAAATAGGTGTCAGCAAGATTGTACATACTTGTAGAAAGCATGCTTACAATGGTAGGCACAGCCATTGTGAATATCACTTTATGTACTGGGGCATGGGTGAGGAATGTGTAATTGTCGGTCTCTCTTTTCATGCGTGCAAAAGTACTGCTTTTTTCCGACAAAGCCAAGGCTTGTGTGGTGTAATGTATCTAAATCAGTGTTAATTTTTCAGAACACATTTCAAACCTAAAATTTGCATATTTTGAAATATCTTTGTAACTTTGCGGCATGAAAGAAACAATGCTACAAGGCAATCAGATAGAAATCAAAAAGGTGAGCAGTAAGAAAGACTTGGATGCTTTTATTGGTTTTTACTGCGATCTTTATAAAGATAATGAGTATGCTGTTCCATTCATCCGATTCGATGAGGAGAACACTTTGTCGAAGGAACGAAACTCTTCCTTCGAGTTCTGTGAGGCGGAGTATTACCTGGCCTTGAGAGGAGGAAAGGTGGTGGGACGTGTGGCTGCCATCATCAATCATCGTGCCAACGAGGAGTGGCAGAAGAAGCAGGTTCGCTTCGGATGGTTCGACTTCATTGACGACCCTGATGTGTCGCGTGCTTTGTTGGAGACGGTGGAGCAGTATGGCCGTGAACATGGAATGACAGAAATGGTAGGACCACTTGGTTTTACCGATATGGATCGTGAGGGAATGCTTATCGAAGGCTTCGACCGTCTTGCCACAGCTTATGTTATCTACAATTATCCTTATTATCCTCAGCACATCGAGGCTTTGGGAGGATTCGAGAAAGATAACGACTGGATGGAATATCGCATCAAGGTGCCTGAGGTGACACCCGAGAAGTTTGCCAAGACGGCACAGATGATAGAACGAAGATACAACCTGCATCCTTACCGCTTCAGCCGCAGTCAGTTGGTGAAGAAAGGTATGGGACATCGCATCTTCGAGATACTGAACGAGACTTATGCCAACCTGTACGACTTCCAGCAGTTGTCTGAGAAGCAGATCAACCAGTTGATAGACCAGTACATCAAGATGGCTGACCTCGATCTGGTGGTTGGCGTGGTTGACCGAAGTGTGACAGCAGCTGATGACGAGCAGGGTGTTTCGCAGGAAGAGATAGATGAGCTGGGTGGAAAGTTGGTAGGCTTTGGCGTTTCCTTCCCCTCTTTTGCCAGAGCCTTGCAGAAGACACGCAACGGCAAGCTTCTGCCTTGGGGATGGTGGCATCTGCTGAAGGTGCTCAAGTGGCATAAGACAGATACTGTAGATCTGTTGCTCATCGGTGTGTTGCCTGCCTACCGTGTCAAGGGTGCCAATGCCATCATTTTTGCCCATCTCATAGAGCAGTATCATAAGTATGGTTTCAAGTGGGCAGAGGCAATGCCGCAGATGGAGTCGAACACGGGCGTAAGAAACCAGTGGCAATATTTGGAGAGCGAACAGCATCGACGCCGTCGCTGTTTCAAAAAGGTACTTGCCTGAACTGTGGCTTCTTCAACCCGCGTGAGGTGTTAATGTACTTCTTGGCTATTCCTGTTCAGGAATCTTTTGAAAACTACTTTCTCCATGAGCAGGATGCCAATGATTGCGGTCATGATGCCAAGCAGTACATCGATGATGTAGTGATGACCCGAGTAGACTGCTGTCCACCAAATGCCCATACAGATGATGGCGAAGGCTGCAGTGGTAAACCAATGCTGGTGACTCTTGGCTGCATAGAAGGTGGTAATCAACATATAGGCTGCATGCAGACTGGGTACGGCAGCAAAGACATTGGCATTGTGACAATAGATGGAGTGGAAGACAGGATAGCCCACCAACTCGTCAAAGCGTGCCAGACCTGCCACATTGCCCGGTGTTCCCAAGATGGGAGAGAACCCATACTCCATCACATACCAGGGTGGTGAGGCTGGATGGATGTAATAGCCTACAAAGCCTATGAGGTTGACCGCAAGGAATGTCCATGAGAAACGCACAAACCAACGATATTCTTTCTTCGAGAACAGATAGAACGCAAAGCCTACTGGAACAGGAACCCAGCAGAGGTAGAAGAATCCTGCCATAAGGTCGGGCAGGGCTGCATGGTGCACACTGAAGTATTCGCCTGGAATCATCATCTGCGAATGGTCGGCAATGGCCTGAAACTCTGTTGGAGTCTGTGCTGCTATGCCGAAAAGAGACTTCTCGGCTTCGTAAAGTCCACGTACATCGATGCTACCTACCATATAATTAGGGTAGAAGCGCATGGAGTCGTATGTCACGGCAAAGATGAGCCATGGCAGGAAATAAAGTGCAAACTTGCGGGTCTTCTGCCATGCTATGAGCAGGGCGAAGACTGCGATGAGATACAAACTTGTCATTCTGCCTCCTTTTTATTCATCACGATGTAGCAATGTGCTATGCGCCAGAAAGCTGTGATGTTGGCGAGTATGGCTATGAGAATCATACCGCCGGCAAGCCACCATATATCTGCCATGCAACCAGTGAGCATGGCTGTGACAGCTGTCACTACAACTCGTTCGGGGCGTTGCATCAGTCCAACCTTGCACTCGATGTCCAGTCCCTCGGCTCGGGCACGTACGTAGCTCACCATTACTGAGCCTATCATGGCTGCAAAGGTGACGATGCCCATCCAAAAGCCCATCTCGTCTTGCATGCGCAAGAAGTAAAGGCAGATGCCGAAGAGGCTTACCAGTTCGCTATAGCGGTCGAGTGTCGAGTCCCATAATGCTCCAAAAAGGCTGCTTTTTCCACTCATTCGTGCCAGACGGCCGTCCATCATGTCGAAGAGTCCTGCAGCAAGGATGATGAGTCCTCCCCATCCCAAGAGTTCCAGACTCTGTGTGAGAGCAGCCTCAACGAAGAAACCAGCTGCCACGATATTGCCTATGAAACCGATGAAGGTAACAATGTTGGGGGTGATGTGCAAACGGATCATCGCCTTGATGATAGGATTGATGATCACATAGATGACTTTCTGTAAGAAATCTCTGTAGTTCATATTTTTTGAATTGTTATTGATTCTGAATGTTTTGGTCAACTTCTTTGACTTCTGAACTTGTGAAAGCTCAATGTCTTAATTTTCTTCGGCAGACTTCTGTTTGGCAGGCTTGAATACAAACTTGCGCTGGGCAGGATAGTTGACCAACAGGGCAACGAGGATGCTCACCACACTCTTGGGTATGAGATAGTGAATATCGAGGCGCTCGTGACTGTTGATAAACTCGGTAAGTGCGATGGTGCCTCCCGAATTGAGTAACCAACTGATGGCCCATACGATGAAATATCGCCATGCCACACTTCTTTTCCTGCGATTGGAATCGCCGAAAACGTAACGGTAGTTCAGACAACAGTTGGTCACGCCACCTGCCGCCACGCCCAAGGCATTTGCCAGACCATAATAGATTCCTATGATGTCGGACAGCATAAATGCCAGACCGAAGTCTACCGCGGAGCCCATCGAAGCCGTAACCTCTGCCTTGCCGAAAGTATATAGTTCATGTTTTATCTTACCCATGCCCATGCTATTTTGATAATAACCATCGTGATTGCCGCATAGACACCTCCAAGGATGTCATCGGCCATCACGTAGAAAGCACCTCTCATGCGGTCAAGGCGCTTGATGCCAAGAGGCTTTACCATATCATAGAAGCGGAAAAGCACCAATGCAATCACAGCCCACCAGAGTGAGTCGGCTTTGTGACCAGCCTCTTCGAAAGGTATGATGAGCGACAGTGGAATCCATACTCCCACAATCTCATCGATAACCACGCGGCTTGGATCTTCGCCCCAGTAGGGCTGGAGTTGTGCAGTGGCCCATGTGCCCAATATGGTGAATACTACGGTCAGCAGCAACATGGTGGTCTGCAATGTTGTTCCGTCCAATCCTGCAAATAATGCTATCACGGCCCATATCAGCGTGCCCAATACTGAGCCGGCAGTTCCTGGACCCCAAGGCCAGAAACCGCTGCCTAAGCCTGTTCCTATAATCGTTGGCAGCAGGGGTGGACGTTTGTCTGTCAGGTTGCCTTTATCGTTCATATCTTGGTTTCTGTTTTTTTTGCTATTTCTTTTAGTCTTTTCTCTTTTGCCCTTACACCTTATTATATATAGACCTCAAGTTTTGCAGTTCGCTTGCGCGCACCTTTTCTCGCCATGGCAGAGTGAAAGCAAGCTTTCTCTGCCCATTTGGCTTAACGAAAACATTCAGTTTGCAAAATTACGCCAAAAACCTTAAATAACCAAATAGTTTTTTCCAATATTCGACAAATATGCCAAAAATAAGGTAAAAAACTAAATTAATTAAAAAGTTTTCCTCTCTTTTCAGATAATATTTATAACTTTGCAATCAAAATCAGTTAAGGGGAGAGTGTGCCCTGATAAAGACAGAAGGAATTACAAGAAAGAGAAGAGTTATAAAAAACAAAAAGGTATTTAGGACATGAAGATTAAACTCCGCATATATATGATGGTTGTGCTGCTTGTTGCTTTGACGCAGCAGATGATGGCACAACAGAAAATATCAGGTCGCGTCATCGACGTTGACGGATTTGCTGTACCTTATGCCAGCGTGCAGTACCGAGGACACAGAATAGCAGTGTCGAGCGATGGCGAAGGCCGCTTCTCCATAGAAAAGCATGAAGGTTGGATGCTTACCGTGAGTGCCTTGAGTTACAAGACGCAGACGGTGAAGGTGGACGCCAACACCAACTTCCTTGAGATAAAACTAAAAGATGACAGCCGTAGGCTCAATGAAGTGGTGGTGAAGTCGAAACGGGGTAAGTACCAGCGCAAGGACAATCCTGCTGTTGAGCTGATGCGCCGCGTTATCGCAGCCAAGAAGAAAACCGATCTGGCCAACCATCCATACTATCAGTATGACAAATATCAGAAGATAACCCTTGCCCTGAACGACCTTTCGAAAGAACAGCTTGAAGGCAAGTTTTTCAGTAAACGACAATATCTGCTCGACCAGGTGGAGAAATCGCCCTATAATGGTAAACTCACTCTCCCTGTGAGTGTCGACGAGACGGTATCGCAGCATATCTATCGCAAAGATCCCAAGAGCGAGAAAGATATCATCAAGGGACAGCAGACTAATGGTATTGGGCAGGTGATACAGACGGGTGAGATTCTGAGTACCACGATGAAAGACGTGTTTACCGATGTGGATATCTATGATGACTATGTGCGCCTGTTGCAGTATCCCTTCCCGTCGCCTATCGGCAGAACGGCTATTTCCTTTTATCATTATTATATAGAGGACACGGTCTATGTGGAGCGCGACCTCTGCTATCATCTGCAGTTTATTCCTGCCAACTCGCAGGACTTCGGTTTCCGTGGTGAACTGTATGTGACAGCCGACAGTACGCTGCATGTCAAGAAATGCAATCTCTATATGCCTCACAACAGCGACGTGAACTGGGTGAAGGATATGAAGATAGAGCAGGAGTTCACACGTTTGGACAATGGTGAATGGGTGCTTTCCAAGGATGATATGGTGACGGAAATACATACCAACAAGGTGCTGCAAGACTTGCTCGTGGTGCGCAACACCCGACTTACCGACTATTCCTTCGATGAACTGCCCAAGGTACTTTTCAAGGGCAAGGCTAAAGTGCGGCATGACATAGATGCCATGAACCGCGATGAGGCTTACTGGAACAAGTACCGGCAGGTGGACCTGACCAAGAGTGAATCGTCGATGGACAGTTTCATCCACCGCATGGAGAATTCCAAAGGTTTCAAGTGGATCATCCTGGGTGTAAAGGCTCTCATGGAGAACTATGTGGAGATAGGAAGTGGTCCGGGCGGAAAGAAAAGTAAGTTCGACCTCGGTCCTGTCAACACCTATCTGTCGAAAAACTATGTAGACGGCATACGTCTTCGTTTGGCTGGTCGTACCATGGCTGCGCTCAATCCCCATTTCTTCTGGAACGGCTATGCGGCCTATGGTACGAAGAGTAACGAATGGTATACAGGACATGTGTTGACCTACTCGCTCAACAAGAAGAAAAACAGTCCCTTCGAGTTCCCGATGCGGAATGTTACCTTTGAGGTGTCCCGTGACATCATGTCGCCTTCCGATGACAACCTGCAGCACAACAAGGACAATATCTTCATGACCTTCCGTGCGGCAACGCAGGACGAGATGTTCCTCTATCATCGACAGCGGCTCGCCTTTACTTACGAGACCGATTGGGGACTGCGTTTTAATACTGGTATACGCTGGCAGAGCAACCGTACTGCAGGCAATCTGCACTACTTCACACTGGATGGAAACGAGGTGAAGAAAATCAGAATGACCGACATCAATGTGGGCATCAATTACAATCCTGGAGTCACCTATGTCAACACCAAGCAGCAACGACTGCCTATCAACCTCGACAGTCCAGAGATAGGAATCTCGCATACCATGGGCTTTAAAGGTTTTATGGGTGGACAGTATCACAGCAACATCACGAAAGTGAGTATCTATAAGCGTCAGTGGCTTGGCAGTTTCGGTTATCTCGACTTCCATGCTGTGGGACAGGCTCAATGGAACAAGGTGCCATTCCCGATGCTCATCCTGCCGCCTGTCAACCTCTCGTACTTTGAGTCTGAATCGAGTGTGAGCCTGATGAGAGACTGGGAGTTTCTTAACGACCGTCAGGTGTTTGCGTCTCTGTCGTGGGATATGAACGGCAAGTTGCTCAACCGTATTCCGCTCATCAAGAAGCTGAAGTGGCGTGAATATTTCGCCGTGAAAGGCGTATGGGGAAACCTCACCGATAAGAACAATCCTTATTTGGAGAAAAACCAAGGGGATACGGAGCTGTTTAAGTTCCCAAGCAAATCGCACGTGATGAACAATACACCCTACTGGGAGTGTGTGGCTGGTGTACACAACATATTCAAGTTCTTTGCTGTAGAGTATGTGCGCCGACTCACCTATCTGAATAATGAGGACATCAGCAAGTGGGGCATACGTTTCGGATTCTCGATGACATTCTAAATAGGAGAATGTGTGAAAGAGTATAGGTAGAAAATATCAACATAAAAACAAGCATGCGATGAGAATATTACTGGCAGACAGACAGGACATTACCCGTATGGGACTGGTTCACATCATTCAGCAGATGAATGTTGGCGATAAGGAGGAAATGCCTGGAATTGAGTGGAAGTACGTAGAGGACAAGGCAGAATTGATGCTCGCCCTGAAGGATGACGACGATGCGGTGGTAGTGCTTGACTATACGCTCTTCGATATCAACGATGCCGATGAGCTGCTCATCCTGCACCAGCGATTCACCCACACCCGATGGTTGCTCTTCAGCGAAGACCTGAGTGTAGACTTTGTACGTGTGCTCATAGCAAGCAGTACGCAGTTCAGTATCTTGACCAAAGATAGTCAGCTGTCGGAAATCAAGGCTGCCATTCTGTATTGTGTGCAGGGCAATCGCTTTATCTGCCAGCACATGACGGAGGTGCTTCTTGCACCGCCACCTGCCAAGACTGAGGAAAAAGTGAAACTCACCAAGACAGAGACAGAGATTCTGATAGACATAGCTCTCGGTATGACGACCAAGGAAATAGCCGAAAAACGTTTCTCCAGCTTTCATACTGTCAACACTCATCGCAAGAACATCTTCAGAAAGCTCGATGTCAACAATGCTCATGAAGCGACCAAGTATGCCTTGAGAGCAGGACTCATCGACTCGGCAGAATATTATATCTAACTTCAATAAATTCCCACACCCTGCGAAAGTTGAGTGATATATTGGCACGACAGGCGCAGTGCCTTTAAGTAAGCGCACAAAAAAAGCTTAGAAATGTCTCACGACATCACTAAGCTCCCATTTTCTAACTAACTTATTATCAACTATTCATTACTTTTCTGAGTGCAAAATTACAAGAAAAAAAGAAACCTTAATATGTTTTTCATTAAAAAATGCACGTAAACGTTTTCGATTCACGAAAAAATGATGTATCTTTGCACAAGATTGGCGGCACTCGGCAATTTGAAAGCAAGTTTTCATTGCGCTCGTTTGCACAATCTTTGCAAAAGATTGGCGGCACTCGGCAATTTGAAAGCAAACTTTCATTGCGCTTGCTTGCTTTATCTCTGTACAAAAAAGGCAGCAAGATGCCATGTTGAAATTAATATATAGCATAAACTTATTTACCACACATGAAGCCACGCAGAACATCACTCAAAGACCTCGCCGACCATCTGGGCGTGAGCATAGCTACCGTATCAAGAGCTTTGCGAAACAGCCATGAGGTGGGAGAGGAGATGACACGAAAAGTGAAAGAGCTTGCCAAGCAGTTGAACTACCGTCCCAATCCCTTTGCGCAAAGCCTTCGCAAGGAAGCGCCAAGGGTCATTGGAGTTATCGTTCCCAACTTGGTAACCCATTACTATGCAACTGTGCTTGATGGTATAGAAGATTATGCCTCCAAACAGGGCTACTCTGTTATCTGTGCCAACAGTCATGAGGACCATACACGCGAAGAGCGTGCCCTCGACAACTTCCTTAATATGCATGTGGAAGGCATCATCGCCTGTCTGGCACAGGATACTGTGGATTATTCCCATTTCGAACAACTCCATGACATGAGCATTCCGCTCGTATTCTTTGCCCGATGCTGTCTCGAAGACAAGTTCTCGCAGGTGGTGGCTAATGGAGATGTTGCAGCACAGGAAGCCACTCAACACATGATAGAGACGGGCTCCAAGAGGATAGCCTTCATCGGAGGACCAAATAATCTGGATATGGTACGCCGACGCAAACATGGTTATCTCGAGGCTTTGCGTGAAAACCGTATCACGATAGACCGAGACCTTGTGGTGTGCGACAAGATAGACTTCGATGTGGCTCGCAACAATACCCTCCGACTACTTGAGGGCCCCAATCCGCCAGATGCCATTCTTGCCTTTAATGACATCATCACCTATGCTGCCTTTGATGCCATCAAGGCCAAGGGACTTCGCATACCTGAAGATGTGGCCATCATCGGTTTCACCGATGGTGATGCTGCTGCCTTTGTTACTCCTCGTCTCACTGCCATTATGGACAAGGCGCACGAGCAGGGTGCAAAAGCCTGCGAACTGCTCATGAGAAATATCAATGGAGATAATAAGATATATAAGGAGGTGGTTCCGATGATTCTCAAGATACGCGAAAGTTCTGAGAAGCTTTAAATACCCCACCTGCCTGCTACCGAATAAACCTAATAACGACAACTAAAACCTGATGCTCATGACGCCAAAAACAAATACTACATTCAAGTCACTACCAGCTATCTATGATGAAGGAATTGCGATTCATGTAAACATAAAAACTCGCAAGATTCAGTAGAGTCTTGCGAGTTTTTTTGAGGTATGATTGCGTTCTTACGCTCTCGGGTATTGTAATTTCTTACAGAACTTCCGTACATGAGAATGTTCAGTTTGTAAGAAGGATACTCACGTATGCAGATTGGTATTTCTTTTACCAGTTGTCTGGGTTGAACGGGTCTTCTTCTTTCTTGAATGTACCTTCGTCCCAGATGATTTCTCCCCAGCTGGATGGCTCGTCAGATTCATCGGGGTCTTGCTTTGGGTATACTGCCCATTTGGGAGGAGAGCCTGCGCAGATGCTGCAAGTCTCAGCCATGATGGTTGTGGTCATAGGACACATATATCTTTTTTTCATCGTCTGTCGATTTTGAGTGTTTAACTAATTGTTTTGTTAGTCCTGACTTTCTTGCTCAAGACTTGTAGCTCCCGATTATCTCTTGATAACTTTCTTGCCGTTCAGAATGTAGATTCCACTTGGAAGTCCGTCCAAGGAACTGCTGTTGCTGATGAGTTGACCATTCAGGCTATAGATGCCATGGGCGAATCTGTCAATTCTGCTTTCTTCTTCGCCATAGATGATGGGGTTGATGCCTGTGGTCTTGTCCAAGGATACACCATCAAGGAAAACGTTGGCAGATTTGCCATCAGAGGCGGACTTAGGTGCGAACCATACGCTGAAGCCTCGCAAGCCTCTTGTTCTTATATCAGAAAAATACATCTTACCATTGGAGAAGAAGTAGCAGCCCTTTAGGTCGCTGCGACCCTCTATGATGGTTGACTTGTCCGTGATGGTCCATTTGCCGTAATTAGCATCGCCCTCTTTTGTATTCTGTGTGCCTGTTCCGAAGGTTCTGGCAAATGTTCCAAAGGCAGTCATGCCGTTGCCTGTGACGAATGAAGTGCCTGGACCGTCAACGTCAAAACTGCTGTTGGTTGTCCAGTTCGTTGTATTCATATTGCTGAGGTCGTTCTCGTTTTTTCCGTTTACAGCGAATGTGACATTGGGAATGTCGATATGGTTCTTGCCGATAATCACCCGTTCATCCTTTGCCTGGCCGTTGACTATCTTACTCAGCAATGCCGTGTAGGCTGGTGTCTGTTCCTGTTCGGCATGCTTGGTAGGGAAAATGATGTAAGGTATGTAGGCTTGCATTGCTATCTCGTCGTTTCCAACCGTGCTCATGTTTATGCTGACAAACTGTATCTCATTGCTGGTCAACTTGCTGAGCTTTGCCAGTTTTACGTTAGGACCGAATGCCTGCGTGAGTTGGTCCTTGGTAAGGCTTACGGGCAAGACGAAGCCATTCCACTTGTCCTTGTCGAAGGTCTTGTTGAGGTGGAGAGTCACGCTCTTGTAGGTGTTGGAGCAATTCTCCAGATAATCCAGGTTGTCTCTGTCCTGATCGAGAACCAAGTCGCCATCAGTTGTCCTGCTTGTATAGAGGAGGCGGAAGTCATCGAATACCGTCCACTCTTTCTCTGATGCCACAGGCTCCTTGTCATCCTGCGTTCCGATTTCGATACCGAATCGGATAGTGCCGCCACCTTCTGGCACCTGTACCAGCACACTGTTGAAGTATTTGTGACTGCCGTAGAATTCCTTGGCAGCATAGTCCATATTCTGATCTTCGATATGTAGCGCTTTCTTTTCCTGTGCAGACATGTAATCAGTCTGTCCCAAGATGGTGGCATGCATCGTTTGGGTGTCCGCAGTGTTGTCGCTCTTCACCAAGCAGGCATAGAGCTTTGCCTTAGTGGTAGTGGAGAATCCCTTGCACTCGATGACGTATGCACCACTATGACTTACTTTGACATCCTGGTAGATGGTGCCTCGGAAATTCTTGGCATCAGCGCAATAATACTTACCGCAATGACGCTCGTAATTCTCGTTTTCTGTGAACGTGATAGCATTGCTGCCATCGGGAAATTTGTAGTTTTTTATCGTTTTGTCTTCGAAATCATTGGTATATGAATCGCTGATCTTGATATTGCTGCCGGCTGTTGTTCCATTGCTGTTTTTAACGAAAGGTTTGTAATAATGCTCCAAGCCCAATCTGATCTTGCCACTTCCTCCATATTGATAAGCCTTCCAGTTGTGCATAGCCGCATTTTCACGAGAGAAGCTTGGGCATTGCAGACGGAAGGTCAAGTCGATGGACGAGATGATGTTGCCGGTGTTCTTGTCCTGGAGATCTAATATCTGTTGGTAAGACAGGAATCTCCATTCGTCGTTGCCTTTGGCTATGTCTGCGCTTCCTGCTTCCACGGCATAGCAGTTCTTGTCCACATCGCCTTGTGTCTTGGCTGCGATGAGGTAATACTTGGTCTCGTCAAATTTAGGTGATATGTTTGGAAAAGATGAGGTGTTATTGTGCGTGTATAGCCTGTAGGTGTTGGTCTTGCCAGAAACAGCCTTCAGTTCCCAACCTCTCTTGACGATCTTTTCCGATATGAGTCCTTTATAAATATATGCTCTGTCAATATACACACCATTGTCTTCCTCAGGACTATTCCCAGTCTCGTATTCCAGGTAGTTGCCCTCTTCTTTCGATTCCTTCGAGTCAAACTTCTGAGCAAGGTGAATCCAGCCTTCTTTGTCGATATGTATCCATAGCGGCATTCCGTATTCTTTCAAGGAGACATGAGTTCCCCAATAGCCTCCTGCATTGAGCAGCAGACCCGTCTTGACATTGTAGAGGAAGAAGATCTTGTTTTTGTCATTTTCAGGAAAGGTGTTGTCTCTGATTACAGCATTTCTTACATCTTCCTTGCTGCAACCTGTCAGCGATTCGATGCCCGTGATGTGGGTTCCATTCGTATTGGTATCCTGGGCTTGTACTTGGAGACTTCCTCCAATGACGAATAGAAGCACGACAAGGAGAGCAATGAATGTGGTGAATCTCTTTTGTGCTGCTTCGTTGTTCTGTTGTTGTAGCTTTTTTCTCATTTCATTTCAATTTAGAAAAGTCTTTGTGTAAGTTTTACTCATACTATTTCCGACGCTCAGTTCTTGGTGATGAATAGTTGGAGCGCCAGTTTTAAACATTTGCAAAGATAGTGGAAACTTTGTAGTGAATACTTTTAATATTAGAAAAATTACTCTTTTTACAATTTCAAAAATGGAAAAAATGACGCAAAAGTGTAAAAAGAGTGAAAAATGTCGCTTTTTTGTCTTAATTCGGGGGGGTAATAATTATTTTTTGTACTTTTGTATTGCGTAATTAAAATTGTATATGATAGAGTTGTTAGAGCATTATTTCATTGTGTTGATTCAATGTGTTGGAGCCATTTATTTTGGCCTCGGCATTGTCCTGTTGTTCGGAAAAGTGCCTCTTGCTGCCGAATATCTTCCTTATCGCAAGGCGAAGAGATGTTTGGCAACTACATATTTTATCATGGGATTGAATCTTTTCGTCTACTTAGCTATTTACACCTCTGACGATTGGAAAGAGCTCAATCCATATATCAAGTGCTCTGATTTTATCTTCTTCTGTCTGGAAGCCATCTTCTTCTTTTCTACTTTCTTCTATTTGTTGGACGAGAAGTATATGTCGTGGCGAAACTTCAGTAAGGACTGGATTGTCTTACTGACATCTGTTGCCCTGATGATAACTTCCACCATAGGAGTCTTTGGCAAAGCGGGTGCTTGGGTCTCGTGGTTCCCCTTCTTCATATTCTTTGTGCAATACGTGTTGTTCTTGAGACGTTTCTATATCCTATATAATGAGAAGAGGAGTAAACTGGACAATTACTTTGCGGAGGATATGCAGCAGTTTATGTTCTGGATCAAGAAGAGTGTCATCCTCATCATCCTTATCAGTGTGCTGTGTTTCACCACGTTGCTTGGGGGCATTATCTACAATTATCTTTTCCAGGTTTATGTCGTCTCTGCCAATTTCTACATAGCCATCAGTTTCATCAACTATGCCTCCATGTATGGTAAGTTGAACAGTGCTGAGGTAACGGACAAAGAAAGGATGGAGACAGATACAGAAAAACTGAATTCCTCGAAGACAGACAACTATGAGCAGCTCTTTGGTGAGCAAGTGAAGATATGGATTTCCGAAAAGCGGTTCCTCGCTCCTCAGTTGACGATAGATGACTTGGCGGCAGAGATGGGTACCAACAAGCTATATATGTCTCGCTATATCAACCGTAAACACGGTACCAACTTCAGCACCTGGATTACGAAGCTGCGTCTGGAAGAGGCAAAAAGCTATATGCGTGAGAATCCGAATGTCAAACAGGAAGAGGTGGCTATCTATTCCGGTTTCTCCTCGTCCTCTTATTTCTCAAGGGTGTTCTCGCGCTTTGAGAGCAAGACGCCAGCAGCCTGGCGTAAGGAACAAAATGTTTAAAATAGTGCTGCCGAATGTGTGGGCTATCTTTATCGTCCTGGTGGTACGAATATTGAGGTGGTAAGAAAATAAAAGACATAGAAATGAATGTACGAGTAGAAGGGGCTACTGCCAGTTTGGCAGCGCCTATTGCCTCACTCATTATGGAGGCGATGAATCATGAGTGTTGCCAGAATCTGGCAGGTAAAGATCATACGATAGAGGATTTCCGACGGGTGATGACGGAACTGGTGGCTCTCGATGACAGTCAGTACAGCTATCGCAATACGCTTTGTGCTTTTACTGATGATGGTCGGTTGGCTGGCATCTGTGTATCTTATGATGGAGGTGAGCTGCATCGTTTGCGCCGTCGTTTCATAGAGGCTGCTCAACGGGAGTTTGGTATCGACTATTCGGATATGGACGACGAGACACAGGCTGGCGAGCTTTACATCGACAGCATCGCTGTGTCGGAAGAGTTCCGGGGGCATGGCATTGCCAAATATTTGCTGAAAGCAGTCATCGAGCGTGCACGTGAGATGGGATTGCCTGCTGTAGGACTGCTTGTCGACAAGGGAAACCCTCGCGCGGAGTCCTTATATAATAAGGTGGGATTTCTGTACGCCAATGATTCTGCATGGGGAGGCCATGAGATGCGGCATCTACAATATCAGATAGACTGAACGGTCGCTTAAAGAAATATGGCTGTCGACAATCCTAAGGAGAGTTGACAGCCATATTTCTTTTGTAGCTTTTATTATTATTTTTCCAGTTCTTCTATCTCGCTCTCATCCATGTCGCGGTCCAGTCGGTCGCGCCACAGATACTTGCGTGTCTCGTGTACGATGATGCCGCTGAGGCAGAGCAGGGATACAAGGTTAGGTATTGCCATCAGGGCGTTCATACAGTCGGCGATGTTCCACACCATCTCCAGTCCGATGACACTGCCCGCAAAGATGCTGACGATGTAGAGCACACGATAGGTCAGCATCCAGCGCTTGCCCTTGAGATACTCCACGCAGCGCTCGCCATAATAGCTCCAGCCTAAGGTGGTACTGAAAGCAAAAGTGGCTAAACCGAAGGTGAGCAAGGGTGCTCCTATGTAAGGTATCTTGCTGAAGGCAGCCTTGGTGAGGGCTGCTCCGTTGTGGTAGTCGATGTCGGGGTAGGCAATGATGCTTGAGGTGATGACCAAACCTGTAAGGGCACAGATGATAACGGTGTCCCAGAAGGTGCCGGTAGACGACACGAGAGCCTGGCGCACAGGGTTGCGTGTCTGTGCAGCTGCGGCTACGATAGGAGCAGAACCAAGACCCGACTCGTTGGAGAACAGACCACGGGCTATACCATATCGGGCTGCCATCATCAATGTGCTGCCAGCGAAACCGCCTCCTGCCGCGCGGGTAGTGAAGGCAGACTCAAAGATAACCTTGATAGCCGGCCACAGATAGGCATGGTTGACAAAGAGAATATAGATGCATCCCAACACATAGAAAAGTGCCATGAAGGGAACAAGCATTCCACATACTCTTGATATTGATTTCACTCCTCCTATGATGACGGCTGCTCCCAAGGCGCAGACAACGGTTCCTGTGATGTAGGGAGAGATGCCATACTGGTTTTCTACGAGGGTAGAGATGGCGTTTGCCTGTACGGTGCTGCCGATGCCGAAAGAGGCTATCGCGGCAAAGAGTGCGAAGAGGATGGCGAGCCATTTCCAGCCCAGGCCTTTCTCCAAGGCGTACATAGGGCCACCCAACATGCGGCCGCGCTGGGTCTTTACACGATATTTTACTGCTAACAAGCCTTCTGCATATTTGGTGGATATACCGAATACACCTGTCAGCCAGCACCACAGCACAGCACCCGGACCACCCAGGGCGATGGCTGTTGCCACACCGATGATGTTGCCCGTACCTATAGTGGCAGCAAGTGCAGTGGCAAGAGCGCCAAACTGGGATACATCGCCCGTGGCATTCTTGTCTTTCTTGACGGATAACTTGATGGCCTTGAAAATCTTACGCTGCGGGAAATGCAGACGGATCGTAAGAAAGAGGTGTGTGCCCAAGAGCAGAATAATCATGGGCCAACCCCACAAGAATGAGCTTAGCGTTACAAAAATGTCGTTTAGTGTATCCATAATCTCTCTTATTTTTTTCCTGTTTGTTATTTGTCTGTCTCTTTTATGATCCCATGTTCTATTCTTATCCTTACGTTGCTGTAACCCATGGCCTGGAACATTCCCTCAAACTGCGCCTTGGCATTTTCCTCTGCCTTGGCGATGTTGGCTTTTGTAAAGCATCGTCTGCTCATAGCTTCATAGGCTCTTTTGTACATGTCCTGTCGGTCTTTACCGGTCCATTTGCCTTCTTCGAAGAACGAACGTGTCTTTGCCTCATCGATAAAGTTGCGGTCGAGGAGCCTGATGGGAGGCAGGGTGCAGATGATGGTGTCGCCCTCGGCGCTCAGCCATTCAGTGCCCACCTCTCGCATGTTGATGCCCAGCCTGAGGGTGCCATAGTAGATTCTTACCAGTTCGTCGTCGCTGATGAGCCCTTTTCTCACGGTGTCTATCAGTTCCTCATCGCTGATGGACAGGAATTCCCACTGTCCGATGGCTTCGATACTCTTTATCTGTGTAGGCGAGAGCGTGGTCTTCCCTTCTTGTTCCATCGAGATGGAGTTGTCCTTGTTGAGCCAGTACAGACCTCCGCCGATGATGACGATGAGCAGGAGTATGACGATGATTTCAAATTTTCTCATATTAGTATACCTTACTTGTTCTCAACCGATGTGCCGTCGATGAGGCTTGAAAGATCGGATGAGGTAAACTTCTTTCTGAAACTAATCTTGATGTTCTCGGCTTTGAATCCCAGGTTGACGAGCATGGGTACCAAGGTGTGCGCGGCACTTTGGCGGGCTGTTTCCAGAATATCCATGCGTGGAATGTCGTTGATGATGCCCTTTCGTCCTTCCTGCTCGTAGCTGCTTAGTTCTTCATCGCTGAAGTTTCTGCGTGTCAGCGATACGAACTTCTTGATTCCTTCGTGGTCTATCTTGCTGCTTGTCAGCACCACCTTAGGATCGGGGAGGATAATTTCTATCTTCTCGCCCTGCCGTCTCACGTTCTTTTCGTTGAAACCTTTGAAGTCGATATATGCCTTGAGGGTGGCGTCCATAGGGATGGCAACCTTGCGCTTTCCTCCAGGCAGACTGATGTCGAACTCGTTTTTCAGTATAGAGCCTTTCAGTCTGAGTTGGTCGTCGTGGGTGATGATTCTGTGAACCTGTGCCTCGGCTGTATATAGACGACTGCATTTCTGTATCTGCATCACCATCATGGGAATGGTGTCGAGTGCCTTCTCTTTCTCTTTGGCTTGTCTGCCTGTACAAGCAGAGAATATGATAGCAGTTGTCATAATGACAAGTAAAATGGTCTTTCTCATACTAATTGTTTTGTTTTCGTTGCAAAGGTACGACAATTTGAGTAAATAACCAAATAGTATCAGTCAATTTTATACTTTTCTTCTTTGTTTTGTGATAATCTGTAGCTTTTGGGTAGTTAAAAATTATGCTTTGGATAGTTATAAATTACGCTAAGAGTGGTCAACTCAAATCGTTAAACCACAGAAAAAGTTTTTTCAGCCTATCAAAATCTATGTTCTAAAGTATGGAACTTATGTTCTAAAGTTTAGAACTTGTGTTCTAAAGTATCGAACTTATGTTCTAAAGTATAGAACATAGATTTTTCGCAAGTGTCAGAACAAATTCATGAAGAACTGAAAACAATTCGACCTGTACGGTTGGAACGCCCTTTCAGGGCGTGCTGGGTAGTTACATACATGGACCATCCTTTTTGTTAAAGGCAGTTAAAAAGGTACTTTTTTCTCATCTTCGATTAAACTTTTTGTGTTTTGTAGGGTCTTATTACTGATTAGAATTCATAAACAGAACTTTTATTATATCGTGTGAGAAAAGTTCAATAGGATTTATTAGTTAGTATTTAGGTAGTAAGAGCATTCTCTTTGTGAAAAGGGGATGCTTTTTTTTGTGTTCTTGTATTTTTTTCTTAACTTTGCAGATAATTAGGTCTTCATTCTGTTGATTAGATTTATTAATGATGCAGATTTAGGCCTTAACTCAATAGAATATCAAAACAAAACAACAATGAAGAAAACAATTTCCATGCTCGTGATTGCGGTTCTGGGTGCCGCCTGTTTCTCGTCATGCGGCGAGAAGAAAAAGAGCAATGTCATCATAGCCCCTAAGCCTGCTGCTCCAAAACCTAAGAAGACGCAGGAATTGAGTAGTTATGAGCAGTCGCGCAACATCTCCTGGCTCGGCAAGACTTATCGTGTAGTGATGAAACGAGAGTCTGATCACAGTCTGCCTTTGGTGGAGAGTGAGGATCATACCAAGTACTACGACAACAAGATTACGATCAAGGTGCTGCGGGAGGACGGAACAGAGTTCTTCAGCCGCACTTTCCAGAAAAGCGATTTTACGGGTTATCTTGATGCCGAAACCAAGAAGACGGGTGCCTTGTTGGGTATTGTTTTTGTTGAGGTGAAGGGCGACGTGCTGCATTTTGCAGGCAGTGTGGGTTCACCCGATGTGACCAGTGATGAGTATGTACCTCTTGTAATCACTGTCAACCGGATGGGCGCTGTCAGTATAGCCAAGGACAGCCAGTTGGACACAGCAGGTGATGAAGACGAAAAAGCCTCGTCTGTTGGGGACGAGGCTGATGATGGGGTATGATGTATAAAATTTAGTGACTGTTTATAAAGCATCACTTACTTCAATAGTTTCTTGAAGTCTTTTTCAAAGCATTGTGGGTGTTTACCGATGAAGAGGACATTGAGCAGACAGTTGGCTGCCAATTCCTCATCGTTCAGGTCAGCACCCTTTCCTTTTCTTACTTCCTTGCCCAAGCAAGCATCCCAAGTGGTGTTGAAACAACTGTCGTCGGCTCCCACAATCATACTGTTGCTCGAGTTAGGATCCTCCATCAGTTCGTAGCGAATGGTCTTCTTGCTCATCACAGGCTGGATGCTGCACAGCATGTCGAATGCTTTCTGAAAGACGTCGCGATGCAGATTGGCGTTAGGGAACATCGTGCTGACAGTAGGAAAGAGTTCCTCAAAGTCGAACGACTGTAAGAGTTGATAAAGTTTCATCCTTGTTCTATGGTTATGTTTGCTTATTAGAACTTAGCCATCTTGATGGCGTCAATGGCGCACTCGTCGCCCTTGTTGCCCAGCTTGCCACCACTTCTGTCTTTGGCCTGTTGCAGGTCGTTGGTGGTCAGCAGACCATAGATGACTGGAATTTCCTGTGAGGCATTGAGGCGGGCAATGCCATAGGTAACGCCCTGACAGATGTAGTCGAAGTGAGGAGTCTCGCCACGGATGACGCTTCCTAAGACGATGACAGCATCGTAGCCCTGGTTAAGAACCATCTGTCGTGCTCCGTATATCAGCTCAAAGCTTCCAGGTACGGTTTTCACGTGAATGTTCTCAGGCAGGGTGCCATGCTTTTTCAGGGTGTCGACGGCACCTTTCAGCAAAGCGCCTGTTATCTCAGGGTTCCACTCAGCTACCACGATGCCAAAGCACATATTGCTGGCATCGGGTACCTTGGTGAAGTCGTATTCTGACAAATTATGAAGTGCTGTAGCCATAATTAGTTAGAAGCTCTTTCGATGTACTTGTCGATCTCTGCACTCTGAACGAGCATAGAGTTCACATACTTTTTCTTGATGTCCTGATAGATCTTCAGGGCCTCGTCCTTCTTGCCCTGGCTTTCCAACACCTCGCCGGCCTTGATAAGGAAGATAGGAGAGAGGCTGTTGTTGGCATCGTCCTCAGCCTTGCTGTCTGCCATGTCAGCAGCCTTCTTGAAAGCGTCAACAGCCTTGTCGAGCTGGTTGAGGTGAGCGTATGCGTCGCCGAGAGCAGCCTGAGAAGCTGGGCTGATCATCTGGTCGTCTTCTGTTGAGAAAGCGTCGAGGCTCTTCTGAGCTTCTGCCCATTTGCCGAGGTTGGCGTAGCAAAGACCGGCATAGAGGTTGGCCAGGTTACCTGCCTTGGTACCGCTATACTCGTCGGCCAACTTAGCGAAACCTACGAAGCCGGCACCGTCGCCATTGACAGCCTGCTCGAACATCTCGTTGTTGAAGTAGGTCTGACCCTTGCTGAGCGCTGTGCTTGCCTTTTCCTCACGAGGACCGGAAATCTGTGAAATGTAGAGGAATACACCTGCAATAACAACAATGATTGCTGCCACTGCGATAAGGATGGCTTTCTTGTATCTCATGAAGAAAGCCTCGCGGTTGTTGATGTTCTCTGTTGCTTCGAGAACCTGTTCTGTTTTGTTTGCCATTTTTATTTTTTGTTTTTTATTATTTTTTCCTTCTTGTTCTTAGTGTGCCTTGCTCAATGGCCACTACACTTTAGGTTGCAAAAATACGTAAATTTATCCACATATTGAAATTTATAGCCTACTTTTTTCGTTTTTTGCGCTTTTTCTGCTAACTTTGCAGTTCAATTGTGGCATAATACGTATGATTTTACAGAATATCTCGATAATTAATTACAAGAACATCAAGGCTGCCAATTTGGAATTGTCGCCCAAGATCAATTGTCTCATCGGTCATAACGGTGTGGGCAAGACCAATTTCCTGGATGCCATTTACTATCTTTCGTTTTGTCGCAGTGCCTACAATCCTATCGATTCGCAGGTTATTGCGCACGATGAGAACTTCATGGTGATAGAGGGCAACTATCTTGATGAGCGAGAGAATGTCGAGAATATCTTCTGCGGTATGAAGCGTGGAACGAAGAAGCACTTCAAGCGCAACAAGAAGGAGTACAAACGACTGTCACAACATATCGGATTGATACCGCTCATCTTTGTCTCTCCTTCTGATACGGTACTCATTGAGGGTGGAAGCGAGGAGCGACGTCGCCTGATGGATGTGGTCATCTCGCAGTACGACCCTTCCTATATTGAGGCATTGGCCAACTATAACAAGGCTTTGCAGCAGCGTAATGCTCTGCTCAAGATGGAGGAGGAACCTGATGTGACGCTGATGGAGATATGGGAACAGGAGATGGCTCGCAATGGTGAGCTGCTCTTTCAGAAGCGTGAGGCTTTCGTCAAGGAACTGATTCCTCTGTTTCAGCAGATCTATCGTCATATCTCTGGCGATCGCGAGGTGGTGAGCCTGCGTTATGTCTCTCATTGTCAGCGCGGTCCGCTCCTTGATGTCATACAGCGCGACCGCTTCAAGGATAGGGCTGTAGGCTATTCGCTTCATGGTGTGCATCGTGACGACCTGGAGATGCTGATAGGTGATTTCCAGATGAAGCGAGAGGGAAGTCAGGGACAGAACAAGACCTTTGTCCTGGCTCTCAAGTTAGCCCAGTTTGATTTCCTGCGACGCACGGTATCGAGTACTACGCCCCTCTTGCTGCTCGACGATATCTTCGACAAGTTGGATGCCCAAAGGGTAGAGGCGATTGTCGACTTGGTATCGGGAGCCAATTTTGGACAGATATTCATCACCGATACCAACCGCGACCATCTCGACCGCATCCTGCACGAGAGTGACGGCAATTACAAGATATTCCATGTAGAAGGTGGAAACATAGACTTGATTCACGAAGAATAGTAGAAAGACCAGCAAAGCAAAGAAATATGTTCAGACGAAAAGTACGTTCCTTATCAGAATTGTTGCCCGAGGTATTGAGGCGCGAGGGACTGGAGACCCCTCTGCAGCAGAAGCGTCTTCTTGCGTCCTGGGATCAGGTGGTGGGTGAGCCTGTAGCCAAGTACACTGGCGACAAGTTTATCAAGAACCAGACTCTCTTTGTCAAGATACTCAGTCCTGCCTTGCGTGCCGACCTCTCGCTGAGTCGCAGCCTGTTGGTCAAGCGGCTTAACGAGGCAGCGAAAGCTTTTGTCATTTCTGATATCAAGTTCTATACGATAGCATCCATCTTGATATCGGTGGCTTCGGTGGGCACGGTCTCCGTCTTCTGAAAGTCGAAGCATATACCTATTTTATATAGATGGGGCATCTTGCAGAGCATACGGTCGTAGTAGCCTTTGCCTCTGCCCAAGCGATGCCCCGACTTATCGAAACTCATGCCCGGGATGATGCCTGCTTCTATCTTCCCGTATTCATCTTCCGGCAGCAGTCTGCCTACAGGTTCCATGATGTGGAAACTACCTTGTCTTAAGTCTTTCAAGCCTGTATATTCTCTTATCTCCATGTTTTCTCCGTCTACGACAACGGGCAGGAATACCTGTTTGCCCTGATTGACCAGTTCGTCGATAAACTGATGGGTATTCACCTCGTCGGGAAGCGAGTAGTATAGTAGTATGCTGCGGGCTTGCTGCAGTCGGATGTTTCTGCGCAGCCGGTCTAAAACAAGAAGCGACAGTTCTTCGAGCTGTTGCCCGGAGAACTGTCGCTTTCTCTCTCTGATGATATTTCTGAGTTCTTTCTTATTCATTTTTCTGCCTTCTTATGCCAAGCGGGATGGGCTTCTGTGCAACGAACGGTAATTGTAGGGCACATTTGCCATAGCTACCTTCTGCTTCTTTTTGTAAACTGGCTTGGTGGCAGGAACGGGCTTCTTGGGGAAAGCCTCGTTCTTTTCAAACACCTCCATCGTTTTGTAGATAACAGGATCGTCCTGGTTGATGTATTGATTCCAAGCCTGGTCGTTGAGCATGTTGTAGATCACGCGGCTGTTGATGTAGCGTTCCAACAGTTTGTGCGACTTGCGGATGAGCAGGTTGCGGCGCTGCAGACCGTGCTTGTCGGCATAGGTGGCAAACTTGTCTACCATGTTCTGCTTGTCCAGATAGTCGGCCAGCTCCATCATCTCCTTGAAGTTGTTCAGCTTAGGACGGTTGTCGTCGGTATAGGAGAAGGCGAACTGCAGGATGAGTCCGCTCATGCTTGCCTGCTTGAAGTAGGATGTCATTCCCAAAGTATCCTCGGGTACGAAGATGTCGGGAGTGATACCGCCTCCGCCATATACGGTACGTCCCAATCCCGTGTGATAGGCCGGACCCGTATGCTTGATGCTGTCTTGCGAGAAGAACTCGCCATGCTCATAGCGGTTGAGCAGGTCTTGCTCATAGTCCTTGTCGTCACCCAGGGTGTAAGGTTTCTGTATGCATCGACCCGATGGGGTGTAGTAGCGTGCAATGGTGAGTCTTATCATGCTGTGGTCGGGGAATTCTATCTGTTGCTGTACCAGTCCCTTTCCGAAAGAACGTCGGCCTATGATGGTGGCACGGTCATTGTCCTGCATGGCTCCTGCAAAGATTTCGGCAGCCGATGCTGAGCCTTCGTTGATAAGTACGACGAGCGGTATGTGCTGATAGGATCCCTTGCCATCGCTGCGGAAGTCCTGTCGTGGCGACTTGCGTCCCTGTGTGTAGACGATGAGTTTCTTGTCGGGCAGGAACTCGTTGGCCATGTTGATGGCTGCTGTCAGGTATCCGCCACTGTTGTCGCGAAGGTCGATACACAGGTTCTTGAATCCCTCTTGCGAGAGCTTTGCCAGGGCGATGAGCATCTCTGGATAGGTATTCTCGCCGAAGTTCTTGATGCGTATGTATCCGGTCTTGTCGTCGAGCATATAGGTTGCCGTGATGCTCTTGGTAGGTATCTCGCCTCGGGTCACGGTGAAGGTCTGTACCTTCTTGCTGCCGTAGCGCACCACACCAATCTTTACCTTGGTGTCTTTCTGTCCCTTGAGTCTGTGCATGGCTTCCTCGTTGGTGACGATCTTGCCTACGAAAGGCTTGCCGTCTACCGCCACAATCTTGTCGCCAGCCAACAGGCCGGCCTTCTCGGCAGGTCCGTTCTGTATCACATTCTGCACATGTATGGTGTCATCTCTGATCACAAACTCGATGCCCACACCGCAGAATGATCCTTTCAGGTCGTCGGTGGCTGCAGCCACATCCTTGGCACTGATGTAAACGGAGTGTGGGTCCAGCTCAGAGAGGATGAGCGGTATCGCCTTGTCTACCAAAGAGTCGATATTCACCGCATCCACATACTGGTCGTCGATGATGTGCAGCAGGTTGTTGAGCCTGTTGCTTCCGCTGTTGATGATATTGAGCCTGTTTCCTGAGAAATGGTTCGAGAAGAACGAGCCGATCATGATACCTATCACCACGCATACAGCCATGATGATGGGCATGAAACGGTTGGCTTTTTTCTTATTGATATTCATATATTTATTGTCTTATGTTCTTGGTTCGGCTTCTTCCTGCGAAGCGTCGTCGGGGTTGAGATATACTACCTTGATGCCAGCTCGCTCCATGAGTTCTATGCCGTCATTGAGTCGGTATTTCTCGGCATATACCACGCGCTTGATGCCCGCCTGGATGATGAGTTTGGCACACTCGATACATGGCGAAGCCGTGACATAGAGTGTACTTCCGTCGCTGTTGTTGCTGCTTCGTGCCAGCTTGGTGATGGCATTGGCCTCGGCATGCAGCACATAGGGCTTGGTCACGCCGTCTTCCTCGCATACGTTCTCAAACCCACTGGGTGTGCCGTTGTAGCCATCGCTGATAATCATCTTGTCCTTGACTACGAGTGCACCCACCTGTCGGCGTTTGCAGTAACTGTTTTCTGCCCAGATGCGTGCCATGCGCAAGTAGCGCAGGTCGAGTTTCTCTTGTTTGGAAAGTTGCTCTTCCATGTTTCTGTTGTTATGATTCTATATTTTTCTTTATCTCGTTGCGCTCCAGCAGGGCATCGATGGTAGGCTCTTGTCCGCGGAATCGCTTGTAGAGTGTCATCGGATGCTCGGTACCACCCTTTGAGAGAATGTTGTCTCTGAAGCTCTGTGCTGTATGCTGGTCGAAGATACCGTTCTTCTTGAACACGCTGAAGGCATCGGCGTCGAGCACCTCTGCCCATTTGTAGCTGTAGTAACCAGCAGCATAGCCTCCTGCCATGATGTGCGAGAACTGTACGGTCATACAGGTATTGGGCAACTGTGGTGTGACCATGGCCTTTGCCCAGGCTTTCTTCTCGAATGGGATGATGTCGTCGTCGAAAGTTTCCTTCTTGGTGTAGTAAGCCATGTCGAGCAGTCCGAAGCTCACCTGTCGCAGACATCCGTAGGCAGCCATGAAGTTGCGGCTCTTCACGATGCGCTCTATCAGGTCGTCGGGCAGAGGCTCGCCTGTCTGATAGTGGAAGGCGAAGGTGCGAAGGAAGTCTTTCTCCACAGCATAGTTCTCCATGAACTGCGACGGCAGCTCCACAAAGTCCCACCATACATTGGTTCCCGACAGACTCTCAAATCGGGTGTTGGCAAACATGCCGTGCAGGCTGTGTCCGAACTCATGCAGGAAGGTCTCCACCTCGCCAAGGGTCAGCAGGGCTGGCTTCTCGGCTGTAGGTTTGGTGAAGTTCATCACCACGCTGACATGCGGACGTATGTTCTGTCCCTTATGGTCTATCCACTGTCCCTGGAATTCTGTCATCCATGCACCTCCCTGTTTGCCCTTGCGTGGGAAGAAATCGGCATAGAATACAGCCAGATAGCTGCCGTCCTTGTCGTACACCTCGTATGCTTTCACGTCGGGATGGTATACGGGTATGTCCTTGTTCTCCTTGAAGGTGATTCCGTAGAGTTTTCCTGCCAGACCGAACACGCCGTCGATCACCTTGTCGAGTTGCAGGTAGGGGCGCAACATCTCGGCGTCGAGGTTGTATTTCTCCATCTGCAGCTTGTGCGAGTAGAAGCTCATGTCCCAGGGTTCCATCACGAAGTCATCTCCCTCAATGCGTTTTGCTAAGGCTGTTATCTCGGCAACCTCCTTCTCGGCGGTAGGCTTGTAGGCATCTATCAGGTCGTTCAACAGTTTGTACACATTGTCGATATTACTTGCCATGCGGTGCTTGAGCACGTAGTCGGCATAGGTGTCGAAGCCCAGCAACTGTGCCAGTTCGCGTCTCAGGTTGATGAGTCGCTTGCATATCTCGAGGTTGTTGGCATCGTTGTCGTGTATGCACTCGGTATTGCGAGCCATGTACATCTGCTTGCGGAGCTCGCGCTGTGTGGAGTAAGTCATGAAGGGAGAGAAGACAGGGAAGTCGAGGGTGAAGATCCATCCTTCCTTCTCCTGATCCTTGGCATTCTGCTCGGCTGCAGCAATGGCAGTCTCGGGCAGCCCGTCGAGTTGAGCCTTGTCGGTGATATGCAGCTGGAAGGCTTTGTTTTCCTTGAGCAGGTTCTGCGAGAACTGCAGGGTGAGCATGCTTGCCTCCTCGGTGAGCTGGCGCAACTTCTCCTTGCCTTCCTCATCGAGCAGGGCACCGCTGCGTACAAAACCATCATAGCTTGTATCGAGCAACATCTGTTCCTCGGCATTCAACTCGTGGTTGGGATGGTCGTGTACGAACTTGATGCGTTCGAAGAGTTTCTTGTTCAGGGTGATATCGTTGGCATGCTTGGTAAGGATGGGGCTCATCTTCTGTGCCAAGGCTTCCATCTCGTCGCAGGTCTCTGCGCTCATCATGCATGAGAAAACATTGGAAACCCTGCTGAGCAAGTCGTAGTAGTGCTCGCCTTTCTCGGTATCCACGCGTGCCAGGGTGTTCTCGAAGGTAGGTTCTTCGGGATCGTTGACGATCTTGTCGGTGGCCTCATCGTCACGGCGTATACCTTCCATGAATGCCTCTTCGTAATCTTCCAGCCTGATACGGTCGAAGGGTACGGTGTCGTGAGGGGTGTTGTAAGGTGCAAAAAAGGGATTGATACGATTCTCTGTCTTATTTTCTTGAAGCATACTAACTTAGTGTTTTATTTTTGTGCAAAGTTAGTAAAAAAAGGTGTTATAATCTTCTTGTATCATATTATTTAACATACTTTTATCTCAACCCTTACTGTTGGTAAGTTTTTCGAGTGCCTGGATGTGGATGCGCTCTCTGAAAAGTTGGATAAGTCCTTGGCTTTGCAAACGGTTGAGGGCTCTGGAGACATTCAGTCTGCTGTCGTTCACCTCTTCGGCTATGCGCCTCATCTTGATGTGGATTGTTTTCTCGCCTGTAGGGCTGACACAGTTAGCCTCGAAGAAGCGTGTGATGCGTTCCTCTAAACTCTTGGGTGGTGTCTGTAGGGTACGGAGGCTGTGCTTCTGACTCTGTGTGGATATCAGGTTGAGCAGGTTGATGCGGAATATGTCGAAGAGGGTTGCCAGCTTCATGACGTCTTGCTTGGCAATACATAGCAGGCTGCAGTCGTGCAGGGCTGTATAGGTATGAGTGAAGTATGGGTACAGACCGAAGATGCGTTCCGACTGGAAGGTCTCGGGTGCCTGTATCTTCTCGTCGATGCTGTAGCTGTGGTCGGCAGACTCTGTCTTTACCATCACCTCGCCGTCGAGCAGGAAGTACAGGTGTGTGCAAAGTTCGCCTTCGGCTACAATCGTCTCTCCCTTACTTGCTTTTCTGAAGTCAAAGCGTGTCTGCCCTGCAGCTTGCTGCAAGTCGTTGCGGCTCATTCCCAAGAAGAGGGGCAGAGCCAACAGGCTGTTGTATATGCGGTTTTCGGGCATAGCGCTTTTTTGGTTGATTTCAAGGAGTTAAAGGAGTTAAGGAGTTATCGCTCCCTTCGGTCGCTGAGGAGTTAAGACAATAGTCTTGAGGGAATGTTCAATCTTCGATGTTCAATGCTCGATGTTCAATGTTCAATGTTTAATGTTGAGTCCACAAAGGCTGTTGTCTTAACTCCTTAACTCCTTTAACTCCTTTAACTCCTTAGTTTCTCCTTAACTTCTCCTTAAAAATAATTATTCCAATATCTTCTCCTTGAGTGATGGCGAGTACCATACTTCGGTCTTGCCATCATCATTGGTATAGATGAGGTAAGCCATGAGTTCTGATTGCTGTCTCAGTATCTCTTTGGCTTTTTCGAGACCCATCACCATGAAAGAGGTGGCGTAGGCATCTGCCGTGGCACAGTTTTTTGCCAAGACTGTGGCAGACAGCAGACTGTGCTGAACGGGGTAGCCAGTCTTGGGGTCGATGGTATGGGCATACTTCTTGCCGTTCTTATAGTAGAAGTTGCGATAGTTGCCGCTGGTTGCCATGGCTATATCCGTGACATTGAGCACCGTCTGCAGTTCCTGGTTGGTGTTCAGCGAGTCTTCGGTAGGTTTGTTCACGCCGATGCGCCAAGGTTGCTGTTTCTGGTTGATACCCTTGGTGACTATCTCGCCTCCTATCTCTATCATATAGTCGTTGATGCCTTTCTTGCTCAACAGTCGTGCCACCACGTCACAACCGTATCCCTTGGCTATGGCAGAGCAGTCGAGCATGATGCGCGGATCCTGTTTCTGTATGTGATTGTCGGAGGTGAGCTTCACCTTCTGGTAGCCTACTATCTTTCTCAGGTCGTCGATGACCTTCTTGTTGGGTTCCACACCTTTCTTGAAACCGAATCCCCATTCGTTGACCAGTGGGGCAACGGTAATGTCGAAGGCTCCGTGGGTCTCGTTGGAGATGTCCTCTGCCAAGAGGAAAACCTCTGTAAACATCGAGTTGACTACCGGGTTCTCGTTGCGGTTCACCTTCGAGATAATGGAGGTCTTGTTGAATGGCGAGAGCGACTCGTCCACCTTCTTCAGCTCAGCCTCTATCTCTTTCTTCAGATTGGTGTCGCTATGATAAGTGATGTGGTAGACGGTTCCGAAGATGAAACCCTCGTCGTGCTGATAGTTGGTGTTTTCCTGTCCCTGCTTCAGGATGATGACCGTGCCGATGACGAGGAGCAGCAGGAAGGGAATTTGCCAGATGAGCTTTTTCTTGTTCATATTGAGATGGGATAGGGGTGATGGTTGATGTAAATGTGGGGTGAGAGTGATGCGGCTTTCTTGCCGCAGCGGGCTTACAGCTCGAAACTTACGTTGAAGGTTCCTCCAAAGCGTGAGCCTCCCTGCTTGCCAAAGCCGGGCACATACCAGGTGTTGCCATAGTCGCCGTCGTCATGGAAGAGCCTGCGCTTGTATCTCAGGCTCCAGCCCATTCTTACAGGGCCCCATATCTTGGCATCCACACCGAAGACAAACTCAGCCCAGTGGTAGTTGCACTTCACACCGTTGACCTCGTAGGGAGTCGTACCGCCCCATATAGGGTCCTGGATATCCGGACCTTTGAGGTCGTATTTGAAATAGGTGAGGGCGTATCTCACACCGCCATACAGGCGATAGATGTCGTGCTTGTTGCGCAACAGGTTGAAGTCGCAGCCTATTCGTCCGTAGGGTGCCGTCGTCTTGTAGTTGATCTGGGTGCTTTCGTCTGTGCCGTCAGCTTTTCCTATACCTATTTCTACTACAGGGAAATACTTGTCCTTGAGGTTGACACGCAGTGCCGCCTCATACTGACCATAGTCGCTTACCATGAGTTGAATGGGGCCAACCAGGTCTGCGCTTACCGCCACGTTTCTCAACAGTGGGATGGTGTCCTTGTCGGTGGCGGCTATCTTCTTGCCTGATGATCCCTGGGCATGTGTCGCCTGTGCGGGCATCAGCAGCATCAGGGCGCTAATCGCGATGGCCAAAGTAAATATAGAAGTGTGGCTTCGTTTCATCATAAGTTACTTCTTTACAGTTGATGACGATGGAGTCTATGCTGTTGTGCGTAGTCTTCACGCCGGTGATGGTATGAAAAAAGGATGGCTTGCAGTCTACCGACTCAAAGTGTGGTGTGTTGGTCTTCTGCACCGTTACGGTGTCGCGCAGCAGCCGGTTGTCTGCGTTGCGAGTCTCAAAGAAGAGGCTGTCTTCCAACAGCGAGTAGCTCATGGGCAGTATGAAACTGTCCACATTCACGTCCTTGTTGATCAGCACACTGTCGGTTCCCTCGATACGGTTGGTCGAGATGGTGAGTGTGTCGGTCAGGGTTGTTATGTTGCCTGCCAGCCTGTACTTGGTGTACACGGTGTTGTTGAGCGGACAGTCGAGCGTGCTGCAAGCTGCCATCAGCCCAAGGGCCATCATGAGTATGGGGATTATTTTCCGCATCTTATCTCTTTTTCTATTTGATAGTCGTTACGATTGGGGTTCTGTCGGCTCAACAGGTCGCCTAAGAATCCTGCCAGGAACAGCTGGCTGCCTAAGAGCATGGCTGTCAGGGCGATAAAGAAGTAGGGCGAGTCGGTGATGAGGTGTCCATACACGCCATGATAGAGGTCGATGCTCTTGTCGATGCCGAGGCATACCAGTGACAGGAAACCGATGAAGAACACCACGCTGCCCAAGAATCCGAACACGTGCATAGGTTTCTTGCCGAAGTTGCTCAGGAACCAGAGGGTCATCAGATCCAGATAGCCGTTGACAAAACGGTTCCAGCCCATGAACTTCGACTTGCCGAACTTGCGGGCCTGATGATGCACAGGCTTTTCGCCTATCTTGTCGAAACCGGCATTCTTTGCCAGATAGGGGATGTAGCGGTGCATCTCGCCATACACCTCGATGTTCTTCACCACGTCGCGGCGGTAAGCCTTCAGTCCGCAGTTGAAGTCGTGCAGGTTGTGTATGCCGCTCACCTTGCGTGCTGTGGCATTGAAGAGCTTGGTAGGAATGGTCTTCGACAGAGGGTCGCCCTCCTTGCGGTTCTGCTTGTAGCCCGATACCAGGTCGTAGCCTTCCTGGGTAATCATGCGGTAGAGCTCAGGTATCTCGTCGGGAGAGTCCTGCAGGTCGGCGTCCATGGTGATGACCACATCTCCCTGTGCCTCTTTGAATCCACAGTACAGGGCAGGGCTCTTGCCGTAATTGCGGCGGAACTTGATGCCTTTCACCTGGTCGGCCTCCTCTGACAAGTGTTCTATCACTTGCCATGAGTGGTCGGTAGAGCCGTCGTTGACAAAGATGACTTCGTAGCTGAAGTGGTTGGCTTCCATCACTCGCTTGATCCAGGCAAAGAGCTCGGGCAGCGATTCTTCCTCGTTGTATAGGGGTACGATAACGGATATGTCCATTTGTTTGGTGTGTTATTGTTGGTTATTGATGTTCTTGATACTTATGCGTCGTGCCATAATGGCTGCGATGACAGGGCTGAGTACCACACCCACGATGAGGTCGGTAATCATAAACATGGAAGCCCATGCCAGTGGCTTCATCGAGAGGATGGTGTCGATGGTGGCCTTTGCCTCTGCCTCCGACAGATGGTACACTTCCTGCATCACGGGCTGGTAGGTGCTTTCCAATAAGGCCATGAAAGGACCCATGTCCATAAACGAGAACCACAGAAACTGTACTACGGTGAGCAACAGGGTGGCATTGAAGAATGTCTGCATACAGTAGAAGGTGCCGCGGCGGAAAGAGATAGTGCCCTCCAGGGCATAGTCGCGGAAACTCTTCAGGCGTTTGCCTACTACAAAGGGAGTGCTGATCAACAGCAGGTTGCCTATTAGTCCCAAGAACGACTGGTCGGGCTTTACTGCCAGCATGGTGAATGCGAAACTAACTATCCATACAAGTCCTAAGATGGCTCCGTCCTGGCGGGCGAAAGCCCTTGTCTGAACTAAATTCTGTACATTAATCATTGTCTTATTTATGTATTATCGTGCAAAGGTAAGCAATTTTTAGCATATAGTGTTCAATGCTGCGATAATTTTATATATTTTTGGAGAAACAGACCTGTAGGAAACAAAAAAAGAGAACTTCTGTAGATGAAGTTCTCTTTTTTTTGAGCCTCTTGTCGGATTCGAACCAACGACCCCGAGATTACAAATCACGTGCTCTGGCCAACTGAGCTAAAGAGGCGGGTGGACAAGCGATTCATATCGCACCGCTACAACCAAGTACCCTTGCTATGTTCCCATCCTGGGGGATTCCGAGGGAGCTGGTCGTATGAGACTTGTCCGTCTCTGCGTTTAAGCGGGTGCAAAAGTACTGCTTTCCTTTGAACCTGCCAAATATTTTCCGAGAAATGTTCCTTTTATTAACTTCTGTTAAGGAAAAAGTCCTTTAAAAGTCCACGACCGTGATTCCTGCTCCGCCAAACTGCACATGCTCATCGGCAAAGTGGGTGACATTGGGCACACTGCTCAGATACTGGCGTATGAGCTGTCGCAGGATGCCGTTGCCCTTACCGTGGAGGATGCGCACACGGGGCATACCTACAAGGATGGCATCGTCGATGAAATACTGCACGGCATTGAGCGCCTCATCGCCACGCATACCTCTGATGTCGAGGTCTTGGTGGAAATTGGTCTTGTGTTTGTCTATCGTGTTGCGTGTCTCGGTACTGATGCCATACGAGCCTAAGTTCTCCTTGCGTTGTTCTGTCTTGTCTGTCTCGGTGGTGGCGACAACATGTTCCAGACGGTTGAGGCGCATCTTGGTACGCATACCTCCAAAGACTGCAGTAGCCATATCGCCCGCTATGCTCTCTATGGTTCCTATGGTGGAGAGTCCCTTGATGCGTACGGTGTCGCCTACTGATAGAGGACGATTTTCCTGCTGCGTCTTGTTGACAGCACTGCGCAGGGCCGCCGCAGCCTTCTCTTGGTTCTGAGTTTTTTCGGCTTTACGCTTGGCATGTCGTTCCTTACGTTGCTGTATCTGTGCTATCTTGCGGACTATCTTGTCGTCATTCTCTTTGGTGTCGATGTCCTGCATCTCTTCCTTGAAGGCGTCCAGCTCCTGACGTATGCGTTTGGTCTCCTCCTTCTCAGCCTGCTTCTCGCGTATTTCGCGTATGGCGTTCTCTATCTTTTTGTTGCTCTCCTTCAGCAGTTCCTCTGCCTGTTGTTTGGCTTTGGCGAGTATCTGTTTGCGGCTTCGTTCTATGTCCTCTATGTCGCTCTCGTATCGCGAGATAGTCTTTTCCATGTCTTTCTCGCGCTGGTGTATGCTCTGTCGCTTGTTCTCCCAGTAGCGCTTATCACGAACGATGTCCTGCAGATACTTGTCGCTCTGTATGTATTCGGAGCCTACGATGTCGCTGGCCTCCTTGATCACCTCTTCGGGAAGACCTATCTTGCGGGCTATCTCAATGGCGAAGGAAGAACCCGGTCTGCCTATAGCCAACTGGAAGAGTGCTTTCATCTCGTGGCGGTCGTAGAGCATAGCACCATTAGCCACACCCTCATGACTGTCGGCAAAATGCTTCAGGTTCTGATAGTGTGTGGTGATTACTCCATAGGCACCTTGCTGGCAGAAGCGGTCGAGCACAGCTTCGGCGATAGCTCCGCCGATGCCAGGTTCGGTGCCTGTACCAAACTCATCGATGAGGATAATGGTGTCGCCGTTGGCAGCCTTCATCATATTCTTCATGTTGAGCAGATGCGAGGAGTAGGTACTCAGGTCGTTTTCCAGACTCTGTTCGTCGCCTATGTCGATCATGATGTTTTGGAACACGCCCGTCTTCGAACGCTCGCTCACGGGGATGCTCAGTCCGCACTGCAGCATGTATTGCAGCAGTCCCACTGTCTTCAGACATACCGACTTTCCTCCGGCGTTAGGACCTGAGATGATGAGGATGCGCTTCTCTTGTGTCAGCATGATGTCGAGTGGCACCACCTTCTCGCCTTTCTTCTCCAACGAGAGTCGGAGCAGGGGATGAATGGCTCTGGTCCAGTCTACGTGTGGGTGGGCTTCCACCTCAGGCTCTATGGCTTGCTGGGTCTCTGCAAGCTTTGCCTTGGCCTGTATCAGGTCGATGACGGCAAGGAAACGGTAGCTGTCCAATATCTCGCGCGAGAAGGGTCGCACCTTGTTGGTGAAGTCGGTGAGGATGCGTATGATCTCCTTGCGTTCCTCTCCCTCGAGTTCTCTCACGCGGTTGTTGGCTTCCACCACCTCGGTAGGCTCTATGAATACCGTTCTTCCCGTGGCACTCTCGTCGTGCACGATACCTTTTATCTTACGTTTCAGGGTAGGGATAACAGGGATGACGAGTCGTCCGTCGCGCAGGGTAGGGGTGACATCTTTCTCTACCACTCCCTCGCTCTGTGCTGCTCGCAGTATGCCATACAGTGTGCGAGAGATGCTGCCCTCGGTCTTAGCTAACTCTCGGCGTATCTGCAGCAACTCGGGGGTAGCGTTGTCGCGTATCTTGCCAAACTTGTCGAGTATCTGGTCGATGCGTTGTATCAGTTGTGGAAAAGACATGACGTCAGCCGACAGGCGATGCAGTGCAGGATAGGGATATTTCTTCTCTCTGCGCCAACCGTCTTCTTGTTCGGCCTCGTCGTCATCGCTGTGGTTGAGTATCTTTACGATACCGTCGATGGTGCTCAGTGAACGGCGAAGGTCAAAGAGTTCGTCTTCCTCCAAGTGGGTGTTCTCCACGCGGATGCGTACAATCGACTCTCTCACATCGTAGAAGTATTGCAGGGGGAAGTCTTCCACCTCTTCCATGAGTCTGCGAAACTCTCGGGTCTGCAACAGCCATTCGTTCACCTCGTCGGCATCAGAGCTGAAGTGCATCTTCTCCACCTGTTCCTTGCCCAGGGTGGAGAGGCATCGCTCACGCAACAGGTTTCGAATCTCGTTGAATCCTATCTTTTGTTCAAAATTATCTGGATATATCATGTTGATCTTATTTTCAGGCGGCAAAGTTACGAATTTTTTGAATGTTACCCAAATTTCAACTGCAAAAAACGAGGGAGCGAACCCTGTTAGGTTGCTCCCTCGTTGTTCTTGTTTCTATTATTGGTAGTTCTTAATCCCAGGAATCCCAGGAGTCAAAGTCGTTAAAGTGCTCCTTGGAGTTCAACTCTTCTGCTCCGCCATTGCCTCCGTTTTGGATATCTGTACTACCGCCAGGTTTTTGACCATCTAAATATTCTGTTCTTGTAGAACCTGTAAGGAGAGCAGAACATTCGGCGTAAACTATCCAGACTTGTGGCTGTATATATACTTTTTTATTCATTGCTTCAAATGTTTTTATTTGATATACTTCTTACCATTAATAATATAGATGCCACTTGGCAGCGACTGGAAGCTGTTGGCATCCTCGCTAACTAACTGTCCGTTGATGTTGTAAACCTTTCCGTTGGTTGGCATCAGCTGTCCGTCAGCATCAATGATCAAGTCTTCGATACCTGTAGTCTCACCATTGTTGCCATCTACGTTGCTACTGTTTACCACCTGTAGCATCATAGGTTTGGCACCAGCTTGGGTGCCGAGACGCTTCAGATAACCACGGAAGCCATTCAGTGTACCACTCTTGTCTACGAAGTTCTTGAACGAACCATCCTTATTACTGATGAAGCCATCGCCTGCCTTTACGATCATATCGTTGCTGTAGCTTGAAGCCCATGTATAGCCATTGCCAGTACACCAGTCGTTTGGTTTTCCATTTTCGTTTTTGGTTGCCTCGATAGTTACGTAAGGATATTCTGTTGCAGCAGTGCTGATGCTCTCAACATCCTTGCTTGGCTTGATAAGGAATGGTTTGTTGGCCACGATGGTATTGTAAGCATGACGTACAAAGTAAACCTTACCATTCTCTACATGGTCGAAGTAGAGAATCTGAGTACCGTTCTCACTGCCAGACTTGTAAGTGTCACCAAAGATAGCATCTACCTGATGTACGTTGAGGCTGAAAGGAAGAACACAAGTTGTCCAAACATCCTTCTTCATGCTGCGGTTGACAGTTACCTTTGCCATATCTGTTGTCTTGATATTATTGGTCTGGTCGTCGTTGAAAGTAACCTCCGTTGGCTTTGTGTCACCCTCATCGAATGAGAAGCCATAGAAGCCAATCTTCGAACCGAAGTTGTAGAGATAGTAAGTCTTACCAGCCTTTACCTTAAAGGTATAGGTAACAGGTGAGTCAGCCAATACGCACCATCCCTGAGCACTCTTGTCATTTGGATGGTTTACGATAGCATTGTTGTTAGGCATGATATCGGCTGAAAGAGCACTTGGATAAACGTTATTTTTGAAACCATCCTGTGTCATCACGAAGCTTTTAAGACCATCAAAATGGTTGGCTACTTCAGCTGCCGTTGGGGCTTTGCCTCCGTTCAAGTCCCACTTGTATTTAGTCAAATCGTATACTCCGCCAGTAGGCTTACCATTGGTAGATTCGATGTGGGCTGTAGAAGTTACGAAGTTGCCAGCTTCATCCATTATGAATACACGGCGCTGAGGTCTGTACTGATATGTTTTTGTACCATCTTTTTCTGTCTTAGCATCGAATGCACCATTCTGGAAGATGTGTGCAGTTACCTTACCGTTGGTCTTAGGATTGAATACCAAGAACGAACCAGAGCAAGGAACATTGAACATTGGATCCTTAACCTCGGTTGTGTATGTCTTGAAGTCAGCACTTCCGATGGTAGTTGTCTCAGGCATGGCATTGGAGCCATTCTCCTGACGAGCGTTCTTGTTATTGTTGCAAGTCACATAGTAGTCGAAACCTGTCAACTTCCACTTGGCTTTAGCTGATGTTGTATCCCACTGATAGCTGTTGGATAGCTTTTCAGGTTTATCCTTTGCCTGATCGAGAATATTTGTGTCTGGTTTTCCATCGTTAGGGAACATCCATCCACCAAGAACTACAGACAAGGTCCTGTCCTGGTTCCACATTCTTGTCTGGTTACCATAAGTTTCACCTTTTCCAGGCCCCTTTACACGATACATAGCTGGGTCGTCAACTTCTACAGAAATTAAAGCTGTGGTGCTTTCTAAGTTATCACCAGTGACAACAACACGGATGTTAGCTGTACCTTCGCTGACTGCTTCTATCTTTCCTGTTTTTGCATCTACCTTTACGACACCAGGAGATGTAGAGAACCACGAGGTGTTGTATTCTGTATCGGCAAGAGTAGCATTTCCTTTTTTAACCGTCAAGTCTGGTGCTACTTGTGTAGTACCTGCATACATTTGAATGCTTGCAGGATCAGGTGTAACGACGATAACTTGATGCGTGCTGTTTATATCCAAATTGAATGAAATAGGATCAGGACTATCATAGACGTCACCATAGTTGTCTTCACCATTCTGTCCAGGTGTTGCACTTACTGTAACAGTATATGTACCTGCAGTACTTGGTGTGTAGTTAAGTGTATTTTCGGTGAATTCCTGAATTTGTCCATTAACTTTCGCAGTAACTTTATAAGTGTATTTGAAATAACTGCTTACATCTTCACCATTGTAAATCAGAGGAACAATAATCTTTCTGCTTGTGTCATCTTGGTGCAGATTGATGGTGATATCCTTGAATGAATCCAAGAAAACAGGCTTGATCTTACCTTCTGATACCGAGTAAGAGAACTGAAGAGTACCTGCAATATAATTGCTTCCAAGTGATGCTTTTGGAGTCGCAGTAACGGTAATGAGAGATGTTCCCTTAATAAATGCTGTGTTTTCATCATTTTTCGTAACTGAGAATTTTCCAGTCTTATTATCAACAGTTACATTCTTGTCTCCACTAACATCAAAAGACAAGGTGTAGTCTTGACCCAACTTCAGCAACTTGTCATTATCTCCATAAACCTTGATGACAGGCTGGTCTTCTTCCGCATCTGTGGTGTTGATAGTAACATCCATTACGGAAACGTTGAGTGGAGAAGGGGTCTTTACGCTCAACTGATAAGTGGCTGTAGTTCCTTCATAAGTGTTTGCATCTTTTGGAGTAACAGTTGCTGTGATGGTTGCGATACCTAAGTTCTTAATTGTAATGGTATTACCACTCAGTGTAGCTACATTCTCTGCATTCGACTTGTAAACTACATCATATTGATTTGCAGCAAGAATGTTCTCTCCTGCCGTAACAGTAAGAGTTGGCAAAGTCACAGTTTTTGTTGTGTTGACCACCACATCAGCATTGCGCTCGAAAGAAGCTGTCAGTCGAGTCTTGCCTGAAGATGAAGCAGAACGCTCTACCTGAAGACTTGTCAAGCAAGTAGTACCACCGCCGTAGCGACCCAGATAGAGTGCATCGCAATCTTTTTCAATGGTATAAGTAAATTCTGAACCACCAGCAGCAGATTTAGCCAAGATGTTTGACTTAAAGATGCTGCTACCATTTACATCAGAATAAATAATCACACCAGAAAGATTCTTGCTATTGCAATAGCCGTTCAGCGTAATCACATCACCTGCTTTGAAGCCACCAGTCTTTGGTGAAATAGTGATGTACTTTCCGTCCTTTGCACTGAAGTTGCTGCTAAACGTTATGACATTATTAGCAGTTGTACAGCTTGTTCCATCAGTAGTTGTACCAATAGAGCCTGTGAAGTCGTAGATAACCCCGCCTTCTGTAGGGGTAACTGGAGTTTTAGCCTTGAAGTTGGCTGTAAGTGAAATCGCAGCAGTTACAGTTGTTGTATAAGTTGCATTTGCGCTAACGATCTTGTTGCTTGCATCTGTCCAGTTTACAAACTCATATCCCTCGCTTGGTGTTGCGGTGAATGTAAGAGAAGTGTTTGCTTCTACTTCTGTACCTGAATAGACTGTTGTACCTGAAGCATTTGCAATGGATACAGAACCACCTGCTCCTGCTGTAGCAGAAACTTTGTATTTCATAACAGAAGAAATAGTTCCATAAACAACTTCAATAGATATAACCTGAATTCCGCCCTTATTGGCACTATTTGTTGCAGTTACAGTACTGGGTTTATTGTCTGAATAGTTGTATGTATAGGTAAGTTTATCAGAACTTGTGACTTTTTTGGCATCTGTTGGATTAAAAGTCAGTTCGCCATTACTGCTATCCTTTATTTTATAGGTAATACTTTTGATGTACTTTTCTTCTGGAACTGAAATTGTAAATGCTGCGCTCTTTGCAACTTTGATATCGCCATCAGATTCTTTTTTAACAGAACCTGCTGAGGTAGCAATTGTAACTATTTTTGATGCATCTGTCATTGGTGAGGAATAGTTTTTCAGTTGATCAGCTGAAAAAGTTACAGTTCCGTCACTCGCAGATCCATTATCACTACCACCATTATTATCTGTGCTACCATTATCAGTATTTGAGTTACTTTTGGCAGTTACAGTTGTTTCGCTTGTCTTAATAGTATTACCATTAGCAGTAGCTATGCAGTAATAACTTCCACTTTCTGTTGGAGTATAAGTAGCAGATGTGGCATCTGCGATTTTTGTTTTATCACTCTTATACCACTGATAAGTAATGGTACCATCAACGCTTCCATAAGCTGTTGCATCGAGTTTTCCATCAGTAGTTGTGAAGTCATAGCTTGGAGCCAAGTCCTTGGCAAACAGAATCTGCTTGCTGTCCTGGTTCTGATAAGCACGCTCGTACTCAGTAGCAGCCATGATGAAGCCACCGAGAACCTTGCCTTCGGTAATACCCTCATTTTGTTTAACCATAGGAACATCATTGCCTAACAAGTAGTATTCCTTAGAACCATCGCGATATTTCTCATTGCCCTTTAAAGCAGTATCTTTTTCACCACCTAAACCAGCAGAACGGCAACTGCCCCAAATCTGCATATTGCCATTCTCATCAAGATAAGTGTAGTTGTTTACTAAACCTTCAAAAGCATTCTTGGCAATTATTTTATAATCATATTGAGTTGTACTTTCGAGCAAGCCACAACGAACAGCCTTGAAATAAGCAGCTGCAAAGATGGCTGTAGCTGATGTCTCAATATAATTGGATGCGGTTGATGACTTTCCATTGTAAGATGTTGCCTTGAAAGAGGGATCATCCATCACCTGATACCAACCACCAGTGGTTGCATCCTGACGTGCAGCAATACCAGCAGCAAGGTCTGCGAGATGCTGCTTCAAAGTAGTATAATTGGTTGTATTATCTTGACCAGCATTCTTCATGGCTTCCAATACATCTACCAAAGCCATGAGATACCATGCATTGGCTCTGCCCCAGTAGGCTGCAGAGTGGAATGTATAAGGCTTAGTTTTACCATTCAAGCCAGCCCAAGTGTCTGCATGAGAATTTGATGTGCCTGTTCCGGCATTCGCCTCGAAAGCATGATACATCAACTTGTCGGTAGAGTTCCAGCACATGTTCCAAACAATGTTAAGCTGTTTGGTTACCATATCCCAGTCTGCAGTTGTGCTTTCGAATACATGATTTCCTGTGCCATTGAAATTGACAATCTGAGCCAAGAGTGCGCTACCCATATAGGCACCATCCAGCCACATCTGATTGTTGTAAGCAGTTTTGTGGAACCAGCCACCTATAACGGCATCACCTGCAAGAGTTCCTGACTGAATAGAATTACTCTTGTTATGAGCTACGAGTCCTGCCTGTGCTAAGCCAATAGCAGTCTTTGCGTTGTTCTTATCTGTTTCTGTTGCATTTATATTGTTATACAGACCAATATAAAGTTTTACAGCATTGAGGTCATCAAGGCTGCCACCTCCATTAGGAACTTTTTGGCAGTATTTGTCACCATACTCCTTTACGCTCAAGAACCATGGCTTAGACCAATCGAAGCCTTGATAATAATCAGCAGCTTCAATCATGGATTTAGCAACAAGACCAGGAACATAGTCAAGCGTGCTCTTACCAAAACTTGAATTGCTGACTTTTCCATCTTTGATGGTTGCCATACCACATTTTGTAGTATTGGCATAGAAATCATTTGTACGTGAATTAATCGCCCACTGCGAATAGCGGACAGCAGAATTGAATTTTACCCCCCCATCGTTATCTGCCGCTTTCACTCCAATGACGCTGAGGCATGGGAGTAAAAGGAGAAGAAACAGGCGAGCGAAACCACCTCGGCTCATGTCGAGGAAGCGGAATGTAAGTGTTTTGTGTTTCATTTCACTTTTATTTTTGTTGTTTTTGTGCTTATTTAGCTGTTTTATATTACTCATACTTCTACTGTAAGTCTATGCACCGCTGATTGTTTTTTTTAGTTATTTTTGATGGTAGTCTGTTTTAAGCATCCCAGTATAGCGGTCGCTGTAGAGAACTTATACGATGAATTGTGCAATCGATTGCACATTCTTTTCGGCTGCAAAGATACGAAAAATATGTTAAAAAGCGATGAATCCATTTTGTCTAAAATTAGATTTTTTACGTAATCGTTTGCGTGTGGCTTACTTTTGGCTTTGTTGAATTGCTTTTTTCTTATTGTCATGCTTTCAGGTATTTATACACTTATAGAACTTTAGCAAGTTCAGAAGTTACTCAAGTTTCGCAAGTATAGAAGTTTCTCAAGTTTCGCAAGTGGTTTAAGTACGCCCTGATGAGGCAGAAGTTTCAGTCAAAAAGTAACCAGGACTATAACAACGATTTCAACCTGTACTGTTGGCACGCCCTGAAGGGGCAGAAGCTCAGTCAATAAGTTACAAGGCCTATAACTACGATTTCAACCTGTACGGTTGGCACGCCCTGAAGGGGCAGAAGCTCTTAGCCCAGGGCAGCGCCCTGGGTATAATGGCAATCAGCAAGGCGCCCTGTAAGGGCAAAAGCTTTATAATAGCCTGAGTTTTAAAGCTTTTGCCCTTACAGGGCGACAACCTTGCGTCCATGATAACCCAGGGCGCTGCCCTGGGCTAAGAGCTTCTGCCCCTTCAGGGCGTGTGGGCCGAATATGGCTTTAACTTCTCTAACTTCTTTAACTTCCATACAAACGAAACCTCAGTTTAATAGTTAGCATGTCCCGGTAAGTCACTGAGATGTCCCAATGACTTACCGGGAAATCTCTGTAAGTCATTGGCAGGCCTGAATAACTTATCGGGCTTGAGACCATTTTGTGAAGTTGTGAACGTCTATTATAAATATATATATTCTTTTATATGTTTTTAAGGCATTACCCATACAGCTGTTTTCTTTCTTTATTTATTTTCTTTCGCGTATGCGTGTGAAAGCAAGAAACGAGGGTTCACCCTTCACATCAGCGTCGGAAGTCTGATAAACAGAGGGGATTCAGGGCGTGAACCCACCCTTCACAGGTATTCACAAAAACGTCACAAATGGCGTGAAACGGTGAACCCTTGGTGCACCAAAAGTCCGAAATGTGAACGCTTTTTTATAGTTTTTTGCCAACAGAATGAACACTTTGAATTAGTCAACACCCATATTGTCATGAGTTGTTACGTTAATACTGTGAGTCAACGTGTATAATTAATAAAGTGGTCAACTATATTTTTTTATAGTTTCTATCAGAATAATACAATAGGCTTCAACTGCTTACGAAGCCGCTTTAATTGCTCTACGCAATAGGCTTCATTGACTATCGAAGCCGCTTTCATATTTCAAGGCCTTTCTATTTTCAATAGGGGTGCTGAGTAGTTATTTTTAGCCTCTTACTTTGTAGTCGTTAATAACGTGTATTTACACAAAATAAACGAATAGAAATGTGGTAATCCGTAGAGTTCTTGGTTTGAAATAAAAGAACAGAATGAAATCACTGCAAAAATAGTCGTATGATGCGACTATTTTTGCAGTAGTTCTTATATCATCGTAAATGCCACATAACTTACCGCTTTATATGGTGGTAAGGGGGGACTACTTAAAAGTACAAAAAAGAAAAGTCCCGTAAATCTTGCGATTTACAGGACTCTGTGCGGAGAGAGAGGCTCTCGAACCTACACATTCAAGAAATATCATAAAATTGCAAGTTATTGATAA
>ERZ780080.83-NODE-83-length-32193-cov-6.07035_pt1 | contig 32193 bp, 23 predicted proteins | sample MGYA00511175_ERZ780080 | MGnify/ENA primary metagenome ERZ780080 (study PRJEB29588, sample SAMEA2148733) | human gut metagenome | biome: human gut; feature: human-associated habitat; material: faeces | place: Denmark | collected 2008/2010 ...
CTGTTTCAAGCCGAACGCCCCATACATACCGGTTTCTTCATCGGCAGTAATCAGTGCTGTCAGCGGACCATGTTTCAGCGTCTTGTCTTCCATGATGGCCATAATGGCTGCCACGCCCATGCCGTTGTCCGAGCCCAGTGTGGTACCTTTAGCCTTCACCCATTCGCCGTCTACATAAACCGGAATAGGATCTTTTTCAAAATCATGCTGTGTATGTTTGTCTTTCTGAGGAACCATGTCCATGTGAGCCTGAAGGATGACAGACTTCCGGTCTTCCATACCCGGAGTGGCCGGTTTGCGATAGATTATGTTTCCAGCCTCATCCTGAAATGATTCCACACCTACCTGCTTGCCGAATTCCAGCAAGAAAGCCTGAATTTTTTCCAAATGTCCAGACGGACGAGGAATTTGCGTCAACGAATAGAAATGCTTCCACACATTCTGCGGAGCCAAAGAAAGAATTTCGTTCATATTATATTTTTTGATTTTATTCCGGAAAAGCAATTTCACTTCCCGGTCCGTTTCTTATTTACAAGTGGTAAGGCTACAAGCCCGTAAACACCTAGCAAAATTAATAAAAAGGTTTGAATACCGTGCACCAGCAGGGCAAATATTCCGGCATCTTCCTTTCCTACCCCATACATCATCATCATGGTAATGACCGCAAAGTGCCACGGACCCGCTCCGTTAGGGGTAGGAACGGCCACGGCAATACTGCCCACCACAAACATCACCAGTCCGGGCATCCAGCCCAGTGAGGCAGAAAAGTCAAAGCAATAGAAACTCACATAGAATTGCAGGAAATAGCATGCCCAGATGCCCACGGTGTAAAAAGCGAACAGCCACGGATGTTTTACATGCCGAAGCGACAAACATCCGGCCCACACATCGTTCAATATGCCGCGCACCTTCGCAAATACCGTCAAATTGCGGACCAGGAAAAACGCCAGCACACCCAATGCGAACAGACAGATGAGGGTGATATAAAAGTTGGTGGAAGTAAACAAGCCTGTAAAGAAGCCCATGTTCGTACCGGTCTTTTCAAAGAATGCCGCAAACACACGCGACTGGAGCAACAGTGTCACCACGGTAATCAGCAGCACACAGATGGTATCGATGAGACGCTCCGTCACCACCGTACCCAGCGATTTGGAGAAAGAAACCCCGTCGTACTTCGACAGGATACCGCAGCGGGAAACCTCCCCCACACGCGGCACGACCAGATTGGCCGCGTACGACACAAAAACCGCATACACACTGTTCGACACCTTGGGATATTCACCTAACGGGGCTAACGTCAGATTCCAGCGCCAGCCGCGGAACAGATGTCCCAACACACCAAACACCAGCGAAAAGGCCATCCAGCCATAATTCATGCCGCCATCCAGCACGCTCCACACACGCCGGAAATCAAAATCGTGGTATGTCCAAAGCAGAATAGCCGCTCCGAGTACCAACGGAAGCGCTATCTGGAAGACCTTATTTAGTACTTTTTTTAAACCTGTTCGTTCCAAAATCAGCCTGTATATAAAGATTTATGTTTAACTTTGCAAGTCACAAAGATAATACGAACATTTAAAACCTGAGGTATGAAATTAGTTAAACCTAAAAAGTTTTTAGGACAACACTTCCTGAAAGACCTGCAAGTGGCACAAGACATAGCCGACACGGTAGACGCCTGCCCGGCCCTTCCCGTTCTCGAAGTAGGTCCCGGAATGGGAGTTCTCACCCAATACCTGCTGAAAAAAGACCGCCCGCTCAAGGTGGTGGAGCTGGACTTTGAATCGGTGGCTTACCTGCGTGAGAATTTTCCGCAATTAGGAGACCATATCATCGAGCAGGATTTCCTGAAAATGGACCTCCGGCAACTTTTCGACGGACAGCCTTTTGTGCTGACCGGCAACTATCCCTACAATATTTCCAGCCAGATATTCTTCAAGATGCTCGACTACAAGGACTTGATTCCCTGCTGCACGGGCATGATTCAGAAGGAAGTAGCCGAACGCATCGCGGCTCATCCGGGCAACAAAACCTACGGCATTCTGAGCGTACTGATTCAAGCCTGGTACAGCGTGGAATACCTGTTCACCGTACACGAGCATGTATTCAATCCTCCTCCCAAGGTGAAGAGCGCCGTCATCCGCATGACCCGCAACGAGACCAAGGAGTTGGGATGCAACGAGCAATTGTTCAAGCAGATTGTCAAGACGACATTCAACCAGCGCCGCAAGACGCTCCGCAACTCCATATCTCCGATTCTGGAGAAAGGAAATCCGCTCAGTGCCGACCCTATCTTCAACAAACGGCCTGAACAGCTTTCCGTACAAGACTTCATCGACCTGACCAACCGGGTGGAAGAAGCCTTGAATTCCTCAGCCGCAAAGGCCGAGTGACCCTGCACACGAGACTTACAGACTACGATAACAACCCTCATCAGGAGTTTACAAGATGAATAGCGAAGATATTAAATTAGTCACCGAACTGATTGAGAAGAAAGATTCCGACCAGTTAAAAGAAGTCATCAAGGACCTGCATCCGGCCGATATCGCCGAACTGTGCAATGAGCTGGACGCAGAAGATGCCCGCTTCATCTACCTGCTGCTGGACAACGAAACGGCAGCCGACGTACTGATTGAAATGGACGAGGATGCCCGAAAGAAATTCCTCGAAATCCTTCCCCCTGAAACCATCGCCAAGCGCTTTGTCGACTACATGGATTCGGACGATGCCGTAGACATCATCCGTGAAATGGACGAGGACAAGCAGGAAGAGGTGCTTTCGCACATTGAAGACATCGAACAGGCAGGCGACATCGTCGACTTGCTGAAATACGACGAAGATACCGCCGGTGGTTTGATGGGTACGGAAATGGTGATTGTGAATGAGAACTGGAGTATGCCCGAATGCCTGCGCGAAATGCGACTGCAGGCAGAAGAAATGGACGAGATATATTATGTATATGTGGTAGACGACGATGAACGTCTGCGCGGAGTATTCCCGCTGAAAAAGATGATTACCAGTCCGTCGGTTTCCAAGGTGAAACACGTGATGAAGAAGGACCCGATTTCCGTCCATGTGGATACGCCCATTGAAGAGGTGGTGCAGACCATTGAAAAGTATGACTTGGTGGCCGTTCCCGTGGTCGACAGCATCGGCCGCCTGGTAGGGCGCATCACCGTAGACGACGTAATGGACGAGGTTCGTGAACAGGCCGAACGCGATTACCAGTTGGCATCCGGTTTGTCACAGGACGTAGAAACAGACGACAACGTGTTCCGCCAGACCACCGCACGCCTTCCGTGGCTGCTCATCGGTATGCTGGGTGGAATCGGTAACTCCATGATTCTGGGCAACTTCGACTCCACCTTTGCCGCTCATCCGGAAATGGCGCTTTACATTCCCCTTATCGGTGGGACAGGAGGAAACGTGGGAACCCAGTCCTCCGCATTGGTCGTGCAAGGTCTGGCCAACAGCTCACTGAACGCCGAAAACACCTTCAAGCAGGTACTGAAAGAATCCGTTGTAGCCCTTATCAACGCCACCATCATTTCCATGCTGGTGTATATATACAACTTCATCCGTTTCGGAGCTACGGCTACGGTCAGCTATTCGGTATCCATCAGCCTGTTTGCCGTGGTCATGTTTGCCTCCATTTTCGGCACCCTGGTGCCTATGACACTGGAAAAGCTGAAAATCGATCCGGCCATTGCCACCGGACCGTTTATCTCCATTACCAACGACATTATCGGTATGCTCATGTACATGGGAATCACCGTATTATTATCCTAAATTTTTGTTAAAGAAAAACGCAAGTGCGTTTTAATCAAAACGTCCTTGCGTTTTCTTTCAAACGCAAGGGCGTTTTTTTCACCCCCTCTACAAGCTCTTCTGAGCCACATTCCTCGTCTTTCTATTTCTAAAAATGATTCTTTCCTTATAGTTTTTTTCTGAAAAAGTATGAAAATCAGATTTTTTTTCTTTAATTTGTAAGAACCTTTACTAATGGTAAAGAAAAAACTAGGATATTATACTCTTTAAAATCTATATACGATGGAAGTAAATGAAACCAACCGCCCATTAACCGAAACTCCGATGGAACAACCCATTGAAGCACCGGTTCCTACTGTTGAAGACACCGAAAAGGAAACATCCGCTCCCAAACAGACACTGGAAGAAGTGGTGCAACGCCTCAAGGAAATCAACGAGAAAAACGACCTGACCGACAAGCAGGAAATCGATTCACTTAAACAAACGTTCTACAAACTACAAAAAGCCAAATCAGAAGCGGCACGGAAAGCTTTCATCGACGAAGGGGGAAAGGCAGAAGACTTCACTCCGGAAACAGAACCGGCAGAAGAAGAGTTCAAAGCTGTCATGAACGCCATCAAGGAGAAGAGAAATGCCTTAGCGGCTGCACAGGAGCAGGAAAAGGAAGAAAACCTGACCAAGAAACTGGGTATCCTGGAAAGAATGAAGTTCCTGACCGAATCGCAGGAAGATACCAACAAGATATACGACGAATTTAAGAAATTGCAGCAGGAATGGAATGAAATAGGCCAGATTCCGGTAGCGAAAGTAAATGAACTGTGGAAGACTTACCAGCTTTACACCGAAAAATTCTATGACATGGTGAAGCTGAACAACGAATTCCGCGAATATGACTTCAAGAAAAACCTGGAACAGAAGACCCGCTTGTGCGAAGCTGCAGAAAAACTGGCCGAAGAGCCCGACGTAATTTCTGCTTTCCACCAGCTGCAGAAGCTTCATCAGGAATTCCGTGCCATCGGTCCGGTAGCCAAAGACCTGCGCGAAGGAATCTGGAGCCGTTTCAAGGCTGCCTCTACGGTTGTCAACAAACGCCACCAGCAGCATTTTGAAGAACTGAAAGAAAAAGAACAGAATAACCTGGACCAGAAGACGGTAATTTGCGAAATCGTGGAAGGTATGGAATATGACACCTTCACGACTTTTGCCGACTGGGAAGACAAGACCAATGAAATCCTTGCCCTCCAGGCCAAATGGAAAACCATCGGCTATGCTCCGCAAAAGATGAACGTCAAGATTTTCGAACGTTTCCGCGCTGCCTGCGATGAATTCTTCCGCCGGAAAGCTGCCTTCTTCAAGTCTGTGAAGGAAACAATGGCAGCTAACCTGGAAAAGAAAAAAGCGTTCTGCGAAAAGGCTGAAGCCCTGAAAGAAAGTACCGACTGGAAAGAAACGGCTGAAATCCTGACCAAGCTCCAGAAAGAATGGAAGACCATCGGTCCGGTGGCCAAAAAACATTCCGATGCCGTATGGAAACGCTTCATCGGTGCCTGCGATTATTTCTTTGAACGGAAAAACAAGGCGACTTCTTCACAACGCTCGGAAGAAGTGGAAAACCTGGCAAAGAAAGAAGATGTCATTAAACGTATGGCTGCCCTGGAAGCTACCGGAACTGCAGACGATGCAACTGCCGAACAAGTACGTGCCCTGATGAAGGTATGGAATACCATCGGCTTCGTTCCTTTCAAGGAAAAAGACCGTCTGTATAAAGAATTCCATGCATTGGTAGACAAGCTGTTCGACCGCCTGCACCTGTCGGCTACCGAAAAACGCCTGAGCAGTGTACGCACTAACGGAAACAAGGAAGGAAATCTCTACCGCGACCGTGAACGCCTGGTTCGCACTTACGAAGGACTGAAAAACGACATCCAGACCTACGAAAACAACCTTGGCTTCCTGAATTCTTCTTCCAAGAAGGGAAATACACTGGTGGCCGACATCACCCGCAAGATTGAGCGCCTGAAGAAAGACATGGAACTGGTGCTGAAGAAAATCAAGGACATTGATGAAAGCTTGAAAGAAAAAGAATAAAAACAGCTTACTCAAACTAATTTTATTACCACAAGAGGTATCCATTCACCCATGGATACCTCTTTTTTTATTTTTCTTTCAATTTTTCACAAGAATTTCACTCGATTGTAAAATCTTCACGCAACCAGGCCATGTTTGATATTTTTTTGAAAAATAACCGTATAAATATTTTATTATTCCAAGAAAATATCTTAAATTAAAGCCAAAATTCAAGAAACAAACTATTCTTAATATGAAAATGAAATCACTATTAGGGATTGTACTTTCCCTAAGTATTCTGCAATCTTGCCAGAATGACGAAACAAACATCATCCAGAATGAAGTGAATAACAAAGGCATCACATTCTCTTCTATCATAGATGATGCACAAAATTCCAGAGCTTACGATACGTCGTGGGAAGCCAATGACGTAATTGGTGTATTTATGCTAGCCAATAGTGATAAAAATGTACTGGATACAAACATTCCTTATGTAACTTCTAAAGGAGACGGCTATTTCGTAAGCCAAAATAGTCCCATATACTATCCGGATGGTGCGGTCGACTTCATTGCATATTATCCTTATAGTGAAGCAATTAGTGAACATACTAACTATCCCATTGATTTAAGCAATCAGACCGCACAAAGTGCCATCGACCTGATGACAGCAGTGAATTTGACAAACCGTGAATTGGCGTCTCCACAAGGTAACCTACAATTCAAGCATCTGCTGGCTAAATTGGTGCTGAATTTGAAATCTACTTCTGGAAGTTCCTTAAAAGGTATCAAGGCCTCCATCAGCGGACTGAAGGTAAAAGGTACAGCCAATCTTTCTGATGGTAGCATTACTCCTTCCGGTGAAGCAACTGACTTCTCTTTATATATAAATGAGGAAGCTACACAAGCAGAAGCCATTCTGTTGCCTCAAGCCTTGAGCGGAAACCTGAAAATCAAACTGGAACTAAACGGACAGAGCAAAGAAATTAATACGGAAATTTCTGGAAGCATTGAGAAAGGCTACAAATATATATATAATGTAAATGTAAATTACCAGGGAGGAGAAATTACGACCGACCCACAAGCTAAATATACACGATGGACAGAAACTCCATTGATTACAGAGTCACAATTAGCCCAATCAAATATAAAGTATATTACCCACTACACAGGAGAGACTTATGAAGACAGTCGTCTCAAAAATATTCCGATTCGCAATTACAGCCTACTGTATGATACGGATTTAAAGATAGCATACTGGGTAGCCTATCCTTTGTGCAACTGGTACATAAACGGAAGCGGGAAACGTACCGATGCATGGGACTATGACCCCCAAGTATCTAAATCACTACAAGCCAACCTATCAAGTTCATATCCTGCCAAAAATTACGACCGGGGACACCAGCTTCCAAGCGGTGACCGTCTGCGTTCAAACGCCATAAACGCACAAACGTTTTACTACACCAACATGACTCCCCAAACAGACAAAAAACTGAATCAGACTATTTGGGCCGATTTGGAAGATGCAGTCAGAGGATGGAGCAGCGGTACAGATACATTGTATGTCGTGACCGGAGCCATGCCTACCACCTCCACCGACCGGACCATCCAATATACCACCGACCGTGACGGAAAAAAAATAGCCGTACCTAAATATTATTTCAAGGTGCTCGCGCGAAAAGTAAACGGACAATACCAGACTGTAGGTTATAAACTGAACAACGTTTCATACAATGACCGAGACTTTAACATCGGACTCGTATCTGTCAAGGAACTGGAAGAAATGACCGGATTCACATTCTTCCCCGACCAACCGGAGATTACAGAAAGCATCAAGAGCCAGAAAACACCTTGGCAATAGAATATAAACACATCCTCAAAAATAAAGTAGTATGAAAATCTCGAATTTATTGTACATGGGGGCACTGTCAACCCTAGCTCTAGTGAGCTGTACAAACAACGACGACAACAGCGAATGGTACGGAAGTGAAGGCATCGTATTTACCTCTGCCATCCAGTCAAGAGTGTCAGGTAACACTTGGAATGCAAACGACGAGGTAGGTATTTACATGATGAACGCAGGTAGTGGAATTGAAGCTGCAACCGCACAAAACAAAAAGTACATTGCACAGACCAACGGCACACTGACTGCTGCTCCTGGCAATGGCATCTATCTTCCTGAAAGCGGAAGTGTGGACTTTATCGCATACTATCCTTACACCACCAGTGTAAGTGGAAACAAGATTGCGGTCAATGTGTCCGACCAAAGCAAACCGGCTGCCATCGATTTAATTTATTCAAACGGCACCAAAGGTATTGAAGCGACTTCTGCCACTACAGTGAGCCTGGCATTTACTCATCAGTTGACGAAAATCACCTTGAACGTGACAAAAGACGCCACGGTTGAAACACTCAGTGGCCTAGGTGTGACTATGAAGGGCATCAGCACGGAAGGTGAGTTCAACTTGGCCGACGGCACACTGGCCGCTACAGCCGGCACTAATAATAAAGATGTAGCGATGTATATGGATGTTCAAGGCACTACAGCCACAGCTACCGCCATCATTATCCCGACAGCTTCGGCTAGTGAACAGACTGCCATCAATCTGACTTTCAACCTTAGCGGTCAGTCATTCACCTACACCATTGACAACACATCTATCTTCGAAAAAGGAACGAACGTAAGCTTCAATGCGAACCTGTCCATCAACAATGGCAAGCCGGTAGTAACTGTAGGTAACGCCACAATCACTGCTTGGACAGAAAAAGCAGGCGGCGACATTGATGTAAACTTTGACGGAGAGCCCCAGCCTCAACCGGGAGAAGAAGCTGTAGTATTGAATGAAACATTTGCTACGGGCCAAGGAGCTTTCACGATTAACGATAAGCAAATCCCAGAAGGAGGTTCTTATGTTTGGAAACATGATGCAGGAACTGCCACGGGCGGGACTCCTTATTACTATATGAAAGCCAGTGCATATATCAGTAGTGCTAAAGCATCAGAAAGCTGGTTGATTTCTCCAGAAGTAGACTTGTCTACCGCTACCACTGCGACCCTGACCTTTATGCATATCATTAACCATGCAGGAGACATGCAAACCCAGCAGACTTTATGGGTGACTGAAACATCTGCTGAAAACTGGCAACAAGTAACAATTCCAAACTATCCGGCCGGAAACAACTGGACTGAAGTTTCTTCAGGGAATATTGATTTATCTACTTATGCTGGTAAAAAAATCAAGTTTGCCTTCAAATATGTAAGTACCACAGAAGCTGCAGCAACATGGGAAATCTATGATGTGAAAGTAGTTGCCAACGGAGAAGGTGGTGGCACAGTGGCACCGGATCCAGAACCGGGAACAACAGAAACTATATTCCTAGAAACATGTGGCCAAACTAACGTTGGAGATACGAAATATAAAATTAATGAGTACACTGGATGGGATAACAATGGGGTACTTACCTTCAGTGACGAATTTGCAGGACAATACCAGAACGCAGATGTCAGAGCAACCTCAACCCTAGATAACAATGTATGGTTTCCAGCCTCTACTTCTACTACAGAAAAGCTATCTGGTCTTAAAATTTCAGGATTCAATGTTGCAAATTACACTAATTTATCATTGGAATATGGTATTGCGACTAACAAAACTCCAGCAAATCAAAATATAATTAAAGTAAGAACTGATAAAGGAGATGTAGCTATTGAAAGCAAAGAATTTACAGCAACGAATAAATACGAAACTGTAAATGTAAGTTTACCTGACAATATTACTTACATCGAATTTGTTTCAGATGCAAATAATACTATGGGATTCAGAGTGGATAACATCAAATTAACAGGAACAAAAAAATAACTAATATCCAAAGTTAAAACGAATAAAGAGAACATGGAAAAGCTCTATAAAACTTTTTCATGTTCTCTTTCAACCCTTATAAATAACACTAAACTAACAATTATTTTTTATGAAACACAAATTACTGTTCTTCATGGCATTCTTCCTTCCTTGCCTTGTCTTTGCACAAGGAAATGTAAGCGTGAAAGGAAGTGTGATCGGAGCAGTAAGCAATGACCCTATTCCAGGTGTAATTGTGACGGTGACAGAACTGAATCGCCAAGTCACAACCGACGCGGACGGAAACTTCACCATCCGAAATATTCAGCCGGGAACTTACGTCATTCAGCTTAACTCCGTAATGATTACGCCCAAGAGTGTCTCCATTGAAGTAGAAAACTTAGGCGTAACTGAACTAAAACCTATCCGAGTAACTGAACTTAACGCAAACGAAGACGTGTCTATGATTGGCATCATCGATGCCGGCATGGTGGATGACGACGTGGAAACCTCCGGGCAGGACGTCAGCTCTACCGTGATTCTGTCAAATGATATTTTCCTGAATAAAGCTGCCTATCAGCTTTCACCCGCACGCTTCTCTCCACGTGGATACAACAGCACACAGGAGGTTAAATACATCAATGGCGTGGAATTCAACGACCAGAACAGAGGTGTATTCAACTATGCAGCAGTAGGCGCACTGAACGATATGACACGTAACGGTGATGTCACCAACTTCACAGCTCCTTCGTCCTTTACTTTTGGTGAGTTGGGAGGTACGGAAAACATCAACATGCGTGCCAGCAGCTATACACCTGGAGGAAAGTTAACCTTAAGCTATACCAACCGAAACTATTATCTCCGTGGCATGTTTACCTACTCTACCGGACTGAAAGATAACGGATGGGCATTCACTACCTCTATTGGCGGACGCTATTCGAATGAAGGTAACATCGACGGAACTTTCTACAAGAACGTTTCTTTCGCCTTCTCTGCTGAAAAGCAATGGAAAGGAGGAGAACATAGTCTGTCAATGGTAGCTTTCGTATCACCGGTACAGCGCGGACAGCAAGGTAGTTCTTACCGCGAAGTGTATGAACTGACAGGAAACTACCTTTACAACCCGAACTGGGGATACCAGAACGGAGAGAAAAGAAATGCAAAGGTGGTTACAGCATTCGACCCGACTGCCATCATTTCGCACATCTGGAAAATCAACGATAATATGACGCTGACTACAGGTGTGGGAGCACATTATGCCCGCTACGGTAATACGGCCCTGAACTGGTACAATGCTCCTGACCCTCGCCCGGATTACTATCGCTACCTGCCTTCGTACTTCGGAGATGAAGCAATTCAATTAAAATACAAAGAGCTGTGGCGTACTAACCAGACCAGCTTTACACAAATCAACTGGGATGACCTCTACCTGGCTAATGCCAACAACATTCGTAATGGTAACGGAGCAGCTGTTTACATGTTGGAAGAACGTCGCAGTGACCTGTTGGAAACTTCATTCAACTCTACTTTGAACGCACGCATGAGCCGTCATTTCGACATCACAGCCGGAGTCGGTGCACGCTACACTCAGTCACGGCAGTTCAAAACCGTAGCCGACCTGCTGGGAGCAGAATATGTGCTGGATATTGATAAATTTGCAGAACAAGACTTCTCTGGTGATCCGGACAAAATTCAGAACGACTTGAACCGCCCGCAGAGAAAAGTATATGAAGAAGGAATTTTCGGTTACAACTATAACCTGAACATTTACTCACTGAATGCCTGGGTAGTGAATCAGTATCATTCACGTTATTGGGATTACTATTACGGAATGAAGCTGACTTATACCAGCTTCCAGCGTGATGGTAAAATGCGTAACGGACGTTATCCGGACAGTTCTTTCGGCAAAGGTGCGCGCCATCAGTTCACAGACTTAATGGTAAAGGGAGGACTGACCTACAAGTTCAACGGACGTCACATGATTAACGCCAACATCAGTTATGGAAGTGAAGCTCCGTTGCCCAACGAAGCATACGTATCACCGCGTATCACAGACCGTACCATTGATGACATGAAGAGCGGACGGGTTCTCTCTGCCGACATCAACTACATCTTCTCTACTCCTCATCTGGCCGGACGTATCGGAGTGTTCCAGACTAATTTCTATGACCAGATGGAACGCAACAGCTACTATGACGGCATTGAAGGAACATTCATCAACCACGTGTTGTATGGAGTAAACCGCATTCACAGAGGTATTGAGCTGGGAGCTACCTACAAACTGGATGACCATTGGAGCTTCGACCTGGCTGGAACCGTAGGTGAATATTATTACAGCAACAACCCTGACGGTATCAAGAACTCCGAAAACGGAAAGATAGTAGAAAGAGAACAAGTATACATGAAGGATGTTTACGTAGGTGGAGTTCCACAGATTGCCGGTACATTCGGAATCCGTTACTTCATCAAATACTGGTTCCTGGGAGCCAACCTGAACGGATTTGCACGCAACTACATCGAAGCTGCTCCCCTCCGCCGTCTGGCTTCAAGCTACACAGAAGTAACTCCGTATAACCAGTATTACGATGCCTTCAAGCAGTTGACCACACAAGAACGTTTCCCGGCAGCCTATACATTAGACTTGTCTATCGGAAAAATTTTCTACTTGCCTGGAAGACAATCTATCAACTTCAATCTTTCTCTGAACAATGTATTGAACAAGAAAGACATTTGTACCGGAGGATACGAACAGGGACGATTTGACCTTGACCATCCGGAACGCTTTGGAGGAAAATACTACTACATGCAGGGTATCAACTGCTTCCTGAATGTGAGCTACCGTTTTTAATCATTAACCTACATAAAACTCAGAATATATGAAACTTTTAAGAAATATCAGTCTGCCACTCATTGCCTCACTCGCTCTCTTTGCTTGTGAACGAGACTATGATGCTCCTCTCTTGACAGAACCTGAATACACAGGTCCGGCAGCCAATATCACGATTTCAGAATTGCGTACACAGAATGCAGCAGCTACTCAGGACGTTCCTATCATCATCACGCAAGACCAGGTACTCAAAGCCGTCATCACGGGTAATGATGAATCAGGAAACATCTTCAAAAAAATCTACTTGCAGGATGAAACGGGTGCCATTGAAATGGAAGTAGACCAAAGCAGTGTGTACAACTATTATCCGGTAGGTCAGACTGTATATGTAGACCTGAACGGATTGAGCATTTCTGTATACGGTGACGAACAACAGCTAGGACATCCAGAAGGATATTTATTCCGCACACCGTGGGAAGATTTCGAAAAACATGTCAGCAAAGACGGATGGGCTAATCCAGAAAATGCCAAGCCTGTTGTAATTGATGACATCAGTACCATCAACGCTGCTCCCGATAACTATAAATTCAAATTAGTGCAATTTACCGGAGTTACTTTCCAGAACGGTGGTAAGGGTATCTTTGCTCCAGAAGATGGTTATGGTGAAGAAAACATTACCGACAGTCATGGAAATACTATCATGATTCGTACCAGCAATTATGCCAGCTTCGCAGGTAATAAACTTCCAGAAGGAAAAGGTAATGTAACAGGTATCTTAGGAAGATTCAGAGGTACTTGGCAGCTTACTTTACGCACTGCTAATGACGTAAGCGACTTTACCGGAAGCAATGAAGAAGGTGGAAATGAAGGTGGAGAAACCCCGAGTGGTGAAACTGTTTTATTCCAAGAATCTTTTGGTACTCCTGAAAAGAGTGGAAATTACTGGCCTAAAATCGCCGAATACACAGGTTTTGATAATCCTGGATTCTTCGAAGATGAATCAGGAAAGGCTGATGTACGCATAGGCTCCGCTTATCCTGCTAACGTGTGGTTCCCAAAAGGATCTGACATTAATCTGAAAGTAAAAGGCATAAACGGGCAAGGTGCTACTAAAGCCACATTAAAATATCAGGTAGGATGCAATGTTTATAATTCAGGAGAAACACAAGACCTAAATACACTGAAAATTAAATGCAACGGTACAGAACTCCCCTTATCGAGTAAAGTGGTCAGTGGAGAAAATCAAGAAGGTAACAAACCTTTTGAGTTTGAAATTAAAGACATAAATATTTCAAATAATACAACTTTAGAATTTTATACAACCGCAGCAGATAACACGTATGGGTTGCGATTATTCAGCGTCAAACTCTATGTTCCAGGAAGTGGAAGTGGTAGCACCGGTGGTGACGGAGGTACAACCATTGAACCCACTCCAAGCAATTAATGCACACATCAAACCATAAAAGTTATGAATAAACGATTGCTTATTTTCACTTTGTTCATTACTTGTGTATATACCACCAGTCTGTTTGCACAAGACAGACTGGGTGTTTATGCAGCCGCATTCTATAATTTAGAAAACCTTTGGGATACGGTGGACGACCCTAACAACGAAGGGGATGATGATTTCACTCCGGAAGGAAAGTATGAATGGACTCAGACCAAGTATGAACAAAAGTTACAGAATATTGCCAAGGTAATCTCACAATTGGGAAGAGATTATTGTCCGGCAGGCCCTGCTATCATCGGTATCTCGGAAGTGGAAAACCGGAAAGTTTTGGAAGACCTGACAAAAACTGCTCCCATCAGTGGAACGGGATATGAAATCGTACATTTCGAATCGCCCGACCACAGAGGTATTGACGTAGCAGCCTTGTACAACCCAAAACTGTTCAAGCTGATTGATGCCAGAACCTATCCTTTCAACAAGCCGGATATGCCGCACTATAAAACCCGCGACATTCTACTGGTTAGTGGTATACTGGCCGGGGAACCGTTTCACCTGATTGTAAATCACTGGCCTTCACGCTACGGTGGCTCCGCTTCTTCTCCGCTGAGAGAATTTGCTGCCAGCATCGTGAAACACATTGGCGATTCTATCCATGCACAGAACCCGGAAGCAAAAGTGCTCATTGTGGGTGACTTGAATGATGACCCGTTCAACAAGAGCTGTAGCGAGGTACTGGGCGCTAAAAAGAACATCAAGGAGGTAAAACCTGACGGATATTACAATGCTACCTGGAAATTGTACGATCAGGGTATCGGTTCTCTCTGCTACCAGAACCAATGGAATTTGTTCGACCAGCAGATTATATCAGGTAACCTGATTGGCAAAGACCGCAGTACATTGAAATTCTGGAAGAGCGAAGTATTCAACCGTCCATTCCTGCTTCAAAAGGAAGGGAAATACAAAGGGTATCCACTTCGTACATTCTCGGGTACTACATTCCAGAATGGATTCAGCGACCACTTACCGACCCTCACCTATTTTGTCAAGGTAATGAAGTAAGAAAAAAACATATCTCTTATAAAGAAAACCGTTCCGTCCACACAATCGGAACGGTTTTCTTATTTCATTTAAAACCTCTTCAAATACCCTTTAAACTACTACGTAGTAATTCCTCCGTTACCTCGTAGTAACAGACCGACTACTACGTAGTAATTCATTCATTACCCCGTAGTAAAATTTCCTCCAAATCTTCCGGCACATAGACCTTGCCGCTAAACTGCGAAGCTGCTTCTGCCGTATAGCGCTCTTTACGGGTAGCCAGTGTCTTGTCTTCCGTGTGATACAGCAGCAGATTCTTCACTCCAAGCTGAGCTGCTAACCGTCCGGCATCCAAAGCCGTGCTATGATGCTTCTCGTAGGGTTTGAACCGTTCCCGGTCTTCATACAAGCAGAACGCCTCACACAACAGCCAGTCGGCTCCTTCCACATACATCTGGTTGCATGCATTATAGGGTTCATCACCCAGACAAACCAGTGATTGTCCGTCGGGAAGACAGGTACGGAAACCAAACTGTTTCTCCTTTGTAGAAGCGATGTCAAAGCATTCCACTTCCAGGCCGATGGCCTGAAATTTTTCTCCGCTCTTCACCTCACACAACAGTATCTCTTCTCCTAAGCGGGCCACAATCTTCTTGGGTAAAGTCATCCGGCAAATCCAGTCGAGCACCTGTACCACCTTGTCATGCCCATATATACGTAGTTCGCCCTGGTACTCTCCCTTCTGAATAGCCTGAGCCACCATGCGAATCATCCATATCACACCCAGTATATGGTCGGTGTGTGCATGCGTCACAAATATCTCATGAATGCCCGACAAGGGGATATGTGCTTTCTGCAACTGCGACAGAATGCCATTGCCTCCTCCGGCATCCACTAAAAAGTATTTATCCTCCCGGCACAAAGCAAAACAGGTATTGTAGCAGGCTACGGTGGCCGCATTTCCCGTACCCAGCATAATAAGCTTCATCGAATTTTCCATACAATGTATCCTTTAAAACACAGGGCAAAGATACAAATTTTCTTCTTTTGTTTTTTTAACACATAAAGATTCTTACCACTATCCCCTTCTTTACTCAAAATAAGGCACTGAGATTTCAACATAAACATAAAATACAATAAGCCCCTTGCAGGAGACTTTTCCTATTCCTCACGTAAGACATTGAAAATTCGATTTTTCGGGTTGTTGTACTTTTACCAATAAGCCTGCACGGAAAATTACCTTTTATACATATTGTATGAACTACAAAAACATCACATCACGATATCGTATCAAATAAGATATTTACCCTATTGAACAATAAGGTTTTACAACCCACAAAAGCCCTATTGCATATATCAATAAAAAAAACGTCCTTTGCGGTGTAGACAGAAAAATGCTTATGGAATACACTGAACAATTAGCCAATAATCACATCTCAGTAGACTGCGTGGTCATCGGATTCGATGGAGAGAAACTAAAGGTGTTGCTCGTAAAAAGAATGGGGGAAGAAAGTGGAGAAGTTTTCCATGATATGAAGCTCCCCGGAAGCCTTATCTATATGGATGAGGACTTGGATGATGCAGCCAAACGAGTGCTTCGTGATTTGACTGGACTCAAGAACGTAGACCTGATGCAGTTCAAGGCGTTCGGTTCAAAGGACCGTACCAAGAATCCCAAAGATGTTCACTGGTTGGAAAGAGCCGAAAAGGCCAAAGTGGAACGAATCGTGACCATCGCCTACTTTGCCATGGTAAAAATAGACAAGACCCTCAACAAGAACTTGGATGAATACAAGGCAGAATGGGTGGCACTGGAAGAGGTGAAGGACCTGGCATTCGATCACAATCTGATTATTGCAGAAGCCATGAAGTTTATCCGGCAGCACATCGAATTCAACCCGTCGTGCATCTTCGAACTGCTTCCACGGAAATTTACCGCCCTGCAACTGCGAATGCTGTATGAGGTGATTTACGGCAAGGCATTGGATGTACGCAACTTCCATAAGAAGATTTCCATGATGGAATACATCGTGCCTACGGAAGAATACGAACAGGGAGTATCTCACCGGGCCGCAAGGTATTACCGGTTTGACCGAAAAATCTACAACAAGACAAGAAGATAATTTTAAAAAACTATATAACGATGTACGTATTAGGTTATGACATAGGAAGCTCGTCAGTAAAGGCGAGTCTGGTCAATGTAGAAAGCGGAAAATGTGCAGCATCTGCCTTTTTCCCGAAAACAGAAGCGCCTATCCTCGCTGTCAAACAGGGATGGGCTGAACAGGACCCGCAGAGCTGGTGGGATAATTTGAAACTGGCTACACAAGCCGTTCTCACTGCTTCTGGTGCAAAAGCAGAAGAAATCAAAGCTATCGGTATTTCTTATCAGATGCACGGTCTGGTCTGCGTAGACAAAAACCAGCAGGTGCTCCGCCCTTCTATTATATGGTGTGACTCCAGAGCTGTACCTTACGGTCAGAAAGCATTTCAGACATTGGGAGAAGCGCAGTGCTTGTCACACTTGCTGAACTCACCGGGCAACTTCACGGCTTCCAAACTGGCTTGGGTAAAGGAAAACGAGCCGGAGGTTTATGAACGTATCTATAAGGTGATGCTTCCGGGTGACTATATCGCCATGCGACTGACAGGAGAAATCTGCACGACAGTTTCCGGATTGTCGGAAGGTATGTTCTGGGATTTCAAGGAAAACAAGGTAGCTGATTTCTTGCTGGATTATTACGGTATTGACGCATCCTTGCTGGCTGACATCCGTCCGACTTTCTCAGAACAGGGTAAAGTAACGGAAAAAGTAGCTGCCGAGTTAGGACTGAAAGCCGGTACTCCGGTAACTTACCGCGCCGGTGACCAGCCGAACAACGCTCTTTCTCTGAATGTATTCAATCCGGGTGAAATTGCTTCTACAGCTGGAACATCCGGAGTAGTATACGGAGTGAACGGTAGTGTCAACTATGACCCGCAGTCACGCGTCAATACATTTGCACACGTCAACCACACTGCTTCACAGACTCGTTTGGGCGTATTGCTCTGCATCAACGGTACGGGTATCCTCAATTCGTGGATGAAACGCACATTGGCTTCCGACCTCAGCTATGCAGAAATGAACGAGGTTGCCGCTCAGGCTCCTATCGGTGCTGCCGGCATCAGTATCCTTCCGTTTGGTAACGGAGCTGAACGTATGTTGCAGAACCAGGAAACCGGATGTTCTATTCAGGGTGTCAACTTCAACCTGCATAACCGCAGCCACCTGCTTCGTGCCGCTCAGGAAGGTATTGTATTCTCCTTCCGCTACGGTATCGACATCATGAAGGGCATGGGAATGGATGTACGGAAGATTCACGCCGGACATGCCAACATGTTCCTGAGTCCGCTGTTCCGCGACACGCTGGCCGGAGTCACAGGTGCTACCATCGAACTCTATGACACCGACGGTTCGGTAGGAGCTGCCAAGGGAGCCGGAATGGGTGCAGGTATCTACCGCGACAATGTGGAAGCTTTTGCTACTCTCGACAAACTGGCTGTCATCGAACCGAAGGCAGCCGACGAAGCGGCATACGCCGACGCATACGCACGTTGGAAAGAATGTCTCGAAAAATCAACAAACAATTAAATATAACAATTCATTAACTTATAAAACAAAGATATTATGGCAACAAAAGAGTACTTTCCGGGTATTGGAAAAATCAAATTTGAAGGTGTAGAAAGCAAGAATCCGATGGCTTTCCGTTATTATGATGCAGAAAAAGTCATCCTGGGCAAACCGATGAAAGAATGGTTGAAATTCGCTATGGCATGGTGGCACACATTGTGCGCTGAAGGTGGCGACCAGTTCGGTGGCGGAACAAAGAGCTTCCCATGGAAAGGAAATCCTGACAAAGTACAGGCTGCAAAAGATAAAGTAGATGCAGGTTTTGAATTCATGCAGAAAATCGGTATCGAATACTACTGCTTCCACGATGTAGACTTGTGCGACGAAGCAGCTACTATCGAAGAATACGAAGCTAACTTGAAAGAAGTAGTAGCTTACCTGAAACAGAAACAGGCTGAAACTGGTATCAAACTGTTGTGGGGTACTGCTAACGTATTCGGTCATGCACGTTATATGAACGGTGCAGCTACTAACCCAGACTTTGATGTAGTAGCTCGTGCTGCCGTACAGATTAAGAACGCCATCGATGCTACTATCGAACTGGGTGGTACAAACTACGTATTCTGGGGTGGCCGTGAAGGTTACATGTCACTGCTGAACACTGACCAGAAACGTGAAAAAGAACACTTGGCTCAGATGTTGAAACTGGCTCGTGACTATGCACGTAGCAAAGGTTTCCAGGGTACTTTCCTGATTGAACCGAAACCGATGGAACCAAGCAAGCACCAGTACGACGTAGATACTGAAACTGTTATCGGCTTCCTGAAAGCACACGGTCTGGACAAAGACTTCAAAGTAAATATCGAAGTAAACCACGCTACTCTGGCTGGTCACACATTTGAACACGAACTGGCAGTAGCTGTAGACAACAACATGCTGGGTTCTATCGATGCCAACCGTGGTGACTACCAGAACGGATGGGATACTGACCAGTTCCCTATCGACAACTATGAACTGATTCAGGCTATGATGCAGATTATCCGTGGTGGTGGTCTGGGCAATGGTGGTACAAACTTCGATGCGAAGACTCGTCGTAACTCTACTGACCTGGAAGACATCTTCATCGCTCACATCGCTGGTATGGATGCTATGGCACGTGCTTTGGAAAATGCAGCACGTCTGCTGGAAGAATCTCCTTACAAGAAAATGCTGGCTGACCGCTACGCTTCATTCGACAACGGAAAAGGTAAAGAATTTGAAGAAGGCAAGCTGACACTGGAAGATGTAGTAGCATACGCGAAGACTGTAGGTGAACCGAAACAGACCAGTGGAAAACAAGAACTATATGAGGCTATTGTAAATATGTATTGCTAATACGCTGATTTATCAGTATCCGACCGGTATGCCCGTCGGCGAAAGTCTCTTTCCCGACCGGGTATGCCGGTTTTTATTTTCCATAAAAAACCTATTATCATGAATTACACAGAAAAAGGAAGCAGAAGTTATCTGTTTTCCATCGTACTGGTAGCCGTTTTAGGAGGATTGTTGTTCGGCTACGATACCGCTGTTATTTCAGGAGCGGAAAAGGGTCTTCAGGCTTTCTTCATGGGAGCAGACGATTTCATCTATACAGATACCTGGCACGGCATCACTTCTTCGAGCGCCCTTTTAGGCTGTATTATCGGTAGTGCTTTATCAGGCTTTTTTGCTTCCCGTTTCGGGAGAAAGCTTTCTTTGCTGATAGCCGGCATCATGTTCTTTTTATCTGCTTTAGGCTCATACTATCCGGAATTTTTGATATTTCCGTACGGGGAACCCTCCTATTCGCTTCTGTTGGCGTTCAATTTTTACCGCGTCATAGGTGGTGTAGGTGTGGGACTGGCTTCTGCCATCTGTCCGATGTATATCGCTGAAATCGCCCCGAGCAGTATCCGCGGTACCTTAGTTTCCTGGAACCAGTTTGCCATTATCTTCGGTCAGCTGGTAGTCTATTTTGTCAACTTCCTCATCTTGGGAGACCACCTGAATCCGGTAGTAGAAATAGTGGATGGTGTCAACCGCATCATGAATCCGGAAGCTGCTGCCTGGAGTATTGAAACCGGATGGCGACTGATGTTTGTCAGTGAGGCCGTTCCTGCCGGATTGTTTACCCTTTTAGTTTTGTTCGTTCCGGAAACTCCCCGCTACCTGGCCATGACCGGTCGTGACGAAAAAGCCCTGTTTGTATTAAGCCGTATCAACGGTCTGTCACAGGGAAAAGAAATTCTACAGGAAATCAAGGCTACTGCCCATGAAAAGACAGAAAAACTGTTCACTTACGGCTGGATGGTTATTTTTATCGGCATCATGCTGAGTGTATTCCAGCAGGCAGTAGGTATTAACGCCGTACTTTATTTTGCACCGCGTATTTTCGAAAGCATGGGCATGGGCAATCCGATGGTACAAACGGTATTCATGGGAATTGTCAACATCCTGTTCACTTTGTTAGCTGTCTTTACGGTAGAAAAGTGGGGACGCAAGCCTCTGCTCATTTACGGTTCCATTGGTATGGCCATCGGTGCACTCGGAGTAGCCCTCAGCAATGCAGTAACCGGTATCAGCCCTATGGTACCCGTCATCAGCGTCATGGTCTACAGTGCATCGTTCATGTTCAGCTGGGGTCCCATCTGCTGGGTACTCATCGCCGAGATATTCCCCAACACTATCCGTGGAGCAGCCGTAGCCATCGCTGTTGCTTTCCAGTGGATATTCAATTTCATCGTCTCATCTACCTTCCTGCCCATGTACAACATGAGTGCAGGTGATATGGGCGACAAGTTTGGCCACATGTTTGTGTACGGGCTCTATGGAGCTATCTGCATCATTGCAGCTATCTTTGTATGGAAATTAGTACCGGAAACAAAAGGTAAAACCTTGGAAGACATGACACGTTTGTGGAAAGAACGAAAGAAATAAAGGGCATAACTAAAAAAAAAGGCTTTCAGAAATTCTGAAAGCCTTTTTTATACTGATTCCCATTAGAATAGTCTACATAAAAAGGCACCTCATCAGATACCATTTGTGCAAATATGAAAAAAGGCGATTACCTTTTTCAAGATAATCGCTTTTTTCTGAGTGATCCGCCTGGGGCTCGAACCCAGGACCCCAACATTAAAAGTGTTGTGCTCTACCTGCTGAGCTAGCGAATCAATCCTTTGTTGCATCGGTTATTTCCCGATTGCGAGTGCAAAGGTAGATGTTTTTATAGTAACTACCAAATATTATTGGAATATTTTTTCAATAAATTTAAACATAACCTAATTATCAACTACTTAGACACATCTTCTTTTAACGCTTTCTGATAACAGCAACGGCACAAAGGTTCGTATTCTTCCTTTTCACCCAGCAACACCCTCTTATCATTAAGCACGGTACGATGCGAAACATAGGCCAAGTTGCCACACTTCACACAAATGGCATGCACCTTAGTTACTTCGTCTGCAATGGCACATAATGCAGGAATCGGCCCAAACGGAACTCCTTTAAAATCCATATCAAGCCCTGCGATAATAACCCGCACGCCGCGATTGGCCAGTTCGTTACACACTTCGGGTAATCCATCATCAAAAAACTGAGCCTCATCAATACCTACCACATCTATCTCCGAAGTAAACAAAAGGATACTGGCGGAAGAGTCAATCGGAGTAGATTTGATACTGTTATTATCGTGTGACACTACTTCTTCCTCTGAATAACGGGTATCGATAGACGGCTTGAATATCTCTACACGCTGATGCGCAAAAGTAGCCCTGCGCAAACGCCGTATCAACTCTTCCGTTTTACCGGAAAACATAGAACCACATATCACTTCAATCCTTCCTCTGCGGCAGGTCTCCTCTCGATGATCTTCTGAATATACTACCATATTTTCTTTCATTACATAAAAACAATTGCAAAATTACAACGACGAATCGAAATCCACGAAAAATCGACGTATTTTTATTAATAGGGACGAAAACAGCATGTAAAGAGAAAACTTCTGTTAAATGTTTGACAAATCGAACACGTAAATACGAAAACTTTTTACCTTTGCTTTTATAACATGAAGTACAAAGTATGGGAAAACTATATGTCGTACCTACTCCGGTAGGTAATATGGAAGACATGACTTTTCGAGCTATCCGCATATTGAAAGAAGCGGATTTGATATTAGCTGAAGATACACGTACATCGGGTATCCTCTTGAAACATTATGAAATCAAGAATGCAATGCAGTCACACCACAAGTTCAATGAACATCAGACGGTGGAAAGCATTGTCAACCGCATAAAAGGAGGTCAGACGGTAGCCTTAATCTCAGATGCCGGCACTCCCGGAATTTCCGACCCCGGTTTCCTTGTGGTAAGAGAATGTGTAAGAAACGGCATCGAAGTACAATGCCTGCCTGGAGCTACGGCCTTTGTACCGGCACTGGTCTCATCAGGACTTCCGGATGAGCGTTTCTGTTTTGAAGGTTTCCTCCCTCAGAAAAAAGGTCGCATGACACGGCTGAATGCCCTGAAAGAAGAAACCCGTACCATGATTTTCTACGAATCTCCTTACCGTCTGCTAAAAACGCTGACCCAGTTTGCGGAAATTTTTGGAGCAGACCGCCCGGTTTCCGTATGTCGGGAAATTTCCAAGATACATGAAGAAAGCGTCAGAGGAACCCTTCAGGAAGTTATTGCACACTTCACAGAAACTGAACCCAGAGGAGAAATTGTTATTATATTAGGAGGCAAAGAAAACTAAATTATAATTCTAAATTCAAAAACTATGAGAAAGGTTGTTTTATCTGCTTTATGTGCTGCCGCTCTGCTGACAGCATGTAATAACTCAGGCCAGAACAAAAGCACTTTACAAGCTCAGAACGATTCACTGATGCTTGAACTCTCTAACCGCGACACAGAACTGGACGAAATCATGGGAGCCTTCAATGAAATTCAAGAAGGATTCCGCGAAATCAACGAAGCTGAAAACCGTGTAGACTTGAAAGAAGGCACATTAGAAAGCCAGTCGGCTGCCGATAAGATAAAAGAAGACATCCGCTTTATCAGTGAAAAGCTGAAATCAAACCGCGAACAGATTGCCAAATTGGAAGAGCAACTGAAAAACAGCAAATACCAGTCTGCACAGCTGAAAAAAGCTGTAAAGAACCTCACTGCTGAACTGGCTGCCAAACAGCAGCAGATTGAAACCCTGCAAGCTGAATTGGCTGCAAAGAACATCCGCATTGCAGAGTTGGATGAAGCTGTTATGGACTTGAATAAGAACGTAGACGAGCTGAGCGCAGAAAATGAAGCAAAAACCAAGACTGTAGAAGCTCAGGACAAAGCCCTCAACACAGCCTGGTATGTATTCGGCACTAAATCTGAGTTGAAAGACCAGAAGATTTTGAAGAAGGGTGACGTACTGAAAGACAATGATTTCAACAAAGATTACTTTACACAGATTGATATTCGTAAAGAAAAAGAAATCAAGCTGTACTCCAAACGAGCAGAATTGCTGACTACCCACCCACAGAGTTCATACGAACTTGTTAAAGATGACAAAGGTCAGCTGACTCTGAAAATCAATAATCCGAACGAATTCTGGAGCGTATCACGTTATCTGGTTATCCAAGTAAGATAATAATCTTCGGTCTTATATATGAAAATCCCCTTATCCCTTGACTCAAAACTGGGATAAGGGGATTTTTTAGATACAACTCCTCCTCTTTTTACCTTATTTGTTTAAAGATTCACATAGTTTACGGTTAATCTCCCGAACCCGCTTTTCATCCAATTTAATTACTTTGCGGTCGTATGTCATCAAACCATTGACTTCCACTTCTACGTCTGTGGTCTGCGTATATACTGCTGCAGAAAAACCGCGAGGTATTAAATCATAAAGTTTTTCCGCATATTTCACGTATTCATCTGTCACCTCCTTTGAAGAATTGAACTGAATATATCCCCAGTTACGGTCCGGTTCCCAAATATGTCCCTGTACTACCCAGCCAATACCTCCATACTCACCTAAGACTGTAGCTCTCTGTGCATCATACAGATACAATTCCGGAGCAGGATAGTTGTGCAAATCCAGCATATCCCCACAAGTGTAATGGTTACCTCCACTGGCTGGATTGACCAGACGGGTCGGGTCATATTGTTTGGTCCACTCCACTATTTCCGGAGTTTTGAACTGTCCCCAAGCTTCATTAAATGGAATCCATGTGCCAATGCAAGGATAAGAATACAATGCATCCATTATTTCCTTCCATTCCTTCCGGTAACAAGCTTCCGACTCTGCGCTTCGCTTCATTTCAGTACCCTCAAAATATTTCCGGTTCTGCCATTCCGGGTTACGGTCACCGCTGGGCATATCCTGCCATACAATAATACCTAACTTGTCACAATAGGTATACCAGCGTGCAGGCTCTACTTTAATATGTTTGCGAATCATATTAAATCCAAAATCTTTTGTCTTCTGTATATCATACAATAAGGCTTCGTCCGTAGGAGCCGTATATAATCCATCCGGCCACCAGCCCTGATCCAGAGGACCAAACTGGAATAACGGCTTATTATTCAACTCCAGACGTACAATACCGTTTGCATCACGTTTGGAAGAATATTTTCGCATAGCTGCATAACTGGACACTTCATCCACCAGTTTTCCGTTCTGCTTTAAAGAAACCTTCAACGTATAAAGGAAAGGAGATTCGGGCGACCATAATTTTGCATTCTCAGGCATTGCTACCTGTACACACTCTCCATTAATACTTTTTCCTTGCGCCACCAGCTGCTGACCATCAAAAACTTTTACCTCTACCAAATCTTTTGAAGTAGCATCTTTTACCAAGGCTTTCAAAGAAAGCAAGGAATTATCAATATCGGGAGTAATGCGTAAATCCTGAATATAAGATTCACTGACAGGTTCCAGCCAGACCGTCTGCCATATTCCGGTCACCGGAGTATACCATATACCTTCAGGACGCGATACCTGCTTTCCTCTTGGTTGATAACCCTTATCTGTCGGGTCCCACACCTTTACCAGTAGAGTATTGTTTTTCCTTTGCAAAGCTTCCGTAATATCAAAAGAGAAAGGAGTAAATCCTCCGGTATGGCTACCTACCTTTACATCATTTACCCATACATCAGTTTTCCAGTCGACTGCTCCAAAATGCAGAAGTACCTTTTTCCCTTTCCAAGAAGAAGGAACGTCAAACGAACGACGATAGACCAACTCTTTCTCTGCACCTACCGTTTTGGCAACTCCTGATAAAGAAGATTCTACAGCAAAAGGTACCAGAATTTTCCCATCAAAAACAGAAGGGGTATGTTTTCCTTTTTCTATAATTGCATAATCCCAAAGTCCGTTCAGATTCTTCCATTCTGTTCTTTCCATAATAGGACGTGGATATTCTGGTAATACATTATCAGGATTTACCTGTTCAGACCATTGTGTGCTAATCCGTCCTTCAACCGGCTTCCATTGTGCATGCAGCTGTACTGCTAAAGCTCCCCATAAGGCAAGCACCATCCATAGTTTTTTCATTGATATTAAGTTTTAAGATACCATATACAAAAATAAAACAAAACGGCTACTCTGTATAAAACAATTCTGTCAAAAAATAGAATGAAACCATCAACAAAAATAGAAAATCGCTTTTATATTCAACAATATCACTACCTTTACAATGAAATACAATTTATATATTATGAAAACATCTACATGGACACAGCTTGCATTCTGCTTACTTTCATCTGTTTTTTATGCATGCAACTCATCACACGTCTATTACCTGGATGCGACTTCAGGAAGTAATCAAAACAACGGAACCTCACCTCGCTCTGCCTGGCAAAGTATAGAAGTGTTGAAACAAATCTCCCTACAGCCCGGTGATAAAATTCTACTCAAAAAAGGGGAAACATTTTCCGGAATATTGGAACTCACAGGCAAAGGTACCTACACTCACCCCATCATTATCGATGCATACGGTGAGGGCAATCAAAAACCATGTATTGCAGGGAATGATACCTCCATGTATGCCGTACGTATTTTCAATTCCGATTACTTCACAATTCAAAACCTTGAAATCAGTAATACAGGTAAAGAACGAAAGGCCAGACGTACCGGATTAAAAGTAGAATGTACAGATTATGGCATTTCTCATAACATCAGAATAAACAACCTTACCATACGTGATGTCAATGGTTCTCTTGTCAAAGGAGAGGGAGGAGGAAGCGGTATTCTGATTGTAAACGGAGGAGACAGTATTCGCTCACGCTTTGACAGTCTGACCATAGAAAATTGTCACATTTTAAGATGTGAACGCAATGCCATGATTTGGAGTGGTTATTACGATCGTAATAACTGGTATCCGAATAAACATACCATCGTAAGAAACAACGTAATTGAAAAAGTTCCCGGCGACGGCATTGTTCCCATAGGTTGTGACAGTACACTGATTGAGTATAATCTCATGTGCGATTCACCCGACATTCTTCCGATGACAGAAGCAGCAGCAGGCATCTGGCCTTGGAGTTGTGACAATACCATCATACAATATAACGAAGTATGGGGACATAAAGCGCCCTGGGATGCACAAGGATTCGATTCCGACTACAATTGCCAGAACACCCTTATACAATACAATTACAGTCACGACAATTACGGAGGAATGGTACTTATATGCAACAGTGGAAATGCCGGAGATTATAGCTGCGGAAACATCGGAAGCATTGTTCGATACAATATCAGCATAGGAGACGGTATACGCCCGAAAGAAACACGTCAAGGTATGTTTTCTCCCAGTATCCACATAGCTGGTCCCGTAAAACAAACATTAATCGAACGTAATATCATCCACGCCAACCCTAAACCGTCTGATGCAGTAGACCGCACGATAATCACTTCCGACTCCTGGGATGGATATGCAGACAGTACTTGTTTCCGTCAAAATATCTATTACGCAGCAGAGCCCAGCCGTTTTGATTTTACATCTTCTACCCGAAATGCTTTTGAAGAAAACATCTATATCGGCCAGTTTAAAAATCAACCGGAAAGTCAGAAAAACAAGAAAGCAGAAAACATCTATACAGAAAAAGTATTGAAAGAATCAGCGGACGGCTACAAAGGGCTGCATTGCCTGATGGATTCCGTAATATTAAAAGAGCATACGCTTCATTACATAAAGCCAGAAGCCATCAAGACATTTTTTCAAAGTATCTTCTAACAAAAGAAATTCCTATACAAGAAATCCCCTCACTCTTTTCTGCAATCATACAGGGAGTGAGGGGATTTTAATTATGTAGCATCAAATCTGTTGGCAATTAACGACCAAAACGCTCTTTCAGTTTCGCAAGCATGTCTTGAGTCATGGCATCCAAATCATATTCTGGTTTCCAGCCCCATTCTTCACGGGCACATGTATCATCCAATGAGTTTGGCCATGATTCTGCAATAGCCTGACGCAATGGGTCTACCTGATACTGCATTTCAAACTCCGGAAGATATTTACGGATATTCTGGTAGATTGTATTCGGTTCAAAACTCATTGAAGCAATGTTGAATGAATTACGATGAACCAACTTAGACGGATCTGCTTCCATAATTTCTACCGCTGCACGCAAAGCATCCGGCATATACATCATATCCATATAAGTTCCCTCAGCAATCGGGCAGACAAATTTTTCACCTTTGGCTGCAGAGTAATAAATATCTACGGCATAGTCTGTAGTACCACCACCCGGAGGAGTTACATACGAAATCAATCCCGGGAAACGTACGGAACGAGTATCCACACCAAAACGAGTGAAATAATAGTCACTCAATAATTCACCTGAAACTTTTGTCACACCATACATGGTCTTCGGACGCTGTACCGTGTCCTGAGGAGTTTTGTCTTTAGGAGTACCAGGACCAAATGAGCCGATAGAGCTCGGAGTAAATACTGCACACTGCTTTTCACGAGCGACTTCAAGCGTATTGAACAATCCTCCAAGTCCGATTTTCCAGGCAAGCTGAGGCTTGTTTTCTGCAACGGCAGAAAGCAATGCAGCCAAATTGTAGATTGTATCTACTTGATACTTACTTACCGCATCGGCAATTTGTTGCGGGTTCGTAATATCCACAATAGCCGAAGGACCAGATTCTTTCAATTCTCCTTTAGGCTCAGCACCAGGAATATAACCAGCCACTACATTACCAGAATAATTCTTTCTCAAAAGCATTGTGAGTTCTGAACCTATCTGTCCAGTTGCTCCAATTATTAAAATGTTTTTCATTTACAAGCTAGATTTTTAAATTGCGAAGCAAATATACAAAAGTTCTTATAAATGAAATAAAAATAAGCGTGTTCTTTTTTCCTAAATAAAAAAATTGCATCTTTGCATAAGCAAAACCTTAATATCAATATATGTATACAAACTTTAGAGATTTCCTGAAAAAGGAACTTGCCGACATAGAAGCAGCCGGCTTATATAAGAAAGAACGTGTAATAACCACTCCACAACGTGCAGACATCAAGGTCAACGCAGGAGAGGAAGTTTTGAATTTCTGTGCCAACAACTATTTAGGCTTGTCGGACAACACACGCCTGATTGAAGCGGCCAAGAAAGCCATGGATACTCATGGTTACGGTATGTCATCCGTGCGCTTTATTTGTGGAACACAAGACCTTCACAAACAACTGGAAGCTGCCATCTCTGACTATTTCCATACAGAAGATACCATCCTGTATGCTGCATGTTTTGACGCAAACGGTGGTCTGTTCGAACCTCTTTTCACAGAAGAAGATGCTATTATTTCAGATGCCTTGAACCATGCATCCATCATTGATGGTGTACGTTTGTGTAAAGCAAAACGTTACCGTTATGCTAATGCTGATATGGCAGATTTGGAACGCTGTCTTCAGGAAGCACAGGCACAGCGCCACCGTATTATTGCCACTGACGGCGTATTCTCTATGGATGGAAATGTGGCTCCAATGGACAAAATCTGTGAACTGGCAGAAAAATACAATGCCCTCGTAATGGTAGACGAATCACACTCTGCTGGAGTGGTAGGCCCTACAGGACATGGAGTAGCTGAACAATTCGGTGTATACGACAAGATTGACATCTTTACAGGTACATTAGGAAAAGCTTTTGGCGGAGCTATGGGTGGATTCACCACTGGTAAGAAAGAAATTATCGACATGTTGCGTCAGCGCTCTCGTCCTTACTTGTTCTCTAACTCTGTAGCACCAGCTATCGTAGGAGCAAGTTTGGAAATGTTCCGCATGCTCAAAGAAAGCAATGCCTTACATGACAAACTGATGAGCAATGTCAACTATTTCCGTGACAAGATGATTGCTGCCGGATTTGACATCAAACCTACACAGAGTGCTATCTGCGCTGTCATGTTGTATGATGCCAAACTGTCACAGGATTTTGCAGCCCGCATGCAGGAAGAAGGCATTTATGTAACCGGATTCTACTATCCGGTAGTACCGAAAGGCCAGGCACGCATCCGCGTACAGCTCTCTGCCGGTCATGAACAATCTCACCTGGACAAAGCAATTCAAGCTTTCATAAAAGTAGGAAAAGAACTGAACGTCATCAAGTAATCCGTTACGATAAACAAGACTCAAAAGGCTGCCTTTCCGTCAACTCAAGGAAAGACAGCCTTTCTTATTTTGCATTTTACAAGTCAGCGGCAGAACTAATTCCGGCTGCAAGCGTACATTCCTTGCAACACCTCAAAGAATTCTCTGTTTCACAGTGCAGGATTTGTATCCCACACTGTGAAATATATATTCCACACTGTGGTTTTTGTATTTCACAGTGTGAAACAGAGAATTGTTCCTTACGTTTTACAGAAATCCATACTGATACTGACTTTTTACTCCGGCAGTCCACAGACTATTATACAGCCATAGAAAGTCTACATTATTTTTCCGTCTGTTCTTCTGGCCAGTTTACCAAATACAACAAATCCGTAGCACGGGTAAATGCGGTATACAACCAGCGGAAATAATCGGGTGAAAGCATTTCCTCCGTCATGTAGCCTTGATCAAGAAAGACTCTTTTCCACTGTCCCCCTTGCGCTTTATGGCATGTAACAGCATACGCATATTTTACCTGCAACGCATTGTAATAAGGGTCTTCCTTCATTTTTTTCATTCGTTCTCGCTTGGTCGGTAGGTCGGCATAATCTTCCAATACGGTATAGAACAAACGATCATTTTCCTCTTTCGACAATGAAGGAAGTTCCGAATGAAGGGTATCCAATAAAATCTTTACTTCCAGTTCAATCCCGTCATAATCAGGAAAAGCAAGCACTACATCTGCGAAGCGAAAACCATACATTTCCCGAACACGCCGTACCCTACGTACCACTGCCACATCTCCATTTGCAATAAAATCAAGTTCCTTACAGTCTGTTCCCCAGAAATAATTATTCTTGGCCACCATCAGCATATCTCCAGTATTCAGTTCATCTTCCCTGTACAGTACCGTATTTCTTATACCTTTATTATATAGAGAAGCACGTTTGTTGGAACGACAGATAACAATCGTTTCATCCAACCCCACATGACCATAACATTCGTCAATGGCTTCAATCAGTTCACTCCCAGGAAGGATACGTATATCAGGATAGTTCTTACAACTGATTTTAGGATATTCAAAGAAGTCCTCGTTTACAATCCTTTCACGTAAGGCAGTCGCATTCGACAAGATACCGGAACCTTCGGTTTGTCGTACCACTTGTGTAAGCACACACTCTGTCACCTCCAGTCCATAGCCCTGCAATGCCGCTACAGACAGCGCCGGGCTCTCTTCCTCCCCTATAGGCGGAAGCTGTGCTGTATCTCCAATCAACATCAACCGGCACCCCAATCCATTATATACATATTGAACAAGATCATCCAACAAACGTCCGCTACCAAAATGGCCGCCTGAAAGTCCTTCATTCGCAATCATGGAAGCTTCATCCACAATGAACAGCGTATTTCGGTGCAAATTCTGATTAGCTACAAAATTATCCGTCTCATTCGAAAAAACTTTCTGGCGATATATCTTCTTATGAATCGTATAAGCCGGATGTTCCGCATATCCGGAAAAGACTTTGGCTGCCCTTCCTGTAGGAGCCAACAAAATCACTTTCCGTTGCAATGAATCAAGCGTACGAACTAATGCAGATGTCAATGTAGTCTTACCCGTGCCGGCATAACCTTTCATCAGAAACACACTGTCTGCAGAAGGTGAAAACAGGAATTCGGCAAAACTTTTCACCGCATTTTCCTGCTCTTCTGTTGGTTTATAAGGAAAATTTCGCTTAATTTGTTGCGATAAATCATTATTTAACATAATGCCAGTATAAAAAGTTTACGTAAGATTGACGTGGTTCAACTAATTTACTTATTTTTGCGCTACGAATATAAACTAAAAAAACAATATTATCATGAAAACAGTTCTTAATCTTGTGTTAGCCGCCTGCGTTATCTGCTTGGTATATATATGCTATGGCAGTATTATGGGCCCTATCAACTTTGACAATGCGAAAAAAACCAGAGAAAAAGCAATTATCGCTCGCCTGATTGACATCCGTAAGG
>ERZ780080.85-NODE-85-length-32064-cov-9.29364_pt1 | contig 32064 bp, 23 predicted proteins | sample MGYA00511175_ERZ780080 | MGnify/ENA primary metagenome ERZ780080 (study PRJEB29588, sample SAMEA2148733) | human gut metagenome | biome: human gut; feature: human-associated habitat; material: faeces | place: Denmark | collected 2008/2010 ...
ACCTTCTACGCCCGGAGCGATTTCGATGAATGCACCGTAGTCAGCCATAACGACTACTTTACCCTTCACGTGGTCGCCTACCTTCAAGTTAGGATCCAGTGCATCCCATGGGTGCGGAGTCAGCTGTTTCAGACCCAAAGCGATACGTTTCTTTTCGTCATCGAAGTCAAGGATAACTACGTTCAACTTCTGATCCAACTGAACAACTTCACGCGGATCGCTTACACGGCCCCAAGACAAGTCTGTGATGTGGATCAAACCGTCTACGCCGCCCAAGTCGATGAATACACCGTAAGATGTGATATTTTTAACAGTACCTTCCAGTACCTGACCTTTTTCAAGTTTGCTGATGATTTCTTTCTTCTGCTGTTCCAGTTCAGCTTCGATAAGAGCCTTGTGAGAAACAACAACGTTCTTGAATTCCTGGTTGATCTTAACAACCTTGAATTCCATAGTCTTGCCTACGAATACATCGTAGTCACGGATAGGTTTAACATCGATCTGAGAACCCGGCAAGAATGCTTCGATACCGAATACGTCAACGATCATACCACCCTTAGTGCGGCACTTGATGTAACCCTTGATGATTTCTTCGTTTTCAAGAGCAGCGTTTACACGATCCCAAGAACGAGTAGCACGTGCTTTCTTGTGGGACAGGATCAACTGACCTTTTTTGTCTTCCTGGTTTTCGATGTATACTTCTACAGTATCACCTACCTTCAAATCCGGATTGTAACGGAATTCGCTCAACGGAATGATACCGTCTGATTTGTAGCCGATGTTTACTACAACTTCGCGTTTGTTCATTGCGATTACAGTACCGTCTACAACCTCACGGTCGTTAACTTTGTTCAATGTGCTGTCATAAGCCTTTTCCAGGTCTTCTTTGCTTACATTGCTTACTGCATCACCGTTTTCATAAGCATCCCAGTTGAAATCTTCAATAGGAGCAATGTTCTTTAAGTTTTCCATTAATTGATAATTGATTTTAAATAACTAATTGTGTTAGACTTTATATAGTTTATCTAATTCGGGCGCAAAATTACAATAAATTTCTGATATAGAAAAGATATTGAGGCTTTTTTCTCCCGTACGGAAAAGAAAACGGTGGCCTTTCCCGCGAAAATACCGGAAAAGGCCACCGCAAAGGGAAGGGGCCGGACCTGTCATTCCTCGAGCAGGTAGTCGATGGTGGTCACTACCCGTACATTTTTGATATAGGGTGTGTTCGGGTCACGGTCGGAGATGCTGAACTGCCCTTGTGAGGCTTTCTTGATTTTTCCCAGACGGCTTTCAGAGTCCTTGGCGAACTTTTCCGCGGCCTCCCGGGCGTTTCGGGTCGCTTCTTCTATCATCTGCGGCTTGATTTTGTTCAGGCTGGTGTATTCGTAGACCACGTTGTAGCGGTAGTCGCCCGACGTGATGGCCACACCCCGCTTCAGCAGTTCCCCTTGTTCGGAAATCAGTTTCCTTACCAGGTCTGTCTTGTTGGAGTTGACCGTGATGACGCTCGTTACGTTGTACCGGTAGGACGAGTTCCGGTCGCCGCTATAGCGTTCGGCCTTCATGTCGATGATTTCCGGGGCGTTGACACTGATCTCCTTTTCGTCGATGCCCTGTTCTTTCAGGAACTGGACAATGGTCTGGTTATTCTGCTTGATGTCATCGTACAGGGTGTTCAGGTTATCACCCAGGTTCTTGTAGACCAGGGGCCAGATTACCTTGTCGGCCTGTACTTCCATTTCGGCCAGACCTTTTACCGTCACCGTCCGGTCCTTGGCGGCGAATGTGTTCAATCCCTGCTGGATAAAGAAGCCCAACAGAATCAGCCCCACCATGATGAGGGCGGCTTCAAGTCTTAGATTTTTCATGATACATAGGTTTTAAAAGTGATTAGTTCTTGTCTCCGGCGTGTTTCAACGCTTCCGCCACGTCCTTGTACGTCTGTAGAAGTTCCCGGGCTTCGGCATACGGCAGACCGGCTTTCTTCATGATGATGCTCGTCCCCCTTTCCCAAAGCTTCCGGTTGTTCAGCCGCATCTTTACCATGCTGTTCCCTTGAACCCTCCCCAGCTTGATCATCAGGGTCGAGCTGATCATGTTCAGGATCATCTTCTGGCCGGTACCGCTTTTCATGCGTGAGCTTCCCGTGATGAATTCGGGACCCACCATCATCTCTATGCCGATTTCGGCCGCTTCGGAAAGCGGTGAGTGGGGATTGCTGTAGATGCCGGCCGTAAGCAGGCCATGTTTCCGTGCCTGGGTGACGGCGCCCACCACATACGGCGTGGTGCCCGAGGCTGATATCCCGACCAGGCAATCGCATTCCGTCGGGCGGTAGGCGAGCAGGTCCTTCCAGCCCTCTTCGGGGTTGTCCTCCGCCTGTTCTACCGCCTGCCTGAGCGCCTTGTCTCCTCCGGCAATGAGGCCGATGACGGTATCTTCCGGCATTCCGAAAGTCGGAGGGATTTCCGACGCGTCCAGTACCCCCAGCCGTCCGCTGGTACCCGCACCGATGTAGAACAGCCGTCCGCCTTGCTGGATCCGGGGGAGAGCCCGTACCACGAAGGCTTCCACCTGGGGCAGGCAGGCTTCCACCGCGTCTGCTACCCGATGGTCCTCGCGGTTGATGTCGCGCAACAGGTCGCGTACCGGTTGTTGCTCCAGGTTGTCATACAGGGAATTTTCTTCGGTGACTTGTCGGAATTTCATGACGTTTCGGTGTTAAGGGTGAAAATGGTAGACAGACAGCTCGTCTATCGGATTCTTGACGAACCGGCCGATGGGGAGCTGAAGCTCCTTGGCGCTTTCCTGAATCTCTTGCTGGAAGTACCACGCGATGGAGCCGACAAAAGAGACAGGCCATGTCCGTTTGTAAAGCAGGACGTTCCGCTTGAAGAACTCCCTGAAGCAGTCCTTCAGAAATTCCTTGACCTCCGGAACTTCCCGTTGCTCATATATATATGGTGTCAGGCTTGCCAGGAAACGGTTGGCCTGAGGTTGCCGGTATACTTTCTCCAGCAGGTCGGGTAGGGTAAGCCCGTACCGTTCCATGAGGCCTTCGGCCAGGAAACCGGGGAGCTGGCGTTTCAGGCAATCGCCTACGAAGCGCTTGCCCAGATAGGCTCCGCTCCCTTCGTCGCCCAGGATATATCCCAAAGGAGAAATGTTGTCGATAATCTGTGTCCCGTCATACAGGCAGGAGTTGGAACCGGTACCCAGGATGCAGGCAATCCCCGGTTCTCGTTGGCAGAGGGCACGTGCGGCCCCCAGCAGGTCGGTAGAAACCTGTACTGAAGCATGAGGGAACCAATGCTTCAGGATGTGTACGATTCCTCCTGTCCGCTCCGGCAGGCATCCGGCTCCGTAGAAATGGATGGCCGTACACTCCGGTTGGAAGGAAGCAGGCAGTTGCGGAATCAGCTGATGGCGGATGATTTCCTCCATGTAAGTCTGGTCCATGTGAAACGGGTTGATTCCTTCTGTGTGGATGGTCTGTCGGTCGGAGAGGGTTGCGCCGAAGCACCAGTCTGTTTTTGTAGCTCCGCTATCCGCTATCAGTATCATAGGCATGTTTCAGTTTGTTGCGTTTAAACAAAGATACAAAAAGGCGAGCGGAGAGGCAAACGAAAAACGAAGTTTTTCAGGTTTGACAATCCCGGATAAATAAAAATCACGGTACCTCCCGAGGGAAATTCCGTGATTCTATATCCTGTAGTGGAACCGGCAATTAATGGCAATGGCCGCATCCGCCGCCGCAGCATCCGTCTTCTTCCTGATGGTCGTGTCCGCCGCATCCGCCGCCGCAACCTTCGCAACCGCCGCCGCAACCTTCACCGCTCATGGCGTTTACCAGGCTTTCTATCTCCTTGTTGGTAGCGTCACGCATTTCGATGACGTTTCCTTCGAAAATCAGGTCCTTGCCGGCGTGTGGGTGGTTCAGGTCGAGCACCACCTTGTCATCAGTGATTTCGCCTACATTGGCATAGAATCTGTTGCCTTCCTGGTCGTTCAGCATGATGATGTTACCCGGGAAGATGTTTTCGCTATCGAAGTTGCCGTCCGGGTCGCAGAACATAGATTTCGGAACCTGACGTACACCGTCTTCGTCGCGTTCGCCGTATGCCTCGTTAGAGGGGATAGTAAAGCTGAATGATGCGCCTTGTGTAAGGGCCAGGATTTCTTTTTCGAATCTTTCCAATGTATAGCCCAGGCCTGAAATGAACTGGAACGGATGGTTGGCCGGTGCTTCTTCCAGCATTTCTTTCTTTCCGTCTGTAATGGCATAAAGTTTATATGCTACTGTAATGTATTTATTCTCCATGTGATTAATAATGATAAATTAAATTCGGTGGCAAAGGTACAATTTTTCGTCGAGCTTACAAGCGTCGCCCTTGTTTTCTTCCCGGTCCCCCGTCCGTTTTTAGCAATTGTTTTCATTTTAAGAGGAGTGTCCTTTCGGTTTACCCGGGGGAGGCCGGAGCAGGGGTGTGTCGGACCCGTGGAGCCGGGAATGCCCGCCTTTGGGCTCTCTTCGTTGCAGATTGGCCATGCCTGCCGTCCTTTTCCTGCCATACGTCATTCGGGAGGATTGAGGATTGACAAAATGCTACTTTTTTATCTTTCTGCCGGCTTAATCTGTTTTTAAAAAATAAAGAAATCTTTATACGAAATAAGTTTCAATAATAAAATGATAGTTGTATCTTTGCCGTACATTTACAGAAAGCAGTAGGAATAACTTAAAATTTTTGATATATATGAAGACTACGAATGAATATCGTGTAGAGCATGACCTGTTGGGTAAACGTGAATTGCCTGTTGATGCATTGTATGGAATCCAGACCTTGCGTGGCGTAGAGAATTTCTCCATCAGCCGTTTCAGACTGGACCAGTATCCTTTGTTCATTAATGGTCTTGCCTATACGAAATGGGCGGCTGCTGAAGCCAACCATCAGCTGGGTCTGCTCACCGACGAGCAGTTCAACGCCATAAAGGCGGCTTGTGAGGATATCCTTGCCGGTAAGTACCACGACCAGTTCCTGGTAGATATGATTCAGGGTGGGGCAGGTACCAGTACGAATATGAACGCCAACGAAGTGATTGCCAACATCGCCCTGATGCACATGGGCCATCAGCCGGGCGAGTACGAATATTGCTCTCCGCACGACCAGGTGAACCGTTCCCAGTCTACCAACGATGCATACCCCACCGCTATCCATATCGGACTCTATGCCAGCCACCTGAAAATGTTGCCGCATCTGAAGGAGCTGATTGCCTCGTTGAAGAAGAAGGGAGACGAATTTGCCCATATCATCAAGATGGGACGTACCCAGTTGGAAGACGCGGTACCTATGACACTGGGACAGACCTTCCATGGATTTGCCTGCATCCTCGAGAACGAACTTCTTCACCTGGAAGAAGCCGCTACAGATTTCTTGACGGTCAATCTGGGTGCTACGGCCATCGGTACAGGTATCTGTTCAGAGCCGGGATATGCCGAAAAGGCGGTCGAAGCACTGGCACGTATCACCGGTTGGAAGGTGGTGCTTTCCGAGGATTGGGTAGGGGCCACCTCCGATACATCGTGCATGGTGGGTTACATGTCTGCCCTGAAGCGGGTGGCCGTGAAGTTGAGTAAAATCAGCAACGATTTGCGTCTGTTGTCCAGCGGTCCGCGTTGCGGTCTGGGCGAAATCAACCTTCCTGCCCGTCAGCCGGGGTCATCCATCATGCCGGGTAAGGTCAATCCGGTTATTCCGGAAGTGGTCAGCCAGGTAGCGTTCAAGGTGATGGGAAATGAATTGTGTACGACGATGGCCGGCGAGGCTGCCCAGATGGAGCTGAACGCGATGGAACCGGTGATGGCACAATGTTGCTTCGAATCCATCGACCTGCTGATTCATGCCTACGATACGTTACGTACGCTTTGCATCGAAGGAATCACTGCCAACGAACAGAAGTGTATTGATGAAGTGCATAACAGTATCGGAGTGGTGACCGCCTTGAATCCTTATATCGGCTATGACCATGCTACGGCCATTGCCAAAAAGGCTTTGGAGACAGGCCGCAGTGTGTATCAGCTGGTATTGGACGAAGGCATTCTGACAAAAGAAGACCTGGATACCATCTTGAATCCGAAAAACATGGTCCGTCCGGTAAAACTGGATATCCATGCGAAGAAATAACTCCTGAAATACAGTTTAAAAAAACGAACGTACGTATTGTTCAGAACGTACGGTCGTTTTCAGTAAAACGTCCTCATGTTCACATTCAAACATGAGGACGTTTTTGGTAATGTATCCGGCTTCTGCCGGCGATTTTATATTAATGTATTGATAATGAGTTGATTATTTTTTATGTATTGCCATATTCATCTCATTTTCATAAATGTGGCTGTAAATTCCTTACACTTCCTCATATCTTGTCTATACGAAGCAATCGAATAAGTATTGTACTTTTCAAATACATCCAGGCCTCTGCCTAGGGAAATTATCCATCCGGTATCAGTCTTGATACATCTGTCATGGAAATCTTTGAATTTATATTCAAACTCAATACCATATGATGCTAAGTCATCTTTAATATCGTCTAGTTTATCTATCAGTTCTGGAATTTTCTCTTCCTCCTCATTGGTGATGAGATGAAGTTTTAAGTCATCTACTGGTCGGGTATTGATGAGCATTAAAGCAAATTCCATAAAATTCTTGATTTGCCATGAAGTGCGTATATAAGGATCTTCCACGGTGATACTATTTGCTCCTGCCATATAAGGAGCAAACAATTTCTCGTAACTCACACCGGTTTGTCCCATTCTAAAGGTCATGCTCTTTTCTTGCAGAATATGAATACGGGGGCGCTTTGCAATTTGACAGCTCGAGTTTCTTTCTTCCTCTGCGGAGCATTTTTCTGTAATACCTTCATTCAAAGGCTGAGCATCTGCATCGGTTAGCTTCCCAGTCGCTGTACTTATCGTTGAGTTTATTGGAATTATAAGAGGATTACTAACTTTTTCCAATGTCTCAACATTCGTTTCTATACCTGTTTTTAGATTGATATATTTGAATATCGCTGGTTCAGCCTTGAATGTTTCATCAACTACATAAAGTTGGTCTTTTACGCGTTTGCGGCATTCCGCTGCAAAGTCAACCAATTCATACGCTTCCTCGTCAGTCATCTTTCCATCAGGATAAAGCAGCTTCATCATTCCGGAAAATGTCTTGCGGATGGCCAGATGGTCACGCTCCGAAAGAGAACCGTCAAACTTGGCATAGTCTTTTAACACAGCGGTACGGTCATCGTTGCGCAGAGCATGAAGTACCGCAGCAATGTAATCGGTAATAAGTCCGTAACCTTTGGAGAAGCTGTCTTTTTTCAACATTCTGATTTCCCATCCGGGATTATACAGATGGATTCGGTCGAGAAAAGCACCTTTGATGAAAGAGGTAGGTATGGATTCAAACAAATGCGTATTCTTCAACATAAAAGGGACAGTATGCTTTGTATTTCCTACAAACACCATCGAGGCACTGGCTTCATGCGTTCCCTTGCCACGATTAAACGATTTATTGGCCAGATAATTCTGCATTGTATCAATGAGCACGGCATCCACGTTACGTCCTTTCTGTTGCTCAAATTCATCCCATGCCACTACATCCCAATAGCCTACAAGACCCAGAATTTCTTTGTTTCCCTGCATTTTGACAAAGAGACGTGCACTGGTCACATCTCCGCCCGATACGAGTACACCATAAGGTGACAGTTCCTGGAATACATGCGATTTACCAGTTCCTTTAGGGCCAAGCTCTACAAAGTTGAAGTTATTCTCCACATGGGGGAGAAGGCGGGCAAGCGTGATGAATTTTTCCCGTCGGTTCATGGAGTCCGGATTTAACCCCACTGTATGCATGAGTAAATCCATCCACTCCTCCGTAGTAAAGTTCTTGCGCTGATCAATATACTCTTGCAAATCAATATTTGAAATCTGTATAGGTTTCAATGTCTGGATTTCCCATCTCACCTTTACATCTTCTCCACTGACATAACCAATAGTGACGATGCACCATACTCCATTACCACTCAGTAGTTTGGGATTCTTGCGCACATAGTCTGTTCCGATAGGTACTCCCGTCAATCCAAGGTTGGCGAAAGTGGCCTGATATTCATCATCCTTTTCGTTAAGCACCACCGTCACTTTATCAATGATACGGTGTTTGCCATACTCACGGATAAGTCCTTTTACAGACTCAGCTTCAGCCCGATGTACGTAATTGTTTTTGATGACATCCTTTACTTTCTCCAGTCCCTCGTTAATGATTTCTTCGTCATCACTGGCACAATACTGGCCAAGCAGGTATTCCAGTACGTAAGTCGGTACAGGAAGTCCACCCTTAACCAAAAACGCCAGATCTTTTCTTACCACTTTGCCAATAAAGGCATTTAATACTTTCTGCTGCGAGTCCATATAGTATGTTTCTAAAAGTCTTGTTCTATCATTGTATTATTCTTCACAGTCTCACGGATAAGCGGATTCAACCGGTCATCTGCATCATAAATACGAAGCTGCAACATACTTGCGCTGACTGATTTATTCAAATTGAGTGTAATATCATATACCCGGTTATTCAGGTTCGTTGTATCCGTACTGTTCAAGGTCAGCTCTTTTTCCTGAGTCACAGGATCGTCACCGTTGTAAATGCAGCATACCACTTTACGTTCCATCACGGTCATACTCACGGCTTCCGATTGTATCAGTTGGAATTTCAACCGGCTGCTGACCATATTCAGGTTATGATTCATCAAAGAGATACCCACCTTTTCAGTCTTGTCTGTTCGCTTCTGCTGACTCCGGATTACCGGTATAATCATCTCCTGAAGGGATGCACCGCCATGCGCAAAGTTGTAGCCTCCCGAAGCCGCCAACCGGTTGGTGCCGATTGGTACACCTATCCAAAGTGGCATCTGACATTTTATGGCAGATACTTTTTCAAGAGGGAATTTGACAATTCCTTCCACATTTTTATCGCTGTCTGTGAGATAATACCTCGTTTTTTTCTCTACGGATGCATCAGTGATATTGTGCTTGTCCTTATCCTCAAATTTCATGTCATTGTACAGAAAGCCATGATCGGCAGTCAACACTACATTGGTCACATTCCAGGTAGCATGTAGACGTTTGATTAATACAGACAACTGGTCTATGGCCTTGCGACAGGCACTGATCACCTCAAACGGACTTTGAGAATGGCTTGCTTCATCAATCGTATCATGGAAGATATATACTAAAGGCCTTTTGAACAGTTCCCGTGTTGAAGTCTGGTCACCATTCATCACATCTTCATAACGTACACACACTCCTCCTTCACGATATTTATCCAAATGAGCTGTCCGTTGTTCTGTAGTTGCCAATACGGCTCCGTCCACCGCCATATCCGTACCAACCAGTTCCAAAGAGTGATGCGGTACCAGTTCCAAAGAGTGATGCGGTAGGAGGGAGAGCTTGCAGAACTTTGTTTCCGTAGGCAACATGGCCTGATATGCTTCGATTGAAGCCATATTTTTTTCCTTGGCCAGTTTCTGCATCAATTCCATAGCCACTTCGTATCTCAGGGCGTCACTGATAATGATTACCTGTTTCACATTCGGATCAGACTCGTTAGCATAAAATTCCTCCTGATGCTTCAATCCTGTTTCTGTAAACCAAGCCCCTTTTTCTTCCACACAGGTCAGCCATTCCAGATTAAGAAGATTGGTAACCTTTGCATATTCCTGATCCATTTGCCTTTTGGCCACATTCAACACGTGTTCGATAGGGTTCTCTTTCGTAATCAGTTCATGATAAGCTTCGAGTGTCTTTCTGTAGAACATATCTACCAGATAGAACTCCGTAATATATTTATTTACGTATTCCTTCGTGTTGTTAAGTTTAAGTGTACCAAGTCCACGTACCTGCATATAAAACAGAGCCGACTGTTCGATAAACCGGATGATGAGTTGAATATGACTGTCAGCAGGCAGTTTCAGGGATAATTCACGCATACGGTCGTTTACTTCTTCCGGATCAGCCATCAGTTCCTTTTCAACTATTTCTTGCAGAATCGGCCAGCAAAGAGCTTCTGTATAATAAAAGTAGTTTGCATCAATGCCATAGATATTAATGATTTCCTCTTCTTTAATATCTGAAGCCAAGACTCTCATAGACTGAATGAACTTCTCACTGAGCAGACGGTCGTGCGTGCCCCATTCATAAAGTTTGTTTACCTGGTCAAGAACTGCAGAACTGCTGATTTTATATTGTTTGTATGAATCCCCCGGCACTGTATCCAGCAGTTGTGTAATGCAATTGTATTTCAAACATTCGGCAACGCTTTTCATCTTTTGAGAAGCATTCAGGTTATAGCTTACACCGAAGAGTTTCATCAGTTTGTCATTAGCTGTCTTGCCGGCATCCAAATTTCTTGAAAGCCTATGCCAGAAGTCCGTACGTTTTTTCTCCTCCCAGGTAGCATCAAGGATAATCATCTTTACAATGATTGTTTCCCAGTCCAGAAGTTTCTTGTCGCCAAGGTAATTGGAGATGAAAGCTCGGCAAACAAGGTCTTCGCTGAAAGTAGAGGAATCGATATGGCCATTGAGGATATTTTGGATTTTAGAGGACATAATTTCCGCAATGTTCTTCTTGATAAAACCACGGAACCGCTCCGGCAGGTTATACTGCTGCATAAATGAAGCATAATCATCTTCCTTGTATTCCATGTTGGCTTTAAGCATATCGAGCAATGGAAACTGTAGCTGCTGTTCTTCTGTGTGTGGATAGGTCCCCACGGGGAAGAGCAGCACGACGCGTTTTTCCTTCCAAGTATTCTCAATGGCATACTTTGTATTGAACCAGGCGCCATCGAATACTTTATAGACATATCCGTCAGACCAATCTTTTACCTCTTCAAGCTCTGTCTGGATAATGCCCATCTTGTCGAAGATAAAGAGTACATGGAGTTGAGGATTGCGCTCAAAGTAACTGTATATTCTGTCTTGTATCATCTTTTTTTAATTCAATATCTACATGGTTTATATCTGTAAGTTCTTTATACATAACATTTATCGGCTTATCATTTAACTGTGTATAGTATGCATCATCATCGTAATGTAAATCAATAATAGTATATCCATCGTCTTCAGCATGAAGATTGTTAATGATGCAAGTATTTAAAATGTTATGCATATATGGAATATTAAACTCCCGATCATTAATCTCGTATATTAAATTCTCACTACCTGTAACTATAGCATATTTTTCATTGATTTTGGCGACTTTAACAAATTCATCATTTGAGGGAACCCTAACAGAAAAGTCTATACCACCCTTACTTTCAAATTTTATGTTTTCCTGTTTTAAGTATGCTAACACTAGAACTGAATTCTGGTATAAAGCATTTGTATAGCCATTATAAGATTTAAACTTTTCACCAGACAAGAGTTCTATTTCTTTTATGTTTTTATAGAATGTCTTATATTTTGTGAAAGAATTATTTTCTTGGGAAAAATAATTGCCTGGGGTGTTAAAGTCCATTTTTATTAGACTTCTAATTGTAAATGCTTCTTTACTGAATGCGGCATCTATAAAATCAATCCATAATAGTGCTTTGTTATTATCTGTGTATGTGTCTTTGAATTGATAATTGAAAGTGGTTTTTATTTGTTTTGAAGTCCCCTCATCTGAATAATCAAACACTATTTTGGTTTCATAAATATGACAATCAAATGCGATGACAACTTTATTACGGTTCAATTTATAAGTGTAACCTTCAACGTTTTCAATGAAATTACGAGATGGTATACAAATATTCAATGAAATTTTAGTTGTACTTGGTCCAATGAATATACTTACAAAATCTTTTTGAATAACAATGTCGTTAACTTCAAAGAATGATTGTTTTAACTCAGAACCGTCAATCTTTAATAACGGAGTGTGAGGTAATGGAGATTGTGGTGTGCAAACACTATTTCTTTCAAAATCAATATTTTCAAAAAAATGTTTATATTGTTCCCCTACTGAAAACGTTATTTTTGAATTTAATGTTCTTCCTGGCAAGGCTTTAATATCTTCAATTGTATTATCACCTTTTGCAGGAGTAGTTATAACAGGTATAAAATCATGAGTATTACAGAACCTAGTATAAGTCTCTGCAGACACTTTCTTATGTTTGAAGTCATCCGAAATGTTTTTACGTAACTCTTTGATTAATGTCTCCAAAAATTCTGTAGCATACGCTTTGCAGTATTGCACTTTCATCTTTTTAAGCATTCCTTCCCGTTGTTCCGAAATTTTCGGAGCGATAAGGAACATATCCTTTTGATTCTTGTTTACAGCTTTTGAGATGCTTCTAATAATATCGACAATATTATCATCTTCTAAACTATAGCCAATAAAAAGTATATGTTTTCTTAGAAATTCCTCCTTCACTACATTCCATAGTTGAGGATTTCGTTTTCTTCCATTAAGCAAATCATGATAATCAGAAGAAGTAATTACAAGAGAATCAGCATCTTGAAAATCACCATGAATTTTAAAGATATTGATAGGCTTGCACGCTTCTATATATGCGCAATCTTGGTCTTTCCTGATAACATTTATGTCTTCTACCGAGTATGAATCTTCAAGTAACGTATCATAATTTGTCGTGAAAATATTATGGAAATGAGGTATTTTTGATAACATCTCATGATCCTTCATTGATGCAGGATTGAACGAAAATAAGTCTTTCAATAGGGATATAAGTTCATTTCGGCTTCCATTGCAAATTTCTTCTACATAAAACTCCGATAAATCAGATAGATTATCATCACTGTGCTGTTGTTTTGCTTCTAAATCATCAATATTTGCTAAAATAGTTTCTTTTAGTTTTTGCACAGAAGGAGCGTTGGCTTCAATTGAGAACCCAGCACCAATAAAAAGAGAAACCTTTTCTTGTCGAATTAATCTTATAAGTCTTTTGAACATTTATGAATACTCAATTTATTTTATCATTTTATTCTATTCCAACATTATTTTTTAACCACATAAGTTCTTTCTCTATACTGGGGTTATTCAAACCTAATGATTGAGCCTTTTTCAATGCCTCAAAAGCCTCCTTATAGAGTCTTGCGGACGAAAGTGCCATACCCATATTTGAATAAATCTGAGCATCTGTAAATGGCGTATTGGGAATGTATGGTTCATTCAAAGCTTTTTGGAATGCATTTATTGATTCAGTATATAACTTTTGCCTGTAGTAATGAACTGCTTGATTAAAATACACAGTTCTGTTACCTGAGAGTTGTTTATACCATTTCAATCTCATTCCTACTTCCATATGTTCAATATCGATATATCCGGTTCTATCATTTGGTTTTGTAAAACCACACTTTTCAGCAACTCTCTGAGAAGGCTCATTATCCATACTAATATCCAGGATTACCTGTTGGAATGAAAAGTTTTGTAGAAGGAAATTTGTTAACGTATTCAATGCTGATGAAGCATATCCATGATGCCGATGTGAGGGATGAACCGCATATCCTACATTCCATACAGGCATATTAGTTGTTCGGTTCATTACTGGCTCTGCGGAAATAAGACCAACCTCTTCTCCATTGTTATTAAAGATTATAAAGTTTAATGACTCTTTCTGGATATTTGCGTTAACAATATATCTGCAAAAAGCCTTAATATTTTCAGCATGGTCTTTACGTAAAACATAGTATTTCTTTACGTCTTCGTAACGGAATAGTTCTTCAACAAACCAAACATTGTTGGGTGTCAAGAAATGGAGTGAACATATTCCACAATTTATTATATTGGGTACTGTCATATTTTTATATTATTTTTGAGTGTTTGGAATTTAACATTTTGTCTATATGTGGATAGTTTGGTAAATCTAACTTGCCAATCTTACTTAAACTTCCCACTATAATAAGTTTAGACTTGGCTCTGGAGAAAGCAACATTCATTTTATTAGGGTTGTATAAAAATTCTGCCATCTCCGTCATATACTCAATATTACCTGAAACAAGGGAATAAAGAATTATTTCTCGTTCTTGACCTTGCATCTTGTCTATTGTGTCAGATGATATTTTTTTACAATCTTCTTTATTGATTCCTGTGTGCTTTCTGATTACCCGTCGAATATTTGCTGCTTGTGCACGGAATGGTGACAACACAGCGATGTCCTTCGGATTAATACCTTTTGCAATAAACCCTACAATTGTATCTGCTATAAACATAGCCTCTTTGTCTGACACTTGTTCACCATCATCATCAATTTCATGAAGGACAACTGGAGTATCGAAACTATATAAAGGATTATCGCATATAAGTGCATTACTACAGCCATGTTTCATGGCATGCAAATGTCCACATAGAATAATTCAGAAACATAGCCGCAAATTGGTTCACACATTCGAAAACTTGTATTCAGCATAGTGCAATTGTTGTCTGAAATCAACGCTTCGAAAGCTGATTGCTTCAATCTTGGTGACACCTTATCTGAAGACACGATTGGTGGCAATTGCTTATGGTCACCTGCAAATATTATTTTTTTTGCCTTTATCATGCCCATTAAAGCCAATGGGATTGTCATTTGACCTGCTTCATCAATGATAAGGGTATCACAATCTAGTGTTCTTGCACGACTCGTATATAAAGAATGTGGCGTAAGTCCAATAACCCAATTAAGGTTATGCTGTGTACTTATATTTCTTGCCCAATTCACATTAAGTCGTGGTACATTTTCAATTCCATATTCTTTTCCTTCATATTCTACTTTAATAGTTGGCGCATTATATGATTGACCTACTTTCTTTACAAGTACGCTATAACTAGGTACCAATTTTACGAATTGTTCCAGCGCATTATTTATTGACATATGATTTGGACCTATGACTATTACGTTGTGCTTCAGGTCAAATACTTCTTCAAGCATAATGATGCCAAGTATGAAAGACTTCCCAGTTCCCGGAGGACCTTGAATTAAATAGTAGTCTTGTGCTTCCATACAATTTAATATTGCCTCTTTCTGCTGAGGAAGAAGTGTAAGGTTGAAACTCTGTATGGTTTCTGCTAAATACAATTCACACTGTTTCTCATTCTTAAAAGTCGGCTTTGGACATCTATTGAAAATTAGATTCTGCCAAAAATCATCAGAACTAATAGGCAAATTAGATAAGAATGGATAGTAGACATTATCTCGCAAATCCACCTTGTCTTTATCTAACATCAGTGGAATATCATAATATGAGCTCAAATCTGATGGCATATCAGGAGGAAATACTTCAAGGATAATGTTCTCATCACCTCTAAATGCATTTAATCTACATTTAATTCCAAATGTAGATGACTCTTTATGCAAAATCAAGCATTCACCTTCCTTAAAATCTGATAGATTAACATTCACATTAACCTTTAGTAAGTTGTAATGATCTTCAGAAGTATCGCTATATTCTTTATCAAGATATACATCTTTTATCGCTTTCCTTTTTCGAATACGATCTTGAATGGAAAGTTTCATAGTGGCTTCCCATTTTTCTTTAGCAGCTTCAGCTTCTAAATTAAAAAAGTTTTCTATATCTTTCTTACTAATGATTTCCCTTTGTTCAGTAATAACGGTGCCAATAAAGTTAGACTGACTTTGATTATTTATTTTTGTTACTGAATCATACTCAAAAGTAGGCTCATCATCTATTTTATGTGTAGCATAAAGCAAACTATCTAATACAAATTGTACAATTTGTTCTTGGAATCCGACAGAATGAGTTAGCTGATATGCAACTTCTTTAAAATCCACGTTGTATGTACCGTTAACCAATCCATCATGTAGCTTCTCACAGTATCCATCTTTCATAATGATGGTAACAATGCGTCTTACTGCAGGCGTTTCATAGGCCTGCAGGTCTGCAAGATAATTTGCGAAACGTTGTTCACGAATTATTCCAATACCATCTTTATTTATAGCGTATTCTATAGCTTCATATAATTTCATATAGGACCTTTCTTTCTACTTTATTTTCTGTAAAACATCCCCGAACTTGGCATAATTGACTACCACACCATCATCGAGGTCGAAGCTGATGGCTTGTTCGGCCACTACCTGCAAACGTTCGTGATACTCACGGCACTCATCGAGTTGCTTCTGAAGTGTTTGGAGTTGCTTGCTTTCCTTGGTAGTCAGTTCTGCCCGGCGCATATCGAGTTTTTTAATCTCCTGCTCCAAGTGTTCTATGAAGGGGAGGAGGTATTTGGCTCGGATACGTTCCACTGTATAGGCATTCATGCGATGCATATAAGCTATTACCTGAAAGGTACCTTTCTTGGATGCGAACAGCCAGTAAATCGGCCGGTTCTGATACATCTTCTTATGGTCTTTCCAAAAGTCCTTCACGAAATATTGTTCCAATGTTTTACCCAAGCATTGCTCCATGTAATTCAGATTCTCTACTTGCGTTTCTTCTCCAAATGCGATGCGAACAAAGTCTGCCATACGCAGAGGAGCATTGTCACTGAAACCACAGTCACTGTTCATCAAAGGCAGGATGCCGTCATCGTCTATTTCATACTTCCTGCCGTGATAAGAGTAGGGGGCAATCTCTTCTGCGGTCGGTTCTGGATGTGCGATATGCAGTCCCGGTTTGTCCAAACGGTAACGCCCCATCATACATCCTACGGCATAACTGATGAGTTGTTTGATAATGACATCATCGTTCCACTTCATTACCTTAGGTGCATCTTCACCTTCCGCAGATGGTACAAAGGAGATTTCACCCTGTTGTAGAATGGTGATTTCATCAATCGGTACGTCGGGTGTAAGTTCATCCTGCAGACCGTATATTTCGATAAACTGGCGGTTGAGTTCTTCTTCGTTGGTATGCAGTTGGTTGAACATTTGTTCCCACTTTTTCTTGTACTGCTCTACACACCATTCTATACTATCTGGATGTAGTTCTTCCCTTGGAATTTCAGCATCCATATTCAATAGCTCGTTGCGTTGGAAGTCCCAAGAAGTTTCATGAGCATCCCAGTCTTGACGAGAAATGAAGATATTTTCTTGAACAATGGGATTTATTTCTTCGCTTTTTGAATATATGTAAGGTAATTTACCAAAAACTCCATTAGATAGATTTAAGGTAGGGTTCATAATATTGAATAATAATTCAGATATTTTTGAATTTGATAGTCCTAATATATATATTTGAGTATCAAAATCATCTGTGTAACAGCACATTCCACACATATTCGGAATAACTCCTACAGGATAAAATCTAAAATTCAATTTATTTGAGCAAATTACACTCCATGATACTGCTGACTTATAATAAAAAGATGGATTTCTTATAATAGCTCCTGGATAATTTTTTATTTCTTCTCCATTATTTTTCCAATTAAGTACGTAGTCTTGATTACCGTACCATCTTCTAAATCCTCCCCCTTTATTGTGAGGGAACCATTTTAATCCGGATCGAGCCGCTAACGCGGCATTTTCGAAGCCGAAGCCTATACGGCTTCGGCTGACCTCAAACCAAAGGCGGAGAAATCTCGCATTGTCAGCAGTTTGCAGCCCAACGCAGGGGCTAGCAACTGCTGACAATGCGAGATTTGATGTAAATATTCTTAGAATATCGGGTGAAACCCAATATCCAACCGGACATCCCGGAATTTTCTCGAAGTTGGATTGAAATACATTTTGATAATATACCTTAGAAGTATGTTCCCTTAATGCTCGCAAAAACATATCTTTCTTATCAGTACAATTCTTGCCATCAACTAGCCGGAAATAAACGCCACCTTCATCAGATTTATGCTTGGCAATTACAAATGCTGTATTCTGAACTACTTCACCGCTCAATTCATCAAATGTTCGAGGTCCCAAGTGAAGCATATTTTCAATATGAAAATTATTAAGCAAAGTATTACGAAGTTTTTCGAACGAAGAGAGGAACATCCAGCTTTGCATATTAATCATGCCATATTTTCCATTAGCTACAAGTCGGTCTATAGACAACATCATAAATGTGGAGAATAAATCGGCTTTTCCCTCTTCGTAGTTTTTCTTTACATACTTACTCAGCACCTCATTCATACTACCTGCCCCCATATAAGGCGGATTCATCACCAATGCATGATACTTTTCCGTCAAGGCCAGAATCAGTTCAAATGCAGGAAGCTGGGCACGAATGGCCTCCGGTATAAAGTTTTGATTGTGCCAATATTTTATCGTCTGTTTTACCAGCAATCGGGTACTATCGCTAAGCTCAAACTTCATGATAGAGCCCAACGAATCGGCGTGCTGCATCAAGTCGAAGCAAGCGATGAGTTCATTGACGTGAGTCTGATTTTCCTGTCCCAAGAAGAAATGAGGAAGGAATTCTCTGACCAGCCCATTCTTTTCTTTATCCCAAGGCTTCGGCATGGCCCACACATGAGGCAGGCAATGAGCGTCGACAAATGAAGCATCCTTCTGGCAAGCTTTCAGCAAGAGGGCAAAAGTGGCTAATTGCTTGGCACGATTGTCAATGTCTATTCCGGTCAAGTTATGCTTAAAGATATTCTCTATGGCTTCTCCACGGCCATAGCCTTCGGCAATATAAAGATCGTAGAGCAAATCAAAATACTCATTCAGAATATGGCCTGAACCACAGGCTAAATCGGCTACTTTCAAGTCAGTCAGTTCCTCGTATCTTAAAATGTTTTCTGCCGGAGTCTTTTCAGAAGGTTCTACCAGGTATTGCCATTTCTTCTGTAACGCCGTTTCGTATGGATTGTTGTCGAGGTAGATACGGCCCACTGTATTTTGCACCATATACTTCACAATCCAGTTAGGAGTAAATATTTGCGTAGCGGCAGGAATCTCGTCTGCCTCAAACTTGCCTTTCTTGGCAAATACTTCGTCTTTACGTTCTGAGATATAGAACTGGTAGAGCCAGCCTATCAGTTCCGGTGACTGGAAATCCTCATCGGTAATGAATTCCGTATGATTGAGCATGTCCACAAAGCCGCCTTCTGTCAGAATATTATTCGGAAGAAGCAGCTCGGTATAGTCGGCCATAGAACCGAAACACTGGTTGATGATGGGATTATCGTGACACCAGGCAGTAATAAGCAGAGCAAACTGTTCGGTTACCTTCGTATCATCGTCCAGCAGTTCCACGATGCGCCGGCGAAGCTCTTCTTTCATCGGGGGAAGATGCCCTTGGCGTGCTTCGTCCACAATAACCGGTGTACGTGCGGCATCGGCATACTGGAGTACAGGAGAACAGAGATTGTTCTTCTGCAAGATACGGATGGCACACAAACGGTTGAACCAGGTATAGGCAGCTTCTTCGTACACTTCATTGATACCTTTCTGCTGTACACGATTGAAGAGGGATATCCACTGATAGTAAAATCCCTCTGTATATAATTTCCCATTCCAAAGTGTACCGCCCTGCATCAGTTGCGGACGATGCTCTTCGGCTACGTTTCCTTTTTTATCGAAGCCAAGTGTAATAATCTTGGCTGCAATACCTGCTTTCAATATATTGCGAGCTTCGGTGGCGAAGCGTTTTATTCTGTTGGTGTCCATATACTTTTCGTTATCTTCTTGAGTTAATTATCCAAAATGGCTTTCAAGTCATTCTGTAATTCTTCAATCTCATCATATCCAGTGGTATGCAGTCCTTTATCAAGAATGTCTGTCCTGAACGCAATGCCTGTTCCTTTGCATAATAGGGTCCCGATGTGCAGCATCAGCTTATACAGTTGATGACCTTGAATGTGCAAATAGGCATTTTCCGGAGTCAAAGTTCCATTTGGATTTGCCGGTTCTTCTGTCAGTCCACCTGTTGCGGCTTCAAACAGGGACTGAACGGTTTTCAGATATACTTTGCCGTTATCTGCTAAATCAGTACGTTTAGGTTGCAGAGGAATACAGGCATTGAATTTCGAAACATTCCACAACTGATTGAGATGGCTGTCTGCACCGTACCGAATCAGATACAGTAACGGCTTATAAACGATTCTTGAAAACGACATCAGAAATGCCTGTATGTCAAAATCAGTTTCAGGTTGTATCAGCTTCATGCGTTCACTGAGATGAGAGGCTTCGCATAAGTGATTCTCCCACGAATAGGCATAGGTCTGAGCAATGAAATTCTTTGCTGAAAGTTCAGTCTCACCTCTTAACAAACGCAAATCACTGTCTATGCAGATAAAGAAACGCGCAGTAAGGTAAGGTCTGAATTTCAGGCATTGCTCACATCCGCGGGTGTCTTTCCCGTCATCACTCTTGCTGAAATACAGGTAGCGGTAACGCCCCGGTTTAATAGTTTGAAGTTGATAGTCCCAAAATGTCTCATCTTCCTCGTCTTCCAGATGTACCACGGCCTGATAACGTCCTGTCAGGGTAAGATTCCGATAAAGCTTGGCTTGTTTCTCTATCCAATTGATTCCTTCCATACGCCGTGTTACTTTGTGATTTGTTCCATATACCAGACTTTATCTCCCCATCCATCTCCAAACAGGGCAGGGGAATGGGTCGTAATGAAAAACTGAGCGTTGGGATTGAAACGAACCAACAGATTGATGAGTTCAAATTGCCAGTCTATATCCAGTGAGTTTTCCGGCTCGTCAATCAGAACGATAGATTCACGTTTGCCCAATAAAAATACACGGAGCAGAATCAGCAGTACTTGCATCTCTCCGGAAGAAAGTGCTCCTACGGGTAGCGTGCCGTTATCAGTAATCACAGAAAATTTGCTTCCCTCTATCTCTATCCGTTTGCGGGTTAAAGCGAACAAGCCGTTGACAGTTTTCTGGAAATCAGCAATCTGCGCTTTTAACTCTTCTTGTTTCTCAGCAGAACTGTCTATCATGGACATACGAAGACTCATCAGCGAAGGACCTGTTTTCATGTCATAGATGAAATACTCCAGATTTTGCGCTAATGCCGTAGCTGTCTTCCGCTTATCTCGCATGGCAATATTATCAATGGAAGGCAGATAAACAATGTCTTCACTTTGTCCATGGTTATCCGCCACCAGTGACTCGTAGAGCTTTTTTAGAAAAGTGGTTTTCCCACTTCCATTTACCCCCATTATAATGTTGACATCGGGATGGGCCGGGAACTGGACTTTCTGTTTGTTCCAAAGGTCGATATTTATTTCCGATATTCTTGACAGTGACATATATTCTAGGTTTTAGGATTGCTGTTATTTGATAATCATTACTCCATCGTGGTCGACAAGCAGGCGCTCCAACTGCTGACGCAGTCCGTCCAGATAGTGTTCGATATCTTCTGCATTCGTAATAGGCAGCTTGGTCTTGGTCTGCAGTGCGGCCTGACGGATTCTCTTCTCCTGTTCCGGTGATGTTGTAGGAATATACGACATGATTCTCTCTACCTGTTCCTGATAGAAAGCATCGGTATTGACATTGTTCTGCAACACCAGAATATTGGTCGGAGAGGTCTTGAGTTGAATCGTCGCTTCACGGTCGGACAATACGCTCACAGGCACATGTTGCTGTTCTGACACTTGCTTGAGATAGTCGAACATATCATTGTAGGCCGATTTGATTTTCTCACGCAAGTGGTTTCGTACATCATCCAAGATTCCTGAAAGCTGGTTCATCAGCTTGATGTAGTTACGGAATGTCTTGCCGATAGGCCATGGATCGTCCTTCACCTTACAGAATTCACCGACAGCTCCCTGCTGCTCCATGGGTACAAACGGGAAGTTGTAGACATTGTCATCTGCAAACTGAATGAGCTGTTTATAGGTAGAAAGCTGGTCGTGCGTGAATTGCACCACTTCCTTGCATTTGTCGGTAAGAGTCTTGGCTTCATCCTTTGACGCGATGAGGAGGTTGAAGAATTTCAACGGATCGCGTTCATCAAGCCATGATTCAAAGAGTTCAATAGCCTGGCGGATTGGACCGGCAAAAGGATAGGTGATTATCTGTTGCTCGATATCCTTATAACCTTTGACTAATCTGGCCAGACTGCGCTCACTCTCCATGTCACGGCAAGCACGGAACAGTTGGGTGCTGTCGGTAGTGGATGGAGCGGAAGATATGCCGAATATTTCTTTCCAGGCTGCAATGAAATTCTGAATGACCTGTGGCGAAATAACTTGTGCCTGACGGAGTGTAAACTTGTTGCTTTCGTTCACAATACGGTTGGCTACGGTCGTTATTTCTACGTTCGGATTGTTCGCATAGGAATAGTTGCGGTTGTGACGACGTACCAGTTCATTGATGACATAGAGGGTACAGATATTGTCCCATCCGTATGGCGCTTTTGAGAACTTGGTAAGCACATCCGATACGTTCACTTCTGCAAACTGCTTGTTCAAGTAGATTTCCACTTCGTGTTCTGCATCAGTAAGAACGGCGTTCATGCCTTCATATTCCCCTGCTTCAATATTGCGCAGAATGGCTTTCTTCAACTGTTCCGTGGTACGGGGAATATTTGAAGAATCCACCAGGTTGGCTTTCGTGTAAATCCCTGCCAGATGTTTCTCTATGGCGGCACGGTAACGGTCGTTTCCTTTCTTTTGTCCCAGTTCCGCTTCGTCAATCACACTCAGTCCCGAAACAATGGGGCAAGTGTCAAGAATCTTTTCAAATTCTTTTTTGATAAGTCCTTCGTAGAGTTCCTCAGCCCGTTTGACAAATTCTTTGCGGGTGTTGGCATTATCCTCGTTGGGAACAGGAGTTGCCATGTAACGTTCAGCCTGACAGTACCAGTAGAAGGCGTTGTACAAACGTCTGTTCTCACGATATTGGGGGCCTACATAATAGACCATCCGGTTAGCATTGCTATTCTGCAGGGCAAGTTGCTCGGCGGTATCATAGTCTGGATCCATCACAAATTCCACCATTACATCCGGATTGTTGCTCAGGAAAGTACGTTGTTTGATGGTCAGTCCTACCGAAAAACTGCGGGTCTTGTATGGCTCTTTGTTGCGGAGAGTTGTGATATATTTATTGAAAATATCCTTCAATTTTTCCGCCTGAATATTATTGTCCGCTACCTGGCTCTTAATAAGTTGAGCCACCTTCATTTCCTCCTCGCTGTAAAACGTGAAAGTATCTGGTGCGCCTTGCTTGCCTTGCTCGCGGCGGATGATGTTGTTATCGCAAAGAAACTCCACAATTTTCTCCACCTCATTCTTGATAGTTAAACGAGGTGTATCCATATTGTTTACCAGAAGAGAGGTTACATTATCCACGGTAGCCGGGAAAAGTAACTGGTCTGTCTGCGAAATATTGCAAATCATGAAGAGTACGTTGGCCACACGAACAGCCAGACGGTTTTTTTCGGGTTTGTCTGGCAGGTAGGTGCGTGCCATGCGGAGGGCATTGTCCACGGCCTTCTGTCCGCGAGCCTGCAAGCCTTCCTCGAACATGTTGTTATAGAGTTCATCAAAAGAGATGAATTTACCCAGCTCAGCCTCGGCGTTGGCTTTGGCTGTAGAGTGAATCACCTTGATGATGCTTCGCTCATTTCCCTTTACTTCTTTGGCCACATAGCCTAAATTCAGAAAGGAGTTGAATACCTGCATAATCAGTTTGAACTGATAAGGTACAAAAGGATAGTAGTCTACAAAATCTTCCTGAGAATCATAGCTGCTGTATGAATTGGGTAGTTTGAACTGCAAGTCAAATCCCGCACTGTATTTGTTGTAAAGAGCAGCCAGTATGCCCTTCACTTCGTCTTTCTTGTCCAGGATACGTTTCTGCGTGATTACTTCCGGTTGTGTTCCTTTGAGTGATACTTTCACTTCGAAACGTCCCTTGATTTTACCTTCTTTGTCTTTCTCTTCGGCTATATGGCAATCGTCCATAATCTCTGAGAGATCTTGCTGTGCGGTACAAGCCACCCAGACTTTGTTATCACATGCTTCGGACAGTTTTGTGATGATTTCCTGAAGGTTAAGATAACGGTCGCGTTCCTTGTTGATGAACTGTGAAACTTCATCGACAAGGAATATCAGACGGTAGTCATCACCTTTGTCTTTCAAATAAGCCGCCAGCTCCAAACCAAAACGGTCGATACTCATGTTCGTATCACGCTTGATGATACGTTCGCGGATGCTATCGACCGAGAGTGTCGGAGCCAGTTCTTTGGCTATGTCAAGCACCCAATCGAGTTCATTATCTATAAGGTCGGCTGCCATACCCGGATCATTCCAGTCGCCACCTTCTTCGGCAATGCGTTGCTTGAAAGCTTCAAACACACCTTTTTCTTCCAAGGGCTTTTCCAGATTTTGGGCCATTGTGATATTGAACTTGTTGAATCCGCGCTTGCCGTTAAACTCGTTCCAGAATACGTGTAGAAAGGCTTTCTTCTTGTCTGTAGAGTTATCATAGCTTGTTTCCAGATTGAAGATACAAGTGTCTATCGTGGCCCGTTTCAACCAGTTGGCTATAGAAGCCATCTGCTCGTAATCGAAACTCAGATAATGTTTATCGTCAAGAGGATCGATGGCTTTTATAGCTTCGAGCAGGCGTGACAGAGCTTCCTCACGAGTGGAAGGCGTGATACAGTAATCCAAGTATTTCAGAAAATGAGATTTTCCCGACCCATAGTAGCCGTCAATCCAGATACCTACGTGGTCGTATGGCCGATTGTTCTTTATCGCATCGAGAATACGGAAAAGGCCGTTGATAATCTCATCGGTGAACACGTATTCCTGTATTTCAACACGTTCTGTTTCCGAGTCAAACTTGGTGGCACTTACGGCAGGATTGACCGCACGGTCGATGGGCTTGCTATATAGTTCTTTCAGTTTCATGGGTTATTCAATATTTAAGATTTTAGCACGGTAGGTATGATTATCGGGAAGAGTGTTAAACAACCGGAAAGAGTTCTGGTCACGATGACCTGGATAAAACACGATAATCTTATATTTCTCCGTCTCATTGTAATCTTCATAAAGAGCCAGAAACTCATTGACTCTCAGATAGGGATACATACTGCCTATACCATATATGAAAACGTACGGGCGACGATACTGGTCCTTGATGGTGATATGGTCAATGATACGTTGATGAATAAACCGGACAAACTCTGGAGAATGTGCGTTACGGGTAAGCGTATCCTGCGTATTTTTTGCAGTAGACGGATCGCGCTGTTCTTTCTCCATCAGATATTTCAACATGGACGGATGACGCAGGAACTTCTTCTGGTCAAGAAAGTGACAGAACTCCTCAAACAGGTTCAACGTAAGCACATCCACATAGTTGATGGGGCGGATAAGATTCGCTTTAAACTCCTGTATCTGTCTGCGGATATCGTATTCCTTGTCTGCCGGATATTGGTAGATAAAGAAGTTGTAGAACAAGTCTCCATTTTCCGGGTCCTGAAAACCGGGACTGTTCAGTTTGTCATCAAGCTCTTTTATGGTCATAATAGGGTTTTCTTTATATTTTCTATTTCGTAGGGTTGCAACAGACAGGCTTCGAGAAACCAGGATGCACCTTTGGCCAGATAATAGCTGAAGTTGCTGCAAACGAGTGCGTTCAAATGGCTCTCCCGGTCCAGCATACCGACTTTTCGGAGGATGGTCAGATAAGCACTTGCTACCCGATCTTTGGTATTGTCACTCCAGGAATCAACGAACTCATCTTTCGCTGAGATTTCATTAAACTCCATCATGAGGTCTTCTTTCTTTACGCTTCTTGAAATGCTGTTCCATTTTTTCATGGTTACATTGACATGGAAATCAAAGCATATTTTGTAGGTTTTCAGGATGACATAAAAAAGAGCAACCACTTTGTCAGAATCATTCATCTCCAGAAAGTCATTCCAGAAATAGGCCGGCATTGCTTCATAACGGCGTTTTATTTCGAGAATGGCTTTTGCACGTGAACGTTCAGCATTTATTTGCAACAGATGGTTGTTTACCTTTTCCTCATTCAGCAGTATTTCGCTATTGGCTGCCTGCAATAATGGTAAAAGTGTGACGGTTTCTTCAAATAGAAAACCTCCTCCCGTTATGGCCGCTGTATATGGACTGTTTTTCTTATTCATGATTATATCTTCACAATGCAATTCTATATCGGTACAATTTAGTTATTTGACTTAAGGCTAATGTTTTATCGTATTAAGTCATTGACTGTAACACCGAGACATTTTGCAATTTCCACCAGATTTTCCAGATTCGGCTGCGCATTGTTTGTACACCATTTGGAAATTGTGGCCGGGTCTTTACCTAATTGTTCAGCTAGCCATTTGTTTGTCTTCTTTTTTTCTGCAAGAACTACTTTAAGGCGGTTTAAATCTTTATTTCCCATATATTTTAATAAAAAATATGCGTTACATACTTCAACAAAAATAATATTTTTATTCGAAGAATTATTCTGAAATTAGAATTAAAAAGGTAGATTTCTCAAAAAAATGTATTTTAAATCAATTCCTACTGCATGATTTTGTTTCTTGATGGATGATAAATTTGATATGAAAATATTTCCTATCTTTGAATATACTTGGTGCGTTTTTTCTTCTTGGCCTTGAACATCCACGATTCGTAGGTCTGAAATTTTTTTAACCTCAGACTTGGTATTCAATTTATGTAGTAGTTATATTTCTTATGATGTTTTTAATAGGATTAAGTTTCATCAAAAGGTTTCTCAACATTCTTTTCAATGTGATATGCAATACCTGATTCCCAATATGCTATCCCTCCATGTTCTGAAGATGGATTTCCAGGGCCTTGACCGAGATATGGATTTCCCAGATGGAAAGTCCCAGCGAGGCGATGAGCAGCAGGAGGGCAAAGCCGAAGATGTAGACCGATAAGGCATGCAGCCCGATGTAAATCAGAAACATGGTGATGACACAGAAAAAGAGGCTTGAAATACCTAACACCTGCATGTTGCGTGTCAGGTAGAGCCGTTTCCGCAGGTTGGCTATCTGTGCGGCGGTCACCTCGGAATGCTCTTTCACGTACTGTTCCTTCAGGGTACGTACCAGTTGGGCATACGAAAGGAAACGGTTGGTATAAGCCAGCAGAATCAGCGAGACGGCTGAAAAGAGAAGGGTAGGGGTCGTCAGGGTAAGTTCGTTCATATCTCGGGTATGGGTTTCTAACAATAACAAAGCGGCACCGGTTTTTGTCCGGCCGTCTGTCCTTTTTTTCAATAAGTTTCTTCCGGGTCCTTGCTTTCCAGCAGGTTGGAGGCCAGGCCGTCGGCAGCCTGGATGAGCGAACAGAGCGGACACAACCGTTTGGCCGTATCGAAATTCGCCTTCAGGTCCGGGCTCTGGAACGGCAGGTCCCATGCCGACATGTGCCAGCGGATGGCCATGATTTCATCGTCCGACAGGTCCAGCCCCATCCGTAGCAGGACGATGACCGATTTCTCGCCGTGTCCCAGCGGGAAGTCCGAGTAGTCCAGTTCGTACGTTTCGTAGTCCACCCATTGTCCCAGGCGGTCCTTCCGCTTCCGGATGCATTTCTGGTAGATGTCCGCCTTGCAGATGTCATGCAGTAGGGCGGCGATGATGACACTTTCCTTGTTCAGGCTTTCTTCCAGGTCGGGTTTCAGGGCCAGCATCTGTTCGCGCAGCATCAGACCCACCTTGCATACGTTCAGAGAGTGTTCCAGCAATCCCCCTTCGTGGTTGAGGTGGAATTTGCTGGAGGCCGGAGCCTGGAAAAATCCCAGTTCTTCCAGTTGGCCGATGACCTCGTCCATTCCTTCCCGTCCGGTTGAGTAAAGCAGTTCCACGAATTCACTTCTGTTCTGTTTCATCTGGAGATTCATACGACATTTGTTTTTATTGGAAGAGGCGTACCGGTTTCCTGCCGTTATCCGGCATCATCGTACGCCTCCCGGGTTTTCTTTGGTTATCAGATCACTTCGATGCCCTGTTGCCGGCAAAGTTCCAGACTCAGCTCCTTCAGCTTGAACTTCTGGATCTTGCCGCTTCCGGTCATCGGGAATTCCTTCACGAAGAAGATGTATTTCGGAATCTTGTAGCGGGCTATCTTCCCTTCGCAGAATTCGCGCACGTCAAACTCGTTCATCGTGCATCCCTCGTGCAGGATGATGAAGGCACCTACGGCCTCCCCGTATTTCTTCGAAGGTACGCCGGCCACCTGTACATCCTTGATGCCTGGCATCTGGTACAGGAACTCCTCAATCTCGCGCGGATAGATGTTCTCGCCACCGCGGATAATCATGTCCTTGATACGTCCCGTGATGCGGTAGTTGCCGTTCTCGTCCTTCACGCCCAGGTCGCCCGAGTGCAGGAAGCCGTCCTTGTCTATCACCTCGGCCGTAGCCTGCGGGTTCTTGTAATACCCCTTCATGTTGTTGTATCCCCGGTTACACATTTCTCCCTGTACTCCCGGCGGACATTCCTCGCCCGTTTCAGGGTCGATGACCTTCACCTCGGTGAACTCGTAGTCGTGTCCCACCGTCGTGAAGCGTACCTCCTGCGGGTCGTCTATGCGGCTATGCGTCATTCCCGGCGAAGCCTCCGTCAGGCCATATACGCTGGTCACCTTCATGAACATCTTCTCTTCCACCTGCTTCATCAGTTCCACCGGACAAAGCGAGCCCGCCATGATACCCGTACGCAGGCAGGAGAGGTCGAACATGTCGAACATCGGATGGTTCAGTTCCGCGATGAACATCGTAGGCACCCCGTACAGGGCAGTACAGCGCTCCTTGTGTACCGAAGCCAGTACCAGCAGCGGGTCGAACCGTTCCACCATCACCTCCGTACATCCGTGGGTCAGGCAGTTCATGGTAGCCAGTACCACGCCGAAGCAGTGGAACAACGGCACGCAGACACACAACTTGTCGTCCTGGGTGAACTTCATGTGCTCGCCGGTAAGGAATCCGTTGTTCGCGATGTTGTAATGGGTCAGCATCACCCCTTTCGGGAAACCGGTGGTTCCGGAAGTGTATTGCATGTTCACGGTATCGTGGCAGTTCACCTTCTTCTTGGCCTCGTTCAGCACGTCATCGTCTACGTTGTTGCCCAGCAGCAGGATTTCCGCCGTGTTATACATCCCCCGGTATTTCTCCTGACCGATGTAGATCACGTTCCGCATGTAGGGGAAACGTTTGCTCTTCAGGTGTCCCCGTTCGAACGTCTTCAGCTCGGGCAGCATCGTGTAGGTCATTTCTACGAAGTTGCTGTCCCGTTCCCCGTCGACGATACAGAGGGTGTGCATGTCCGAGTTCTCGCACAGGTATTCCAGTTCCGCCTGTTTGTAGTTCGTGTTCACCGTAACGGCTACTGCCCCTATCTTGGCACAGGCATACAGGAAAGTCAGCCAGTCGGGCACATTCTTGGCCCAGATACCTACATGCGTACCGTGTTTTACACCGATGGCCAGCAGTCCCTTGGCCATGTTGTCTACGCGGCGGTTGAACTGCTTCCACGTGAAGCGCAGGTTCCGGTCCGAGTAGACGATGTATTCCTTGTCCGGTGTCTCGGCTGCCCAGTGTTCCAGCCAGTCGCCCAAAGTTCTTTCCGATAACTGTAGCATAGCCTTTCCTGTTTAGATGGGTGTATAGATTACTGCCAGAATGCGTGCCGCCTGTCCTTCGAAGGAGTGTACGTGGTGCGGTACGATGGAGTCGTAATAGATGGTATCGCCTTCTTCCAGCAGATAAGTGAATTTGCCGTAATTGATTTCGAGTGTACCCTTCAGCACCATGATGAATTCTTCGCCTTCGTGGGCCGAGAGGTTGAATTCATAGTTTTCGTTCGCGTCGATGTCGATGATGAACGGTTCCATGTGGCGGTCGGTCTTGCTCCGCGACAGGGAATGGTAGTGCATGTGCTGACGGGAGTCGATGGAATTGTTCGAGAAGCTGATGGTATCGTCGGCTTCCCCCTTGCGGCAGATGACAGGTCCCGTTTCGTCTGTCTGGTCGTCGAGGAATGTACCCAGACGCACCCCTAGCGCACGTGCCCGTTTTACGAGCGGTGCCAGCGAAGGGATGTCAATGTTTTCTTCGATGCGGGTTATCTGTTCCATGGCCAGACCTGTACGGTCTGCCAGTTCTTCCAGGCTTATTTCTTTGGCTGTTCTCAGCGCCTTTACTTTTTCTCCAATAACGTTTGTGCGGTCCATAGTATTTAAAGTTATTAGTTGTTAGCGAACATGCAACTTGTGGCAAGCTACCCTGTTCTGATGTGAAAGTACTTTCAAGTTGCTCATCTTACGGAAAGTAAGGTGAAATATCTCTGAAATGCGACAAAGGTAAACAATTTTCGGGTAATTCCAACTTATTTGTTCCATTTCTTCTGTAGGGCTCTTTCATCCTAAACCGCTTCTCTTCTTCCGCCCGCCGGCAGATTCGCTCCCGAGGAAGAGTATATGGCATTGATAATCACTACAGATGCTACCTTCCCGGAAGAGTCCCGGTCGTTTTCCCTTTCGTGTGTCCCAGTATCGGCCACGCATATTATCCGGAGCCGTATTTGACGTTATGTCATTTTTTTGTCTTATCTTTGGCTCATCATTCATTAAGACATCACCATCATGTATACACAAGATACTATCTGTGCCGTTGCTACAGCCCAGGGAGGAGCTATCGGCATTATCCGTGTGTCCGGTCCCGATGCCATAACGCTTGCCGACCGGATTTTTTCACCGGCCAATCAGGGCGCTCTGCCGCTTTCCGGACGCAAGCCCTACACCCTCACATTCGGAACCATCCGCGGTGAAGGAGGGGAGATTGTCGACGAGGTGTTGGTCAGCCTGTTTCATGCGCCCCATTCCTATACGGGAGAAGATTCGGTCGAGATTTCCTGCCACGGTTCCTCGTACATCCTCCAGCAGGTCATGCAACTTCTCATCCGGAACGGATGTCGTGCCGCCGGTCCGGGAGAGTTTACCCAGCGTGCTTTCCTGAACGGGAAGATGGACCTGAGTCAGGCCGAAGCCGTAGCCGATCTGATTGCCTCTTCTTCGGCGGCTACCCACCGGCTGGCCATGAATCAGATGAAGGGAGGCTTCAGCAAGGAACTGGCTGCCTTGCGCGAGAAGCTGCTGCATCTCACCTCGCTGATGGAACTGGAACTCGACTTCAGCGACCACGAGGAACTGGAGTTTGCCGACCGTTCGGAGCTGAAGGCGATAGCTGCCCAGATAGAGCAGGTGATAGGCGGACTGGTGCGTTCCTTCAGTACGGGAAACGCTATCAAGAACGGCATCCCGGTAGCCATTATCGGCGAGACCAATGCCGGAAAGTCCACCCTGCTGAATGCGTTGCTGAACGAGGAACGTGCCATCGTGAGCGACATCCACGGAACCACCCGCGATGTGATAGAAGATACCATGAACATCGGAGGGGTGACCTTCCGTTTCATCGATACCGCGGGCATCCGCGAGACCTCCGATACCATCGAGAGTCTGGGCATTGAGCGCAGTTTCCAGAAACTGGAGCAGGCGGATATCGTCCTCTGGGTTATCGACCGTTCGGCACCGCATCCCGATTTTTCCCGATTGGCGGGCCAGATATTGCCCCGTTGTGCAGGCAAGCACCTGATTGTAGTTTGGAACAAGGCCGATTTGAGCGGTACCGATGCCACTGTATCGCTGAAGGAGATGTTTCCGCAGGCAGAGACGATATCCATCTCCGCCAAGGCCAAGACAGGTATCCGCGAGCTACAGGACATGCTGCTCCGGGCGGCCGATATTCCGGAGATCACCCAAAGCAATGTCATCGTGACCAACGTCCGCCATTACGAGGCCCTCAGCAAGGCATTGGAGGCCATTCACCGTGTACAGGAGGGTATGGACATGGGCCTGTCTGGCGACCTGGTGAGCCAGGATCTGCGTGAATGCTTGTTCCATCTGGCCGAGATTGTCGGCGGTGAGATTACTACCGACGAGGTGCTGGGGAATATTTTCAAGCATTTTTGCATCGGCAAGTAAATACTTGATTATCAAATAGCTAAATTGGTTATAATCGATTAATATGGCGCTCTTTACGGGCGCCTTTTTTGTTGCTCAAGTATCGTTGATAATCGTTGCTAAGCCTTTTTACGCCATTTTTTGTACCTCCTGTGTACCTCACCACGAAAATCT
>ERZ780080.90-NODE-90-length-31860-cov-8.42534_pt1 | contig 31860 bp, 36 predicted proteins | sample MGYA00511175_ERZ780080 | MGnify/ENA primary metagenome ERZ780080 (study PRJEB29588, sample SAMEA2148733) | human gut metagenome | biome: human gut; feature: human-associated habitat; material: faeces | place: Denmark | collected 2008/2010 ...
GTCAATTTGTTCCACATAAGGCTTTTCCGGTTTCTTTGTCCGGCCTTGCCTTTTTCCCTTGTCTGGACTGTTTTCTTGTGCCATAATCTTTTGTTTTGAGTGACTACTTGATTTGTTTCACAGTCCAAATGTAAGATGATAAATTGGGTAAACAATTGATTTGCAAATAGATGGCATTAGATGGCATCAGATGTCATCAAATGTCATACGAAGGATTGGAAAGAATGTTGAAACAGCAGGAAAAAAGGATGAAAAGAAGTATGAAGAGTAGAAGTAAAAGCATGGCGAAGCCACCGGACTATGCAGATCGGAGGGAGCTGAAATCCCTGTCTTATTTCGGGAGTTGATAAGCAGGTTATGTTTTTATTATTGGGTAAGGTGGATTTTCACAGTATTTGTGAGGTCATATATGGAATATAAGGATAGCCGCCTTTAGTTTACGGCTATGCGTCACGTCGGTCGCAGTTAATCCCTGTAATCTTTCCTTTAATGCCAATCCGTTTGCCGCCGCATTCTTTTTCAGGTGAATTTTCATGGCGTCAGCCATAAAGAAAATTCTCCAGAAAAAAGGAATAAATGCGGCTGGCAAATCAGGATTGGGATTTATCTTTGATGGAAGGGATAACTGATTATTGGAATTTGGAGTATAATTTGAATCTAAAATATCATAAATATTTCCATTACATGTGGATATAAATCATGCCCCTTGAATCCTGAATTCATTCGGAGTGATTCCTACTATACGTTTGAACATACGGCTCATGTGTTGTGGATATTGGAATCCGAGACTGTAAGCTATCTCGCTCATAGGTTTAGATGTAGAGAGCAGCAACTCCTTTGCTCGACCTATTAGCTTGTCCTGAATATATTCTGTGACAGTCTTTCCCGTCTGCTTGCTGATCATATCTCCAAAATAATTGGGTGAAAGAAAGACCTTGTCTGCAAAGTATTTTACGCTTGGCAGACCATTCTCTTGAGGAGCCTTACCATCAAAATATTCATCAAGCAGACGTTCAAACCGAACAACCACATCCTTATTGGATGCCTCACGAGTAGTAAATTGACGTTCATAGAAGCGCATACAATAATCGAGCAATAATCCGATATTGGCCGTTATCAATCTACGGCTGTGTTTGTCGATATTATGCTCCAGTTCGGCTTCAATCTTATGGAAACAATCCATAATAGTCTCGCGTTCTGTTTCAGACAAATGGAGGGCTTCACGTGTCTCGTATGAGAAGAAAGAATATTTCTTGATTTCTTGTCCCAACATTGTTCCGCGAATAAAATCAGGATGAAATAACACACCATGAGCCGTTGGTCTGATACCTTTTAACATTTCTGTCGCAGCAACCTGTCCCGGAGCGAAACAGACAATGGTTCCTTCCTTATAATCGTAAGGCTGACGGCCATAGGTAATATCCCCACATTTCGTATCCTTCAGAAAAAGGGCGTACACTCCATAATTTATTTTAAACTGTTCCGGCCATACGGTTGCTTTTGACAGATCAATAACAGCAACCATTGGGTGCAAGGTCTCCAGTCCAAACAGCTTGTTGTACTTATCAATGCTATCCAGTTTAATCAGTTCTTCCATATCGCAAAGTATTATTGTCGTTTTTGCAAATATAATGTTTCTATTTTTAATATTTATCCTCTTTGTTACAGTATCCATGATTAGGGTATAAATATCGGGAAATTGTATACAACCCTCCTATGTGAATCAGGCTAATTTTGCATAAGTCATTAAAATGCAGTTTTATGGATACAGAAAAGGATATGTCTCGTAGGGCCTTTTTGAAGGATTCGATTTTCTGGATGATGACTTCCGATCAGATACGTCAGTGTGTTGATTTGGGAGCATACATCGAATATTGCTATCTGCCATGCCTATGGGGAGAAAATAGCGGAATGCCTCAATATGAACGTCAGTCTACCGGGACATTCGCAGATCTTGTTCGTGTATCTTCTGATAGAGGTTTTATTTCTACAGATTTAGGCCAGTCAGTTATGCCTCACCCAATAGCAGGAATGAAACAATGTATTAAAGATTTGGATAAAGCCGGTTTTACAACAACGGAAATCAATAGGTTGGTACGGGATAATCCCGCTATGTTAATCGGTTTGAATGATTAAAATGAATATATTATGGATAGAAGAGATTTTTTCAAGCGGACAGGTCTGACATTAGCGGCCGGTGCTCTGTTAGGGCCAAGAGTATTGGCTGATGAGGCAGAAAAGAGGGTTGTTCAAGAAGAATTGCCAGGCAAAATTTTGAATTATAATCCAAGGATGCAGTATCGTCCAATGGGACGTACCGGAGTTGATGTTTCCGCATTGGGGTTTGGTATGCTCCGATTGCCGATGCAAGCAAACGGAAGTGTGGATTTTGACCAAAGTGTGGCCATGGTACGTCGGGCAATTGAAGGTGGTGTAAACTATATTGATACTGGGCGTGTCTACCTGAACGGACAGAGTGAACAGGCTGTCGGAAAGGCACTCGCGGGAGGATGGCGTGACCGTGTCTATGTCACCTCCAAATCTCCGTGGTGGGCCATGGAACGGCCGGAGGATTTTGAGAAGTTCTTTGATGAGTCGCGCCGTGCCATCGGAACGGATGTCATTGACTTCTACCACATCCACATGATCATGCATCGAGGCTTGAACGAGAAGGTGGTTCCTTATAAACTGATTGAGAAAATGGAGAAACTAAAGGCCGACGGCAAAATCCGTTTCATGGGCTTCTCGTTCCATGACCGGCTTCAGCTTTTCAAAAAGGTAGTCGAGGCATCATCGGCATGGGATTTCTGTCTGATTCAGCACAACTACCTTGATTATGAATATGAAGCCGGGGTATTAGGTCCGAAATATGCTGCAGCAAACGGTATGGGTGTTGCCGTAATGAAACCTGTTCGTACCGGATTTCTGGCCAATCTTCCTCAATCTATGCGTGATGCACTCCATTCAACTGGAGTAGAAAAACCTGATGTGGAATGGGCTCTTGACTATCTGTGGGATATTCCTGAGGTGAGTGTTGCAGTCAGCGGAATGAATTCCATGGCTGATGTGGAGGCTAATTTGAAATATGCTTCCAAAGCACGGCCCAACATGTTGACACCCGATGAACGGGAGGCTTTGGGTGCGACCATCCGTGCATTTCGAGAGACCCCGGGACATATCGATTGCACGGGATGTTATCAGTGCATCCCTTGTCCACACAATGTAGCTATCGGCTACATCTTTGCATATGTTTACAACAATTATCTTGTACACAAAAATATGAATCGGGCTTTGGCTGATTATACAATTTCCATGTCCCCAATCCAGCGAGGAGCACCGGCTTCGGCCTGTGTCAACTGTGGGGTCTGTCTGGAGAAATGTCCTCAAGGGTTGGATATTCCCAACCTGCTGGCTCGTGTTAAAGAAACTATGGGAAAATAATTACAAATAATTCACATTAAAACTACATTTCAATGAAAAAGCTAATATCATTTTTAGTTATAATGTCCTGTGTTTGTACTTTACAGGCAAAAACACTGATTGTTTATTACAGTTACACAAACAATGTTCATAGGATAGTCAGTGACTTACAGACACAAATACAGGCTGATGTTTTGCGTATAGAACCTGCAGAAGAAGGGTTGGATTATGCTGCAAACAATTATGCTCTTGGCAGTGCGTTGATTGCTGCCATTAGAAATGATCCTGCCAATCCGGATTCATATCCGGCAATTAAGACCTCAATCAACAATCTTGATGAATATGATACCATAATTATAGGTGCTCCTTTATGGTGGAGCAATATGGCTGCACCTTTGCAGACATTTTTGTTTACTTACGGTTCTCAGATGGCAGGCAAACGTATTGGTCTTATTGTATCCAGCGCCAGTAGCGGCATCAGCGGTGTAGAAGCTGATGCAAAACGCCTTATTCCTGACGGGAATTTCATGACTCCAAGCCTGTGGATACGTTCTTCACAGACTGAAAATTGTCATTCTATGCTTTCAGAATGGCTTAAGGAAATTAATTATGAAAATACCTCAACTGGAATTATCAATATGAATATGGACAATAGTCCCAGCTTGCAATATCGTTCCGGCCAACTCTTCGTTTCAGGGGACATGGATTATGTTTCTATATTCAACGTAAATGGTAGTAAAGTAATGCAAACCGACGAAAAAGTTATCAATAACATTCCCGTTGGAATTTACATTGTGCAGTTGGTTACAAACAATGCTTCTAAAACATACAAGTTCCGTGCTGCTGACTGATGATAATTCACATGGTTATTTATTGATATTGAAACGAAGACTCTTTATCATATTGATGAGGGTCTTCGTTTTATTTTATGAATTGTCCGTTATCTGTAATTCAGGTATATATGTCAAAGAATTGTCTACCATTCAATTTTTCTCATACATTTAACTTTGTTGCAGTTAAAAAAAATCCAATGAATATTTATAAGAAGTGATATGTATATGAAGAGTAAACTTGTTTTAGCTATTATTTTATGCATTCAGATTCAGATAGCCTGGGCACAGGCGAGAATTCGTTATGATAAGAAAGGTCAGGCTACTCCCTCTGCTGTACAACCATTTGGGGAAGAGGCATTCAATGTTCAAAATGAAACAGTCATCCGCTGGTTGGGTAATGCGGGATTTTTTATTAATAGTCGCGGAACTTGTATTATGATTGATCCCATGTTGAAAGGGTTTGATATGCCTGTTTTATTTCAAGCACCAATTACTCCGGAGCAAGTTCCACATCTGGATGCGGTACTCATTACTCATTGTGATAACGACCATTACAGCATACCTTCATGTACAGGACTATCAAGTGCTTGTTTTCAATATCATAGTACACATTATGTAGATACTTTGATGCGACAACAAGGTTTGCCATCTTTTGGACATGGTATCGGTGATGAATTCCGTATAGGTCCTGTAAGTGTAAAGCTGACTCCGGCTTATCATCTATGGCAAAATGAGATGGAAGAATTTCGAAGGTTAAGGGAATATAAGATGGAAGATTATTGTGGTTTCCTTATTAATACCCCCGATGGGTTAATATGGGCTCCGGGTGATTCCCGGTTTTTACCAGAGTTCCTTGAGTTGCCGTCTCCTGACGTCATTTTCTTTGATTTTTCTGATGATTCCTGGCATATAGGATTGGAAGGAGCCATAAAGATTGCTAATACTTATCCTGATGCGAATTTGATTCTTTCCCATTGGGGAACTGTAGATTCGCCTGATATGAAACCATTTAATGCTGATCCACGTAGTCTTGAAGGTAGAATTATCAATCCTGAACGTATTCATATTCTAAATCCCGGAGAACCATTTATCCTGAAAAAGAGTTATAAAGAGTCTTATACAGAAAAGGATACGGGTAATATGGTCTTTAAATGTGGAGAGCAAGTTATGTCAGAATATTATACCGGGAAAGTCTATATTTCAGATGTAGCCCATCAGACAAAGTTTGATATAAACCATCTGGTTTTCGCCCCCAATAGTAGGAATACATGGCATATACATCCGGATGCCGAACAAGTATTGTTGATATTGGACGGTGAAGGTTACTATCAGGAAGAAGGACAGGAAGTTATTCGGATAAAGAAGGGAGATGTTATAAGAACTCCGGCTAACGTAAAACATTGGCACGGGGCAACTTCAGAAAACAGGTTAGTCCATTTATCAATAACGGAAAGAACGAATAAAGGGCATATTGAGTGGATAAAATAAAAGTGATTGCATGATACCAGGTAGTATAAGGTATAATCTCCATTTTATCCAATGTTCGGGTAGAAATATCGGTAAATTATATACCGGCTACAGTCCTATATTCAGATAATTTTGCAGTAGAGAAAAGAACTAAAAACAATGAATTATAATTCATATGAAAGTAAAGATAATCATAGCGCTTGTTGCGCTGGCAATTAATGGAACAACAATTATGGCACAGGAAAAAATCAAGCAGACGGCTGGCCGCGACCAGCTTGGGGAGTTTGCCCCGAAATTTGCGGAACTGAATGACGATGTACTTTTCGGAGAAGTGTGGAACCGTACGGACAAGCTTGGACTGCGCGACCGAAGTCTGGTGACCATCACTTCGCTCATCAGTCAGGGAATCACCGATTCATCGCTGACCTATCATCTCCAGTCGGCAAAAAACAATGGAATCACACGCATTGAAATTGCCGAGATTCTTACTCACATTGGCTTTTATGCAGGATGGCCCAAGGCATGGGCGGCTTTCCGTCTGGCCAAGGATGTGTGGGCGGATGATGCGGCTGCGGCAGATGCCAAGTCCGCTTTCCAACGCGAGATGATTTTCCCCATTGGCAAACCAAATACGGCCTACGCCCAGTATTTTATCGGCAACAGCTATCTGGCCTCCATTTCGCGTGAGCAGGTAAACATATCCAATGTGACTTTTGAACCCAGATGCCGCAACAACTGGCATATACATCGAGCTAAGAGTGGCGGTGGTCAGATGCTTATCGGGGTAGCTGGCCGCGGTTGGTATCAGGAAGAGGGGAAACCTGCCGTTGAGATTCTTCCGGGAACAGTCATTCATATTCCTGCAAACGTAAAGCATTGGCACGGTGCGGCGGCTGACGGCTGGTTTGCTCATCTGGCCTTCGAGGTTCCAGGTAATGAGGCCTCGAACGAATGGCTGGAGCCTGTTACAGACGAAGAATACAATAAACTGAAATAATAATATCTGAAAAAGACTAATCATGGAAACGAATCTGAATTATGACATGTATGTTCCCACACGCGTTATGTTCGGTGCAGGGATGTTGAACCGGCTTGGAGAACAGCCTATGCCGGGTAAAAAGGCTTTGATTGTAATTTCCAACGGCAAGTCCACCCGTGCGAACGGATATCTGGCCCGTACTGAAGAGCAGCTGAGAAAGGCAGGTGTGGAATCTGTTGTATTTGATGGTGTTGCACCCAATCCTACGGTGACCAATGTCAATGCCGGAGCGAACGCGGTACGTGTGGCAGGATGCGATTTTCTGGTTGCGTTGGGAGGCGGAAGCGTCATGGATTGTACCAAAGCTATAGCCGTTATGGCAGTGAATGATGGAACTTTATGGGATTATGTAGCTGTTGGTTCCGGCAAGGGTCTTCCTATTCCCAATACGCCGCTGCCAATTGTCGCTATTACGACAACGGCTGGTACAGGTTCAGAAACTGACAGTGCCGGAGTTATAACGAAGGAGGATACCTATGAAAAGGCTTTTATCGGTGCCCCGAGTCTTTATCCCTGCATTGCGGTAGTCGATCCCGAACTGATGCTCAGTGTCCCGGCCAGTTTTACGGCATTCCAGGGATTCGACGCCTTGTTCCACAGTATCGAGGGTTACATCGCCAACGGCGCCAACCTGATGAGCGATATGTATGCGCTGACCGCTATCGAAAATCTGGCCAAATACCTGCCACGTGCCGTCCAAGACGGCAACAATCTTGAAGCTCGTACACATGTCGCTTTCGGCAATACACTTTCGGGCGTAGTCATGTGCCTTACGCTAATCACCAGTGAACACGGTATGGAACATGCTCTTTCAGCTTACCATCCCAACCTGCCTCATGGAGCGGGTCTGATTATGATTAGTCGTGCCTATTTCTCCTATTTTGTGCGCAATCATGCCTGCGATGAGCGTTTTATCCGCATGGCTCAGGTTATGGGTATGCCTGACGCAGATAAGCCAGAAGATTTCATTACGGCACTTACCCACCTGCAGGAAGCGTGCGGCGTAGCTGACTTAAAGATGTCCGATTACGGCATTGCCTTTGATGAAGCGGAAAAGTTCATGCGCAATGCGCGTGAAGTCATGGGTGTGATGTTTACCAGTGACCGCGTTCAGATGACTGATGCCGATATTGTCCGTATCTATGAAGAGTCATGGCGATAAAGGATATTGGATATTCAACTTTGATAAACAGCAACCGTCATCAGCCCCCACTAAAAATGGGGGCTGATTTATTTCGGGTATGATTGAATCCGTAACAGGGGTATATTGTCCGAGGATTTATATACCATTCTGCATACTGTCCTTCATTATCTTTGTATCAGACAATTAATAAAAAATAGATATGATTAGAAAGGAAAACATAATGAAAAAGATCTTCCTGATTCCGTTGACGTTTTTAACATTCTTGTCCTTGACAGCGTGTAGCCCTACGGATGACGACTTAATTGTTCCTGAAACACCGGAACAACCCGAAAATCCCGGGAATGGAAATTCCGATGACAATGACCCGGAAGAGCCAACAGACCCGATACCCGGAGGTAACGGGCGATATCTTGTATTGTTCACTTCACGCAGTGGTAATACCGAACGTGTAGCCAATGAAATTCGTGACCAACTGGATTGCGACATTCTCGAAGTAGAACCGGAAACCGCATTTGAGACAGACTACAATGCCATGCTTGAACGCGCCAGAGATGAATTGAATGCCATTCAGCAGGGAAATTTTCCTGCAGTCAAGACTTCGATGGAGGATTTCGACAGTTACGATCTCGTGTTTGTCGGTTACCCTATCTGGTATGGTTCGGATCCTGAGTTGGAACTTGAAGGGGTCACACGAGGCTGTGCGCCTGTACCGGGGGATATTACCATCTATGTGCCTTGGGGAAACTTAGCTATTTTCTGCAAGAACTGGTCTTCAAGCAATGATTTGGTAAGGATCGGACATATTGATGGAAACGGCATTGAGGCATTGAATGTACCTGGCGACATTTCTGTCAGGTTGGAAAAGAGATAGATATGACTGTGGAAGAATTCAAAGCATACGCCGGCACAGGCAATCCGTTGAACACGGAAGAGATATTGGCTCTGATGGATAGAGATAGATTGTATAACCGATAAAACACACAAGTATGAGACGAGCATTTATTTTTTCATTGGTTTTTGCTATGGTATCCATTACAGCATGTGGAGAAAATGACCATCCGGTCCTGTCTGAACAGCACGAACAAGCAAATGGAGAAGAGAATAATGAAAATCAAGAAACTGATATGGAAAATAGTATTATCAAACTGACAGTGGGTGGCCGCTCGTTTACAGCGACCTTAGTAAACAATTCATCAACGGATGCACTGAAAGAGCATCTTGCGCAAGGAGATCTCAGCATCCGAATGAACGATTATGGAGATATGGAGAAAGTCGGTTCACTGGGATTCTCCCTGCCCCGGAACGACAGGCAGACGACAACCGGCCCCGGTGATTTGATTCTTTATCAGGGTAGCTCCCTGGTTATCTATTATGATACGAACTCCTGGAATTTCACCCGACTGGGACATGTGGACGGTGTCTCCACCCGAGAGGAGATGCTCGGCTTATTGGGAGGAACGGGAGAAATAACCCTAACTCTTTCATTAAATAAGAATCAAAATGAAGAATAACATGAAAAAGATAACATACATCCTGACTGCAGGTTTGCTGATGCTTTCAGCGTGCAGTGAAGCGCACATAGATAAAGAACCTGAACAACCGCCTGTAACGCCTTCCGACCCGCCTGTGGAGCAAGGTGATTTTGTACAAATCAACGGAGGTTCCTTTACAATGGGTAGTCCTGAAGATGAGCGGTGGCGGGAAAATGATGAAGTACAACACCAGGTTACAGTTGGACCATATCTGATAGCCAAATATGAGGTGTCGCAGGCCGATTATCGTTCTGTCACAGGAGTAAATCCCAGTTATTTTCAAGAGGACAATCGTCCGGTAGAAATGGTTTCATGGTACGACGCCGTACGTTTCTGCAATGCGTTGAGCCTGTCCGAAGGGCTTGAACCGGCGTATTCCATTGACGGGACAGAGGTAACATGGAACCGTGAGGCCAATGGATATCGCCTGCCTACGGAAGCCGAATGGGAATATGCTTGCCGGGCCGGGACTGATTCCCCATTCAGCACGGGACGCAACATTACCGTAGAGCAGTCCAACTGGTATAGCAGTTACCCATATATTGAGGGTGAAGGCGGAGGTACTTACCGAAGACAGACAGTGGATGTTGATGAGTTTGAGCCGAATCCATGGGGCTTGTATAACATGCACGGCAATGTCAGCGAATGGTGCTGGGATTATTACGGTGCTTATACCAATGCTGCTGGTCCCAATCCTTCAGGTCCTGAAACCGGCCGTAATAGAGTAGCGCGTGGCGGTGGCTGGTATGATTATGCCAAACATGTCCGCAGTGCCTACCGTTCGGCTGTGCCGGCTGATTATACGGACTACTAGCGCGGCTTCCGTCTTGCCCGAAATGTCGAATAATAAATCATACGAAAATGAAACAGTTTATATTGATTATGTCCGTTTTGCTTGGGTGGGCATTCCAATCGGAGAACATATACGCACAGACTGGCGGTAGGACATTGATAGTCTATTTCTCCGAAGGCGGAAATACACGCGGCATAGCGGAAGAAATCCAGCCCCAGATCGGAGCAGACCTGGTGGAGATTGAGATGGAAGAACCCTATTCCGACAGTTATAGTGTTTTGCTGGAGCAGGCAGAACAGGATCTTTTGGTTAACGCTCGTCCGGCTTTACGCACACGTATTGAGAACATGGAGGCGTATGACACGATACTGCTTGGTTATCCGAACTGGTATGCTATCCTGCCGATGCCTGTTTATACATTTCTCGAGTCATACGATTTCGATGGCAAGCGGATCATCCCGTTTTGCAGCCACGGAAACGGGATGATGGGAGAAACCGTTTCAAATATCTGCAAGACATGTCCGTATGCAGATGTTCGCGAAGCTCTGTCTGTGACCTATAGCGGTGGACCTTCTCTTTCTGAGGAAATACACACATGGCTTGCCAGGCATGGACTTGTTGAATAAAACGAATTGGAGTTATTATAAATAAAAAGCATGACAGTCAAGACTATTACAGGGTGTAACCGACTTTTTTCGGCAAAAACTCCCAATCCATTGGTGAGCATGATTCGCCTGTCCGATACGACCGAAATTTCGCAGGTTCTCCAGTTCGGGTTCTTTACCGTATGGCTGAGAGCGTGGAATACTCCATGTCAGCCTCTTTTCGGACACAAGAAATGCGACTTCAGCGACGGAACACTGACCTTCCTGCAACCGGGAAGAACCGCTACACCGGAGATATGGAAGCCTGAGACCGGACAATCCGAAGGATGGCTGCTCTGCTTTCATGACTCGGTGTATAACCCGCTGAAAACAGGAAAATCTTCCCGGGAATATTCTTTTTTCAGATATGCTACACGGGAAAGCCTTCATCTGTCACAACGTGAGATGGCCGTGCTGGAGAGGGAGATGGATGAGATAGGTGAAGAGCTGCATTGGGGTGTAGATGAATACTGCTATACGATTCTTGCCGGGAGAATCCGGCTGTTGCTGGACTATGCGTCGCGTTTCTACCGGCGCCAATTTATTCTCCGACATAATGAGAATCAGGAAATGCTGGAACGGACAGACCGCGAATTGGAGATTTTTTTCCAGACCGGAAAGGCACAGTACGAACGATTCCCGTCATCGGAAGATTTCGCCAGATTGTTCGGTTGTTCGCCGGATTATTTCAACGACATGCTGAAGCATGAGACTGGGAAAGATACTGAAGATTATGTGAAATTCAAACAGATTGCCTGTGCCGAGTATCTGCTGAAAAGGGGAACGGAAAGCGTCGAGGAGGTGGCAGCCCGGCTCGGATTCCCCACTGACCGGGAGTTCTGTACACTGTTCAAGAGACTGAAGGGAAAAACTCCCTCAGATTTCATTTCCGGGGCTGGCATCAAACACCTGAATTAATTGACATGAGACATGGATAAAAGAAGAAAGAGAAGAATGGCTTTTGTGATTATTTTGTCACTCCTTCTGCTGTGCTGTTTGGGCGTCTGTTGTTTCCTTGCGCAGCCGTCATTTGGTCGGAACCCTTCAGGAGATCGGCTGGAACGAATTCGCAGGTCTCCGAACTATCGGGACGGGATGTTCCGCAACCAGATGTCCACTCCAGTGATGACCAACAAGAAGAGCCGCTGGCAGGCATTGTGGGAGTTTGTTTTTGCTGACCGAAAAGGTCTCCGTCCTGAAACAGCCCTTCCCGTTGTACAGACTGATTGCCGCCAATTACCCGATACGGGGAATCTGATGGTCTGGTTTGGTCACTCGTCGTATCTGCTACAGGTGGACGGGAAACGGATTCTGGTCGATCCCGTATTTCATGCCGCAGCTCCTGTCTCGTTTGTCAACCGCCCGTTTGCCGGGACGGACATTTTCCATACGGAGGATATGCCGGACATAGACCTGATGCTTATTACGCACGACCATTGGGACCATCTCGACTACCAGACTGTTACAGAATTACGTGAAAAGGTTGGTAGGGTCGTTTGTCCGCTCGGTGTTGGAGCACATTTTGAGTATTGGGGTTACCGTACGGAGCAGTTGGTAGAGTTGGATTGGGAAGAGCAGATCCCTTACGACAGTTTGATTATCCACTGTCTCCCGGCCCGTCATTTCTCGGGTCGCGGACTTACGTCAAACAAGACCTTATGGGGCTCTTTTCTGATTGAATCACCTTCGCTGACACTGTATTTGGGCGGTGATGGCGGGTACGGGCCCCATTTCAAGCGAATCGGACGTCGATTCCCGAAGATTGACTGGGCGATTCTTGAAAACGGCCAGTGCAACGAGGACTGGAGGTTTATTCACACCATGCCGGAACAACTTGGACAAGTGGTATCGGACCTGAATGCCCGCCATGTAGTTACGGTGCATCACTCCAAGTATGCGCTTTCGCGGCATTTGTGGGATGCCCCCTGAAAACGGCCCGACGGCTCAAGGAAGAAGTAGAGGCATGTGTTTGCATGCCGGTTATCGGAGAAATATTATTACTTGATATCAACCAACCATAAAATATGTAATCATATGAATATTATTAGAGATACTGAATTTGGGGGCGAACGCCCTTTGTTTGAGTCGCATGATTTGCGTTTGGAGAATGTAATTATCCGCGCCGGAGAATCGGCCATCAAGGAGTGTAGCAATATTGAAGCTTTTGAATGTAGGTTTGAAGGTAACTATCCATTCTGGCACGTTCATGGTTTCAAAATCGAGCGTTGCTATTTTGATGTAGGAGGACGTTCGGCATTATGGTATTCTGATCATCTGCGGATGAAAGATACTGTGATTGATGCCCCAAAAATGTTCCGTGAGATGAGTGAGATTGATATCGAAAATGTTGCAATGAATGATGCAGATGAAGTGTTCTGGCGTTGTAACAGTATTCGTATCAAGAACCTTAAATTGCATGGAGGAACCTATCCCTTCATGTTCAGCAATAACATTTATGTGGATGGATTGGAGAGTGACAGCAAGTATGTTTTCCAATATGTGAAGAATGTGGAAATTCACAATGCCAAAATTACCACCAAGGATGCCTTCTGGGAGGTAGAGAATGTGACCATCTATGATTCAGAGCTTGACGGCGAATACCTTGGCTGGCATTCGAAAAACCTCCGTCTAGTCAACTGCCATATCACCGGTGAACAACCGCTCTGTTATGCCCACGACCTGGTGCTGGAAAACTGCACGTTCGGACCGGACTGTGACCGTGCCTTTGAGTACAGCACATTGAATGCCGATATTCGTGGAGCCATCACGAATATCAAGAACCCCATGTCGGGACGTATCGTGGCAGATGAGTACGGTTCGATAACAATAGATGAGAATATCAAGGCTCCTGCCGACTGTGAGATTCGGCTTAGGGATGAGCGCACCTGTTTCACCGACTAATACAGACGGACTATGAAATATGACTTCGATAAGATTATCCCCCGACGGGGAACGAATTCCTATAAATGGGACTCTTTTCCTGTTGGTAAAGACGTGCTTCCCCTTTGGGTAGCGGACATGGATTTCCGTACGGCACCAGCCATCACCGATGCATTGGCCAAACGGGTGGCACACGGCATATTCGGATATGTCCATGTTCCCGATGAATACTATACTGCGGTTACCCGATGGTTTGAACGGCGTCATAACTGGTCCATCCGGAAAGAATGGATGATTTATACATCCGGCGTTGTCCCTGCCATTTCTGCTGTCATCAAGGCTTTGACAGAACCGGGGAGTGGCGTGGTCGTGCAGACTCCCGTGTATAACTGTTTCTTTTCATCCATACGCAACAACGGTTGCCGCATTGTTGCCAATCCCTTGAGATACGTTGGCAACACCTATTATATTGATTTTGAAGATTTGGAGCGAAAGACCGCCGAGCCGGGTGTAAAGCTACTGCTGCTATGCAATCCCCATAATCCGGCAGGCCGCGTATGGAGCCGCGAAGAGTTGCACCGCATCGGGGAAATCTGCTTCAGGAACGGCGTGACGGTCATCGCGGACGAGATACATTGCGAGTTGGTCTTCCCGGGACACACCTACACTCCTTTTGCTTCGATTGGCGAAGAATTCCTGCAAAACTCCGTCACCTGTCTGTCGCCGAGCAAATCTTTCAATATTGCAGGATTGCAGATTGCAAATATCATTTCTTGTGATGAGAGGATACGAAGGAGAATAGACCGCGCCGTCAACATCAACGAGGTATGCGATGTCAACCCCTTCGGCATTGAGGCCACCATCGCCGCCTACAACGAAGGAGAGGAATGGCTTATACAGTTGCTGGACTATCTGAAAGCGAACTATGATTACCTGTGCGGATTCTTCCACACCCACTTTCCGCAAATACCCGTTACGAGGCTCGAAGGCACCTATCTGGTATGGACAGACTGCCGCGCTCTGGGGCTGTCGTCCGAAGTGTTGCAGACACGGTTGCTTGAAGAGACCGGACTGTGGCTTAACAGTGGAACGATGTACGGACCGGAAGGCGAAGGATTCCTGCGCTGGAATATTGCCTGCCCGCGTGCGGTATTGGAAGAGGCATTGGCCCGTTTCCAGAATTTCATCCAATGTCTGATTGCGGGAGGAACTTGACATGGGGCGTATTTATCTTACCAAACGGAAACTGTCGGTTGTCCTCGCCTATTTTCTTATTTACTTTGTATGGGGGTCAACCTATTACTTCATCGGGGTGGCTCTGCGTGAGATTCCGACTTTTTTACTGGGAGCCCTGCGTTTTTCCGTTGCGGGGATCCTGTTACTGGCAATATGTGTGTGTCGTGGGGAAAAAGTGTTGTATCTGCAGCTTATCCGGCGTTCAGCAGTGAGCGGTATTGTCCTGCTGTTTGTGGATATGGCCGTCATCATGTTGGCCCAACGCTATGTAAGCAGCAGTCTGGTGGCTATTGTCGCCTCGTCCACAGCAATCTGGATCATGCTGCTTGATGTCCCTTCCTGGAAAAAAATTTTTCGGACTCCGACCACCGTCCTTGGCATGCTGGCCGGATTTATCGGCGTAGGGATGCTTTACATGGAACAGTTGAGTCTGGAAACCGGATCGGCCGTTCACAGTGAATACGGTATCCTGATTCTGATAGGTGGTTGTATTTCCTGGGCTTTAGGAACGCTGTATGCAAAATACCGCTCTTCAGGAGCCGAAGAGGTTAATGCTTTTGCCGGATCGGCATGGCAGATGCTCTCTGCCAGCGCATTGTTCTGGATATGTTCTCTGGCCATAGGAGAATGTTCCGAAATGGAAGTCCGTTCAGTCGGGAGTGAAGCGTGGCTATCCCTGCTTTATCTCATCCTATTCGGTTCCTTGCTGGCCTACTCGGCTTATGTATGGCTGTTGAAAGTCCGTCCGGCAACCGAGGTGGCTACCCATGCTTACGTGAATCCTGTTGTAGCCGTGATACTTGGCGTGTATATCGGTCACGAAAAGGTCTCAGCCCTGCAACTGGCAGGACTGGCTGTTATTATTTCCAGTGTTATACTGGTGGAGTGGAGAACAAGACAAAATACGGCCGATTATGAACAAAAGTGACCTTTCACCTGTCCGCTCATCGGAAAGGTATGTTATACTTGATGCCTTGCGCGGTTTTGCACTTTTGGGAATCGCCATGGCCAATTTCCCTGAATTCTCGCTCTATACCTTCATGTCTGCAGAAGACACAGCTACACTGCCGCTTTCAGGGGTTGACCAATGGGTGCGTTATTTGCTTTATTTCTTTGTGGATGGAAAGTTCTATACCATCTTTTCTCTTTTGTTTGGAATCGGATTCTCCATCATTTTTGAAAATGTTGCACGAAAAGGAGGGAATGCCCTTTCCGTATTTTACAGGAGAATGATTGTGCTGGCATTTATCGGAATTGTGCATCTGATGTTTATCTGGAGCGGTGATATTCTGTTGCTATATGCATTGTTAGGAATGCTGCTTCCACCGCTTCGGAAACTTTCCAATCGCAGCTTGCTTACAGTTGCTTTTATATTGCTGCTTATTCCGGTGGTCGTGGATTTCTTGTGTGAAGTTACAAAGCTCCGTCTTTCTGAACCGGTTGTCCGTATGCAGCAGATGTATTGTACAAAATTTGGCATTACGGACGAGAACTTTGCTTATTGGCTGCATGATGCCCGAAGTTATGGGGAAGTCTTCCAGTTCCTGATTCAAGGAGCATGGGTTCGTATGCAGGAATTTATTGACGGGAATCGGTATTTCAAAGTGTTAGGACTGTTCCTTCTCGGATTCTATATCGGCAGGCAACATCTTTACGCCCGTCTGGAGGAAAAAAGGTCTTGGCTGAAAAAAGTATTCAGAAGTGGTTTATCCGTAGGATTGCCTGTTTCGGTATTGTACGCATATAGTGCCATGAACGATCATCCGTGGGGAATGACAGTTCACAGCATATTCTATTTGATGGGCGTGTATCCGCTGGCTTTTGCCTATATGTCGGGCATCTGTCTGCTATTTCTCCGGCATCCCGATTCACACGTATTCCGGTGGTTTGCCGCTCCCGGAAGAATGGCACTTACCAACTACGTAGGTCAGTCTGTAGTCGGAATGTTTGTTTTTTATGGAATCGGTCTTGGCTTGGGTTCAGAAATTAGCCTTTTTATTACTGAATTGATAGTAGTAATGATATATATTGCGCTGCAGTCATTCAGCAGTTTATGGTTCGTTCTTTTCCGTTTTGGCCCATTGGAATGGATATGGAGAATGTTGACTTACGGACATTGGATAGGATGTAGAAAGTAAAATCGAGTGTAGGGGTATAAACATCGGTAAATTATCTACTGCCTTCCATTCTTTTTCAGGGTATTTTTGCAATAGAATCAATAAGTTAAAAGCAAAAATAAATTGATATGAAAAAGAATTTAGGTAGTGTGCTTGCCTTGTATCCGACTCTCGCCGTGGTTGTCGGTACATTTGTACAAGAGAAGGTCAACTGGGTGTTGGTAGCCCATGTGGGAATCATCGGTCATAACCGTATTCTGGTTTCACTGGCCAAACCGCATTTCACCAATCAGGGGATAAAGGCCACAGGACGTCTGTCTGTAAATATCGTGGATGAATCGTTCCTTCCGGCTGCTGATTATGTGGGTTGCGTCAGCGGTGCAAAGACAGACAAATCTGGAGTCTTTGCCTATCATCTGAGCGAGACTGGCGCTCCGATTATTGAAAACTCCCCGTTGGTAATGGACTGCGAGGTGTTGGATAATTACGAGACCGACACATTCGACAATTTTATTTGTAGCATTTCTGCTACATACGCCGAAGAGTCCGTGATTGATGAGAACGGTAAAATTGACTACCGTAAATTGAAACCGGTTCTGTTTGAAATGCCTACTTATTCTTATCTGCGTACAGGTGAAGTAATCGGCAAATGCATGTCTTTGGGAAAATCATTGAAAATAGAAAACAATAAAAATAAGGAGGAATAATTATGCCATCTATAACCATGGAATTAGTAAAAATGAGCAAAGAGAAAAAGGCTCAGCTCGTAAAAGAAGTTACTGAAGCAACCGCACGTGCCACAGGTATTGCACCTCAGGCCATTTTTGTCTTTATAAAGGAAAATGAACCGGAAAATGTAGGTGTAGGAGGTGTTTTATTACCAGATATGAAAAAGTAACTGAAAATGGAGTCGCTTAAAGTATTGCTGGTTAATGGTAGTTCGCATAAAGAAGGTTGTGTTTATACCGTGTTGTCTGAAATAGCAGGGACGCTGAAGGAAGAAGGCATACAGTCCGAAATCTTCTGGGTAGGCAATCAACCGATGGCAGGATGTATCGGTTGCGGGTCATGCATTGGCAAAAGAAATTGTTTCCGAAAAGATACAGTCAATGATTTCATGGCTTTGATCGACAAGTATGATGGATTCATCTTCGGAACTCCCGTTCATTATGCAGGAGCCAGTGGCTTTATGACATCTTTCATGGACCGTGTGTTTTTTATTGATGAATTCAATGGGGAACATCTGGCCGGTAAACCGTCGGCAGCCATTGCAACCTGCCGACGTAGCGGTGGTACGGCAACTCTTGACCAGTTGAATAAATATATGGCAGACTGTAACATGCCTATTGTGCCTTCGCAGTATTGGAATGTGATACATGGAAATACTCCAGAAGAGATTCGACAGGACACAGAAGGATTGCAGATTATGCGAGTACTTGCAAAAAATATGGCTTGGTTGTTAAAATGCATACGAATCGGTCGTGAACAAGGAATAGAATTTCCCAATCATGAGCAACATGTAATGACGAACTTTATACGATAAACGGACCATCAAACAGCCTGCTTAAAAATCAAATGACTGAACATCATTAACATTAAAGTTATGCGAAAGGATTTTATATTGATTCTCATTATACTTGGCCTAATATCCGTACAAGCTGTGGCTCAAAAGGTCATCGACGTGCATTGTCATAACATACTGCCGAGCTATATTGAAACACTTGACAGGCATGATGCTGCATTGGAAGAAACATTTCCTCTTCCAACATGGAATGTGGAATCGCATCTTGCGTTCATGAAGGGTGCAGGTATCGAATGCTCTGTACTGACCATGCCAGCTCCGCAACCTTGGTTTGGGGATGTGGATGAAAGCCGGCGTATAATAAGGGAATACAATGAATATTGTGCAGCCTTGAAAAGGACTTACCCCGGGAAGTTCAAGTTTTGCGCATCATTACCATTGCCTGATGTAAAAGCAGCTATCCAGGAAGCTATTTACGCACTTGACACACTGGGCGCAGACGGGATCAAACTGGCAACGAACAGTCGCGGACAATATGTTGGCGATGTTGAACTCGACACGCTCATGCACATCTTGAATGAACGGCAGGCAGTCATCATTCTTCATCCTCATAAGCCATCACCGGTGAATGAAGGTATTATAGCAAACTCTCCACTGGCTGTATATGAATATCCGGCAGAGACGACACGCGCAGTCATTAACATGATCTCAAGGAATGTCCTGTCCCGTTATTCGGACGTGAAGTTTGTAGTTCCCCACTGTGGCTCTTTTCTGCCACTAGCCATCCCGCGTATGAAAGCTGTCCATCCGGCGATGGTATCAAAAGGATTCATGCAGGAAATCGACTGGGAAGCCAACCTCCGGAATCTTTATTACGACCTGGCAGGTGCTGCAACTCCCGAAGTGGTGCGCACATTGCTGGCCATAACAACCCCTGACCATCTGCTTTACGGGTCAGATTATCCGTATCAACCAGATTGGGTATTGAAGGCCGGATTGGAACGGATGCGTGTATGGATGTCAGAAGATCCGTCTCTCGTATCTCTACTGTCTAGAATTTTATATGGAAATGCAGTAACTCTATTTGTTGATAAATCTTGGTAAAATATGGACAGACGAGTTTTCTTGAAATGTTCAGCCTCAGCGGCAGCAACTGTATTGTTATCCTCAGTAGCAACAGCCGATGAATTGTTTAATGAAAATAAAGATAAAATGAAGATCGTAGTATTGACAGGAAGCCCCCGCCGGAACGACAACACGAATTATCTTGCAGACCGCTTCATTGCAGGGGCACAAGAGAAGGGACATTCTGTGTTCCGTTTTGATTGCGCCGCCCATAAAGTCAATGGCTGTATGGCTTGCAACCGTTGCGGTATGGACGGTGATTGTGTGCTGAAAGATGATTTCAGTATTGTACGTCCTCATCTGCTGGAGGCAGATATGGTAGTATTTGTAACCCCGATGTTTTATTTCGGATTCTCTGCGCAGATCAAGAGTGTCATAGACAGGTTCTACGCCATTAACGGGAGAATAAAAGGAGCTCCCAAGAAGACCGCTTTCCTGATGGCATACGCCAATAGTGCGTATAAGGATGCTGAAGCCATGCGAGTTTATTACTCTACTTTGGCAGATTATCTTGGCTGGAGAGATATGGGGTCTGTCATAGCTCCTGGTGTATGGACTGCCGGTTCCATAAGAAATACAACATATGGAGAAGAAGCCTACCGGCTCGGAAGAAGATTGTAATAATTAAAAACTATCAGCATGAAACGAATTATAACAGCTTTCGTATTGGGTTGCCTGATTCTTCCCTCTGTGGCGCAGGCACAGAATAATAATCGAATAGATATCTGTAAAGAAAATTACACCACATTGTTTGGAGGGGAAGCATTGACTGGAAAAGGTACAGACCCTGAGTTTATGGACATACTCCAGAAATTTATTTTTGGTGAAGTCTTTACAGTCGGTAATCTTGACAACAGACAACGCGAACTTATAACCTGTACCGTACTTTCTGTAATGCAGACGCTGCCACAGTTGAAATCTCATGCAGCCGCCGCTCTGAATGTCGGTGTGACCCCTGTCGAATTGCGAGAGGCCATCTACCAGTGCGCCCCTTTTATTGGATTCCCGCGTACGCTGAACGCCCTCAGCGTAATCAACGAGGTATTCCGTGAGAAAGGTATCGCTCTACCTCTTGAAGCCCAGGGCACCACTACAGAAGAAAACCGTTACGAAAAGGGATTTGCTATTCAGAATCCACTTTACGGTGATGAGATTGCTACGCGCATGGCTGATGTACCGGGCGGCATGGGGGCCGATGTGGCACGTTTCCTGACCGAATATTGCTTCGGTGATATCTATACTCGCAACGGTCTGGATGTCCAGACGCGAGAATTACTCATCTACTGCATTCTGACGACGCTGGAGGCCGATTCGCAACTTCAATCCCACACGTTGGGAAACATAAAGCTTGGCACTAGCAAGGAAACACTTGTAGCGGCGGTTATCCAGTGTCTTCCATACATCGGATTCCCGCCTGCGATGAAAGCTTTGAATACTATCAAAAATGCTGGTCGAGAGGCGGTGGATCCAACTAAACAACTTGTACGTCTTTCAAAAATCGAGGTTGATCCTTCACGTCTGATGGAGTACAATGCCTATCTGAAGGAGGAAATCGAGGCTTCGATGCGGCTGGAGCCGGGTGTGTTAACACTCTATGCCACCGCTGAGAAAGAAAACCCGAACAAGGTTACCATTTTGGAGATTTATGCCGATGAAGAAGCATATCGCAAACATATCCAGACTCCACATTTTCAGAAATACAAACAGGGAACGCTCGATATGGTCAAGTCTCTTGAACTGGTGGACTCCACACCGTTGATTCCCGGACTAAAAATAAAGTGATATGAAAAAGAGAATATTAGGAAAAAGCGGACTGGAAGTGTCTGCTATCGGATTAGGCTGTATGGGCTTTACACAGAGTTACCCGCCTTATCCGGAAAAAAACGAGGCCATTGCCACCTTACGCCAGGCTGTTGAAGCCGGTATCACTTTTTTCGATACGGCCGAGGTTTATAGCATGTTTAAAAATGAGGAACTTGTTGGCGAGGCTCTTGAGCCTTTCCGAAATGAGGTGGTCATCGCCACCAAATTCGGATATGATATGGCCAATGTCCATTTTGAAGGGTCGGCACGTCCCGTTGAATTGTCGAGCAAACCGGAAGTCATCCGCCGTGCTGTCGAAGGCTCGTTGCGACGTTTGCGAAGAGACCATATCGATTTGTATTATCAACACCGTGTGGATCCGCATACGCCCATTGAAGAAGTTGCCGATACACTTTCGTCTTTGATCAAAGAGGGTAAGGTTCTCCATTGGGGATTGTCCGAGGCTTCAGCCGCAACAGTCCGCCGGGCACATGCCGTATGTCCGCTTACGGCAGTTCAGAGCGAATATTCGATGTGGTACAGAAAACCTGAAGCGGAGTTATTGCCGACCTTGGAGGAATTAGGTATCGGTTTCGTACCTTTCAGCCCGCTGGGCAAGGCCATGCTGACGGGACGGTTCAATCGTCAGACGACCTTCGACAAGTCCGACTACCGGAGTACCATCCCGCGTTTTAGTCCCGAGAACCTGCAACAGAATGTTGCGCTGGCTGAGTATGTAGAGCAGTTGGCCAAAATGAAACAAACTACACCGGCTCGGGTCGCTCTTGCCTGGCTTTTGGCTCAAAAGCCGTGGATTGTCCCGATTCCAGGATCAAAACGGATTGAACGGATTGTGGAAAATGTCGGCGCTGTTGAAGTCTCATTCTCGGAAGAGGAATTGACGGAGATTCGTTCTCATTTGGATTCTATCCATATCATTGGTGGGCGTTATTCGGAGGATCAGGAAAAATTGACCGGATTATAAACTTGAATACAGAAGCAAAGTTTGGCTTTTGACAGGTTTTACAAATAAACTTATAAATCAATTCAAATAAGAAATACATATGAAGAAGTTATTTTATATTCTGCTGGCAGCAGGGCTATTTTTCGGGTTTACATCTTGTGAAGATGATGAGCCTGTAACCGACCAGCCTCAGACTGAAACCCCTGAAAATGGAGGAGAAGATGATGAAAACGGGAATAATGATCCCGAGAATCCCAATCCTGTAGAGGGAGACATCCTTGTCGTTTATTACAGCTTCACGAACAACACGCACACGATTGTGACGGATCTGCTGACACAAATAGATGCAGATGTTGTCCGCGTGGAACCGGCAGAGAAAGGATTAGATTACGCTGCGAACAATTATGCCATAGGCAGTGCCCTGATTGCCGCCATCCGTGAAAATCCGAATGACGCCTCTTCCTATCCGGCTATCGATCCAGTGGACGTTGAACTTGAGAACTACGCTACGGTGATTGTAGCGGCACCCCTCTGGTGGAGCAATATGGCGGCTCCGTTGCAGACCTTCCTGTTCAACCACGGAAGCGAGATGGCAGGAAAGAATATCGGGCTGATTGTGTCCAGTGCCAGCAGCGGCATCAGTGGTGTCGAAGCGGATGCCAAACGTCTTATCCCGGAGAGCAATTTCCTGACCCCGAGCCTTTGGATCCGTTCTTCCCAGACGTCCAATTGTCATGCGATGACCGCTGAATGGCTGAAAAATACAGGTTTGATTGAATAAAGGAATTTATAATGAAACCATATGTTATTTGCCACATGGTGGCTTCCATTGACGGCAGGATTGACTGTTCGATGGTAGACAAAATCAGCGGAGAAGAATATTATACCGCATTGGAACAACTGGATTGCCCGTCCTTGTTGGAAGGGCGGGTAACCATGGAACATTATAACTCGGCTAAAGAACCGTTCGTCCCGACAGGGTATGAACCTGTTGATCAACCCTCTGTATCTGTTGCGGAAGAATCGGATGCCTATATGGTATCTGTTGATACATTGGGACATTTACGATGGAACTCGAACCGTATTGATGATGTACCGTTGATTTGTATTGTCAGCGAAAGAGTCTCCAAGGAATATCTGGAGATGTTGCGCAAACAGGAAATATCATGGATTGCCGTAGGAAAAGAAAATATTGATTTGAATGCGGCTATGACTATCCTGTATGAACAATTCCATGTCAAGCGTTTGGCTCTATTAGGAGGAGGTCATATTAACGGAGGATTTCTGCAGGCCGGTCTGATTGATGAAGTCAGCCTTCTTGTTGCTCCCGGTATTGACGGCAGGAAAAATGGGACATCTGTTTTTGATGGAATAGTCGAAATGGAGAATTTGCCCAAACATCTTCATCTAACCGGATTGGAAAGATTGGGAAATGACGTCATCTGGTTGCGCTATAGACTATAAATCCATGATACGGGGAATTTAATCGATATTTGAGGTAGCTTGCGCCCTTTTCTAATTTGCTAATTTTGAGAAAAGAAGATAAAAACAGATCGTATGGACGATTTAATACAATTACTGCATGAAGGAAAGCATTCTCTGGTCGTTGCAAATGGTGAGGTTTGCACATTCAATGGTCGTGGTGTCATTGACCTTTATCATTTGTTGCAAGATGATCCGGGCTTCTTGTATGAAGCATCCATCGCAGATAAAGTCGTGGGTAAGGCCGCTGCGGCACTGTTGGCTTTGGCAAATGTCAAAGAGGTGTATGCGGATGTCATCAGTCGGCCTGCCCTTGACTTGCTTTCAAAAACCGATATAAAGATAAGTTATGGAGTTGTAGCCCCGCATATTATCAATCGGACTGCTACCGGATGGTGTCCGTTGGAAACCCGTTGCTTTGATTGTGCTACGCCTGAGGAGTGTTTTCACCAGATAGAGGCATTCTATAGACAAATAAATGATTAACAAACAGATACATTATAAATGAAGATAAGAAAGTCTTATTTGTTAATTGCTTTGATGGCCCTTACCGTCCAGACGGGAATGGCTCAGGAACAAAAACGGGACTCCCTTGATACAGGGAAGGTATATGAAATCGGAGAAGTTGTGGTTACCGGCACCCGTAATGAAACGGATGTCCGACATCTGTCCCAAACCGTGTCTGTAGTGAACCGCAGCAAAATAGACCAGGCCTTGCAACCCTCGCTACTGCCGGTGCTGACAGAACAGATTCCCGGCCTGTTCGTAACCTCACGCGGAGTGATGGGCTACGGTGTGTCGGGTGGCGCGGCAGGAAGTATTTCACTCCGTGGATTGAGTCTACGGTGTGAACCTCTTCTACATAGACGGGAAGAATCTTATTCAGACCCTTCCGAATCCCAACGGCAGCGGCATGTTGAACCAGAATTCGGGAGAAATCGAAAATACAGGCGTGGAAATACAGGCAGCATACCGCATCAACCGTCACTGGTCGGTGGACGGGAACTACAGCTTCCTGCACATGGAAAATCCGGTCATTGCCGCTCCCGAGCATAAACTATACGCCGGAGCCAATTTCTCACATGGGCGATGGAATGTGTCCACCGGAGTACAATACATCGAAGGACTCTATACTTCGGTTGGCGAGAATGAGAATAAGGAGAATTTCGTACTTTGGAATCTCCGTGCTTCTTTCCGCGCATGTAAATGGTTGGATATTTGGGCGCGTGGTGAGAACTTGCTGGCTCAGGAATATGAAATCAATGCCGGCTATCCCATGCCGGGAGCAACGATTATGGCCGGATTTAATTTGAGCTTTTGAAACATTTAATACGTTACCAATATGAAAAGTAGTTTTTTAACCATGATGTTTGCAATCCTATTTGCTACATCAGGTTGTGCCCAGACACAAACCAATCAAGAACCATCACTGCCGGAAATCCCTCCGACAGAGGAGAACCTTCCGAAGGTATATTTCTACAAAGAGATTTCCTCGGAGAATCTGGTGAAAATCTATGAAGCTCTCGGGCGGGAAGCCAAAGGCCGGGTAGCCGTAAAACTCTCGACGGGTGAACCAGGAGGACATAACTTCCTGCAACCTGCGTTGATTAAGGAACTGGTACAAATAGTAAACGGTACCATTGTGGAGTGCAACACAGCCTACGGTGGCGGTCGTGCCAATACGGAAAGCCATCTCAAGGCAGCTGCCGACCATGGGTTTACGGCCATCGCTACGGTTGACATCATGGATGCGGAAGGCGAAACGGAGCTTCCAGTAACCGGGGGCAAACATCTTACCCGCGATATTGTGGGCAAAAACTATCTCAACTACGACTTCACGATTATCCTTTCCCACTTCAAGGGCCATGCGATGGGTGGATTCGGTGGAGCTATAAAGAACATGTCCATCGGCATTGCTTCGTCTAATGGCAAACGTCTGATTCACTCCGCAGGAACCAGTACCACAAGTTGGGGTAATCCCGCTCAAGATGATTTTCTGGAGTCCATGGCAGAAGCCGCCAAAGCAGTTGCAGACCATTGTGGAGAGAACATTTTGTATATCAGCGTAGCTAACAACCTCTCGGTAGATTGTGATTGTGACTCTTCACCGGCAGATCCCGAGATGGGCGATATTGGTATTCTTGCTTCTCTCGACCCGGTTGCGCTTGACAGGGCCTGTACCGATTTGGTACGTTCATCAGAGGATCACGGGAAAATTCATCTGATTGAGCGTATTGATTCACGCCACGGGATGCATACGCTGGATCATGCCGAATCACTCGGAATGGGAAGTCAGAAATATGAATTGGTTGAACTTGATTAAATTATTATTTTATGGAAGCAGTAATTAAACTCTATTCATTAGGGTATAAACAAGCGAAAACGTACTTGGCGGCTGCGCTTTTCACCTTGGGGAATATGATTGTCCCCCAGCTTTGCCATACGGTTCATATGGGAGGTCCGACCTGGCTGCCTATCTATCTTTTCACATTGATAGGTGCCTATAAATATGGCTGGCGCGTTACATATTGAATTAGAAACAGCGTTTGAATAGTGATTGAATACTATTCAAACGCTGTTTTTATAATATCCATTTTTAGGGCATCTCTTATTTTGCAAATCTCACATTTTGATTTGTACTAATAAATGTAAATTACTCACATTTTGATTTGATTGAATCTCACATTTTGTTTTGAGGTTTGTAAATGCTTCTTTCAATTTAGTGGTCTTTTTTGCCTTCGAAAAAAGTCCCACGAATAAGTCCTGTCTTTATTGCCGTATTCCGTCGAATACGGCCGGGTAGGGGAATAAAAAAAGTTCTGAAAATCTGTTGATTCTCAGAACTTCTCTGCATTTTGCCTTACAGCGTTGTACACCCTCAGGGATTCGAACCCTGGACCCACTGATTAAGAGTCAGTTGCTCTACCAACTGAGCTAAGAGTGCATCCACTATAAATTGTCAAACTTCCCGAATTTGTACACCCTCAGGGATTCGAACCCTGGACCCACTGATTAAGAGTCAGTTGCTCTACCAACTGAGCTAAGAGTGCATCACTATTTTCATTTGCGAGTGCAAAGGTATATTTTTTACCTGAAACAGCCAAACGTTTTTGCAGTTTATTTTACAATATTTTTTCAATTCTTTTCTGAATGGCTGGTTATTAGTCACATAAAAAAGGTCGGCCCTGAAGATTTTTCATGCCGACCTTTCGTTTTATAGATGAATATGAGATTTATTTCTCAAATTAGAAGCGGTAACCTACACCGATAGTAAAAGTCATATTCTTAGGATCATCTCCGCCATCTACTGGACTAATGAATCCATTCTGTCCTGTCAAATTAATCAAATAACGATCACTTAATTCAAGACCGATACCATATTGGATACCTAAATCAAAACGCTTCCAATCATATCCATCTTTGTCAAACAATTTGATATCTTCTTCATCGGTTTCTTTATTTTTACCTCCCAAACCAATTGCTAAATAAGGACCAGCGTTGATAACAAATTTAGTATTGTCACTAATGTTAAATTTATAGGCTGCTAAAATAGGAATATCCAAATAAATAGGTCTATATTTGTCTTTCCAATCACCTTCTTTAAATTTAAAACCTTTAGAAGAAATCATCAAACCAGACTGCAATGACCAATTCTCATTGAATCCATAATCCATACCGACTCCCAAAGTAAAGCCTGGAAGAGCCTTTGATTCATCTATCTTAGTCATGTTACTGAAGTTCATACCGAACTTAGCATCCCATTTTACTTGAGAAAAACCAGCCAATGCAAACATTCCCAATACAGCGGTCATTAAAAACTTTTTCATAATTCTCTTTTTTTAGTTTTAGGTTCTGTTCCCTTGAACCACTTTGTTTTATTCCGGAAGCAGAGGAACCGCTTTCTCTTATAATATATAAGGAGAAAAGCCTGCTTTCGTTTGTGATTGTTTACAAATGTATAAAACTATCTCAAATTATCAAAACTTTACAAAACATGAAAAAGCGTAAAAGAGTGATATTTTAGGTTATCATGCCTAAAAACGGGATTATCCGTCTGTTTTTGGGTACCAAAAAACGCCCTTGCGTTTGCATCAAAACACAAGTACGTTTGAACTTAAACGCACTTACGTTTTAAGTAAAACGCCCTTGCGTTTCAAATCAAACGTAAAGGCGTTTTTAAAGAGCGTTCAAAGCTCCTTCAAAATGTCATAAAAACAAGTGATTAGAATCCCATATTTTTGCATTTTCCACTGACTTTCTGAATATCCAGGCGGATAATCTCCGTGCGGTGGAAAGACTTGTTGGCATACTCGATGCCCTGCATCTTATGCTCTGGGCAATATTTGGAAATCAACAGCGAGAGGGCAGACATCCGCTCTGCTTCGTGCAGGCTGTGATGTGCCGTACATTGCAGTACAATGCTTTCATACCCCGTAGTAAACTTGTCGGGAATGACCTTACTGTGACCGGTGACACAAAAAGATACGTTGGGACAGGCATCAATGCAGCGTAACTTACGTCCCACTGGTGCACAATGAATATAAATGGAGTTGCCACGGTCCCACACATAGTTGATTGGAATACCGTATGCACCGTCCCCCTCTTCAGTCCGCATGGACAGGATACCGAATTCACCTTCCTTTAATATCTCAAATGCACGTGCCTCATCGAGCAGGCGGTCCTGCCGGCGTACATCTTGATTTGTATATTCCATAATGATAGCGCTTATTGGTTGGCCAATTCATAAATTTCACGGGTAGCCTGTGCATTCAGGCGAACATAATTCCCCACGTATTCACCCTTGTTTTCATGCAGTTTCTTTACCAGCAGGTCGATGTCAGGATGTTCGATACCCAGTTCCTTGAAGGTAACAGGCATACCGATGGCATGGAAGAAGGATTTCAGACGGGTTACACCTTCCAGCGCCATGGCTTTCTTGTCGTCCGATTCGGGCACATCCCACACCCGATGAGCATACTGTGCTACCTTACCCACGTTATGGCTGGCCATGTAGGTTAACCAGGCAGGGAAAATAACAGCCAGTCCGGCTCCGTGCGTCACGTCGTACACGGCACTCACTTCGTGTTCCATAAAGTGAGAAGCCCAGTCCTCCACGGCTCCCACACCACACGTACCGTTGTGTGCGATAGTACCGGCCCACATCAGGTTGGCACGAGCTCCGTAATTTTCCGGCTCTTTCATTACCCGAAGAGCTTCCGTGATAATGGCTTTGAGCGTTCCCTCACACATACGGTCGGGCACTTCCTGATCTTCTGTATTGGTGAAATAGCGTTCCATGATGTGTGCCATCATGTCGGTCACCCCGCAAGCTGTCTGCCAAGCGGGGAGGGTATAGGTCAGTTCCGGATTCATCACGGCGAATGTAGGGCGCAACAATCCGTGCGTACGGACACTCAGTTTCTTCAGTCCGTCCAGTTTCGTGATGACCGTATTACCGGAACCTTCACTTCCAGCCGCAGGAATAGTCAGGACAACACCCAGTGGAATGGCTTTTTCAGGCACTACCTTATTTATATAGAAATCCCAGAAATCGCCTTCGTAAGGGATACCCATTGCAATGGCTTTGGCTGTATCGATAACCGAACCGCCTCCCACCGGAAGCAGAAAGTCGATTCCTTCGCGACGTCCCAGCTCGATACCTTCGTACACTTTCGGGTCGGTAGGATTGGGCTGAATGCCTCCCAGTTCCACATGAGCAATGCCTGCTTCGTCGAGGTATTTTTTTACTTTATCGAGTAGTCCGCTGCGCACTACGGAACCTCCTCCATATACAATCATCACTTTCGTACCTTTATATTTATTCACCAGCTCGGCAGTCTGGCTCTCTGTTCCTTTTCCGAATACGAATTCGGTAGGACTGTAAAAAGCGAAGTTATTCATATCTATTATAAATTATAGGGTTTACATGTAGTACGACAAAGTTACGGAATTTCTTTGTATCTTTGCGTCACAATAAAAAAATTGAACCTATGAAATCAGATATTGAAATAGCTCGCAGTATCGAGCTGACAAAAATCAAGCAGATTGCCCGCGAGTATGGTATTCCCGTAGAAGAAATCTCTAACTACGGACGCTACATTGCTAAAGTTCCCGAAACATTGATCGATGAAGAAAAGGTGAAAAAGAGTAACCTGATTCTGGTAACGGCCATCACACCGACCAAAGCCGGTATCGGAAAGACTACCGTATCCATCGGTCTGGCACTGGGACTGAACAAAATCGGAAAGAAAGCCTTCTGTGCCTTGCGCGAACCGTCACTTGGTCCTTGCTTCGGTATGAAGGGTGGAGCTGCCGGAGGTGGTTATGCACAGGTGCTCCCGATGGACAAAATCAACCTGCACTTTACAGGTGACTTCCACGCCATCACTTCGGCCCACAACATGATTACGGCCTTGCTCGATAACTATATGTACCAGAACAAGGACAATGGTTTTGCCATGAAAGAAGTACTTTGGAACCGTGTACTCGACGTGAATGACCGTGGCTTACGCTACATCGTTACCGGACTGGGCGGAAAGACCAACGGTATCACTCGTGAATCGGGATTCGACATCACACCGGCATCGGAAATCATGGCTATCCTCTGTTTGGCAAGAGATGAAGACGATTTGCGTCGCCGCATCGAAAACATTCTGTTAGGATTCACCATCGACAACAAGCCTTTCACAGTGAAAGACTTAGGAGTAGCCGGAGCGATTACGGTATTGCTGAAAGATGCCTTGTCGCCTAACCTGGTACAGACTACGGAACATACACCGGCCTTCGTACACGGTGGTCCGTTTGCCAACATCGCACACGGATGTAACTCGGTACTGGCTACCAAACTGGCAATGACCTTCGGTGACTATGTAGTGACAGAAGCCGGATTCGGTGCCGACCTGGGTGCAGAGAAGTTCTACAACATCAAATGCCGCAAAGCCGGACTTCAGCCGAAACTGACCATCATCGTGGCTACAGCTCAGGGATTGAAGATGCACGGCGGGGTAGATGTAGACAAAATCAAGGAACCGAACATGGACGGCCTGAAGGAAGGTGTGAAGAACCTCGACAAGCACATCGAGAACCTCCAGTCGTTCGGACAGACCGTAGTAGTTGCTTTCAACCGTTATGCTAACGATACCGATGAAGAACTTGACTTCGTACGTCAGCACTGTGAAGAAATGGGCGTAGGCTTTGCCATCAACAACGCGTTTATGGAAGGCGGAGACGGTGCCATCGAACTGGCTAACTTAGTAGTAAACACCATCGAAAACAATCCGTCACAGCCGTTGATCTTCACTTACGACGAAACTGACTCAGTGGAAGAGAAAGTTACCAAGATTGCGTGCGAATTGTATGGTGCCAAACAAGTACTATTCGGCCCGGCTGCCCGCAAGAAGATTCAGATGATAAAAGACCTGGGATACACCAACTTCCCTGTCTGCATTGCCAAGACACAGTATTCATTCTCTACCGACCCGAAACTCTACGGAGTGGCTTCCGGCTTCAACTTTGCCGTGCGCGACATCGTAATCAATGCAGGTGCAGAAATGCTGGTAGTAGTGGCTGGTGAAATGATGCGTATGCCGGGATTGCCGAAAGAACCGCAGGCATTGCACATTGACATTGTGAACGGAGAAATAGAAGGATTGTCATAAGCAGATGAAGCCACAGTTTCTTGTCGGATCCATGATGCCCGGAAGCGGGCAGACCCTCGTTGCCTTGGGACTGATGCGTGCGTTGCGTCAACGCAACTTGCGTGTGCAGTCTTTCAAATGCGGACCTGAACTGGCAGACCTTCGCTATCATGCGCTGGCTGCCGACCGTGAACCGGTAAGTCTGGACACCTGGGTGAGCCC
>ERZ780080.93-NODE-93-length-30932-cov-13.612_pt1 | contig 30932 bp, 21 predicted proteins | sample MGYA00511175_ERZ780080 | MGnify/ENA primary metagenome ERZ780080 (study PRJEB29588, sample SAMEA2148733) | human gut metagenome | biome: human gut; feature: human-associated habitat; material: faeces | place: Denmark | collected 2008/2010 ...
ATAAAGTTATATAAACTTAAATATCAGAGAGTTATAAATTATTCAGTAAACACTAAGTAGACATGAAAAAATCTAAGCAACTGTTGAAAGGTATGTGTTTGCTGATAACATTCACATTCTTTGCCCTTGACATGGCAGCACAGGCTATTCATGGTAATGTCAAAGACAATACCGGTGAAGCCATTATTGGTGCTACTGTTCAAGTTATTGGACAGTCGAAAGCTACCGTAACAGATCTTGATGGTAATTTTGCCATTGATGCGAAACGTGGAGACAAATTGAAAATCTCGTATATGGGATTTACGCCTCAGGAAGTATCTGCCAAGGATGGCATGCAAATTGTTCTCAAAGAGAGTTCTTCAGAACTTGAGGAAGTCGTTGTCGTAGGTTACGGCTCTTTGGCGAAAAAGGAAATCTCAAGTTCTATTGTTCAGGTGGACAAATCGCAGTTTAATCAAGGAGCTGTTACAGATGCAATGGAATTGATTAGTGGTAAGGTTGCAGGTTTGAACGTCAATGCTACAGCCGACGCCAATCCTAATGCGTTGTCTTCTATCCAGGTTCGTGGTGCAGGTTCTTTGCAGGCAGGCAATGGTCCTTTAGTAGTTATTGATGGTATTCCTGGTGGTGACCTTCGCAATATCTTTACCCAAGACGTAGAGTCTATCACGGTATTGAAGGATGCTGGTTCGGCTGCCATCTATGGTACTCGTGGTGCCAATGGTGTTATCTTGATTACCACCAAGCGTGGTTCAAGTGCGCAGGGTGTAGTAAATGTAACTTATGACAGTTGGGTAGCAACCAATATTGCCAAGGGCAAACCAGAGGTGCTTTCTACTGACGAGTTCCGTCGCAGCCAGCGTGGTAAGGATTATGGTTACGATACCAACTGGTACGACTTGATAACCCGTAATGCATCTTACAACGTGAATCAGTATCTCTCTATTGATGGAACTACCAAGAATGGTTTCTATAGTGCAAGTCTGAACTACAAGAAGGCCAATGGTCTGGATATTGCCAGTGGTCGTTCAGAATATGGTGGACGTTTTGTTACTGAACAGCGTGTGTTGAATAATGCCTTGAAGTTTAATGCTTCTTTAAGCTTGCGCAAGGTACATGAGGAATATGGCAATGACGGTATGTTTGATACAGCCTTGACCCTCAATCCTACTCTTCCAGTATACAATGCGGATGGCACTTACTATCAGCCTACCTCTCCAACAGGTATTTATAATCCTGTAAGTGTATTGAAAGAAAACAAGAGCGATGGCGACCGCATTTACTTGTTGGGTAATGCCGATGTACAGTGGAATGTTCTGAAGATGGAGCATCATAATCTGAGTACCTCTTTGAGCTATCAGATGCAGTATAATGACTATAAGAACAACTATTATACCCCTATCAACTCCAGCCAGTCTTTCTGGAACGGTTATAAGGGGCAGGCTTCTATGAAATATCAGAAGTGGTGGACCAATCGTGCTGAGTGGCTTGTCAACTATACCTGGACGATACCTTCTCACGAAATCAAGTTTGTGGGTGGTTATTCTTGGGAGCGTTCTAACTGGCAGCAGCAATATATGAGCAACCACGACTTCACCTTCGACTCTCCCAGCTACGAGGGTATTGGTAGTGGAACTGGTCTGAAGGATGGTACTGCAAATATGTATGCAGGTCGTTCAGAGTCAACACTGATAGGATTCTTCGGTCGTTTGAACTACAACTACAACGACATGGTATTTGCTTCAGTAGCATTGCGTCATGAAGGCTCTACCAAGTTTGGTAAGGACAATAAGTGGGGTAACTTCCCATCTGCATCTTTGGCATGGGAGTTGACCAAGACGCCTATTGTCAATGTAGTGGCCAACACTTTCCAAAGTTTGAAGTTGAGAGCTTCTTATGGTGTTACAGGTCGTTCTGATTTCTCTGCTTATATGTCTACTCCTACCTATACCGCCAATGGTGCTTACCTGATGGATGGTCAGTGGGTTACAGGTTATGCACCTTCATCCAATGTCAACAGTATGTTGGGATGGGAGAAGAGCAAGGCTTTCAATATTGGTGTAGATTTCGAGGCATTAGGAAGCCGTCTGCGTGGTAGTGTAGAATACTTTGATCGTCGTTCAGAAGATCTGCTTTACAACTACACAGCACCTCAGCCACCATTCGTTTGGGACAATATTCTCGTAAATGTAGGTACTACCAAGAACGCTGGTTTCGAGCTTTCTTTGAACTACGATGTATTCGCCAAGAAAGATTTCCGTTGGACTACAGGAGTCAACTACTCGTATGGCACAACCAAGTTTGTTAAACTTTCCAACGACATCTATAAGGCTTCCTATATCGATCTCTATCAGAAACCAGGTGCAGGTGCCAATGAGTATTTCTTCCGTGTACAGGAAGGTGGCAAGGTAGGTCAGTTCTGGGGATATGAGTATGCCGGATATGACGAGAATGGCAATATGCTGGTATACAACAAGGACAACGAGAAGGTTCTTACTACCAATGTAGATGCTTCCGATAAGCGTTATATTGGCAATGGTGCTCCATCTCATTTCCTTTCTTGGAACAACTCTTTCCGCTATAAGAATTGGGACTTGAGCGTAGCCATGAATGGCGCCTTTGGTTTCGATATCTTTAATATGCGCAAGTATGGTATGGGTCTTCAACTTTGTGGTACCGACAATGTGCTTCGTACAGCCTATACAGATGATAAAAACGTGAAGAGTGGTGGTGGCGTTATTTCTTCTTACTTCTTAGAGAAGGGTGACTACTTCAAACTTGACAACGTAACACTTGGCTATAATTTCAATCTTAAGAATGTGAAACTTTTGGAAAGTGTTCGTGTATATGTAGCAGCCAAGAATCTCTTTACCATTACTTCCTACAATGGCAATGATCCTTCTATCGTCAATCAGACAGGCATCACTCCAGGCGTAGATGTAAACAGCGCTTATCCTACAGCCACACAGTTGAGCTTAGGATTGACCGTGAGATTCCATTAATATGCTAACTCTTTAAAATAAGAAACAACTATGATTAATATAAAGAAATTTAGCTGGATAGCAGCTTTAGGACTGGTTATGGCCACCTCTTCTTGTACTGATTTGGACGAGAAGGTTTACGATCGCATAGATGCCACTACATTCTATAAGAACGAGGCAAGTGTCAAAGGAGCCATCGCTACGATATACAACCAAGCAGGTCACTGTTTTGCCGAAAGATTCTATTTCTTGCAGGAGTTGCCTGCCGACCAGATATCCTGGCGTGTATGGAATGGTGGACAATGGGGTTATGATGAGGGTGAGAAGTATGTACTCTCTACTCAGACATGGACCTCAGAGTCGAAAATCATCAAGGATGCCTGGACCAACTGCTGGCCAATGGTAGGACTTGCCAACAATATCATCACCGACTTGGCAAGTGTGGGTAACTCTGCTTTGGGTATTACTGAAGCCAAGATGGACTCGTATGTGGCAGAGGCTCATACCCTTCGTGCATGGGCTTACTATAATATGTTCGAGGTGTGGGGAGGCGCTCTTCCTCTTAATATATCTACCAGTACCGATATTCCTGGCACAGCAGATGCAGACTGGAACACCAGCTGTAAGAAGATCTACAACTTCATCATGGAAGAACTTGACAACAGTGTGGCTGCGCTTCCTAAGGAAACAGGTAATAACTCTACTCGTACACGAGTAAACCAAGCCATGAACCGTATGTTGAAGGCTCGTCTGTTGCTCAACGCTCCTGTCTTTATTGGCGAGGAACACTATGAAGAATGTGAGGCTCTGAGTAAGCAGGTTATTGCAGGTGACTTTGGTACCTATGAACTCTCTGGCGATTATCGCACTATTTTCGATGAGGGTAACGATCAGTGCAAGGAGGTGATTTTCGCCTTTGCTTGCGAGGATGGTCAGGGTGCTACTAATGCTTGGACCAATATGCGCAACATGCCTATGTTGCAATATAACTATAATGAGTATTTCAATGTAGCCCAGTTTTCTGGCATCAAATCTTGGAACTGCTGTATCGTAGTTCCTTCTCATGATAATTCAGGTAATGTGTTGCCTACGGGTGGTACAGATACAGGTGGCAAGAGCTTCTTGCTGGATTATGGTGACAAGTTGGGTGCTGTATGGGACCGCTTCAGCGATAAGGATGTGCGCAAGGCTAACTTTACCTACAACTCTTCTACCAAGAAATGGTCGGGTAACTTCCTCATTGGTGCCATGAAGAAAAACTTCGGTAAGGGCGAAGCTATGAAGGCTGATGCCGACCGTGATGGTCAGGACCTGGTCTTTGTAGACCAACTCGGCACCTTTATGAACAAGGGACGTAATCTGGAAACAGTGATGTCTCCACGTTGGGGAGAGACCAACTCGGGTATCCGTTTGGTGAAGTATCCTATATATAATAATGGTGACAAGTGCAACTTCAAGAATATCGATGAGGTGGAGTTTCGTTTGGCTGAGGCTTACTACAACGTAGCCGAGTGCGAAATGCGTAAGGGTAATGCCGATGTGGCCAAGGAATATGTGAATGAAGTTCGCAAGCGTTACTTCTCTGCTTCCGACTGGAATCAGGTGAAAGATGAGCCTGGTCCAGGTTTCAGCAGTTTCGACAACGACTGGATGCTTTCGCAGTGGGGACTTGAGTTCTTGGGCGAAGGTCGTCGCCGTCGTACCGACTTGCGCCGTTATGATAAGTTTACACAGGGACAGTGGTGGTTCTACGGACGTGCCACAGAGGATGGCGTCGACTTACCTGCTAAGCGCAATCGTAAGTACGAGTGGTATCCTTTGCCAGAGTCAGCTCTGTCTGTAAACCCTGGTCTTATTCAGAATCCTAATTACGTGAACAACTAAAAACTTGATTCATTATGAAGAATATATTAAGAATGGCGATGCTGCTTTTGCCTATGCTCGGACTATTGAGCAGCTGTAGCAGCGATGATGATATTGTCTTCGACCATGAGAAGGCGGCATTTGATATACAGGCAGACAAGGTGTTGCTCGAAGTGATTACTCCTTCCAATACTGCTGCAGATGAAGATATCTATATTGTAGGTGCTTTTAATGGTCTTGACGATGAAAGTGTAATAGGCAACGAGAAGTGGAAGCTGACCCAAAGTCAGATTATCCAGAAGAAACGTGGAATCTATCTCGACCCAACTGAATTTGTAGAGGGAAAGACTTTGCAAGATGGTTTCCACTTCGTGTCTTCCAAGCAGCGTAATGAGGTAAGTGCCTTGGGTACAGAAATCAATCGCACTGATAAGTATGCAGTAGGAACACGTAGCAATATCTACATTTCCAACTGGGCTGCCTATTTCGACTCAGCTCCTGAGGTTCCTACTCATGATGGCTTCGTCGTATATGTAGAGAACAAAACCACCTGGGAAGGTCTCGCTCTGTATATGTGGGGCGATGTAAGCAACCTGAATGGTGGATGGCCAGGCATGCAGCCTACAGGCACACAAGTGATTGATGGTGTGACCTATACCTACTTTGATATGGGAGAAGAGAATTCAGGATTGACAGAGAATCTCATCTTCAACAATAATGGTGGAGGCTTGCAGTTGGCTGACTTCAATTTCACCTTTACTCGCGATTTGTATTTGCGTATTACCGATACAGGCGTAGAGGAGATTACCAATGAGCCTAAGCATGATGGTTTTGCAGTGTTTGTAGACAATCAGACCACTTGGGATGCACTTGCTCTGTATATGTGGGGCGATGTAAGCGACCTGAATGGTGGATGGCCAGGCATGCAGCCTACAGGCACACAGGTTATCAATGGCGTGACCTATACCTACTTTGATTTCGGAGAAGGTAACTCTGGATTGGCAGAGAATCTTATCTTCAACAATAATGGTGGAGGCAAGCAACTGGCTGACTACGCCTTCACTATCAGCGAGAACCTTTATGTCCGCATTACCGATAGCGGTATAGAGGTCATCGATCCTTATGAAAGTGAGGCGAAGAAACATCCTGCAGGTATTCCTTTCAAATAATTGATTAATAGGTTAAGTTTTGTGTATATGAAAGAGCTAATGACAAAATGGCTCCTTATTGTAGCTGTGTTGCTGCTCCTCTTTGGGGGCAGCAACATGGTGAAGGCCAGCGGCGTGACCAATGTCTTAGGAGCGACAGCCGCTGGCACAGATTATGTGTCGGTTATCAATGCCAAGACTTATGGCTCTGGGCATCAAGTGATTTATGAGATGAATATTGGTTCATTCTCGGTCGAAGGAACATTTGTGGCTGCTCAGCAAAAGCTCAGCCAACTCAAAATGGTAGGCATTGACATCATTTGGCTCATGCCTGTTTATCCGCGTGATGGTGGACTGAACAGTCCGTATGCTGCTGTTGATTTCAAGCAGGTGAATCCTTCTTATGGAACTATTGACGATTTTAGAAACTTTGTTGCGGCTGCCCATCGTCTGGGTATGAAGGTATGGCTCGACTGGGTGCCTAATCATACAGCCACGAATGCCACATGGGTGACAACTCATCCAGAGTATTACAAGAAGACTAATGGAGCTATGATTCATCCTAACAATTACGGCGATGTCTTTCAACTCGATTACTCTAATTCAGGGCTTGTTGAGGCAATGAACGAGTGCCTGAAGTTCTGGATTGATCAGGTAGATATCGATGGTTATCGTTGCGACTATATCAGCAGTCCTGAAATTCCAGCGAGTTATTGGACGAGCACTATTCCTATGCTAAAGAGTTACAAAGCTGGTAAGGAAATCGTGATGCTTGGCGAATCCGATTTTACAGATAAGAACAACGAAAGGCTCAAGACCGTGGGATTCGACTACGACTATGCTTGGGGATTTCAAACTAAACTGGCAGGCTATGGTACTACCAACACCTACGCTAATCCGCTTAAGATTTACGCTCAGAACTTGATAAAAGATTCTAAGACGATGAATGTGTCGCGTATGGTTTATCTTACCAATCACGATCAAAACTGGAATGAGAAGGCCAAGACTCTGTCGGCGAAGTATGGCAACAACCGTTATCTGTTGACAGTTTATGTATCTACTATATGGGGTATGCCGCTTGTTTACAATGGTCAGGAGATAGGTGGAGACCAGGCTTTAAGCTATTTTACAGATACTAAAATCGATTGGTCGGCTGTGGATTACAAAATGTATAACACCATTCGCACCCTCTCTGCCATCAAGCATACCCAACAGGCGTTATTCGACTCATCAGTACCTGCGGAAAATGCAGATGTCAGTTTCTTCACCACCAATGACAATCAGGTTCTTGCTTACAAGCGAGTGGCTGGCAACAGCGAGGTACTGGTAGTACTCAATACGGCTGCTACTGCCAAGAAAGTTACACTCTCTGACATTCAAGGCGAATATAGCCTCTGGTTGGATAGTGAAACAATAGAGAAAGGTGTGAGCCGTCATAGTGAGACTTTCAATGGAAGTTTCTGCAAGATGATTCCTGCCAAGGGTTACTTGGTGTATGTGAAGGGTAGTTTCTCTGAGGAGGAGATATCTTCAAGTATCAGTCTGGCGCATGCTGATTCAAGATTTAGTAATGATACGCATTATTATAATCTGAATGGGATGGCTGTAGACCGTTCTTCTGACAGTGGCATCCTGATACATCAAGGAAGGAAATTTATTGCAAAAAAGTAATTTGTTTAATTTTTAGTTAGCATTTGTATGTGAAAACTTATAGAATGCACGGCTGTTGTGAAACAGTCGTGCATTTGACTTTAAAACGGTTGCTATGGCATTTCTTGCTTAAAAAAAGGATAGGGGCTTGGATATTCGTCAGAAAAAGTGTACCTTTGCGTCTGGTAATTGTAGGGATGAGAGTCCTTATATGTTGAATCGAGTAAACGCAAGAAATAAACAAAACAATGGAAATCATCATTATCATAGCCATTATTATCGGCATCATCGTAGGCTTCTTTCTTGGCAAGCTGATGGCTGCGAAAACTGCAAGCGAGGAGAAAACACAGCTTGTGGCAAAGGCTCAAGTGTTGGCGGCAGAGATGGAACAGGTTAAGAGCCTGACCGACCAGGTGCGCCAGCAGGCAGAGAAGGAAAAAGAAGTATTATGTAAGCAGGCAGAGAAGGAGAAAGAAAATCTGAAGGAACATTATGATGTTATCCTGAAGAATGAGAGAGCCCATCATGCCGAAGAGATGCAGGCATTGAGGGAAGCACATGCTTCGGAGATGCAGTCGCTGAAGGGACAGATGGAGAGCGAACGTCAGTATGCAGCCAAGTTGCGTGCTGAGAGCGATCAGCAATGGGCGCAGAAGATGGAAACGCTTAAGCAAGACATGCAGCGCATGAATGCAGAACATCAGAAAGTGGCTGCAGAGCAACTGGCTGCCAAGCAATCGGCTTTGCAGGAGAACAACCGTCTGCAGATGGATGAACTATTGAAGCCTATCAAGGAACAGTTTGCAGACTTCAAAAAGTCGGTTGAGGAAAGCAAGACTCAGAACGAAGTGAACAAGAAAGAACTGCAGAATACCTTTGAGGCAACGATGAAACTCTTTCAGCAGGAGCAGCAGCAAGCAGTTTCTTTGTTGAAGGAGCAGACTTCGAAGATAGGTTCGGATGCTGCTAATCTAACTCGTGCCCTGAAGGGAGATAGTAAGATGCAGGGCGACTGGGGTGAGATGGTGCTTGAAACCATTCTCGAGAACAGTGGATTGCGAAAGGACGAGGAATTCTTTATCCAGGAGAACACTAAGGATGAAGAGGGCAAGAACTTCCGCCCTGATGTCATCGTAAGATTCCCAGAGGGCAGGAGTGTGGTGATCGACTCGAAGGTTTCGCTTACAGCCTATTCTGATGCCATAGCGGCAGAAGATGATGGCGAGCGTGAACGGCTGATGAAACTGCATGCGGCAAGTGTGCGCAGGCATATCGACGAACTGGCAGAAAAAGACTATTCCAAGCTGGTGGATGATGCCATTGGCTTTGTTCTGATGTTTATTCCTAACGAAACCAGCTATATTGCAGCCATGAAGCAGCAACCTGAGCTTAGCCGATATGCTTATCAAAAGAAAATTATCATCATTTCGCCCAGCAATCTTCTGATGGCTCTTCAGTTGGCATACAACCTGTGGCAGTATGACCGTCAAAACAAGAATGTGGAGAAAATCGTTAAGACTGCAGCAGACTTGTATGATAAGGTGGCAGGTTTTGAGGACACCTTTATGGGTGTGGGCGACTTGATAACCCGTCTGTCTGGAACCTTTGACAAGGCTAAAAAGCAACTTTACGATGGCGCTGGTAATGTCATGAGAAGGGTAGAGAGTCTGAAGAAACTGGGTGTTACACCTAAGAAGCATATCAAGGAGCTATGTGATGAATAAAAGGACTTTTTAAATATAAAATGTATTATTAGTTGATTATCAGTATAAACCCCTCAACCTCATTTTTATTGCGAATTGTTCACGTTTCTCAAAAGAATTGACTATATTTGCATCATAATATTTTTAGGGACTAAAGATTAGTCACGATGAACAGAAAGTTGAACAGAATCAAAGCCGCATTGGCTGACAAGGACAAGACCAACAAATGGTTGGCGGAGCAGCTGGACAAGGACCCTGCAACGGTCAGCAAGTGGTGTACCAATGCCAGCCTGCCCTCACTGGAGACCTTGCTGATGATTGCCAAGCTCCTGAATGTGGAAGTGAACGACCTGGTGCGTCTGGAGGCAGTGAACGATTAACGATAAGAAGACTTGAATATGATCAAAGATATAATGAATCACAACGCTGATGCAGTGGCGGGACAGAAAGAAATGGTTGCGCTGAAAAAGTACTTCCCCCAGTGCTTTCATGCTGACGGCGAATTTGACATAGAGGCTTTCATGGCTGCATTGCCTGGAGGAACTACCATTACTGACGAGACCAGCGGTTTCAACTGGCTGGGCAAGAACTATGCCCGTATGCTTACCAACATGGACACCACTACGCTTATCCGCCCTGATGAGGAGCACAATGCGAAAACGGAGAACAAGGACAGCCAGAATGTATATATCAGCGGCGACAATCTGGACGCTCTGCAACATCTTGTGAAGTCATATAGCGGCAAGGTGAAAGTGATTTATATCGATCCTCCATACAATACTGGTTCTGATGGCTTTGTGTATAATGATAAGTTCAATTTTACTGCCGAGGAACTTGCCAAACGCTTGGATGTAAGTCCTGAGCGTGCTGAGCGCATTCTATCCATGACTCGTCGTGGAAGTGCCAGCCATGCGGCATGGCTCACCTTCATGTTGCCTCGTTTGTCGTTTGCCCGTGACCTGCTGACTGATGATGGCGTGATTTTTATATCTATTGATGATAATGAACAGGCTAATCTGAAGAGGCTTTGTGATGAGGTGTTTGGAGAAGAGGATTTTGTTGGACAGATTATTTGGAAGAATGCGACAGATAATAATCCAACAAATATTGCTGTAGAACATGAATATATTCTGTGCTATTCTAAAAACAAGGAGTCTCTTGAGCCTGTATGGAAATCAAAGGATAGTGATATTAAAGATATATTAATCAAAAAAGGCAAAGAATTAAACAAACAATATAAGGGAGATGCATTACAAAATGCATGGAAAAATTGGTATCGAGATCATAAATCTCAGTTAGAGGCTTTTAATGATTATAAATTCATTGATACAGACGGAGTCTATACTGGTAGCCGAAGTGTCCATAATCCAGGAAAAGAGGGTTATCATTATGATATCATTCACCCAGTTACTGGAAAGCCGTGTACTGAGCCATTAAGAGGATATCGTTTTCCTGAATCGTCAATGAAGAGAATGATAGAGGAAGGGAAAATATTATTTGGAGATAATGAGAAAAAATTGGTTGAAATCAAGGTTTATGCAAGCGAGTATCAAGATAAATTCTCTAGTGTTTTTAATTTAGATGGAAGGGCAGGAGCTAATGAACTTGCTGCCTTATTTCCAGAAGTTACTCAAATTTTCAAGAATCCAAAGTGTACTGGTATTATAGAGCATCTTCTTTCTTTTATGGATCTCAATGATGGCTATATAGTGGATTTCTTTGGTGGAAGTTCTACTACTGCACAAGCAATAATGCAAATGAATCAACAGGATGGAGGAAATAGAAGGTACTTAATGATACAGTGGCAAGAGCCATGCAAGCCTGACAGCGAGGCTGCCAAAGCCGGCTACAAGACCATCGATGAAGTTGGTGTGGAGCGCATCAAGCGAGCCGCCAAGAAGATAAAATCTGAGAATCCACTCTTTGCAGGTGACCTTGGTTTCAAGCATTACACGTTGGAAGAGCCTAAGGAAGACACCTTGCTACTGATGGAGCAGTTTGACCCGTCTAAAAACATCATTTCTCCATTAGAGGTTAAGGACTTCGGCTTAGAGACCGTTCTTCGCACATGGCTCGTTGCTGACGGATATGGCCTGACCGAGGATGCCGAGGAAGTGATGCTTGGCAATTATAAAGCCTATTGGAAGGATGACCACCTCTATATGATAAATCCAGACCACGACTTCGACGAAAGTAGCATCGCAGCCTTGATGGATAAGTATAATGGAGAGCCATTCTCTCCTCACAACATTGTAATCTTCGGCTACAGCTTCGGCTTCACCCATCGTGAGGAACTGCAGAAGAACCTCCGCACGCTGAAGGAGGGTAACAAGACTTTGACTGTGAACATAGATGTAAGATATTAAAAACGATATACGATGTATCTTAAGAAATTACATATCAGCAACTTCCGTTGCTTCTGCGACTACACCATTGAGTTCGCACCCAGTGTAACCGTACTGTTTGGCAAGAATGGTTCGGGCAAGTCTACATTGATGCATGCCATTCATAAGGCATTGAGTTTCGCTTTCAAAAATGACAAAGTGGAGGAAGGCGAAATCACTTTGGCTTCAGGCTTTTCTTCTCTCAAGCCTAATCAATATAAAAAGAAGGACGATATCGTTAGAGACGAAAAGTCCGGTTTTCCTCTTCCTGATATAAATATCCATGCAGAAGCAGACTTCCTGAATGCCAACTTGCAATGGGATATGTATGCTCTTACATCAACATTTACTTTGCAGCCATCGAAATATAAAACAGCTTATCAGCTGTTGATGTCAAGGATTAAGGAAACCGGTACTTTCCCTGTATTTGCTTATTTCTCTGACAGTTTTCCGCATATTTCTACTAAAGCATCAACTTTGTCAAAGACCCAGTTGTCTTTGCGTAATCTTGGTTATCTTGGTTGGGATGATGAAACGGCTTATTCAGACCTTTGGATAACAAGATTAACTAAAATATGGACTATATGGAATAGAGCTAAGATGAATGTGATGCAAGAAGAGTCGGCTTTGGCTAATTGTGAAAAGTTTAAGGCTTCAGGTATTATCAATGAAAATGAATATAATGAGGATGTAGATCTCCATCGGGCAAGATTGGAAAATGCTCTAAAAGATTTCAATAAGTATAACCCAGAAATATCTTCCATTCGGGAGTGTCTTGTCAAATTTTCAAAGAAGCTGTCTGGAATCGATGTACTGGATTTCTTTGTCAGTGTTTATGAAGAAGATGGACTCTGTTTGGAAACGAAAGATGGACAGAACCCAGCATTCGAGAAATTGCCTGCTGGTTATAAACGTATCTTCTATATGGCTCTCGACATAGCTTACCGTTCATATATTCTGAATGGAACAACAGATTCTGAAGGCATTGTTGTCATTGATGAAATCGATCTGCACTTGCATCCTGCACTGGAGCAAGTAATTCTCCAGTGTTTCCAAGAAACCTTCCCAAACATTCAGTTTATTGTTTCTACACATTCACCATTGGTGTTGACGGACATAGACACAGTTACTGGAAAGAACAAGGTGATGCGTATGACTCCTGCGTGTGATGCTCCAGAAGTATGGCGAAATATACATGGCATTGACTACAATCAAATGCTGGAAGAGAATATGGATGTCAGCAAGCGCAAACCTGAGATTCAAGAACTCTTCGACAAAGCATGGGATGAAGTGGCTGAGAAAAATACAGTGGCTGCAAAGCAGACCGTTGCAGAGTTGGAATCAAAGACTCCTGCAGACCAAATAGAATTGGTTCAGCTGCGTGCTATCATTAACCGTATTGAAATTATTGGCAAATGAGGTACATAGAGAAACATTTTGATGCTCCGTCAGTTATTCTGCATGAACAGGAATTATCGACTGCCAATCTTGATGAAGCGAGCCTTCTGAAAAGGAAAGAAACAGAGGGACTTGATGGTAATCTCCTCTACAAAGAGCAAATAAGGAGTACAAAAATTATTCCACATTGGAAGGACTTACAGACTCAAATGTGTCAAGACCAAGGTGGAGTGTGCTGCTATTGTGGCATGAAACTTCAATTTCCAAATACGCAGCATTATAGTGTTGAGCATGTTCAGCCGAGAAGTAAGTTTCCAGAGTTGGTTGGAGAATACAAGAACCTATTGCTATCTTGTCACAGTTCAGAATTAGAACGAGCACAATTGAAAGAATTGATTCACAGTAAGAAGGAAAGAAAAAATACCCTTCATTGTGATGAATTTAAAGATAACAAAGAATTGCATTATAGTCCTTTACAAGCAGATTGTGCTTCACACTTTTCATATAAACTAAATGGCGAAGTAAAAGGGAATGACAAGGAAGCAGAAGAGGATATTGAAACTCTCAACTTGAATTGTCATGGTCTGAAAGAAAGAAGGCGCAAACAGATGCTGGCTTATTCTTTTTTGACTGCAAATTCTCAGGAAATGCTTGATATTGATTCTTTGAGAGCATATCGCCAAGAAGTAGAAAAACGTGATGCAAACGGAAATCATGGTGAGTTCTATTTTGTCATTGCAGATTTATTGGATCAACTTCTCCCAGCAGTATAAGATACATGGAATTAAAACTCGAAAATAACCTCGCACATCAGACGATGCCTGTTGATGGCGTTGCTGCTATTGTAGAGGCTTCTATACAGGAACATGCTAAGCAGAGCCACCAAAACCCACTATTGAAGCGACAGCTCGATGGTGAGGCTCTACGCTTGGTGCGTAAGAAAGGCAATATATTGGATAAAGCCACCAAGCAAAGAGTGACGCACTATATGCTGTCGGATAAGATTAAAAACTTGCCTTACCATCGTCTTCTCGACATCAAGATGGAGACGGGTACTGGCAAGACATACGTCTATACCCGAACCATGTTTGAACTGCACAAGCGTTGCGGATTCAATAAGTTCATCATAGCCGTTCCCACCTTGCCTATCAAGGCTGGTACAGCATCTTTCCTAAAGGAGCAAGAAGTGAAACGCCACTTTGAGATGGTGTGCAATTACAATGCCGAGATAGAGTTGTGCTTGCTTGAACCTCATAAGCAACAGAAGAAGGGCCGTCTGAATATGCCTTCTGCCGTGGGACATTTCTTTTACGGCACTCATCATGCAAAGCATAAGATTTATGTGCTGTTGCTTAATACGCAGCTCATTACTAACGGAAAGTTACTGACCCGTGAGGACTATGACCAGATGCTGGGTGAATTTCATCGACCTGTTGATGCTATTGCTGACACCAAGCCTGTGCTGATTATCGACGAGCCACATCGTATGGAGCGTGGCAGCAAGTCGTATGCCGCTCTTATTGAGAATTTCCGACCTCAGCTGGTGTTGCGCTATGGTGCTACCTTTCCAGAGCTTACGGTCGGTAAAGGCAAGAACAAACATTCTGTGAAGGATTATCAGGAACTGATTTATGACCTTAATGCCGCAGATTCTTTCAATCTGGGACTCATCAAGGGCGTTGCCAAAGAGCATCTTGAATTGCCAGGAGGAAAGAAGGCTGAAAAAAAAGTGAAGGTGCTTTCTACCGTGAAGGGTGATAGCGCCAACATGAAATTGACAAGTGCTGACAATGCGGGGAAGACTTTCACGCTTCATGTGGGTGAGAGTCTTGGCTCCATTGATAATGATTTGGATGGCGTTGTCGTAGAGGCTATCAGCAAAAATGGTGTCAGCCTGAGCAATGGTCAGGAGAAACAGACAGGAGAAGAGTTCTTTCCAGATCAATACGGTATGTCCTATCAAGAGGGTATGATAGAGCTGGCCTTGATGCGTCACTTTGAGACAGAGCGTGAGAATTTCTGTCGTGAAGGTCTGCCTATCAAAACTCTGGCATTGTTTTTCATAGACAGCATTGAGAGTTTCCGTGGTCCTGAAGGCAAGAATGACGGTTGGCTGAGAAAGAAGTTCATCGATCTGTTGGAGGCAAAAGTAAAGAAGGAACTGACATGCCAGAACACTCCTGAATACGAGGCATATCTGAGAGCCACTCTTGAAAATATAGATGCTTCATGTGCAGGATACTTCTCACAAGACAATAACGACTCGGATGAGAATATTGCCAACGAGGTGAAGGTGATTCTTCATGGCAAGAAAGAACTCTTGAGCTTCACGGATGAGGAGGGCAAGCCAAATGTCCTGCGATTCCTGTTCTCTAAATGGACATTGAAAGAAGGATGGGATAACCCGAATGTGTTTACCATCTGCAAGCTCCGCTCAAGTGGTTCAGAGATCAGTAAGCTGCAAGAAGTGGGTCGTGGACTGCGTCTGCCCGTTGACAGTGCAGGAAACCGCATAAGCGATTCTTCCTTCATGCTCAACTACATCGTAGATTTTACGGAGAAGGACTTTGCCAACAAACTGGTTGCTGAAATCAATGGTGAACTTGACGCTGACCAGAAGAGTCCGCTTTCAATTACCGCAGAAGATATCATCAAGGTTGCTGAGAAGCGCAATATCGAAGTCAATAAGTTCTTTATTGAACTGATGACTAAAGGTTATGTCGACTTTGATAAAAATGTGGTGCCTGAGAAGTTCGATGATATGTTGATTGAATATCCTGAGTTTAAGGATGTTACAAGTGGCGTGAATACCAATCGTATCATCAACCGTAACAGCAGTCGTAATGATAAGATTCATATCCGTAAGGCAAGATTTGAGGAACTGCGAGAGCTGTGGGCACAACTGAATAGGAAGTACGTTCTGTACTTTGATAAGGCGATAGACAAGAAGATAGAAGCCGAACTGCCTTCAATCATCAAGGATAAGCACGTATTTTCTCTTCAGACCGTAGAGTCATCTCGCAAAGTCTTGGAATTCGAGGGAAACGTAGCAGTTGCCAATGAAGGAGCTCATACAGAATTGACATTGCATGACCGCCATTATGGCTATAATGAGTTTCTAAAGCGAGCTTCAAGATACACCAACATTCCGGTTTATATTCTGCATAAGGCTATATGTGAAGCAGCAAATGGTGGCTATCATCTCACCAACGAAATGTTCAACGATAGTTCGTTGACCAGATTGATAGGTGCTGTAGATGATTGGAAATGTGACCAGCTCGTTGGTTTTGTGCGCTATAAGCAAGCCAACTACACAGTGAAGGAAACCAAGCTCACCAATGCTGATGGAACAGTGAAGGATGAAGTTGTTCAGGCATACATTGGCAATAAGAGTGTGCCAGGCGACCCACCTATCAAGTATCTCTATGATGCTTATGCTCATGACTCAGGTTTGGAATTACAGAATATCAAGACAGAGATAGATGAAGTCATCGTATATGGCAAGATTCCATCACACAGCATCTGTATTCCTACTGTGGCATCAAGCAACTACAGTCCTGACTTTATGTATGTGGTCAAGAAGGCTGATGGAACCAAGGAACTGAACATCGTGATAGAGACGAAGGCTTACGATAAGGAGTCACATATCTCACCTGATGAGGACACCAAGATTTCATGTGCTGAGGAGTTCTTCAAGGCCATGACTGCAAATGGTTATACCGTCCACTTCCGAAAACAGATCAACAGCACAGGTGTTAAAAACATCATTGATGAGTTGGTGACAGGAGCTATTCTCGATAAATGATTTTTACAACAGACAACAATGACAACCCAACTATTCATTTGTTATAGTTACAAAGCACTCAGAAGTGTAGAAATTAAAAATTACTGAAAATCAAGGTTTAAATATGGTTAGTCATAATTAGTTATAAGGTTCTAAATACAAAGGTAAAGGAGTAAAAAGGTAAAAACGCATCGCTTTTATTTTGTCAAGAATGAGAGAGTACAGTCTTTCTCTTATTCTTGACAAACAATTCATAATTTATAGAATCGTCCAACTTATTCAGGGCGATTGGTTTTATTCATAAATAATCTGATGTATTCTTGCATGCAGATTCGACTTGCGTTATACAAAATAAGCGTCCTATTCTTTTTGATATAGAAGAATGTTATTGTTGAATGATTTCTTCGACGGCTTTCACGAGCGAGTCTTTGCCATTGAGGAGATAGAAATCGACACGTACCACGTGGTTGATATCAGCGCAACCCTGAACCTTGATGCGGCGAGTCTTTCCGTATTCAAAGGTGTCTCGTCTTGAAGGATAGGAAACCAATTGAAGTTTTTCCTTAGAAGATCCGCTTCCTATATAGTATATTCCCACACTGTCGGTCATGGCCTTCTGAGCCTTTATTCGTGCCATCTTTTTGGCATGAAGTGCCGAAGTGTCTTCTGGATAGAATTCGCTGGCAGCCACTGTGTCTCCATCATTCTGCGATGGGGCAAACTTGCAGCTGGTGGCTGTTGAGACAGATGCGGTGGCAGCAATTACAACTGCAGCAAAATATAATAGTTTTTTCATTCCTTCGTAGATATATTGAATGTTCGTTCAGTTTCGGAGAAATTAATCTCTGTTAATACAGCAACAGCAATCCGGCAAAAGCAGAGTAGCATATCATGCGGATGGGGTTGATGCCGACAAACTTGACACCAAAGAAGGTGGCAAGAAAGAGCGCGATAGATATATAGAATCGCCAGGGGTTGGCAGGTGATGAAAAGTTCTCTTGGTTCATCAAGAGCAGGGCTGCAGCTCCTACGAGCCCAACTATGGCGGGGCGAAGACCAATGAAAATGCTCTGTATGGCTGTGGTGTTCATATATTTGTACAGCATCTTGCTGATAAGAATCATCAAAATCAAAGAGGGGAGAACCAAGGCAAATGTAGCTACTGCACTTCCCAATATGGCCATTGATTCGCTCAAGCCTGCATTGTGTACAGCAGTATAGCCACAATAAGTAGCGGCATTGATGCCAATGGGACCTGGTGTCATCTGCGAAATGGCAACGACATCAGTAAACTCTTGCATCGTCATCCAGTGGTATTGTGTTACTACTTGTCCCTGTATGAGGGAAATCATAGAGTAGCCACCTCCGAAACCGAAGATGCCAATCTGGATAAAAACGAGGAAAAGCTGAAGAAAAATCATATCAATAGATAATTAAGAATCGATAATAGACAAATCTATACCTTGGAAGATTCATCCTTTCTGAAGACTTACACCTTATTATATATAAGCAGAGGTTTCATTCTGTAGGCAGTATGAACTTGCCGTAAATGTAGCCAACTGCGGCTGCGGAAATAATGACCCAGATGGGGTTGACGTGCAGAAGCCAGATAAGCATGGCAGACAGAATGGGAATCCAGCAGTTGGCAAAAGTGATGTGTGCACTCTTGGCAAGTGAGAATGTAGGGACGGATATCAGGGCAACGACTGCAGGACGAATGCCGGCAAACATAGCTGCCACAACCTTGTTGTCCTCGAACTGATGGAAGAACATGGCGATGGCCAATATGATAAGGAAAGAGGGAAGTGAGGCTCCGAGAGTGCAGATGATGGCTCCTGGAGTTTTTGCCAACTTATATCCAAGCATGGAACTCATGTTGATGGCCAGGGCTCCCGGACAAGTCTGTGTCACAGCGATGGCATCGAGAAACTCTTCCTTCGTCATCCAATGATGCTTGTCGACCACTTCGTGCTCTATAATAGGAATCATGGCATAGCCACCCCCAAAGGTGACTATGCCAATCTTCGTAAATGTTTTGAATAATGAAAGATAACTTACGCTATTATTCATTTTTTACCTTTTTACTTTTTCAAAGCTCTTTCTTCAATCCACTGGCGTGCATTGACGAAAGCCTCAATCCAAGGAGTTACCTCGTCGTTGCGACGGTCGGCCGGATACCAGGCGTTCTGCCATGGGAAGATGGCACGCTCCAAGTGTGGCATCATTGCCAGGTGGCGACCATCTGCTGAGCAGATACCTGCCACGTTGTAGTCACTGCCGTTAGGATTGCCAGGATACTCAGCATAGTTGTACTTCGCAATCACATTGTAGTGATCCTCTGGCTCAGGAAGGTAGAAACGACCCTCGCCGTGAGCTACCCAGATACCGAGCTTGTCACCGCTCAGGCTACCGAACATCACACTGTCGTTCTGAGGAATGGTCAGACCCAGGAATGTACTCTCGAACTTCTTGGATGTGTTGTGGCAGAGGTGTGAACGATGCTTGTGCTCAGGATTGATGAGGTTCAACTCAACCATCAGCTGGCAACCGTTACAGATGCCGAGTGAAAGAGTGTCCTCACGGGCATAGAACTTGTCGAGTGCCTCCTTAGCCTTAGGATTGTAGAGGAATGCACCAGCCCAACCCTTGGCAGAACCGAGAACGTCGGAGTTAGAGAAACCACCGCAGAATACGATGAAGTTCACATCCTCCAAAGTTTCACGACCACTGATAAGGTCGGTCATCATCACGTCCTTCACGTCGAAGCCAGCGAGATACATAGAGTATGCCATTTCGCGCTCACCATTGGTTCCCTTCTCACGAATGATTGCTGCCTTGATACCAGATGGCTTGCGACGGTTGGCATCGAGACCATAGCTGGAGAGTGTGCCCTTGAAACCATAACCGAAGTTCATCTCAATAGGCTGCTTCTTATAGTTGGTGTAGCGCTTCTTAGCCATGCCGTTCATGCTCTGCTTGCGGTCGAGGAGGTAAGAAGTCTTGTACCAGTTGTCGCGCAGGGCGTCAATATCGAATTCGTGCTCGAAGCCATCCTTCTTGATGATGATTTTGCGGAGCTCTGGAGCTGGATAACCAATCTTGGCATAGCCGATGCCATTGTCCTCGAGGAATGCCTTGAGTTCATCTTTATGAGCATCGCTTACCTGGATGACAACACCTGGGTTCTCTGCGAAGAGAGTCTTGATGATGTCTTTGTCGGCTATGTCATGGAGGTTGATCTTCATACCGCCCTCTACGTTGGCGAATGTCATCTCGAGGAGAGTGGTAATCAAACCACCGGCGCTGATATCGTGACCTGCCATTACCCAACCACGGTTGATGAGTTCCTGTACGGCATTGAAGCAGTCAACGAAGTACTCAGGGTTCTTCACGGTAGGAACATCGCTGCCCACCTTGCCCAAGCTCTGAGCGAAGGCAGAACCACCGAGGCGCTGCTCGTCGAAGCTGAAGTCGATGTGATAGAGACTTGAGTTCTTGTCGTTGACGAGAACTGGACTAACCACCTTCTTGACATCTGAAACCTCACCACCAGCACTTACGATAACGGTACCAGGAGCGATGATCTTCTCGCCGTTAGGATACTGCTGGGTCAATGAGAGCGAGTCCTTACCTGTTGGTACGTTCACGTGGATGGCGCAGCAGAAGTCTGACAATGCCTTCACGCCCTCGTACAAACGAGCATCCTCACCCTTCTGGCTGCGGCAAGGCCACATCCAGTTAGCAGAGAGGCTGATGCTGTCCATACCATCTGCCAATGGAGCCCAAACGATATTGGTCAATGACTCTGCTACAGAGAGTACAGAACCAGCCTTAGGATCAGCCAAACCAGCTTGAGGAGCATGACCCATTGCTGTTACGATACCCTTCTCGCCACGGTAGTCGAGAGCTACAACACCGCAGTCGGAGAGTGGCAACTGAATCTGACCCTGGCACTGCTGACGGGCGATCTTACCCGTTACGGAGCGGTCCACCTTGTTGGTCAACCAGTCCTTACAAGCCACAGCCTCCATCTGGAGAACACGCTGCAAGTACTCGTCGAGGTTGTCGGCAGAATAAGTTACATCCTCATATTTGCGCTCTACGGTCTCGTCGACCATTACAGTCTTAGGAGTATGTCCGAACATCTGAGCTACATCGAGGTCGAATGGCTTCACGCCGTCAGCCTGCTTGAAGCTGAAGTGAGCATCGCCAGTAGTCTCACCTACCACGTACATAGGAGCACGCTCACGGTCGGCAATCTTCTGAACCTCGCTGATATATTTTTCGTCGATGAGTAAGCCCATACGCTCCTGACTCTCGTTGGCGATGATTTCCTTGGCGCTCAAAGTCTTGTCACCGATAGGCAATTTAGCCATGTCGATTTCGCCACCGCACTCTTCTACCAACTCAGAGAGACAGTTCAAGTGACCTGCAGAACCGTGGTCGTGGATGCTGACTACAGGGTTCTCGTCGTTCTCAACGAGTGCACGAACCAAGTTGTAAGCACGTTTCTGCATCTCAGGGTTGGCACGCTGAACCGCATTCAACTCGATACCGTTGCTGTAGCGACCAGTATCTACAGAAGAAACAGAACCGCCACCGAGACCGATGCGATAGTTGTCGCCACCTACAACGACCACCTTGTTGCCCTTCTGTGGCTCTCCCTTCTTGTAATCACGCTTCTTGCCGTAGCCTACACCACCAGCAAGCATGATAACCTTATCATAAGCATACTTCTCACCATTCTCCTCGTGCTCGAAGGTGAGCACAGAACCGGTGATAAGAGGCTGACCGAACTTGTTACCGAAGTCGGAAGCACCATTAGATGCCTTGATAAGAATCTGCTCTGGAGTCTGATAGAGCCATTTGCGCACTGGCATGATGTCTTCCCAGTCGCGCTCGATGTCGCTCTTGCCGTTGTCGTCCTTCAGACGAGGATAAGCAGTCATGTAGCAGGCTGTACCTGCGATAGGCCATGAGCCTACACCACCACCCATACGGTCGCGGATCTCACCACCAGTACCTGTAGCAGCACCATTGAAAGGCTCTACAGTAGTAGGGAAGTTGTGAGTCTCGGCCTTCAGCGAAATCACACTCTCGATATCCTTCACCTGGAAGAAATCGCTTGTAGTTTGGTCGGCAGGAGCAAACTGCTCGATGACAGGACCCTGCGAGAAGGCCACGTTGTCCTTGTAGGCAGAGAGAATCTTGTTGGGGTTCTCGTTGGTGGTCTTCTTGATCATATTGAAAAGAGAAGACTCCATCTCCTTGCCGTCGATGATAAACTGTCCGCCGAAGATCTTGTGGCGGCAGTGCTCAGAGTTGATCTGTGCAAAGCCAAAGATTTCGCTGTCGGTAAGAGGACGTCCGTTCTCTTTCTCCAACTTGTGGAGATAAGCCATCTCGTCCTCGCTGAGAGCCAAGCCTTCCTCTTCGTTGTACTTCTCGAGGTCGTCTACGTACTTGATGGGTTCAGGCTCATGGTTGACGGTGAACACATTCTGGTCTATTCCGTTGTACATGCGCTGCAGCATAGGGTCGTGCTCAGCGTCCTCGCTTTCTACGGGGAAGTACTCCTCAATACGCGAAATGCCGTTAAGACTCATGTTCTGAGTTATCTCAACGGCATTCGTACTCCAGGGAGTAATCATTTCACGGCGTGGACCCACAAAGAAGCCCTGCAACTGCTGGGCGTCCTCTAATGTTGCGTCACCATAAAGCCAACAAAGTTCATTGATCTCGTCCTGAGATGGTTTGTGGTCAATCTCGGTCGCTATCACACTCTTGGATGGAGTTCTGAAAAAAAGAATCATACTTAGTCTTTCTCTTTTTATTGTTAATGTATTTCTTTTCGACTGCAAAGTTAGTGTAAAAAGGAGAGATAACAAAGAGAAAGCTCGTTTTTTTTGTTTTTTATCAAACTTTCGCATTTCTTCTGCCCCGTTTTTGATGTACAGCGCTCTTTTTCTGCAAGATGTAGTCAGTCTTCATAGACGGCCAGGCCGAAGTCTCTATGATGGCCGATATCGGTCATCTATTACGACTGGCATCGGTCATCTATTACGACCAGCCCTTGCCGTCTATTATGACCGGGATGAGTCTTCTATGAAGCCTTCTGTCGATAGAAAAAGTGAATGAAGAAGGGACCATAATTCGTGTTAAATCGTTAAAAATGAGAAGAAAAGGCTCAAAGGTGGTTAAAATTCCATAAATGGATTTGACAAAAGGCTTTTATTCCAGTCTTATTCATAACTTTGCACAATGAAAGAAGCATGTAATTAATGTTTAGGAAGACCCTTTACAAAAACTTAATTTTATCAACTAAGCAAAAAATAAACGAGAAGAATATGAAACAGACAAAGACTTTAGCGATTATCGCAATGGCAGGCGCTCTGCTTGCAACAAGCTGCGCCAGCAAAAAAGAGTTACAGAATTGTCAGACCGAGAATAAGGAACTGACCGGTAATTATCAGGCAGCCAAGGAGCAACTCGCTGCATCACAGGCTCGCGTTACTACTCTCGAGGATCAGCTCGCACAGATGAAGAAGGACTATTCTTCTATGCAGACAGCTCTCGACAAGAGTTTGAACAACGCCAACCAGAACAATATCAGCATCGAGAAGCTCGTTGACCAGATTAACGAGTCTAACCAGTACATCCGTCACTTGGTAGAGGTGAAGAGCAAGAGCGACTCACTCAACATGGTGCTTACCAACAACCTGACCCGCTCATTGAGCAAGGAAGAGTTGAAGGAAGTAGACGTACAGGTACTCAAGGGTGTGGTTTACATCTCTTTGGCCGACAATATGCTCTATCAGAGTGGAAGCTATGAGGTAAACAGCCGCGCACAGGAGACTCTGAGCAAGATTGCCAAGATCATCATGGACTATAAGGACTACGATGTATTGGTAGAGGGTAATACCGATAATGTACCTGTAAGCACCACAAGTCCTAAGATGAAGAACATCCGCAACAACTGGGACCTCTCAGCTCTGCGTGCTTCATCTGTAGTACAGTATTTGCAGGAGCACTTCGGTGTATCTCCTAAGCGCCTCACAGCAGGTGGCCGTGGTGAGTACAACCCTGTGACAACCAACGATACTGAGGTGGGCAAGATGCGCAACCGTCGCACTCAGATCATCATCACTCCTAAGCTCGACCAGTTCATGGATCTTATCGACAAGGCTCCAGAGGATAAGTAAACTGAAGAATTAAGATATATCTTTTTAAGGCGTGCCGTAGGTTTTTACTTGCGACGCGCCTTTTTCTTTTCTTGAATAAATCTTAAATTATCCGTGAATAGTTGGCTCGTTGCCGATTATTGCTTATCTTTGTAAGCGAAAATAATAAATCAACAACAAGAAATAAGGGGTGCTGCACGGTTGTGCTGCTGAGATTATACCCATAGAACCTGACGCAGATAATGCTGCCGCAGGGATATTTCTATTCCGTATTATCTTTTATTGGTAAGGTACGTGTGTGTGCGCCTCTTCTTCTAAAGAAAAATGTAGATTGAAATGAGGTATATTTGTGCATTGACCATTGCCGGTTCCGACAGTTGTGGAGGAGCAGGCGTACAGGCTGATATCAAGACCATGTCGGCATTGGGTGTTTATGCGGCATCGGCCATTACTGCTGTTACTGTACAGAATACGCAGGGCGTTCAGGCCATTCAAGCCATAGAACCCAAAATTGTGGCAGGTCAGATCAAGGCTGTGATGGACGACATACAGCCCAATACTGTCAAAATAGGAATGGTGAACGATAAGGCCACTATCCAGACCATAGCCGATACGCTGAAACTTTATCCAGGAACTACACTTGTTGTCGACCCCGTTATGGTGTCGACCAGCGGTTCTATGCTCATGCAGCAAGATGCTCTCGATATCTTCTGTCGGCAACTCTTGCCGATGGCCAACTTGCTGACACCCAATATTCCCGAGGCTTCCGTACTTTCTCATACCTCAATACAGACGGCAGACGACATGGATCAGGCGGCCCTGCGCATCCTGTCGTTAGGCTGTGAGGCTGTTCTGATAAAAGGCGGGCACTTGGAAGGCGACAGGAAGATAGACAAACTCTATCTTTCCGATGGCAGAACCGAAGTCTACGAGCATGCCACGATAGAAACCCGCAATACTCATGGCACAGGTTGCACACTCTCTTCTGCTATTGCCTCGTTCTTGGCCCGTGGCTTGGAAATGTGTCAGGCCATAGCTCAAGCCAAGGATTATCTGTCGCAGGCCATAGAGGCAGGCAAGGATGTAGAGATAGGAAAAGGACACGGTCCTGTCGACCATTTCTTCAACCCCGAGAAATTGAAGATTTGGTAAAGAAAAAGCCAATTTATATTTTCTTCGCAACTAAGCGAAAACCCTCATAAGATACGAAAACAAACAAAAAAGAATATGATACAGTTTATAACCCATTCCAATGAGCGTTACGACCATGTAGAAGGCGCCAAGCTGGCTTTGCAGGGCGGATGCCGTTGGATTCAGTTGCGCATGAAGGACGCTATGAAAATAGATTTCCTTCGGGCGGCAAAGAAGATAAGAAGATTATGCGATGAATATCATGCCACATTCATTCTCGACGACCATGTGGAGTGGGTGGGGCTTACTGGTGCCGACGGAGTGCATCTTGGCAAGAACGACATGCCTGTAGATGAGGCACGAAAGATGTTGGGACGAAACAAAATCATCGGAGGCACTGCCAATACCTTCGAAGATGTGGAGCGGCTTTCTCGTCAGGGAGCCGACTACATAGGTTGTGGTCCTTTCCGGTTTACCACTACCAAGAAGAACCTGTCGCCAGTGCTGGGTCTGGAGGGTTATCGGGACATCACGGCACAGATGAAGGTTCATGACATTCAGCTCCCCGTCGTCGCCATTGGAGGAATTCTGCACCAGGATATTCCAGCCATCATGCAGACTGGCGTGACAGGAATAGCGGTAAGCGGAGCTATCCTGAATGCGGAGAATCCTGTAGAAGAGATGAGACTCTTTATCTCGGCTACGGACAATGACATGTAATTACAAACTAATACAACTTATAAATGAAGACAAAAATCAAGTTTGACTATCCTTCCTCAGAGAAGGTTTATCTCAAGGGAAAACTCTTCCCCGACCTCAGAGTGGGCATGCGTAAGGTGCGCCTTACTCCAACGGTTACTTTCGAGGGCGGTGTGCGCCACGAGGAACCCAATGCCCCTGTCTATATCTATGATACGAGTGGTTGTTATAGCGACCCCAATGTGGAAATAGACCTGAACAAAGGCTTGCCCCGTTTGCGTCAGTCATGGATAGAGAACCGCAAGGAGGGTGAGACTCAGATGTATTTCGCCAAGAAAGGTATCATCACAGAGGAGATGGAATACGTGGCTATCCGCGAGAATATGAACTGCGAGGAGCTGGGCATCAAGACTCACATCACTCCAGAGTTCGTGTGCAAGGAGATTGCCGAGGGAAGAGCCGTTATTCCTGCCAACAAGAAGCACCCAGAGTCGGAACCTATGATTATAGGAACCAACTTCCTGGTTAAGATCAATACCAATATAGGCAACTCTGCCACAACTTCCGGAATCGAGGAAGAGGTGGAGAAAGCCGTGTGGAGTTGCAAGTGGGGTGGCGACACGCTGATGGATCTTTCTACGGGCAATGATATTCATGAGACCCGAGAGTGGATATTGCGCAACTGTCCTGTGCCAGTAGGTACGGTGCCTATGTATCAGGCTTTCGAGAAAGTGGACGGCAAGGCAGAAGACCTGACATGGGAAGTGTTCCGCGACACCCTTATCGAACAGTGTGAACAGGGAGTGGACTATTTCACCATCCACTGCGGCATCCGTCTGAAGAATATCCACTTGGCGGATACTCGTCTTACAGGTATCGTGAGCCGGGGCGGAAGCATCATCTCGAAATGGTGTAAGGTGCATCAGAAGGAAAGTTTCCTCTACGAGCACTTTGATGATATCTGTGATATCTGCGCCAAGTACGATGTTGCCATCTCGTTGGGCGATGGCTTGCGTCCTGGTTCAACCTACGATGCCAATGATGCAGCCCAGTTTGCCGAACTCGACACGATGGGCGAGCTGGTGGAGCGTGCCTGGGCAAAGAATGTACAGGCGTTTATCGAGGGGCCGGGTCATGTGCCTATGCACAAGATCAAGGAGAACATGGAGCGACAGATAGAGAAATGTCACGGAGCACCTTTCTATACATTGGGCCCTCTTGTAACCGATATAGCTCCCGCCTATGACCACATCACCTCTGCCATAGGTGCTTCGATGATAGGCTGGTATGGTACAGCCATGCTCTGCTATGTTACTCCGAAGGAGCACCTTGCCTTGCCAGAGAAGGAAGACGTTCGCACAGGTGTGGTAACCTACAAGATAGCTGCCCATGCTGCCGATTTGGCTAAGGGACATCCAGGAGCCTCTGTACGTGACAACGCGCTGAGCAAGGCCCGTTATGACTTCAGATGGAAAGACCAGTTCAACCTCTCGCTCGACCCAGAGCGTGCGCTGGAGTTCTACAAGACGAGCAACAGCGTAGATGCCAATTACTGCACCATGTGCGGTCCCAACTTCTGTGCTGCCCGCATCAGTCATTCATTGAAGAGCTGCGAGGAACGTAAAGGAGAATAAACGCACACTCTGTAATGCGACAGAGAGCAATGAGAATTTAGAATCAACTTATTTCAAAAAATAAAAAACTTTAAAAAAATGATTGAAACACAAGTATCCAAAGGTATTATCAGTACCTATTTTGACAAACTTCAGCGTAATCTCGATCTCGATGTAGCCATTGTTGGCGGAGGTCCTTCTGGTATTGTTGCTGCTTATTATCTGGCTAAGGCAGGATTGAAGGTAGCTCAGTTTGACCGCAAACTCTCTCCTGGTGGCGGCATGTGGGGCGGTGCCATGATGTTCAACCAGATTGTCATTCAGGAAGAGGCTATGCACATCGTAAAGGACTTCGATATCAACTACGAGACTTTCGAGGATGGTCTTTACACTATCGACTCTGTGGAGAGTACCTCTTCGCTGCTTTATCATGCAGTACATGCTGGTGCAACTATTTTCAACTGCTACTCGGTAGAGGACGTCATCTTCAAGAATGATGTGGTAAGTGGTGTGGTTGTCAACTGGACTCCAGTGCTTCGTGAAGGCTTGCACGTAGATCCTCTCAACATCATGTCGAAGTATGTTATCGACGGAACGGGTCACGACAGCGAGATGTGCAAGGTTGTTGCCCGCAAGAACGGAATCAAGTTGGATACTGCTACGGGTGGTGTTATCGGTGAGCGTTCACTGGATGTGGTAGAAGGCGAGCGCATGGTAGTAGAGGGAACCCGTGAGGTTTATCCAGGTCTTTATGTATGCGGTATGGCCTCTTCTGCTGTTGCCGGCACTCCACGCATGGGACCTATCTTCGGTGGTATGTTGCTTTCTGGTAAGAAGGTGGCTGATGCTATCATCGCTAAGTTGAAGAAGTAATTTCTGTTCTGGATGAAATGGATCGTGATAACCTCTCCTGACTTCCTGTCGGGAGAGGCTCTTTTTATTGACCGACTTTTCTGTCATGGTCTGGATGTGCTTCATCTGCGTAAGCCGGGGGCTTCGTATGAGGACTGCCGGCATTTGCTGAGCGAGGTTTCTTGCCGTTGGCACAACAGGATTGTGGTGCATGAACATTTCTCTTTGGCCGCAGAGTACTCTCTTCTTGGCATTCATCTCAACCGTCGTTGCCCCGATGTTCCAGAGGGTTTTCGTGGGCATGTGTCTTGTTCCTGTCATTGCCTCGACGAGGTTGTGGCAGCAAAGCCACATTGCGATTATGTCTTTCTGAGTCCCATCTTCGACAGTATCTCCAAGCAGGGATATTCGGCTTCCTTTACCGACAACGACTTGCAGCAGGCTCATGCTGCCGGTACAATCGACCATAAGGTTGTGGCGTTGGGAGGCATTACTTCTTCGCATATTCCGCAAATCAAAACCTGGGGCTTTGGCGGTGCCGCCTTCTTGGGTGATGTGTGGAGCAGAATGAATGATGCCGGAGTAGATGAATATCTCGATACTTTGCGCTTGCTCCTCTGATGGTTTTCAGACGATGCCGTCAACCAGCGACTTTGTATTGCCAACCTTCGCCTCTTGTACAGACTTATTCAGTGATAGAAAGTTCAAAGAAGTATTCTTCAAAATAACCGGATACGCAACAAAAACGTGGCATAGTGAAAGAAAAACACGAAAATATGTTTCTCTTTAAAATATTATTCGTAATTTTGCAAGCAAATTATCAAAAAACAAGAGAAAGCTTATGGAAAAGATTCAAATGACAACTCCCTTGGTGGAGATGGACGGTGACGAGATGACTCGCATCCTGTGGAAGATGATTAAGGATGAACTGATATTGCCTTTCGTCGACCTCAAGACTGAGTATTATGACTTGGGCTTGCCCTATCGTGATCAGACCAACGATCAGGTGACCATCGACTCTGCTGAGGCTGCCAAGAAATATGGTGTGGCAGTAAAGTGTGCCACGATTACTCCTAATGCCCAGCGTATGGATGAATACAAGCTGCACAAAATGTGGAAAAGTCCTAACGGAACCATCCGAAGCATCATGGACGGAACTGTATTTCGTGCACCTATCACCATTCCAAGCATTCACCCATGTGTGAAGAACTGGGAGAAGCCTATCACCATTGCCCGTCATGCTTATGGTGATGTCTACAAGAGTGTGGAGATTCGTGCCGATGAGCCAGGAGTGGCTAAACTCGTGTTCGAGGGCAAGAGTGGAAAGAAGCAAGAGGTGGAAATCCACAACTTTGATGGTGCTGGTGTTATTCAGGGCATGCACAACACGGACAAGAGTATCCGCAGCTTCGCACATAGCTGTTTCAAGTTTGCTATCGACACCAAGCAGGATCTTTGGTTTGCCACCAAGGACACCATCTCCAAGACCTATGACGCACAGTTCCGTAAGATTTTCGAGGAGGTGTACGAGAGTGACTATAAAGAGAAGTTTGCCGAGTTGGGCATAGAGTATTTCTATACTCTGATAGACGATGCTGTGGCTCGTGTTATCCGCAGTAAGGGAGGCTTTATTTGGGCTTGTAAGAACTATGATGGCGACGTGATGAGCGATATGCTCAGCACAGCTTTCGGTTCGTTGGCTATGATGACTTCCGTTTTGGTTTCGCCCGATGGCAAGTACGAGTACGAGGCAGCTCATGGTACCGTGACACGCCACTACTATCGTTATCTGAAGGGTGAGGACACATCCACCAACCCAATGGCAACCATCTTCGCCTGGAGTGGAGCGCTGAGAAAGCGTGGTGAGCTGGATGGCAACAAAGCTCTTCAGCAATTTGGCGATCAGCTTGAGGCAGCCTGCTTCGATACACTGAATGACGGAATAGCCACCAAGGACCTTGTCAACCTGATGGAAGGTGTAGAGGCCAAGGCAGTCAATTCTGCTGGCTTTATTGCTGCCATTCGTGAGCGCCTTGAGAAGCGCTTGGCATAATCATGATAGAATAAGAATATAAATAGTAGTTCCTAAAGAGGTAGTGCTTACATTGGCAAAGTAAGTACTACCTCTTTTTATAGGACAATAAAAAAGTGAGACTTGCCTCACGGCAAATCTCACTTTCGCTTTGTCCTTGCGGACTCTGCAAGTTATTCTAGGAAAATTATAACTGTCTATTTTATCCCCTCTCTTGAGGATGTGTAAGTAATTCTGAGTATAGTTTGAAAAAATCAAAACTCAGGAGCTTGCTGATATGGAACAGCAGTCCTGTATCTATTGTGGCTCTTTCGTACACCTTATATATATTGGTACGATGGCAACCAAGTTGCTCTGCGAGCCAAACTGAAGTTTTGCCTTGTTTTTTGAGTTCCTGTTTTATTCGTTCGCCAATGACCAAGGCGTTAATACCATTTTTTGCCATTTTCTGAAATAATTAGTGTTTACTGAATAATTTATAACTCTCTGATATTTAAGTTTATATAACTTTAT
>ERZ780080.128-NODE-128-length-24942-cov-5.39997_pt1 | contig 24942 bp, 17 predicted proteins | sample MGYA00511175_ERZ780080 | MGnify/ENA primary metagenome ERZ780080 (study PRJEB29588, sample SAMEA2148733) | human gut metagenome | biome: human gut; feature: human-associated habitat; material: faeces | place: Denmark | collected 2008/2010 ...
TCGCTCTTCCGAGCATTATGAGATGGGATGGAAGCATTTTATGAATTCAGGACAGTGTGAAGTCTCTGTGTACTATAAAACGAGGCGGAATGTGCTGGCCTTGCGTCCGGACACATGGGTTGAAGATGAGGGATGGCAGAAATACTTGATGGTAGGTAATGGAGACAGTTATGGGGTGAAAGGATATTTATATCAGCGCTGGAAGCGTTGGAGTCTGCAACTGTCGTATGCTTACTCCCGAAGCCGGGAGTGGTTTGGCGAGTTGCCGGAAAAAGGGAAGGTGCCCTCTTTGTACGATGTACCTCATCAGCTGGGAGGAGCCTTGTCGTATCAGTTGACGACTCATTCTTCTTTCTCTGCAGGAGGTATGTTGCGTTCCGGAAAAGTCCGGTTCTTGAATGAAGATTATGAGCCTTTGTCGGTAGAAGAATTTCGTGAAAAGCGTGAGCCGCTGAATTATCGGGTGGATGTGGGCTATTCTTACCGGAAATCATTCGGCGATAAATTGCTCTTGCTTCGTTTGGGTGTATATAATGTCGTGGGAAACCCTTCCGAAGAAGATATTCTGAGTTTTTATTCCGTGCACTGGAGTGGCAACTGTTTGCCGTACGGAAGTCTCAGCTTTAAATTTTAAGGAAGAGTTACCGTTGTATTCTTTCCTTTTTGTGCGCATATTCAAACGAGATTGATTATTTTTGCAGCATCTATTGATGAGACAATGAGTATAAAAGAGCTTCAAGAGGTATATGCCAAGCATCCTAATGTGGCAGGCTTGGCTTCTTTACGTAAAAATAAGGATATAAAGACTGTTTATTTGGAAGGTATGCACGGTTCGTGTGCTTCCTTGTTTGCTTCGGTATCGGTCAAGACGATGCCGGGAATTCATGTGTTTATACTGAACGATTTGGAGGAAGCCGGGTATTTTTACCATGACCTGGTGCAGGTGGACGGAGAGGCTGATGTCCTGTTTTTTCCGTCTTCTTACCGTCGTGCCATCAAATACGGACAGAAAGATGCAGCCAATGAAATTCTTCGCACGGAAGTGCTGAGCAGACTGGAGCAGAAGAAGCCGGTCACGGTAGTCACTTATCCGGAAGCTTTGGCTGAGAAAGTGGTTTCACGGAAACGACTTTCGGATGCGATGCTGACCTTGAAAGTGGGACAGCAGGAAGATACGGTCAAACTGATGGAGACGCTTTCCAAGTATGGGTTTGAGCATGTGGACTATGTCTATGAGCCGGGACAGTTTGCCTTGCGCGGCAGCATTCTTGACGTGTATTCTTTTGCATCGGAATATCCTTACCGAATTGACTTTTTCGGAGATGAGATAGACAGTTTGCGTACGTTTGAAGTAGAAACTCAGTTGTCGAAAGAAAAGAAAGATTCTATCTGTATTGTACCTGAACTTTCAGGAACGGAAGGAGCGGATATCTGTTTCCTGGATTTCTTGGATAAGGACGCTACACTTTGGGTAAAAGACTTGCTCTGGGTGCGCGAACGTATTCAGGCTGTACACGATGAGGCGGTTTCTCCTCAGGCGCTGAAAGCGTATGAAGGCGAGCAGACGGAACTGATGAATTTGTCAAAGAAACTGATTGACGGAGCCGAGTTCACGGTGCGTGCCCTTGAATTCTTCCGGGTAGATTTTGGACATAAGTCCCTAGGAACTCCGCAGGCACGCTTGTCGTTCGAGACTTCTGTACAACCAATTTTCCACAAGAATTTTGATTTGGTTGCAAGTTCTTTCACCGATTTCCTGCAACGGAAATATCGTCTGTATATCTGTTCGGACAGCATGAAGCAGACGGAACGTCTGAAAGATATATTTAAGGAAAGAGGCGATGACATTACCTTTGAACCGGTAGACCGTACGTTGCATGAAGGGTTTGTGGACCATGCGTTGCGGGTTTGTGTGTTTACGGACCATCAGATTTTTGACCGATTCCATAAATACAACCTTCGCAGTGACAAGGCACGTAGTGGAAAAGTGGCATTGTCGCTCAAGGAACTGAACATGTTTGAACCGGGCGATTATGTGGTACATATCGACCACGGTATCGGGCGCTTTGCAGGCCTGGTGCGTATTCCGAACGGAAACACTACGCAGGAGGTCATCAAACTGGTGTATCAGAATGAGGATGTGGTGTTTGTATCCATTCATTCATTACATAAAATCTCCAAGTACAAAGGAAAAGAAGGAGAACAACCCCGTATCAGTAAGCTGGGAACAGGAGCCTGGGAAAAAATCAAGGAACGGACGAAGACGAAAATTAAGGATATTGCCCGTGATTTGATTAAACTTTATTCTCAGCGTAAACAGGAGAAAGGGTTTAAATATAGCCCGGATAGCTTTTTACAGCACGAACTGGAGGCCAGTTTCTTGTATGAAGATACTCCGGACCAGTTGAAGGCTACTCAGGAAGTAAAGGCGGACATGGAAAGTGATAAGCCGATGGACCGTCTTGTTTGTGGTGACGTGGGTTTTGGTAAGACGGAGGTCGCTATCCGTGCTGCATTTAAGGCAGTGACCGACAACAAGCAGGTAGCGGTGCTGGTGCCGACTACGGTGCTGGCTTACCAGCACTTCCAGACTTTCAAGAAACGTCTGGAGGATATGCCTTGTAAGGTGGAATACCTGAGCCGGGCACGTACGGCAAAGGATACAAGCCGTATTCTGAAAGAGTTGGCCGACGGAAAAATCAATATCCTTATCGGTACGCATAAGATTATTGGCAAAAGTGTCAAATTCAAGGATTTGGGTCTGCTTATCATTGACGAGGAGCAGAAGTTCGGTGTAAGCGTGAAGGAAAAGCTTCGTCAGCTGAAGGTCAATGTAGATACGCTGACATTGACGGCTACTCCTATTCCGCGTACCCTTCAGTTCTCTTTGATGGGGGCTAGAGACTTGTCGGTCATTCAGACACCTCCTCCCAACCGTTACCCTATTCAGACGGAAGTACATACATTCAATGAGGAAATTATATCCGAAGCTATCAATTTTGAAATGAGCCGCAACGGGCAGGTTTTCTTTGTGAACAACCGCATTCAGAATCTGGTGGAACTGAAGGCGATGATTTTGCGGAATATACCTGATTGCCGGGTATGTATCGGGCACGGACAGATGCAACCGGAAGAGTTGGAAAAGATTATCTTCGACTTTGTCAATTACGATTATGATGTATTGTTGGCCACGACGATTATTGAGAGTGGAATTGACATCCCTAATGCCAACACCATCATTATCAATCAGGCGCAGAATTTTGGATTGAGCGACTTGCACCAGATGCGCGGACGAGTGGGACGAGGTAATAAGAAAGCATTCTGCTATTTATTAGCTCCTCCTTTATCATCGCTTACACCGGAAGCCAGACGCCGTTTGCAGGCCATTGAGAATTTCAGTGATTTGGGCAGTGGCATTCACATTGCCATGCAGGATTTGGACATCCGTGGAGCTGGAAATATGTTGGGTGCAGAACAGAGTGGTTTTATTGCAGACTTGGGATATGAAACTTATCAGAAGATTCTGAATGAAGCGGTTACTGAACTGAAGAATGAGGAATTTGCTGATTTGTATGCTGAGGAAATCAAAGCGGGTGAAGAAAAAATCAGCGGAGAGGAGTTTGTGGATGAATGTACAGTGGAAAGTGACCTGGAGTTGCTCTTTCCGAATGAGTACATTCCGAGCAGCAGTGAGCGAATGTTGCTGTATCGTGAACTGGACAAGCTTGAACTGGATAAGGATGTGGAAACCTTTAAGGCCAAGCTGGTTGACCGTTTCGGAAAAATACCGCCAGAAGGGGAAGAGTTGCTGCGTATTGTCCCGTTGAGACGTCTGGCCAAGCGTTTGGGCGTGGAAAAAGTGGTATTGAAGGCAGAACGGATGACGCTCTACTTTGTCAGCAACCTGGACAGTCCGTATTATCAGAGTGTGGCTTTTGGCAAGTTTATTGAATATATGGCCAAGAATCCTCGTTATTGCAATTTGAGAGAGCAGAACGGGCGTCGCAGCATGGTAGTATCGAAAGTGACAGATGTGAAGAGTGCGGTAAGCATCTTGCAGGAAATTGTCAGCATCGAAGCAAAATAGCCGATTTCTCAAAGCAGTGACAAGGGGATTTCATTTCTGTTTCATGGGAAGTATTTTCATGATTTTCCAAGCTACATAAGAGGGGATTAAGTGGAGTAATGGTGTAACTTCACACCTAAAATTTGGAAAATATATGAAGAAAAGAGGATGGATTGTGCTGTTCCTGGCTTTTCCTTTGTGGATGCAGGGACAAAGTGCACGTGAGGAGATTGGAAAGAATCCGGCATTGGCTGCAGGAAAATATTATGCTTATCAGGCTCCGGAGGAGAAGTTGACTCCGGCTCCTGCAGGGTATGAACCTTTTTATATATCCATGTTTGCCCGGCATGGTTCCCGGTATCTTACAAAAGAGAAGAAGTATGCCGCGCCGTTGTCACTCCTTCTTGAAGCAGACGAGGAGGGAGTATTGACTCCTGATGGAAAGCGTGTGCTGAAGGTGGTGGCTTCTCTGGCCCAGGAGGCAGAAGGGCGTTATGGAGAGTTGACTCCGAAAGGAGCGCAGCAGCATCGGGAGCTGATAGACCGGATGTTCCACCGTTACCCGGAGGTGTTCAGTGACGGTACGCATGTGGATGCACGCTCCACATACAAGACCCGTGCTTTTCTTTCCATGGCTGCCGGATGCGTGGAATTGAAAGGTTTGAATCCTAAACTGAATGTTACGACACAGACCAGTGAAGCGGATGCTTATTATATAAAGTATAAGAATCCCTTGTATGAAGCACAGCATTTGGAGAATGTGGATTCTGTGTATCGTGCTGCCGACAGTGTGTATGTACATCCGGAGCGATTGATGAAACAGATGTTCCGTGACTCTGTTTACGTGGAAAAACATGTGGATGCCGTGAAACTGATGATGGATTTGTTCGAACTTCATGGCATCAGTCAAAGTAGTTACAACCAACCGAATCTTTCTTTTTTATTTACTCCCGAAGAACAATATGATTTGTGGCAGCGGAATAATTTTGAATGGTATTACGAAAAAGGTCCTTCTCCGTTGAGCGATGCGTGCATGTATAAGCTGGAACGAAATCTGCTGAATAATTTCATAGAAACAGCTGATACGGTAATTGCTTCCTGGAAAAATGCGGTGACATTACGTTACGGGCATGACACGAACCTGGCTCCATTGGCCACGCTGATGGGGATAAATGCACTGCAAAAGGAAACTGCCGATTGGAATAAGATAGCGGATACATATCGTACTTATCGCCTGATTCCGATGTGTGGCAATGTTCAACTTATTTTCTATCGGAAACAGAACAGCCGGGATATTCTAGTGAAATTATTGCTGAATGAACGTGAAGTCACACTTCCCTTGCGGACGGATGTCTCACCTTATTATCATTGGAACGATGTAAGGGAATACTGGAAGCGGGTTGTAAAAGGAATTTCCCTTCCAGAAAGTAAAGATAAATAATCGTATCTGTAATATGTTTGTAAAAAGAGGTATTTGCGGGCTGGTCCTGAAAGTACCTCTTTTTTATTGTAATGGATATTGGGTGTAAATGTAACACAATAGAAATTTCTATGCAATACCTATGAAAATCATACGGGATACTTTTGCGGCAAATAAGGAAAGCAAATGAAATCTAAGATTGTATTGGTATTGTTATCACTGGTATCGACAGGATTGCAAGCTGGTGTGGTGAAAGGTAAAATTAAGGATGCACAGACTGGAGAAGAAATTATTGGTGCATCGGTGATTGTGAAGGAAGACCCTGGAAAAGGAACAGTAACCGGATTGGACGGAAGTTTTAATCTGTCGGTGAACAGAGACAAATATACACTGGTCTGTTCTTATGTGGGCTATAAAAAATATGAAGTCAGCATAGCAGCAGATAAGAAAGAAATTGTAATTCCTTTGAAGAGTGACGACGTTGCTCTGGATGAAGTGGTGGTGGTAGCTTCTAATCCGGGAAGAACTGAAGCCGGTGCAAGAGGCATCGAACGTCAGGCAATGAACGTGGTGAATGTGATGAGTGCGAAAGCGATAGAACTTTCTCCGGATATTACGGTAGCCAACGTGATTCAGCGAATGTCAGGTGTGACAATTGAACGTAACAGTAGCGGTGAAGGGCAGTATGCCATTCTTCGCGGTATGGATAAACGTTACAACTATACATTAGTAAATGGAGTGAAAATTCCGAGTCCGGATAACAAGAACCGTTTTGTACCGCTGGATATTTTCCCCTCAGAAATGCTGGATCGTCTGGAAGTGACCAAGTCTTTGACCGCCAACATGGAAGGTGACGGAATCGGAGGAGCAGTCAATTTGATTATGAAGGATGCCCCTTCTGAACGCCAGTTTACGGCAAATCTGTCAACCGGTTACAATGCAATGTATTTTGACCGCGATTTTCAGTCGTTCAATAAAGGAGCAATAACCAAAAAGTCTCCTTACGAGTTGAAAGGTATGCCGGAGGCATTTAAGGTAAGTGATGAAGATTTCTCACACGATAATTTGCGCATGACGTGGAAGAAGCCTTTGCCGGATCTGACTGCAAGTCTTTCATATGGTGACCGCTTCTTCAATAATAAACTCGGTGTAATGTTGTCAGGAAGTTTCCTGAATACATATCGTGGAAAAGAAAGCGAGATTTATTATCAGCCGGGACGTGATGTGAATAACACTGAGACAAGAAATTATTCAGACCAGCAGACACGTATCGGAGCTCATGCCAAGTTCGACTATCATATAAGTCCGAAACATAAGCTTACATGGTATAACGGATATATGGATATGCGCGAGACTGAAGTCCGTGACCGTCTGGACAAGAAAGAAGGATATGTCCGAATGAGGTGGAACCGTCAGTATATCGTAAACTCTACGTTGAAAGGTGAACATTCTTTCCTGGCAGACAATGCATTGCATCTGTCATGGTCGGCAGTAGTGTCAAAGGCTTTTAATGAGACACCGGACAATAATGAAATTTCACTCCTTGGAGGTGGTGATCGTGTGGCTGTGAATAGAGCATTGATAAAACGTTGGGAACATAATTCAGACCGTGACAAAGCCGGATACGTTGATTTGTCATATAAACTTGATTTGTCTGACTCTGAATTTGAATTCTCTGTCGGAGGTATGTTCCGCGACAAGAAAAGAGACAGTTTCTTCAATGAATATACTTTTGAAACCATTTTGGGAGAAAGCCAGTACAGAGGTGAAGATTGGAACAATTATGATGAAATAGATTTTTATTATAAGACACGTAATATCAACGGTGCTCTGAATTATGATGCTACAGAACAGATTGGAGCTGGTTATGGTATGGCAAAATACACTTTCGGAAAATGGGAATTTATTGCCGGAGTACGTGTAGAACATACTAATCAGGGATACCTTCTTAAATATCCTACAGATGGAGTTGATGCCGAAGGAAACCAGAAATATGTTGATGTATTACCTAGTTTCCATACCAAGTATGAAGTTCATAAGAATGCCAATATGCGTTTCTCTTATGCACGTGCAATAAACCGTCCTAGCTTCTTTGAAATTGTTCCTTACACAATTTTGAATGAAGACTTCAGCGAGAAAGGTAATCCGGATTTGAAACATACTGTTGCCGATAATTTGGATTTGCGCTATGAGTTTTTCCCTAGATCGTCAGAACAGTTTATGGTAGGAGTATTCTACAAATATATTCAGGATCCTATAGAGCAGGGTTTAGTTCCGCAGGGACAGGATTTGTTCTATATCCCGATGAACTATGGTGATGCTTCTAATCTTGGAGTAGAGGTTGATGTAATGAAGTATTTTAACTGGTTCGGTATTAAGGCCAACTATACTTATACACATTCCAAAATTACTACAGAGAAACGTACAATGCAGGGCTCTGATGTGGTAGTAGTAGAACAGACCAGACCACTATACGGACAGGCTGCCCATGTGGCAAACCTATCATTACTTCTGAAAAGCAGCAAGTATGGTTGGGAAGGCCAGATTGCCGGAAGTTATACCGGAAAGCGTTTGAGTGAAGTATCTAACTATTTTGATGATGACATTTGGGAAGACGGATATATGCAGCTTGACGCTTCGGTAGAGAAAAGCTTCAAAAACGGTATCTCCATATATGCCAAAGCATCAAATCTGCTTGATACTCCTTTGCTCAGATTTACTCATAAGGGGCCTTATACAGACGGTATAACAGGCTTTGAACGTAAAAACGGCAATTTGATTGAACGTAAAGAATGGCATGGACAATCGTTTATGCTTGGTATCAGATATAAACTTTAATAGGTATTAAATAAATTGACTAACAACTTTTAATTTTTGAAAAATGAGACTGAAAAATTATTTTTGGGCTAGCGCTGCAATGATCAGCTTGTCATTAATGGCCATTTCTTGTACTGAAGATAATGTAGCTGATTCAGACAATGACAACGGTTCTGATGTAGAAGGTTCTACAGATCTAGGTGATTTTACAAACAACGATGTAGTGGTATGGGAAGCAGACAAAGTTGTTGAATTGAAAGATCATTTCACTGTTCCGGAAGGTAAGACTCTTGTCATTAAAGAAGGTGTTCAGGTTATTGCAACAGGAAAGGTTGGAATGAATGAACTTCCTATCGAGTTTACAGTAAAGGGTAATCTTTATTGTGAAGGTACAGCTGAGAAACCTGTTCTTTTCTCTATTCCTGAAAATGAAAGAACTGAAAGTAATATTTTCGAAGGAAAGTGGGGAGGTATTGTTGCCACTTCAACTTGTCAGGAAATGCTTATCGACCATACTATTATAGAATATGTGGGTGGAGATGTTCTGGAAGGAGCTCCGGCAGCACTTGCAGGAATATATGAAGCCGGTGATGATGCTTATCCTCAGATAACTACTAATAATACTAAAGGTAATTATGTCATCACAAATTCTATCCTACGTTATGGAGTTTCAGATGCTATCTATATGATGGGCGGTAACGCAATTATTGCAAACAACGTATTCTGTGCAAACGGTAAGACAGGTGAAGAAGCTGTGAATGTCAAGTCAGGATGTGTGGTTGATGTTGCCGGAAACTTGATGTTTGCTCCAAACACCAACGCATTGAAATTATCAAGCAAGTCACAGAGTGAGGAAAGAGCTCAGGCTAAGATTCAGGCTTACAACAATACAATAGTAAATGCCGGATGGAGACGTGATGAAGATAAAGGTGGTAGTATCTATGTAGAAGAAAATGCTAATGTAAAAGTGTTCAACAATCTTTTGGTTAACTGTAAGTTCAAGGCAACTACTCCTTTCTGGAATCAGGACTCTTCAGACCGTTACGACAGAAATAATTCAGTTATAGATCATAACTACTATGCTTCTGGCTCTCAGAAAATCGATGAGGCTGATTATGTATATGAAGCTGGTATAGAATACTCTTGGGAAGGATATAACTACTCTTATACATTGGAAGATGAAGATGATGGTGAAGTGATATACATCAACATGTATGACACAGAAAAAGTTGATAAGAATTCAATCGTAGCTACCGAAGATGACTCAAAAGATCCTAAGTTTACAGCTTTTGATATTAATGCAGTTCGTCTTCTTGACTATCAGCTATTCAATAATGACGGAACACAGAAATATGATTTCCATCTTCAGGCTGGTTCACCGGCTTTGAACGGAGCATACAGCGGTACAGATATGCAGCCTGCATTCGTGTCAACAGGTTTGACAGTAAACGGAAAAACTTACACCTCTCCGAAAGTGGAAGCTCGCTTCGGAGCATACGGTACAAAATAATAAAATCCTTTTCTAGGTTTTGTTAAGGCAGTTGTGAAACTGCATTTTTCCTTAGACGAATAAGTCCGGACAGTTGTGTTTCGGACTTATTTTTTGAAAATCTTCTGCAAAGGAGTTTTCCTGATTTTATTCAGAATTGGGATTTACCTTTGCAACAACAAACAATAATTGATAAAACTAAAATGATTATGATCTCATTAAAAAGAATTTTCTGTACATGTTGTCTGCTTTTATCGGTATGGGCAGTTTTTGCACAAGGTCCTTCAGAATGGAAGGCATTGGAGAAACCCTTGAATTTTTATCTGGCAAATGATTTGGGCCGTAATGGATATTACGACCAGAAACCTATTGCCGAATTGATGGGTCAGATGGCAGAGAATGTAGATATTGAAGCAGTAGTAGCTGCCGGCGATGTGCATCACTTTGAAGGTGTACGCAGTGTAAACGACCCCTTGTGGATGACCAACTACGAATTGGTGTACAGCCATCCGGAACTGATGATTCCATGGTATCCTATATTGGGTAATCATGAATATCGTGGCAATACGCAGGCTGTATTGGATTATAGTCAGGTGAGTGCCCGCTGGGAGATACCGGCCCGTTATTACACAAAAGTGCTGGAGAACGATGATATTACGGTGCGTCTGGTAATGATTGACACAGCCCCTCTGTTGGATAAATATCGTAAGGATACGGAAAAGTATCCGGATGCATGCAAGCAAGATATGGACAAGCAGTTGGCATGGCTGGATTCTGTACTGACATCTGCCAAAGAAGACTGGGTGCTGGTTGTGGGTCACCATCCTATTTATGCGGATACAGACAAGAATGATTCAGAACGCCTGGATATGGAAAAACGGGTAGACAGTATTTTGCGCAAGCATAACAATGTAAATATGTATTTGTGCGGACATATCCATAACTTCCAGCATATTCGCAAAGCAGGAAGCAAGATAGATTATGTAGTGAACACTTCCGCATCTTTGAGCCGCAAGGTGAAAGCAGTAGAAGGCACTGTGTTCTGTAGCGGAGAGACAGGTTTCTCTTTGATTTCTGCCGATAAGAAAGAATTGTGCCTGTATATGATTAATAAGGAAGGCAAAGTGTTGCATACAGTAAGACAGACCCGTTAATGCGGCTTTCTGCCTGTTTCCATTATTTTGCAAACTCGACTTTGCGTTATTGTTTTAAAATAGATAATCCTCTCCTCATTTTTAGGTATTTTTGAGGGAAAGAGTAGCGATTTGGCAAAAAAAGAGACATTCGTTGGAACGGTGTCTCTTTTTTTGCTATTTTTGCACAGTTTTTGGGGCATTTGTGCCGAATCGACTATGAGGGGCATGCAGATGCTCAGTTTATTGGACTATATGAGAATAGTCCGGCATCAAAAGAAATCATTATTAAAACATAAAGCATGATACACAAAGTATTAATCGCTAACCGTGGTGAAATTGCTGTGCGCGTGATGCGTTCTTGCCGTGAAATGGGTATCCGTACCGTAGCAGTTTTTTCCGAAGCCGACAGAACGGCTCGCCACGTATTTTATGCAGATGAGGCTTGCCTGATAGGTCCGGCAGCATCTCGCGAAAGTTATCTGAACATAGATAAAATTATCATGGCTGCAAAACGTCATGGAGTAGATGCTATTCATCCGGGATATGGCTTCTTGTCTGAAAATTCAGAATTTGCACGCCGTTGCCGTCAGGAAGGTATCATTTTTATTGGTCCGGATCCTGAAACGATGGATGCGATGGGTGACAAGATTTCTGCCCGTAAACACATGATTGCAGCTGGAGTGCCGGTCGTTCCGGGTACAGAACAGCCGTTGCAGAGTGTAGAAGAGGCTAAGGAAATCTGTAACAAAATCGGTTATCCGGTCATGCTGAAAGCTTCTATGGGAGGCGGTGGTAAAGGTATGCGTCTGATTCATAGCGAAGATGAAGTGGAAGAAGCATACAATACAGCCCGTTCTGAATCTATGTCTTCTTTTGGTGACGATACCGTTTATCTGGAGAAATTTGTGGAAGAACCGCATCATATCGAATTCCAGATTCTGGGAGATAATTTCGGAAATGCCGTACACTTGTTTGAACGCGAATGTTCTATCCAGCGTCGTAACCAGAAAATCGTAGAAGAAACTCCTTCTCCTTTCGTAACTCCTGAATTGCGTCAGAAAATGGGTGAGGCAGCTGTGGCTGCGGCTAAGGCTGTACACTATAAAGGAGCCGGTACGATTGAATTCCTGGTCGACAAGCACCGCAATTTCTACTTCCTGGAAATGAATACCCGTTTGCAGGTAGAACATCCTATTACAGAAGAAGTGGTAGGTGTAGACCTGGTAAAAGAGCAGCTTCGTGTAGCCAATAACGAGCCATTGCACTTCAAGCAGGAAGATTTGAAACAGCGCGGACATGCCATCGAATGCCGTATCTGTGCAGAAGATTCTGAAAACAACTTCATGCCTTCACCGGGTGTTATCCGTCAGTTGATGGAGCCGAACGGTATCGGTGTGCGTATCGATAGCTATGTGTATGAAAGCTACGAAATTCCTATCTATTATGACCCGATGATTGGTAAACTGATTGTATGGGCTACTACTCGTGAATTCGCCATCGAACGTATGCGTCGCGTGTTGTACGAATACAAGATCACCGGTTTGAAGACCAATATCGGTTACCTGCGTCACATCATGAACGTGCCCGATTTTGTAGAAGGACATTACAACACATTGTTCATTCCGAAACATCAGGACATGCTGCGTGAGTGGGCCGGACAGAAAGAAGAGGAAACTGAAAACATCGCCATGATTGCGGCTTACATTGACTACCTGATGAACCTGGAAGAAAACAAGTCAGCATCAAGCGACAACCGTCCTATCAGCCGCTGGCGTGAGTTTGGCCTGAAAAAAGGTGTGCTGAGAATCTAAGTATTTTGAATTAAAGTAGAAGATTATGGAAATACATATAGGAGACAGAGTTGCGGATGTGACATTGGTCAGCAAAGAAGGCAACAAGGTACAGTTGACCATTGACGGAGTTCCATACGATGTAGACATCGTGATGGCCGAAAATGGTAGCTGCTCCATTCTGCACGAAGGAAAGTCGTACAATGCCGAACTGATTCGTAAGGAAGGTGGAAAAAGCTATACTGTAAATGCACATTATCAGTCATATAACATTGACATCATCGATTCACAGGCTAAATACCTGCGTATGCGTAAGGGTGGTGACGAGAAACAGCAGGATAAGATTGTTTCTCCGATGCCGGGTAAGGTAGTCAAGATTCCGGTGAAAGCAGGCGACCGTCTGCAGGCTGGCGACATCGTAGTAGTGATTGAAGCTATGAAGATGCAGAGCAACTACAAGGTAAACAGCGAATGCGTAGTGAAGGAAATCCTGGTAAACGAAGGAGATTCTGTCAACAGCAATCAGGTGATAATGACTTTGGATGTAATTAAAGAAGACGAACAATGACAACAGCAGAACAATATAAGAAATTTGAGGAGCTGGATAAGCTTGCTTCTCAGGGTGGTGGCGTAGAACGCGTGGAAAGACAGCACGCCAACGGTCACATGACAGCCCGCGAACGTATCGACATGTTGCTCGATAAGGGTACGTTCAATGAAATGGACAAGTTCGTAATCCATCACTGTACAGACTTCGGAATGGATAAGAATCACATTCCGGGTGACGGTATCGTATGTGGTTACGGTAAGATTGACGGACGTCTGGTGTATGTATATGCATACGACTTCACCGTATACGGCGGTACACTGAGTGCGACAGGTGCACAGAAGATTGTGAAAGTGCAGGAACTGGCATTGAAGAACGGTGCTCCGGTGATTGCCTTGAACGACTCAGGTGGTGCACGTATTCAGGAAGGTGTAGGCAGTATCTCAGGTTACGCTTCTATCTTCTACCAGAATACCATCGCTTCGGGTGTGATTCCGCAGATTTCGGCCATCTTAGGTCCTTGTGCAGGTGGTGCCTGCTACTCTCCGGCACTGACCGACTTCATCTTCATGGTGAAGGAAAAGAGCCACATGTTCATCACTGGTCCGGACGTAGTGAAGGCCGTGACACACGAAGAGGTGGACAAGGAAGAACTGGGTGGTGCTTATACCCACAGCAGCAAGAGCGGTGTAACTCACTTCCTTTGCGATACTGAAGAAGAAACTTTGATGAGCATCCGTGAACTGTTGAGCTTCCTTCCGTCTAACAACATGGAAGATGCGCCGATGATTCCTTGCACTGACGACATCCGCCGTGCAGAAGAATCACTGATGACAGTCATTCCGGATGACCCGAACATGCCGTACGACATCAAGAACATCATTGAACCGGTAGTCGACAACCACTACTTCTTTGAAGTGATGCCTCACTTTGCCAAGAACATCGTGGTAGGATTTGCTCGCCTGGGCGGACGTTCTGTAGGTATCGTAGCCAACCAGCCTGCTTACCTGGCCGGTGTGCTCGACATCGATGCTTCTGACAAGGCTTCTCGCTTTATTCGTTTCTGCGACTGCTTCAATATTCCTATCGTTACTTTCGAAGACGTACCGGGCTTCTTGCCGGGATGCACACAGGAACACAACGGTATCATCCGTCACGGAGCGAAGATTGTGTATGCGTACGCAGAAGCTACAGTGCCTAAGATTACCGTAATTACCCGTAAGGCTTACGGTGGTGCTTACATCGTAATGAACAGTAAGCCAATCGGTGCCGATGTAAACTTCTCTTACCCGACTGCAGAAATCGCCGTAATGGGTGCCGACGGTGCTGTAAACATCCTGTACCGCAAGGCTACTCCGGAAGAAAAAGCGAAGGCAGTAGAAGAATACAAGGAAAAATTCTCTAATCCTTACCGTGCAGCCGAACAGGGTTACATCGATGAAATCATCCTTCCGAAGGATACTCGCTATAAACTGATTCAGGCATTGGAAATGACTCAGAACAAGAGCCAGAGCAATCCGCCGAAGAAACACGGTAACATGCCGCTGTAATCAGGTAGCAATTGTATAGATAATAAATAAGAAGAAGCGAAGAATTCCGCCGGTCATACGTGAGGAGTTCTTCGCTTTCTTGTATTGTGTTCACATTAGATTCTTTTTATATGAAGGAAGCATTCATAAAACTGCATCTTTCCATTCTCATTGCCGGAGGAACGGGGATTTTCGGAAAACTGATTTCCCTGAATGAAGGTCTGCTTGTGTGGTACCGTATGATGTTCGCCTCCGTAATGTTTTTCCTGCTGCTTTCGTTTCTGAAAAAGCTGCGGAAAGTGACCTTGGGCGATGTAACTAAGATTGGCTCTGTAGGATTGCTGTTGGCCTTGCACTGGATATTTTTCTATGGAAGTATCAAAGCTTCCAATGTATCCATCGGCGTGGTTTGTCTTTCGCTGATGAGCATCTTTACCGCCATCTTTGAGCCCCTCATCAATCGTCACCGCATTTCCTTGCGGGAGATTCTGTTTAGTCTGGTAGCCGTGCTGGGCATTGTGCTGATATTCCATTTTGACACCCGCTACCGGGTGGGTATCTGCATGGGAGTCATTTCGTCGGCTTTAGCTTCTCTGTTTACCATTGTCAACAAGAAGGTAGCCGTGAACTACACCTCCAGCACCATGCTGCTTTACGAGATGCTGGGCGGTTTCTTAGGGCTCTCCTGCATCTTGCCGGCCTATTTGCATTACTTCCCGGCGCCCTCTATTCTTCCCGGCGCCCAGGATTTGATTTACCTGTTTTGTCTGGCTTCGGTGTGTACCGTGGGACTTTATATCCTCCAGATTCAGGTACTGAAAGTTATATCCGCCTTTACGGTCAACTTGAGCTATAACCTGGAGCCGATATACAGCATCATCGGTGCCATGCTGATATTTCAGGAAGCCAAAGAATTGAACTTCAGCTTTTACTTAGGACTGGGACTGATTGTCCTGTCAGTCGTGCTCCAGACCCTCAATGTCTTGTCGCAGCACCGTAAGTTTACTCCTTCATTTTTTGTAAAATGGAAACGTTGAAAAACCGTATCGTGAAACTGCTGGACACCCTCAATGAGCGGGTGTACGGCAAGGAAGAAGTCATGGCTCTGGCGCTGCTTTCGGCTGTGGCAGGAGAGAGCATTTTCCTGTTAGGCCCTCCGGGAGTAGCCAAGAGTATGGTAGCCCGCCGGTTGAAACTGATGTTCCGTGGAGGAACGGCTTTCGAATACCTCATGTCGCGGTTCAGTACCCCCGATGAAATATTCGGTCCTGTATCCATTGCCCGGTTGAAAAATGAAGACACCTACGAACGCATGACCGAAGGCTATCTGCCCACCGCCACCGTCGTTTTTTTAGATGAAATCTGGAAAGCCGGTCCCGCCATACAGAATGCCCTTCTGACCGTCATCAATGAGAAAATCTTCCGTAACGGACAGTTCTCGGTACGGGTCCCCATGAAAGGACTGATTGCCGCATCGAACGAACTTCCGGCTTCAGGACAAGGACTGGAAGCACTGTACGACCGCTTCTTGGTGCGTAAGTTAGTGGGCGGTATTGAAGACCTGTCCGATTTCGACCGGATGATTTCCACTGCCGACGAAAGCGAACCGGAAATGGACGAAAGCCTGGCTGTGAGCGACGAAGAATACTGCCAGTGGCAGGAACAGATGAAATCCGTCGGCCTGCACTATTCCGTGCTGGAAGTCATCCATTCCCTCAAGGATAAATTAGAAGATTATAACCGCCAGCTGGAGAATGCCGATTCACCTTCCTCTGTGGCACTCTACGTGTCCGACCGTCGTTGGAAGAAAATCGTCCGTCTGCTGCGGGCCTCTGCCTTTCTGCAAGGAAACACCGAGGTACGCCTGTCTGACTGCCTGCTGATGATACACTGCCTGTGGAACGAGACCAGTCAGATAGACTGGGTACGCGATGCCGTACTGACGGCAGTAGGCGAGAGCGTGCGTGGCTACGTGCTGAACCTGTCGGGCATTGAAGCTGATTTGCAGGCTTTGAAGAAAGAACTCGACTCGGCAGGAGCCTTGCGCGAGCGGGCCGATGCCGGACTGCAGCTGGTCGATACATACTACTATCAGGTGGAACGCGTACGCCTGGCCGGACGACTGCTCCTCTTTGCGTCCGACTACCAGCAGTTGGACGACACCGGCAAACAGTTCTATCTGCATAAAGACAAATACAAGACCGATTGCTATGTACTGAAGAAATACGACCCTTCCATGCGCAACAAGGTATCCCCATCGAAAGTCTATACCTTGCGCCGTGGCCGTCGTTCAGTATTTATCAACGACTATGAATACCCCTTGCTGTGCACCCCCGACTGTGCGTCGCTGCCCGCCATGGAAGTACAGGTGCAGGAAGATATCCCCGCACGCTTCAGCCAGCTGGAACAACGGCTCAGCCATGCAGAAGCCCATTGCGGCGACTGGGTGAAAGAAGAAGCCGACTACTGCGTAAACCATCTGTTTGTCGGGAAAAGAGAGAAAGAAGCCATGAGCCGGATACTGGGCGAACCGTCGAAAGCCCTGTTCCGCTATCGGAACGAGTTGGAGGAAATGAAACATGCATACCGGAAAGAGAACGAGGAATATCCGTCTGAAAGACCTGAAGACGGCCTATTTGGAGCAACTTCGTGAGCGAAGCCGGGCGCGGATGGAAGAATACATTCAGGAGCGCACCGTGCTGGAAAGTGAACTGGAAGAATGTATCTGGGAATATTATCGCCAGACGGCCCCTTCCTTGCAGGAATTCTATTCCCGCTACACCCCCGAATGGGAAGTCTTCTACGAGCACGAAACCCTGCCGCCGACCGATTTCCTGATATTTCTGAAACGAATGGAAACAGCCTTCCGCAAACGCTACACCCTGGCCGAACTCGACGTATCCTATTACATCGGTCGCCTGTCCCGGCTTCCCGAGCGGTGCGAAGAACGGGCAGCCTTGCAGGAACTCTTCCTCGACAAGTGGCACTATCTGCTCACGGTCAAGGAATACGACTATCAGTATCAGCACCTCTTCCGTCTGTGTGAAGGATTTCAGATTTTGGATAAATCGTTCGGCCTGAAAACGGAAGGCAATCTTCGGGGCTCACGCGTGAAATGGCTGTTGCGGAACCATCCGGAACTCTATCAGAAAGTAGTCCCCTACGAAAAAGCCATGGAGCAGAACCGTCAGATACGCGAGCTGGTGCGCTGCCTGGGGAAGAACGTGGGCGGACGGAAAGAATGTTTCGATTCCTTGTCTGGACTTCAGGCCGACAGTCTGATTCGTCATGCCTCACAGAGCGATGTGGAAGGTGTGACCTTGGGCGATGACCTTAACAGTCTGTTGCCCGTGGAGTACTGTTACCTCACGGATGAGGTGCTACATCCCTTCTTCATGCAGCGTTATGTGGAGAAACGCCTGCAGCAGTTTGATTCCTTTTCGCATGAAGACACTTCCAATCCCTCACCGGAAAAAAAGAAAGTCAGCTCACAGGGTCCTTATATCATTTGTGTAGATACCTCCGGCTCCATGAGAGAAGAGCGTGAACGATTGGCCAAATCGGCCGTGCTGGCCATTGCCCGTCTGACGGAGGCCACTTCGCGGAAATGTTATGTCATCAATTTTTCGGAGGATATACGAACCTTGCTGATTCGTGACCTGAAAACCGATTTCCCGATGCTGGTGGATTTCCTACAACGTCGTTTCGATGGAGGAACCGATGCGCGTCCAGCCTTTGCCGAAGCCCTGATGATGCTGCGCACCCATGGCTGGCAACGTGCCGACGTGGTGATGATTTCCGATTTCGAGATGCCACCTCCCGATGACGCGTTGCTGGCCGACATTCACCGTGCCCGTTTGCGGGGTACTTCCTTCTATGCGTTGGTGTTCGGTTCTCATCCGGAAACGGACTACCTTCATGAGTGCGAAAAGTACTGGGATATGTATTAGTTTGAAAAATTATCTTGCTTTTATTTTGTAAATATTGTTGAGTAAAAGATTTGAAATGCGGAATTCTGCTTTCTTTTTGAATGTCTGAATTTCGTATTTTTTCTTGCCGTAGATTTTGCTACCCCTTTCAGAAGCCTTCTGGGAGGGGTGACTTTTGTGTAAAAACGAAGGTTTGGGCGGATTTAGGTAATCAAATACGTGAAAATCTGTGTGAAAAGCGAGATTTCGGGCGAAAATGCCGAGGTGTTTGGAGGAAAACCCAAAAGAGCTTTTTGGAAAACTCTTTTACGTTTGGAGGAAAACGCAAGTGCGTTTGAGTTCAAATGTACTTGTGTTTTGGAAAATGCGCTTCTAGGCGTTCTGAGCAGGGAGGGAGAGTGAAGACTTTTGAGGACTTTTGCTGCTGGAATGAGATAAATTATGGATAGAATGAAAGTTTCTTTTTGTTTTTTGTATATCTGAATTTGGTAGTTCTATATTGTGTAATTGATTGTTTTGTGTGATAATGTTTGTATTTTGGCTGATTTTGTGTTCTTCGGAAATTGTAAGTAGGCATCTTGTTGCAAAAAATGAGATAACGGGATTCTGGGTTGCTAAATTACAGAATTCTGATGTGGAAGAGTGTGATTTGACATTTTGTTAGGTGTGAAAAAATTGCATTATTCTCACAATATTGCTGGGAAACTTCTTGGAAAAACAGCAGTGTATGGACAGTTTAATAAAATTACTTATCTTCTTACAGTTTGTATATAATGGGGGATGTAGATGAGTTTAAAGGACAAATTTATCTATAGATTTATAGGATAAAGTGGTGAAGATATGTAGAAAAATAAAGGAAATCAATCTTTATTAATTTGTAATCATTAATTTTATAGGCACATAAATGTGCGATTGGATTATTGAGAGTTTAATGGTAGGTTGCCAAGAACTACATAGAATGCGAAGTCGGTCGAGGAGCTTGCGGATGCTAAGGCTTTGGCGACAAGGCTGGAGGAGCAGTTGAAACAGGCCGAGAGACAGTCGAAGCGGTGGGGCTTTATGTGGTGTTGGTGGTGATATTAGTTATTTTAGGGATGATTTTATAATCGTTTAATAATCAAATAATTTAATAAGTCAAAAAGATAGCTTTCGATATTTTTTAAGTCTTAAAATTAAGTTTGAAATTATGATACAAGCATACTTCAATCAAATACAAAAGAGAATAGTTGAAGAAATTAATAACTCAAATAAAGATATAATAATCGCAGTTGCATGGTTCACACAACATGATTTATTTAATGCTATCATTAATGCTTTGGATAGAGGAGTAAATGTATCCCTTATCCTCATAAAAGATATAATAAATTGTGGTGATTATGGACTTGATTTTTCGTTATATCTGCAAAAAGGAGGAAAATTGTGTTTTGTAAATACACGAAATATTTTAATGCATAATAAATTCTGTATTTTTGATGGAAGTATTCTCATAACAGGTTCGTATAATTGGACATACTCTGCAGAAAGAAGAAATGCAGAAAATATAATAATCACCGATGAAGGAAATGTATGTGAAGACTATACCAAATATTTTACAGATTTATGGAATCAATTAACAGAAGTAAATGAATATAGCCATATAAGTATTTCAGACATAGATGCTGACAGTCTAATACAAGAGTATAATGACATTGTAGAAGAATATAAATGTATGTATGAAAGCAATGTTATTAAGTCTGATGCAATTAATCTTATCAATGAATATAGAAAGAATATTAGCGTAAATAAATTGGCAACCATTGTTACCCAAGTGAATAGACAAAATCCAACTCTTAAAATGAATATAGGAATGAGGTGTCGAATGAAAGGTGTTGACAATAGAACTCTAAATATCATAAAACAAGGACAAAAATTGCCTTTTACAAATACAGTAGATACACAAACTACTATTGATAATCAGAAACGCTGTCCTTGTGTTGTATTGTTTGGTAACTCAATAGATGCCGCTAAAAATAGGGAGCTATTAAAGATAGTATTAGATAACTTACCACAGTTAAAAGCTGGAGAAGTAAAATTTAAAACAAAAGTAACAATTGACACAAATGGTTATATGCATGTTGAGTTTGTATGCGTAAATACAGGAATATCGAAGGAGGCTTTTTATAACTGTAGTGAATTGATTAATTACTAAATAATTAAAATGAAATTGAGTTATAATATTGATATAATTGAGAATATGTATAGATTAATTAATAATTTATGAAAGATACAGGAGGCAATATATACGGGAACCAGTGTGGAAGCGACAATGCTTTCACCAGGAAAGCAAGGCTGCTCCAGTCCATGTACAGGGTGGAGATAGGCGAAGAGGAAGGAGTGGGGCCTACAAGAGCCTCCAAGCGAAAATACGGGAACATGATCAGTGGGGGTGAGGTGTCTGGGAAGAACTTCCTTATGAAGGAGACTTTCGAGTATGCCAAGGAAAGAGTGGCCAACAAAAGGGAAAATGAGACGATAGACGGGTTCAGGTTGTTCAACAACCTGCTATCGAGCCAGCCGATGGCATTCAACCTGTTCCATCCCCTGATGTTGCTATTGAAACAAAATCCTGCAATGGTTACGCTTGCCGTGAGATCGGTTTTCAGGAACTTCCCGGTATTTGAGGTAACGGAAATCGGTCTGGAGTTTATACCGACACCAATTGAGAACTACACGAATGACAAGTCTGCTATGGATGCGTATATCCGTTTCGTGGACAACAAAGGTGGTAAGCATATCATCGCCATCGAGACGAAATATACGGATGTGCTCGGAGTGAACGAGGCCTGCCGTTGTGAGGAGCAGAAACAGATGCTCGTTGATACCGGTCTGTTCAGCGCGGACTTTGAGGAGCTGCTGATGGGAGGTAAAGTAAAACTGACACAGATTTACAGAAACCTTTTGCTTACAGAGCGGTACAGGATAAAAGAAAGGCTGAAGGATTCGTATTCAGTGGTGCTTTCGCCGAAGGAGCATCCGTCAACCGAAGAGGAAATCAAATCGGTTACGGAGTACCTGAAGCCGGAGTATGCCTATAAACTCAGTGCTGTTACCTTGGAGGATTTTGTGAATGCGATGATACAGTATCTGCCGGAGTATTATGCTCAGGTCTATGAGAGGTTTAGGGGGAGATACCTGGAATTTGGGAAGGTGGATTTGAAATTGTGACGAAATCAAAATAGAATTATCACAAAAACACTACCTAAAATGCCACAAAAACACGAAGTAAAATGCCACAAAAACACGAAGTAGCTTTGATAAGTCTTTAATTTATTGTACCTTTGTTGAAAATGTAAATAGTATATGAAGGATTATCGGAGAAGAATTGTTGATGATGAGTTAGCCTTGCGTTTGGAAGCCTTCGGGGCTGTACAAATAAAAGGCCCAAAATGGTGTGGAAAAACAACAACCGCTATGGAACACTCAAAAAGCTACATAAAATTGCAGGATCCAGATAGAAGAGCCGGTTATATGGCTACAGCAAGAACAAAACCTTCATTGCTTCTAAAGGGTGACACACCAAGACTCATCGATGAATGGCAAGATGCTCCAGTTCTTTGGGATGCAGTGCGTATGGCTGTTGATGAAAGAAGGGCTAAAGGGCAGTTTATACTAACAGGTTCAACTGTTATAGATGAAAAGAAGAAGGAAGGAGAGGAGTTTCAAAGGCTTCACTCGGGAACCGGAAGAATATCTACCATGACTATGTACCCTATGAGTTTGTATGAGTCTGGAGAGTCTAATGGTGAGATTTCAATAAAAGACTTGTTTGATAATAAGGAACTTGAAATAGATGGAATAATATCACCTATGTCTATAGAGAGGCTGATATTCGCAGCTTGTCGTGGAGGATGGCCGGAAGCATTGACAGCATTAAGTGAAAAGGCTCAGTTATTGATTGCAAAAGATTATATTAATGTTGTCTGCAATGAGGATATATCAAGAATTGATAACGTACAAAGAAATCCATCTTTAGCAAGACTTATCTTACATTCATACGGCCGTAATGTCTGTACTTTGATACAAAAGACAAAGATGTTAGCAGATGTATCGGTTGAAATGGAAAGCATTTCAATGAAAACATTTGATGATTATGTAAGTGCTCTCGAAAGACTGTTTGTCATTGAAAACATTGAAGCCTGGTGTCCGGCAATACGTTCAGCAAGTGCTATCAGAAGCAGTCAGAAACGGTGCTTTACAGATCCGTCTATAGCAGTTGCAGCATTGGGTGCCTCGCCACAGATGCTTGAATTAGATTTAAGGACTTTTGGATTTATATTTGAATGTATGTGCATTCGTGACCTGAAGGTTTACTCGCAAAGTTTAGGTGGCCGTGTCTCTTACTATAATGACAGATATGGACTTGAAGCGGATATAGTTCTACATTTAGAAGATGGTCGTTATGCCCTGATCGAATGTAAACTTGGCAGCCGTGAAGTTGATGAAGGTGCAAAGCATCTGTTGGAAATTAAAAGACTCATAAGGGAAAAGAATGAGCAGGAAAAGCAGATGCCTTTGAGAGAACCGGATTTGATGATAGTATTGACAGGTGGAGAAATGGCATATAAAAGAGAAGATGAAGTATATGTTATACCGCTTGCTTGTATGAAGAATTGATTTCTATAATTTCGTGTATGCTAATGACTTTGCAAATGAATGAATTCAATACATATCTCAAAAATTTAGACTATTCCCATGTAAAAGATTTATGTGTGAAAAAAGGGAAATTGCGTACTTACCGTAAGAAAGATTTCTTTATCTGTCAGAATGAAATAGAACGTTTTGCAGGGTGGGTGAAAGAGGGTACATTCCAATATACATACATTGATGAAGAGGGTGAAGAACATATTGTAGGATATTCTTTTACCAACGAATTTGTATGTGACTATTCTTCCTTTATGAAAGGTTGTCTATCATTAGTAAATATTCAAGCAATAGCAGATTGTTCGGTCTATGAAATATCACGCCATGATTTGATTGAATATTGGGAAACGAATATGGAAACTCAACGATTCGGAAGATATGTAGCTGAAAATCTATATGAAATGGTATATGAAAGATTACTTGATTTATATTGTAGTCCTGAAATACGATACAAGAAATTAATAAAACGTTGCCCAGACTTGAGAGAAGCAGTTCCTTTGAAAAACATAGCTTCATTCTTGGGGGTTACTCCCGAGACTATTAGCCGCATACGCCGTAAACTGGAGAAATAGTTTATCTTTTAACATCTATTGTATTAGGGTCTTGATAATTGTCAAGACTTTTTTTATTTCTTCTCCCTTACTTTGTCGCTTTCATTATTAAAGATATTGATATGATACGCAAATTAACGAAAGAAGAATACAACCATGCCGCCGATTTGTCCTACCAAGTATATATGGAATGTGGCAAGAGCGATTTTACCCAAGAGGGCATCGAAACGTTTAAAGACTTCGTGTATAACACATCGTTGATTAATGCGCTTGACTTCTATGGTGCCTTTGAGCATCATCGACTGATAGGTATAATTGGCGTGAATAAAGAAAAGCAGCATATTTCCCTTTTCTTTATTCTGCCCATCTACCATCGGCAGGGAATCGGGAAATCGCTGTTTGTCTATATGATGGATGATTGCAACTTTACTCACCTAACGGTGAATTCCACAACCTATGCCGAAGCGTTCTATCAATCTTTGGGATTTAAGAAAACAGGTGAGAAGGAGATAAATAAAGGAATCGTAAGTATTCCTATGGAGAGAAACGTATAATTTTTATCAATCACTTGAAACAATTCATTAATATGAAAAAAACTCATCCTGTTTGCGGCAATCATCGCCTGCAATTTCCTATGCCTTACCTCCTGCGAAAAATAACAGTCATATTCTACGTTCTGACCGATAAGGGTACAGTCACCCACAAAATCCATAAAGTCCACAGACCGTAAGCATCTGATAAAATACACATTGTAAAACCATCCACTCTTCCGTTACTTTGCCAATAAAAAGACCATGAAACGAATAATGAGTAAAGAAGAGTTCCTGTCTGTTTATGAAAGACAACAGGCCAGTGGCCTGAGCATAAAAGATTTCATGACTTGCCACCTGCAAGGCACAGGAAGTCAATCCAAAAGAATAGTTGAATGATGTTATTGCCAGGCTTCCATATTATCAGGAAAAAGACTCCGGCAAAGATATCCGGGAAC
>ERZ780080.133-NODE-133-length-24326-cov-4.70075_pt1 | contig 24326 bp, 19 predicted proteins | sample MGYA00511175_ERZ780080 | MGnify/ENA primary metagenome ERZ780080 (study PRJEB29588, sample SAMEA2148733) | human gut metagenome | biome: human gut; feature: human-associated habitat; material: faeces | place: Denmark | collected 2008/2010 ...
TGCCTTCAAGGAAATCATCTTGGCAGGAAGTATCATCACCTCCTTTATAAGATGATATACTGCGTAGACCATTATTGCGTAATGTGGATTCAACAGTAGGTACACTATTACGGACATAGCTTTTTTGTTCTCTATTTGCCCACAAACAGAAAACGATTCCTGCTGTTTCTGTATTCGTTTTATTATACCAATTAGTACCTACATTAACGTCAAGTTCCGTATCGTAAATGTCGTTTACGATGTCAGATCCCATCAGATTTTCTCGTTCAACAAAACGATCTTTAATGAATTCTACTGCATCTTCATCTTGGATTTCCGAAATTTTCTTTGTGGCATCATCTATGACTTTGATAAGACAATCTTCCTTCAGTCCATCAATATCCCTTGATTTCTCAATGTCATCAGCATCTACTTTATAGACATTATACTGCAGCTCTAAGCGATTAGTGTTCTCGTATCTTACTGTTGCGTCATCTTCTAGAGAATATGATTGTCTTCCAGAGAGTTCGCGTTCAACATCAGCCAAAACGTCAAATGACGCAGTAGCCGTTAAACCAAATAATGAAATGTGATTATCCTCGCCATCTATTTCCTTAGGAAGAACGTAATTGTATAGATTCCTTCCTAAGTGTAGATATGCAAGGCGAAAATCATGCCCCCATTCGGAAACACAATGCACCTCATCTATGACTCCATAAGCAAAATAAACTTCAGATTCTCGCATAGAGCGCAAGACCTCTCTAAACTTATGTATGCTTAATCGTTCCGGTGATAGGAACATAATCTGTATCTGAGAAGCTGTAAGAGCATTTTGACGACGCCGTCCTTCTTCCCAGTCCTTTGTAATATCACTATTAATAAAGGAGATGTTATCAATACCAACGCGTAACAATCCATCATATTGATCTTTCATCAATCCCTTTAGTGGATCAACAACCAACGTAATAGCTGGTTGTAGCATTGCGGCTAACTGATATGTCAATGACTTACCTCCTCCAGTAGGGAGCAAACCTATCACACTCTTTAACTGTAATGCCCTGCTAAGAATAGGAAGCTGTCCTGGACGGAAATCTTCTTTTCTGAATATAAGGTTCAGGAAATACCTTAGATGTTTAGATTGTTCTTCATTAACTTCATAGATTCCTCTATCATTCTTTTCTACAAAAGGTTTGTATTTAATGCGTTCTGTTGTATATAAATATCTTTCTTCAAAGATAGTTTCTGAAGAGCGAACGATGAAATAGCAATCATTGTTTGCTTTGTATTGTGAGAAAACGACCTTGTCTGGCTCAGAATATTTATCTACAGACACATCTATGATTATGTCGTATGATTCTGTCGTATTTGCCGTTTTTTTATTAAATAGTCTTATCTCTGGTAATGTTTCGTGATTGTACATCTCCGACATGGCAATAAGATGCTCATACATTTCTGAGAAATCGTCTATAGCCAACTGTGCGACATCAGTACCATCTTCAATTACTAGAATATTCCAATTGTCTTTAATAATAGGCAACCTATCAGAAATCATAGCTTCTACCAGAGTTTTTTGTATTCTGGCAATAGCCATGTATTCCTTTTGCTTTTGCTGTTCGGGATGTTCTGCAAGTGCATCATCAATTTTTTTACTTGCCAAAGTTGGGCATCCACGTGAAATGAGATTGCTTATAAGAGCTAATGTAGGACATAGATCTTTATGAGCAGTCATATCAAAGGGAGCCAAGATCTCAAAAGCAGCATTCTTTATGTCGCAATTTTCTATCTTGTCACTATACAAAGCATACTTTTGAATAGGTGCAAAATATTTGTATTCATGAAGAATATCTTTTGCTTTATTCAGTAGATATGTGAAGCTCTTGATTAAACAACCATAAGCATGACCGTTTGGGTGTCTACCAAACAAAGTATCACGAAAATCCGTGAATACTCTCAACCCTTCAGACTTAAAATAGTTCTTGAAAGTGTTGATGCGACTCTCGTTTAGATTTGCAGGACCTATACATAAAGCAATGTGTCTTTGGCCAGACGAGGTTATCATTTTTGACACCCCTTTCAAACTGACAGCTTCAATATCAAGGATGTTAGAAAAAATGTGAATTGCACATGATTCTTTTACATCAATGGATATGATAGAGTTGCTATTGTCGTAATCTGAAGGAAGGTATCTAGATTCAAGGACAATCTCTGTGCTTTGTCCAACAAGTGCTTGAGAAACATGTAGAAAAGCTCTATCTCTTGCCACATCAGAAGGTTCTTCCAATGTAACTTTCCTAAGATTTGCGAGCAATCCGCATTCCCTTAGTATTTCGACGCATGCAACAGTTCCTATACCCTGGCCACATCCCCAGTCATAAATTTCCAATCCTCCCTTTAATGCAGAGAATGGAAATTCTTCTCCTTCAAATGCTCTCAGAAGTTTTTTGTAATGCATCGGTCCATATGCAGCCAGATATGCATTGCATTGATCCTCGGTTTCGAGGACTGCGGTTCCATGTTCCAATGTACGACCCTGTGAATCACAAAATGCCCAAGGACATAATTTATATTGGGGCACAACATATTGAGTTGCAACCCTTGTTATATCCTTAACTGTAAGATTTTGTATTTTCTTTATATCTGAATTGTAACTCATTTTCCTGTAATTGTTTCACCCCATGGGTTTTCTCTATGACATTTATAGTTAGCTGCTGCAGATTGTTTACTTGTATTTGCATAGCAATATTCACACATGTGAATGCAAGTGTTATACTGACCGATGTCTTTACTTTTCATGCAACCGCAGAATTCTCGCTGACCTTTATCTCGATTGTCACCTCTTGTAGCATACTGGCCATTGCCAAGAATTATTGCATCTTCGGGAAGAGGTTCTGATTCTCCAAAGAGGTCTTGATCTGGCATTGGCTTGATGTCTGCTTTAAGGAAAGTCATAAGTTCCTTGTCATGATATGCTCTGCGAATTATCAGTTCGTCATCAATGCAATGGTTCGGTTCAACACCTGGATATCTTCCTTTTTCACCACATGTGGCAAGTTTGTAATTCCAACCTTTACGTTTGTTCAGGTCAACCAACCTATTGGCAAAGTCTATCATTTGCTCTTCCGTCCATTCATGATATGGAACTCCATTAGCTTCAAGATTTGACTTCACTTTACGATACAATGCTATGTCTGCAAAACTGAACACTAGTTTTTCTGTATAACCTTTCAGTTGATTACCTATGTTCTCTATCTTCTTCAGCAACTTGTCAATGTCAATATCATCAGTAAGCATAAGTGGATCAAAACGCCAAACAACGCTTCCAAAGCCAAGTACATCTACAAGTCTTTTGAATGTATCAATTCTCACAGCAAGAAGAGGAACACCATGTTCAAGTTTTTCCTCTTCGTAATCATTGAGAGAGTATTGAATGTAACAACCAATACCTCGCTCTTTCAACTCATCGAGATGAGTGAGAAGTGGACGAGGATTTTTTGACCAGAATATGATGAAACGTGTTTTGTCATAGGAAACGTAAGACTTTACACCATTGAAAGGGTTTGTCCAGGCTGAATAACCAATTTCAAGACGTTTGAAAAACCAGTCAGCGTAAAAAGCTGGTATGTCAGTACTTCTGCTTGCTGACACAATGATGGGGGCTTGTGCTTTGACAAGTCTCCCATCAATCGTTAAATCTGTATGTTTCCAAGTTGCCATATTCTTATATCTTATTCAAAATTCGCCCGAATTTAATTTGTTTTTTATTGTTCTGAAAATAGCAAGTAGTGACGAGGTAATTATGCCATCTTTCTCTATTCCAGTAAATGGAGAGCCATTTTCAAGACATTTTATTGAATTATCAATATTTCCGTGAATATCGGCCTCAAACATCAGATATCCAAACATAGAGTCGCCTTCATTTAAGAAATCTGTGTGCCATCCATATTTCATTTTTTCCCACGCATAATACAAAGGATTAAGGAACATTTCCAGACCATTTGCAATCATAAACATTTGAGTGTTTCCAGACTTGTTACCGTAGTCATTAAACATTTTCTGCACTTTATGAATAATCTCAACCATTTGTTCAATAGATTGTTTGGAAAGTACATTCTTTGATTGGGGTTGTCTTTGTTCATTAACAAATCTATCAAATGTATCTGTTATAATTTCTTTCGGATCAACTGCCCATATGTCATCTTCATCTTCAACTTGGTCATAGTATGCATTTTCTATTAGGTTGATAATGTTTTCTATACCTTCAGCCCCATACATACTTCTTGGGATTCCTGTAAAAACAGAATCCTCAATTGCTTCGTCTATGGCTTCGAGACCTTGTTTTGCAACACAATAAGCGGTATTGAAATTTCCTAGTCTGTAGTTGCAAGAAGCAATAAATTCAAGTATTTTTGGCTTCAGCATTGAAGTACCGCGACCATTCATCTCAGATTCTTCCTCATCAAGTTCTAATGCTTTGATTAAGAGCTTCAAACTTTCAATTGTTTTTTCTCCACCTTGAATTGTACAAACCTCTGACATCTGTACTTCATTATGAAGATTTATACCTCTCTCCATAACAGCATCAGCCTTCAACATACCGTAAGAAACCATCTCCTGTAAGATAGATTCTGCCGTAGCTGTATGTTTGATAGATTTTTTGCTAAGACCAGTTGAAGGCTGACCTAATTGTTCCATATATCCATAAAACTCTATAAGCCTGTCAGGATTGGTCATTGCAAATCTAACATATTCTATATTGTCACCTTTATAGAATATGTTGCAAATCATTGGAACTATGGGATTGAAGTCGGAAGTTTCATATGCATATTGGACTCTATCAGAGAGAACACAAAATCCTGTAGTTTCAAATTCAAAGGATTTAAGTATTCGCAATTGCAGAATTTCATCCAAATTAAAATATATTTTATCACCATTTACTTCTGCAACAATTCTTGTATCAATAGGACCTTGACTTATACATTGTCCTCCTTGCCATTCTTCATATCGTTCGGCAACGAAGATGAAATTGTTTTTATAAACTTTTGTCATACTTTTAGAAATCGATGGTAATTGCTAAATATAAAATTATCTTAAAAAGATATTGCCAATTAGAATGATAAATCTAATGAATCTATCTTATTACATAGATAATCATATACCTGCTTATGATATTTATTACCTAAAGAGATTATTTGTTCTGATGGTGTTGTTCTATATCGAGCATACATTTGATTAAATATATTACCCAAAGCAGGATCAAGACGTGCTACCCTCGGTTCCTGAAGCATGTCGCCCATTTGCATACCTTGCATATGATGGTCGTAAACAGCTGTTGAAGACTGACCGAATATGTCATAAGGATTTGGATTATAGCTCGTACCCTCAGAGTGTGCAAAAAGATGATAGAATACTTGGTTATATTCCCAGATTACTGAGAATCTATAAACAAACAAGTAGGGATCATGTTGTTTGTTTTGGTCTATGGCCTTGCAGAGCATATAGTATGTTAGACCGACAGCTCTCTTTATTGAATCATTGTCGCGGAAATGGTCACCTTCCATCATCTTTCCAAGTGCCAATGCTAGTGTATCGACATTGGCGATACTTTTCAATTGTGATGGATTCGCGATAATAGAATTCAATGCCTTCAATCCGTATTGTTGAGCACTTGAAGTGTTTCCATTTGCTGCAGCTTCACGAGCTAACTTTGCATATTCCTCACATTCGTTGGTTCCATGGTTAGATGAAACAGACTTCAATGGCTCATTAGATTGTGTGCGATACTCAATGAATGTGTTTCTGTCATACATATGCAGAACACATTTGCATACTTTGCCGTTTTCGTAGTGAACTAATAGTCCATAATCAGCAAGGTCTATCTCCTGCCATCCGAAAGGAGTTTGTGCATTGACCTTATAACCTCTTAATTCAACGGATGTGTCAGTCTTACGAACTACACGCATTGGCTTGTCTGCCATGTTAGGTTTGCCAGCATCATCGTTGAAAATCTTAATAATATAACCATCACCAGGCTGGAGTTGATATCCACTACATCCATTGGTGTTTTTAACTACACTCACAGTACGAAGACATTCCTGCAACCCCATTTTGGGGTATGCACCTTCGTATCTTTGATGACAGTTAGACTTAAATACAAAAGGCTCAATCGTCATCATTCTTGCTCGCACTGCTTGTTCTTTTTTAATGCGAGCCTGACGTTCTTGTTCTTCTTTACGTTGTTGAGCCATACGAGCTTCTGCTGCAATTCTTTGGCGTTCAAGCTCTTCTTGACGCTCTTTTTCTTTGCTATTTCCGAATAAAAAATCTAATAATCCCATAATTTTATTGTTTGTTATTAATATAAGATTCCACAATCATATGCAAATTCAGATTTATTCTGAACTTCAAATATGTCAACAACTTTATTGTCTTCAATAGTGACTTCTACAAGTTCCCTTATTAATCCACCCCAATCAGACCAGAAACAACAAGTAACGTAGTATTTGTTATTTATGTCAGACTTTACGACTTCAGGAAAAAGATCATAAGCTGTTAACTGGTTTACGACCCATTGGTCTGATTCTTCGATTGTTCGTAAATCCTTAAGGTCTTCTTTTGAGAAAATGTAGGTGCGGCTATCATATCCACCATGCCAGAATGTAGGTAGTATATGCCATAGACTGTACAAAAGATATGCTTGCCAGGCTCCATCAAGAGAGTCTTCGACTTCAATATGCTCAAAATAGTTGTAATTGTCTATACCATCGCTCGTTTTAACGTATAGATTGCTCTTGTCGCCAAGCCCCTCATGTTTTGCCTTGTCTACAAGCAAGGTATATCCTTTGGGAAGAGATAACTTGTCTAGACATTTAAGGAATCTATCATATTGTTCCATTTGAGCAAGTGCAACTAGTGATCTTCCTATAACTATTTGTCTAGAAGGTGCTTTAATAGAGTTGCGGTTTTGAGACGCAAACATATATCCTAAACTTGCTTCTTCTTGATGGGCTTTTTCTATTTTTTTCTTTGCTTCCCATTCTTTATTTTTGTTCTTTTGCTTTCTATCCTTTATTCCCCCGTCAACTAGAAGATATGGAATTAGCAGGAAAACCACAAGTGGAGCAAGAGCAATGATGAGAGCATACAAATACCATGGTTCTTTTTCTATTGAATTATCGCTCTTAAATTTGGCATATAAAAATACCAATAATAGGATAATCCACGAAACACCGTATATAACTAATGCAATTTCCATCTTATTTTAATTATGGGTAAAACACCAATACATTTCGTATTTTAATCGTTCTTCGCTTTCTATACAATTACTGTATGGAGTTTGTTGGAGAGCTGCATATATTTGTTCTATAATAATGTCTGCAGCTGCTTTGGGCACATATCCAGCATTATTATAGTAGCTTTCTATCATGTTAAACACATAACCCTTCAATGCTTCCTTCAAAGGCATTCCATAACGCTTTGCATTTGAAAGATTAGAATTCAGCTCGTTTTTGAAAATTGACACCATGTCACCAAATTGCAGATTCTTATTTGCTGCTGGATCACAAGTCAAATTGAATGGGTTAAACGAAGCCTCCCGAATCATCTTGCTAAATCTATCTTCTTTATAAGCTGGCGACCCGAAGTCTTTTGATAATTCCGCAGCGAGTTTTTCCAATCTCTGTTTTTCTGCTTGTGCCCTCAGACGAGCTTGGCGCTCTGCTTCTTTGCGACGGTTTTCAGCAAGGCGTGCTTCACGTTCCTTGGCAATACTCGCTTCCTCAGCCTTGTGCTGATGCTCCAGTTCGGCAAGACGCTCTCTTTCGAGACGTTGCTTTTCCTTCTTATTTCCGAGAATAAAATCTAAAAGTCTCATATTTTATTAATTTCCAATGTTTAACAATGTCAAATTCTTTATTATAATTTATTTTTTTCAGTTTCCTAATTCTTTTATACGAATTAGACGCCATTTTATTCACACTTGGGAAAGAAATGGTTTCTCCCAACTCCGTGATTTCATATGGTGAATCTGGAGAGAGCGTATATTCGTTGTCGGCATATTTATAGTTGTCAATAGCAGATTGATAATGCTTAATGGCATTTTCAACATCGCCATCTTTACGACATTTCTCTGCCATCATATATTCATGGCCTACATTCATTATATCATACATGTCCATAGCTATTTAGTATTCTATTTCGTTATACCTCCTCGTCTCCCTAAACGTAATCACTGGAGTTACTTTCTTCAAGATTTCTCCATCGACTATACTTTCGTATGGGATGTTGGTTGTCAGTTCGGCTTTCAGCCAATCGTTATTCCACAATGGTTCCACTGCCTTGCCTGCAACGAGTTGGCATAGGCGTAAGGTGTATGGTGATGTGCCTTGCTTCTTGTCCTGGGTGTATGTCATATTCTGTAGCCAAAGCTGGTTGTATGAGGAGTTTGGCTGGTTGCAGAGCTTGTGATACACTAAGTCGATGATGGAGCGCTTCTCGTCCATGTCCTTCAGGGAATCGATCATGCGACTGATGATGCGAAGGGCATAGTGGCTGCAACCGACATTCTCAAGTGCTATCTGGGTGCAGACGGCAGAGAGAGCACGAACGCTACCACCAGGGATGTAATATGGTTCCTGCGCTTTTTTTCGATCTGTTTTTACAAGATGACCATCATCGCTTAAATCAACATCACCCCATAATATACTTTCTGTTTCCTTTTTCTTATCTTGCGGATGGAGCCATTCTTCTAGGCGTTTATCAATATCTGACAGCATTGTCTTTATTGAACCACTATCTGAATATTGACGAGCAAACATTAAGATAAAGAGTAAATGCTTTTCGTAGCTATCGAAATCAACGCCTTTCTTGTTGAAGATAGGAGTGTTGTAGATGTAAGCCAGCTTGTCAGACTTGACAGCATCAGTCACAATGCTGTCGCTTATTTTTGTCTTCTGGCTATTCATGCGAAAATTCAATCGCTCCAGAACCTGCTGCAAGATGTATGAGATGTCTTCGAGTGCCTCACGATTGCTACAGAAGATACGGTAATCGTCACGATAGCGGATAATCTCGTAATCAGGGAAGACCTTTCCTTGTCCCTCATATTCCTTGGCTTTGGCTTGCAATGATTCGTGCAACAGAAGGTCAGAATAGCCAAGGATTATCTCACCCACAAAGTCAAAGATCGCACTACCTTGCGGAATACCAATGTTGCGACCTTGCTGTAAAGCACGAAGGAATTTCTGTATGTTTTGAGCGATTGGGCTTTGGATACCTGTTTCAATGGTTGTGTCTTTGAGAGTGAATGCCCAATCGAATGTCTGTGGATTGACAGAACCATAGCAATTGGTGATATCCGTCACAAACATATAACGATATTCCAATGACAATTCAATGGAACGTTGCTCCATACTATTCCACCAATTGTTGATAGTCGTTGCCTTATGGAATGGCTCTTTCTCGTTAGGGATGACTGGAATTGCACAAGATGTGATATGAGGGACATTGAACTTCTCAAACAAATCTTTTATTACTTGCCAATTGTTTTCGCAACAAACCTCTCGCACAAGGAAGTAGTAGAGGAAAGGATTGGCTAGGATGATAGGACGAACGGCATAGCGTCCATCCTTGTTGAGCAAGATATCAAGATTAACATCTGAGAGAGAGTCTGGAGAAACACCTTTTTTTAGGCATTCTTCATAAGAAATGGTCCTTACCTTCTCACGGACATACTTCAGAACTTCATCAAAAGAAAAGTACTCCGGTAGTTCAAATCCATGATATTGCTCAGATTTCATGAAGAAGTCCATCGCTTCATCATGATTCAAGGATAATATATTTCTAGCGGCTTTGCTCATATAGGTGTCATCAGTAATTATTCATCTGTAGAATTGTCAGATTTTGACTATAAAGATAGTCGTAAAATTCGGAACACAAACAAAAATTCCTAAGAATCTTCGTTTTTTTTAGCTACATTTTAACAGTTGAGAGTGACTTGCAGGTACAATTTGTTGCAGATCGCTCTCAACTTTATTGCTTTGATAGCTTCAATAAGATTGACCTTTCTTCTTTGTTTGTGAGCCGAGGCCGAGTTTCTTCGTACCATCCCAATTTGTAAGTTGGTCGGCACAGCCATTGGAGCCACCAAGTGAAGTGTAGGTTTCTGCATTGCATGACATATAATCAACGAAAGAAATAAAGTTGTCTATGATAGATGATTCGTAGGTCACATCCCGTTCCGCAAATAGATGTGTCCAGTTAGTGACGCACTCTTCATTGAATTTTGAGCAGTCTCGCCATGACATACCACTAAGGAAGTTGTTGACAGCCGAGGTAATCCCTTCCTTTGCACCAAGGTTCAATTCCATCTTATGGGCAACAGCCATGATGCCGTAGTAGATGGATGCAGCCTCTTTGTCGTTGAAGTTCGTTCTATTTGAAAGGGCGAATGATCTGAGGGCTGCACGTCCTTCTGCGATGAAGCGATTAAGAATGTTTTGGTATCGGTCTTGTTTCTCTTCGGCAAGTCGAGCCTCGCACTCTTTGCGCTCCTTTACCTTCCTTGCTGCCTCGTTGTACTCTGGTTCATTCCAAAGGGCATACCACTTTCCCAGAAGGTTTTGATAAGCTGACCGAATCGAATCCAGTTCGCTTTTAGCCTTGTCTGCACGAGCGGTTTCAGCATTCTTGGCGTTGCGCAATCTCTCTACGGCGTTCTCATCGATGAGTGTCAGGCGGTATTTGAGTCCATTCACTTCTTCTGTGAGGGTGGTTACTTTAGCACGAAGTCCTCGGATTTCAACATCCTTTGATGAGATGATTTCTTCCTTGGTCTTCAATTCATTGGAAAGGTTCTTGTTCGTGTCCCATGACATGCGGAATTGTTGTCCCAAGGTTTCTGCAGACGGTTCACTTTTCCATTTCAATCCCGCAGCTTTGATAAAGGCACCGATGGTTTCTGTAACACCAGCATCATAAGACTCTTTAAGCTTTGCAGCCTCTTCATTCTTGTACTTACCAGGTTGGAAGATTTTGGCAAGGAAGCCGGATTGAGCAGTCTTCAAATCCTTCAAGGCTTTCTCTCTCTCTTGTGTGACAATAGATGCTTCTGCTTCAATCTCCGCTTTCAGTTTCTCTGCCTCTGCTATGGCCTGTTTCGCCTGACGTTCAGCTTCCAACACAACCTTGCTCTTGTGTCTGCGTTCCCGTTTCTCTTCTTCGGATAGTTCATGATATGGGATGCCTCTCTCCAAGCCATACTTCTTGCCCACCTCATTATAGTACTTTGTGTGGAGGTCAGAGAGGTACTCGGACTTGCCTTTGGCTGTTTCACCCCATACCTTAGCATACGACACACGCTCTACCACACCTTTTGTTGATTCAGTCTTGATGTAGTTGCTGCGTTCCTCTTTGGGCAAGGCCTTCCACTCTTTCGTTGACAGGATCTTGTCGGGATTGTCATTATTGACATACTGACTACCGATGCGTCCACGCTTCTTAACTTTCTCTACAGGAACGGTCAAAGCATGAGCATGAACACCAGTCTCATCACAATGCACGTCGAAGCCGATGATGTTTTCCTCGCCCCACATACGGCAGCAGAACTGATAGGTGTCCTTGGCCCATTCATAGATAGCTGGCATCAGCTTGATGTGGCTATTGTCTGCATATGGGTCAGAGGTGTCTATCTGTTGTTCGTCAAAGGCCAGTCGTTTCATCACTTCGTGGTCGCCGCCAAAGATGATGTTCACCAGTCCGTTCGGACTGTTCTGAGCAACTTGGTTGGGATGCTTTGCATCCATGTAAGGTTTGAACCCCAGTTCATCGTGACGCTGTTGGAGGCGTTGATGGAGTGGAATAGGATTGGAGCCAAGGGGCATAACCTTGCACCCCTTGGTGATTTCAAAGTTGAGATGCTTGCGTGAGAAGTTGTAGTGGTTGTTCTTCTCCGTCTCGGCATTCTTGGACTGGTAACGTTTCTCGTCCCAGCCTCTACGCTCTGCCTCGTTACCCATCTGTGCAGAGAATGATTTCTTGCCTGCGCCAACATGGATGGAGGCGCGTGGTTTATTCGTTTCCATTGAAAACTTTTGCTTAAGGGTTATACTTTGTTATAATGTCTGTAAGTGGAGGATGCCAGGTCTCGGGCGGTGCCTGAGCATAATAGGAGGACTTTTTAAGTGAGCGGCCATAGCCAGTGAATCTAAAAGTCCCTATATGTTAGGACTTTTATAAAAGTCCGTCACACCACGCAGGACGGGACATGTCCATTGTTACAATTTCCGATAGCAGTTTTGACTGGAATGTTCCAGACGACCTTGACGGACGTAGTCATTGATCCACTTGGCAGTAGTGCTTACGGGATAGCCATGTTTCATGGACACAGCCCGATAGGTCTCTCTGTCAAATTTGTTTGGCAGTGCGGCTAACAACTGTTCCATTTTGCTCTTCTTCGTGATAATCTCGCCCTGCCCATTAGTAGTGACCTTGCTCTGTGGCAGATGGGCATAGCAATAAACAGTATGGTAGATGAGAACATCGCCCACTGCCATAGAAATATCGAAATCGTCTTTTGAGCATCGCAACAAGATCCGACTACCGTCCTTTGGAGTCAGTGCAGAAGGATTAGGAGTTTCGTCCATGAACCTGATAGTAGTCAGTACCATCATAATGCGAAACACAGTGAAGGCCAGACGGCGTACAACACTCTGCATATCATGAGAAATGTCATCGACTACCTCTTGATTCATCTGTCTGAAATGCTCATTGAACTCCTTGCAGTATTCCTTCGGGATGACGATGCGATATCTTCCACCACGGAAGAATGATTCACGTCGTTGTTTGTATAGCTTACCCAGCTGGAAGAATCTATCTCGCAAGGTATAGCTATCAGAATTGGTGTTGGCACTCTCGACAAGGACATCACGGAACTCAGCCTTGAATGGCATGTGATAACAGGTGATACGTGAGAAGGTGCCATCCTCAGCCTGAGGTGTCAAAGTGTAGAGTTGTCCAGGCGTTCCAGAAAGACAGATAGCAAGCATCGGTCTTTCAATGACACGATATTCATCGTCCTTCCTGCGGCTCAGGTCGATAGGTTCATGATGATAGCTCTTGCGGATGATGGTGCTGTAGTCACCATATTCCGATTTAAGAATGGCACTCAGCGTGTCACATTCTGTATCGAATATCAGACCGACACCTCCATTGTTGTCCAATTGCTGTATGACGGATGCAGCACTACTGTTGGTAGGAATGAAGAGTGTGCGACGGTGTGGAGCCTCATTGACATTGGAAGTATCTTTCTCGCCAGACTTGGACTCGCTTTTACTCTCCTTATATTCTTTCATCAGCCGCTCGGAAGCTTCACGCAGTTCGTTATGGATGGGAGCCACTATCTCGCGACAATATTTCAGCGAGCCTTTGCCCATACCGGCATCGGCCATAACAAAGAAGTATAACATAGGGTGCCAATCATCGTGATTGTACTCACCGACCACATTGTGAAGTGTGGCTGAGATGCAAGTCAACGTGCCCATCAGCATCATGTCTCGGTCATCTTCTGAGATACAGTTGCCCAACACTTCCTTTAGGAAAGGTGGAAGCATGTCGTATATGAAGGCAGGGAAATGTGGAAGGGATTCTTCATCCAAAATCCATTTGGAGTCCACTTCGACAGGCTGGATATTTGGTTTTTTGGATATTTGATTGTCAGAACCATAAGTCCAAATATCCAAAGTTCCAACGGATGACTTTTGGATTTCTTGGGATTGGAAATGTCAATACCAGCATCTTTCGCCATCTGAAAAAATGTGGCGATAGATATGCCATCCCCATGTGCAGACAGACATTTATTGTATTGTTTGTCTGTATCACTTGCCTTATACTCGGGGTTCTGCCGACTGACACGGTGGAAGATTCCTCTTCCTGCCTCTTGGAACTCACTTGTAAGAGCAAACCCGACTTTCAGCCAGTTGTCATAGCCATTTGTAATATCTATTCCCTTTTGTTCAATAAGAGAAAGGACACGCTCTACCTTGGCTCGGGTGTCTTCGCTTGTATTGGAGTATGCAGACGGTGTATTGCTTGTGTTGCTGTTCTCTGTGTTAGAAGGGACATTCTCCCATTCTTCTGGTGAAAAAGTTTTCATCTTTAACGTTGTTATACTTAGGGTTAATATAAGCTTCCGGGTCATGTGGAATGAAACAGGAGCGAGAAACATCACTGCCAGATTTGTCGGGCTCAGGATAGCCATTTGCTACGAGATAGTTGAATACTGCATTGAAGAAACGGCTATGCTCCCATCCTTTGCGGAATACCTGAATAATCCATTTTAGCCCATCGCCCGAAGGAGAGCGAAAGAGTAGTTCGGTCTCAAAGCAAGGGTCATTGAGCAGTTTTTCATGCAACGAAGGAATGTCAGCCACATGGTCGAAGTCAATACAAAGCAGATCGGATTGCTGCAACAGGCCAGCCTTGTTTCGAGTATGAAAGATACCAGAGAATGTGCAGAAGTCGAAATTCTCAGCTTTGTACTTGCGTGCCTGGTCTTTGCCCGTAATGGAGCGCAACATTTCTGTTTGCTTCTTTGCATACGGGCCAACGATGTAGCGGTAGATGTCAGGAATACCGATGCAGCGCAGTGGCTCCGTGTTGCGGATGGGTTTTCGGAAAAAGGAAAAAGATAGCAGTTCTCCCTCTTTGACTCCGAAAAACTCCTCATAGATAGAAAGGTGGTCACACATGGTTGCGTGTCACCTCCTTTCTGCCTTGGGGATTATTGACTACATACGTACGCGCTTCATCGTAAATGTCATTGACTGACTTGCGAGAGGTCTGCATGAGCCATGCATCAATCTCCGATTTGCGGAAAAGAATGCTCTTGCCATTTTTGTGGAAGGGAATGGTACGGTTGCTCGTCCAACCATAAACGGTCTGTTCGGCAGGATGGTTAGGGAGGTAGTTGCATAGGTCTTGCAGCGAGAACCATGCATCTGCCTCTACATTGTTGTTTGACTGCAGAGCGTCGAACTTTTGTTCAAGCGTCTCCAACTTCTCAAGGATGTTCGCCATCATCTGTGGCATTGCATCGAATGTGGGTACTTCTGTACGCATAAATGTGTGTTTAAGTTGGCTGCAGCTTATGCTACAGTCACTCTCTTTTGCAAGAAAGCGACCGCAAAAGTATCGGAAAAAGGAATGGTGATTTGGGCATGATTATGGGCATAAAAGGAACATGTCTTTTATAGCATTATTTTATTTATATAATGCTGATAATCAGAGAAGAAAAAAAAACAACGGTGGTGAAAAATAATTTCGTTATGGCATCGTTATGATTGGTATCATACCCTTGTCATAATGGAAATCAGAAGCAAAAGGCCAAATACGAAGAAAGCCACTCACACTTGAATGTGAATGGCTATGGATGTGAACAACGTAAAAGTTACTGTATGTTTAGACCTATGGTAGTGGAATACGAACTATTCTTTCTTGGAGTCGATGGGAGTTCCTATCATGTCGTCAGAAAGGTTGATCTGGATGGCATCAGCGGCAGCATTCTTCTTTGCGTCAACTATCTTGGCATAGATTTGAGTTGTTGTTACCTTTTTATGGCCAAGCATTTTGCTGACTGTATAGATGTCTGTGCCATTGGTAAGTTGCAATGTGGCATAGGTATGGCGGAAACAGTGGAAGGTGATGTGCTTGGTGATACCAGATGCTTCTATCCATCGTTTCACAGGTCGATTAATCCATGATGGGTCTTGTAGCCCTTCAAAGACAAGTCGGTCTGCATCGCCTCGTTCGCCACACAAGGAATATGCCTGATCAGAAATTGGCATATACTCTACACCCTTGGTTTTCTGTTGGGTAAAATGGAGCTGGTAATGTTCCTTGTCTTTCACAATATCGCGCCACTTTAGCTGTTTGATGTCACTATGACGTAATCCTGTCAAGGCAGAAAATAAGGCTGCTCTTTTGAGAATTTCGCTATCGCATGGTGTTGCTGCCAGTTGGTTGAGTTCCTCCAATGTCAGATACTCGCGCTGGCTTTCCTCGTAGTATATGTTCTTAACTTTGGCTGCAAGGTCGATGGTCAAGTAACCATCGATGAAGGCTTGATGAAGACCTGCCTTGAATATCGAGAAATAGGTCGAGGCGGTATTGGCTGATATGGTTCCTGTCTTACTGCCTCCTTGGGGCGCATTGATAAGGTAATCCTTGTAGTCTTCGATGAGATTCAGGTCTATGCTACCAAATAGAAGCGGCTTCCCATCTGTATATAACTTCAGAAGTGCAAGTTCACGATTCCAATTGACTTGAATGGATTTGGAACTATTCTTGTGACGCTTCTCCTTCAACTCTTCAAAGTACTTGATAAAGTCGCACTTTGACCTTTCGTTTTGTGCTGCTTGTTCAGCCTCACTATCTGTGTACAATGACTGATTATTGTATTCGTGCTGACGGAGGTCACGCACCTTATCCAGCAAAGATGCATGCCTCTTGGTCCTTTTGTGAACGGCACAGGATGATTCCATTGGCATCACGCTTGGGGCGATAGTAGGCTTTGCCATCGGCCAATGTCCTACCAGAACTATTCTTATCAAAGATAGGAGTAGTTATAAACCGCCCAAGTGGTTCATGCTTACGGAGAGGCTTATCCTTGCCAGGCTCAAAGACAGGAAAACTTTCAATGAGCAATGACCACTGCTCCTTGTATTCAGATTTGCGGAGTATTACTTTGAATACCGTGCGCTTCATAGGAGTCTTCATAGTTTGATGGATTTGTAGAGTTTGTCGATTTCTGATTTTGGAGCGTAAACATAGTTACCTATCTGTCGGGTAGGGATGGAGAACTTGCGGATATGAGCCCATACGGATGAATCATGAATCCTGAACTTCTTCGAGATTTCTCCTATGGTATAGCAATTCTCTGGTTCCATGTTGTATGTTTTTGGTATAGGCTTCTTGGCAGCCTTCCGCACTTTCTTCCTCAGTTCGTAACGCTCATCCAAATCAGAACGTTTCAGCCTTAGCTGACGTTGGCCGAGATTAACGGCCGGAAGTTTCTTTAATCGAATGTCACGATACAATGTACTACGTTCAACGCAGTACATTGCTATTGCCTCTGCTGCTGTTAGATACTCCTTGATGTCTGGAATTTCCTTCGCCATCTGCTCATACTTCTTTTCCTTCTCTTCCTGAGCCTTTTTCCTCTTAGAGGCTACAGCGGAACAGTTGTGAGAACAATACACAGCATCAATGGTGCGAATCTCAAAGATGGTTCCGCATATAGGGCACTTCCTTCGGATATGATAATTTGCCTTTGCCATTTCTTACATATAATAAGGTATATGTCTTTAAGTTTAACTTCGTCAACCTTTAAGTCGCGTGAACGATTTGGCGCAAATTTACGATAAAAATCCGAAATCAGAGCCAAATATACAAAGTTTAACAAAATAAAAATCGGTGCAACTCAATGAGTTACACCGATTCGCTTATTATTGTTTATTGCTGTTTATCAGCCTTATTTCACTTCCTCAAAGTCGGCGTCCTGCACATTGTCGTTGGCCTTGCCGGTGTCCTGCTGCTGGCCTGCGCCTGCGTTGTTGCCGCCGGTGAAGCCTTGGCCTGCGTTGGGCTGTGCGCCGCCTGCCTGCTGGTACATCTGTGCGCTGGCTGCCTGCATTACGGTGTTGAGGTTGTTGATGGCGTTGTCTATTGCCGTGATGTCACCGCTCTTGTGGGCGTCGCGGAGCTGCTGGAGTGCTGATTCGATGTTCGACTTCTGGTCGGCAGGTATCTTGTCGCCGTTGTCTTTCAGGAAGTTCTCGGTGGTGAATATCATCGAGTCTGCCTGGTTCATCTTGTCCACGCGCTCGCGTTCTTTCTTGTCGTTCTCTGCGTTCTGCTCGGCCTCCGCCTTCATGCGGTTTATCTCGTCTTGTGTCAATCCGGATGAAGCCTCTATGCGGATTGCCTGTTCTTTGCCCGTAGCCTTGTCTTTGGCGCTTACGTTGAGGATGCCGTTTGCGTCGATGTCGAAGGTAACTTCAATCTGCGGAACGCCGCGGCGGGCCGGTGCTATGCCTTCAAGGTTGAACTGGCCGATGCTCTTGTTCTGTGCGGCCATCGGACGCTCGCCCTGCAATACGTGTATTGTCACGGCTGTCTGGTTGTCAACGGCTGTCGAGAACACCTCGCTCTTCTTGCACGGAATGGTGGTGTTGGCGTCGATAAGTTTTGTCATCACGCCGCCCATTGTCTCGATACCGAGGGTAAGCGGTGTAACGTCGAGCAGTACGATGTCGCCTACGCCGCTCTCCTTGTTGAGGATTGCGCCCTGGATGGCTGCTCCTACGGCTACCACTTCGTCGGGGTTTACACCCTTTGAAGGCTCTTTGCCAAAGTAATTCTTAACCAACTCCTGTACGGCAGGAATACGGCTTGAACCGCCCACGAGGATAACCTCGTCGATGTCAGACGTTGTCAGTTTTGCGTCGCGTATCGCGTTCTGGCACGGAACGAGGCAAGCCTGGATGAGAGAGTGTGCCAGCTGCTCGAACTGTGCACGTGTCAGCGTCTTTACCAGGTGCTTGGGCACACCGCCTTCTGCCGTGATGTACGGCAGGTTGATTTCTGTCGAGCTTGAGCTTGACAGCTCGATTTTAGCCTTCTCGGCAGCTTCCTTCAGGCGCTGCACGGCCATCGGGTCTTTGGAAAGGTCGATGCCTTCGTCGGCCTTGAAGCCGTTTACGAGCCAGTCGATGATTACCTGGTCGAAGTCGTCGCCTCCGAGGTGGGTGTCACCGTTGGTAGAGAGTACCTCGAACACGCCGCCGCCGAACTCAAGTATTGATATATCGAAAGTACCGCCGCCAAGGTCGAACACGGCAATCTTCATGTCCTTGTTGGCTTTGTCAACTCCGTAAGCCAGCGCAGCGGCCGTAGGCTCGTTCACGATACGGCGGACGTTGAGTCCGGCTATTTGTCCAGCCTCTTTCGTAGCCTGGCGTTGCGAGTCGGAGAAGTATGCCGGGACGGTGATAACGGCGTCCGTAACCTCTTGCCCGAGATAGTCCTCGGCGGTCTTCTTCATCTTCTGCAGCACCATGGCCGAGATTTCCTGCGGAGTGTATTTGCGCCCGTCGATGTCCACGCGGGGATAACCGCCTTCGTTGACAACGGTGAACGGCACGCGCTCAGCCTCCTTGCGGCTCTGGTCGTATGTCTCGCCCATGAAACGCTTGATAGAGTATATGGTGTTCTTCGGGTTGGTTATGGCCTGGCGTTTTGCCGGGTCGCCAATCTTACGCTCACCGTCTTTCACGAAACCAACAACCGAAGGCGTTGTACGCTTGCCCTCGCTGTTTGCTATTACAACCGGTTCGTTGCCTTCGAAAACGGCAACGCAGGAGTTTGTAGTTCCTAAGTCAATTCCAATAATCTTTCCCATAATAGTATCTTTTTTTGTTATTTTTTGCGGTTTTATGGTTGTGCGGTCTTGGGCCTTACGGTAGTACTTCAATCAGTATCCGCACCCTTGGTGCCGCACTTATTGCCACATATCGTTTAACAAAACGTATGCCAACGGTGCAAGTGTGCCATCCGGCGTGACATTTTGTCGCAAGACGTGGCAGTATCAAGCCCCTCTGCTGGCGCATTTTGTCATAATGTGCGCCATGTGGCGCGCCTGTTTCCGACGTGCCCGGTCACGTCTTTGCAACTCGCTGACTGTCAGCGGCTTTCCAATATGCCGTCTTTTAGCCTGCAAAACATGGCCTTTCGGCGTGTAAAAGGTGGCCTTTTGGAAGGCAAAATACGGCATATTGCAAAACCGTGTGTCATCTGTCACTTTGCGACGGTTGTGTGCCGGAGCGGCGATTTATGAAATCCTTTCCTGCGTTTTGTTTTGTACTTATCGGGATTTGCTGTATCTTTGCGTCTAATAAACATAACGTAGACACAAATGATAGGCATTGGAGACAAGGTGCCCGATGTGCTCGGGCGCGACGAGAACGGCAACGAAATAAGGACGGAAGACTTCAAGGGGCGCAAGCTCGTGCTTTATTTTTATCCCAAAGACCTTACTTCCGGGTGTACGACGGAGGCCTGCAACCTGCGCGACAACTACGGGGAACTGCGTGCGCAGGGCTTCGAGGTGGTGGGAGTGAGCGTCGACGACGAAGCCAGGCACCGGCGTTTCATTGACAAGTACTCGCTGCCGTTCCATCTGATAGCCGACACTGAAAAGTCGCTTGTCAGCGAGTTCGGCGTATGGGGAGAGAAGAAGATGTACGGACGCACGTACATGGGAACCATGCGCACCACGTTCATCATCGACGAGAACGGCGTAGTGGAGCGTATCATCACGCCGAAGGAAGTCAAGGTGAAGGAACACGCCGGGCAGATACTTGGCGGCAAGTGACGTTTACGACAGCCAAAACCATTAAACACAATACTATGATAAACCAACAATTGTTACATCCCGAGAGCATCGTTGTCGTTGGAGGTTCGAACAACGTTCACAAGCCGGGCGGCGCCTTGGTGCGCAATCTTATCAGCGGAGGCTACAAGGGCACGCTAAGAATAGTCAACCCGAAGGAAGACGAGGTGCAGGGTGTCAAGGTGTTCCACGACATCCGCGAGCTGCCGCCTACCGACTTGGCCGTTCTCGTAATACCCGCCCCGATGTGTCCCGACACCGTCGAGGTGCTGGCCGCCGAGAAAGGAGTCAAGGCTTTCATAATAATCTCCGCCGGCTTCGGCGAGGAAACCAAGGCCGGCGAAGCCTTGGAGCGTCGCATTCTTGACACTTGCGATAAGTACGGAGCCGCCCTCATAGGCCCCAACTGCATCGGCCTGATGAACGCGTGGCACCACAGCGTGTTCACAAAGCCCATCCCCACGCTTCACGAACAGGGCGTAGACTTCATCAGCGGCTCGGGGGCCCCGGCGGGCGTCGTCCTCGAGTCGGCCGTTATGAAGGGCCTTCCGTTCAACTCTGTGTGGAGTGTCGGCAACAGCAAGCAAATCGGCATCGAGGACGTTCTTCAGTATATGGACGAGAACTTCGACCCCGAACGCGACTCGCACATCAAGCTTCTTTACATAGAAAACATCAACGACCCTGACAAGTTGCTCCTGCACGCAGGCTCGCTCATACGCAAGGGTTGCCGCATAGCCGCAATCAAGGCCGGCAGCAGCGAGAGCGGAAGCCGCGCTGCGTCGTCGCATACAGGGGCGATGGCCAGCAGCGACTCTGCCGTTGAGGCGTTGTTCAGGAAAGCGGGCATAGTACGCTGCTTCTCGCGCGAGGAACTTACCACCGTTGGTTGCATCTTCACTCTTCCCCGTCTCACCGGCCGCAACTTCGCGATAGTGACCCATGCCGGAGGACCCGGCGTGATGCTGACCGACGCCTTGTCGAAAGGCGGACTTAACGTGCCCAAAATCGAAGGGCCTGAAGCCGACGAACTGAAGGCGCAGTTGTTCCCAGGCTCGTCGGTTTCAAACCCAATAGACATCCTCGCCACCGGCACGCCAGAGCACCTCGGGCTTGCCATCGACTACTGCGAGCACCGCTTCAAGGACATCGACGCCATCTTCGTAATCTTCGGAACGCCCGGACTTGTACAGCTTTACGAGGCATACGACGTGCTGCACAAGAAGATACTTGAATGTAAAAAGCCGATATTCCCCATACTGCCGTGCCTCAACACCGCCGGCCCTGAAGTGGCCGAGTTCATCAGGAAGGGGCATGTCAACTTCAGCGACGAGGTCACTCTCGCCACGGCTCTTACCCAGGTGATGAAGACTCCGCAGCCAGCCGACAGCGGAATAGAGCTTGCCGGGGTCGACGTTCCGCGCATCCGCGACATCATAATGCACATTGACGGCGACGGTTTCCTGCCGCCTGACGGTGTGCGCGAACTCCTTTCGTGCGCCGGAATACCCGTAGTGCCCGAGAAAGCATGCGCCGACAAGGACGAGCTTGTGGCCTTTGCCGACAAGATTGGCTACCCTGTGGTGGCCAAAGTGGTAGGTCCTGTGCACAAGAGCGACGTCGGCGGAGTGGCGCTCAACGTCCGCACGGCCGAGCATCTTGAGCTTGAGTTCGAGCGGATGATGCGCATCGAGGGGGCTACAGGCGTGCTCGTACAGAAGATGTTGCACGGCCGCGAGCTGTTTGTCGGCGCAAAATACGAGCCGAGGTTCGGCCACATAGTGCTCTGCGGGCTTGGAGGCATCTTCGTGGAGGTGCTCAAGGACGTGTCGAGCGGCCTCGCCCCGTTGTCGTACAGCGAGGCTTTGTCCATGATCAGGTCGTTGCGCGCTTATAAGATAATAAAAGGTACGCGAGGACAACAGGGCGTAAACGAGCGCAGGTACGCCGAAATCATCGTGCGCCTGTCAACCCTTCTGCGCTTCGCTACGGAGATAAAGGAGATGGACATCAATCCTTTGCTGGCCGACGGGGACGACATCGTGGCCGTGGACGCACGCATACGGATTGAAAAGAACAAAGAACATGGAAATTAAGAATTAAGAGTTAAGAATTAAGAAAATATGCGGTTGGAATGAGAACAAACAGCAAACGCATATTTTCTTAATTCTTAACTCTTAATTCTTAATTGTAAAATCATAGGTTGAAGGATGAAAATACTTGTTGTAGAAGACAATGCCGACCTGCGCGAAGTAATCGAGCGTTCGCTTGAAAAGGAACGTCATGTGGTGGAAACGGCGGCCGATTATTCAACGGCACGCACTAAAGCGTTTCTTTACGAGTATGATTGCATACTGCTTGACATCATGCTTCCCGACGGCGACGGACTTACCTTGTTGCGCGAATTGTCGGCGCGCGGCCGCCGCGGCAACGTCATCATCATATCGGCCAAGGACTCGATAGACGACAAGGTGGCCGGACTTGAGCTTGGGGCGGACGACTATCTCGCCAAGCCTTTCCATCTCGCAGAGCTTAACGCACGCATACGCAGCGTGGCAAGGCGCAACTCACGCGACGGGGGCAACGGCATAAAGATGGGCAATGTCACAGTACATCAAGACAGGTTTACCGTGGACGTAGGCGGAAAAGACCTCGAGTTGGGGCGCAAGGAGTATGACATCCTGCTGTATTTCATCAACCGTCCGGGCCGCCTTGTCGACAAGATGACGCTGGCCGAGGCGGTTTGGGGCGACGATGCCGACCAGGCTGACAACTTCGACTTTATATATGCCCAGATGAAAAACCTGCGCAAGCGGCTCAAAACGGCAGGAGCAACCATAGAAATAAAGACCGTTTACGGTTTCGGCTACAAGCTTGTTGAAGTTGACGAGTGACAAGATACAAGTCAACCAGTGACGAGATACAAGTCAACCAGTGACAAGATACGAGTTGACGAGCCTATTACCGTCTGCTGTTTCCTCGTCTCTTGTCCCTCGTCTCTCGTCAACTTGTCAACTCGTTCCTCGTCAACTTGCCCCTTGTTCCTCGTCTCTTGTCCCTCGTCTCTCGTCAACTTGTCCCTTGTTCCTAGTCAACTTGTCAACTCGTCTCTCGTCAACTTGCCCCTCGTCTCTCGTCAACTTGCCCCTCGTCTCTCGTCAACTAAAAACCAAAAGACATGAAACTGCAAAACGTCATAACATTACGCCTTTCAATATTGAAGGCCGTCATCCTGGCGGTTTGGGCTGTCTGTTTCTATTTCGCGGCGATAAACGAGATTAACAACAAAACCGACGAAGGGCTGGCCGAGTATGCCGAGACCGTCATGACCGATTATCTTGCCGGACTGCCGGTGCCCGGCGAAGGCGAGGTGGGCGGCAGGCGGTACATTCTGCAAGCCGTTTCGGGCGACTATGCCGTCAACGTCAGCCGCATAAGATACAAGGACGCTGAGATGCCTTTCGACGAAAGCGGACGCTACGAGCCGGCCCGCACCGTGTCGTATGTGTTCCGCACGGACGACGGACAGTGGCGCGAGCTTGTGGCTTTCACCACCACCATTGACAAGGACGACCTCAAGCGTGCCATCCTCTCATGGCTTGTAGCGCTCTATGTGGTGCTGCTTCTCGGCCTCATAGGCGTCAACCTGCTCACCATCCGCCACTGCATGAAGCCGCTGAAAACGCTCCTCGACTGGTTCGACGCTTACCGGATAGGACGCGGCGGCAAGCCTGCGGCCATGAAGACGCGCGTCACCGAGTTCCGCAAGCTCGACGAAGCGGTGCGCCGGAGCGTGGAGCGCAACGAGCGGCAGTACGAACAGCAGAAGCTGTTTATAGCCAACGCGTCGCACGAAATGCAGACACCGCTCGCCGTGTGTACCAACCGCCTCGTGTTGCTTGCCGTC
>ERZ780080.154-NODE-154-length-23154-cov-3.28395_pt1 | contig 23154 bp, 8 predicted proteins | sample MGYA00511175_ERZ780080 | MGnify/ENA primary metagenome ERZ780080 (study PRJEB29588, sample SAMEA2148733) | human gut metagenome | biome: human gut; feature: human-associated habitat; material: faeces | place: Denmark | collected 2008/2010 ...
AGCTTATATTCCTAAAAAACAATATTATCAAAAATATGATGATGAGTATGATAAAACAACATATTGGAATAATGGAATTAAGGAATCTCCAGAAGCATTAAATTTTTGGTTTGATTTTTTAGATTCTGAGGGTGAATTAAGTCAATATTCCGTTAAGAATGTTGGAACTCGGCCAAAAGCTGAAAATAATTCTGATGTTAAAGCTATCTATTTTAGAGAAACTCCTAATATTATTTATGTAGATGAAAATAGTATTGAGTATACTAAAATAAATATTACAGAAGATATGTTTTATGAAGACGGAGCTTATTATTATATTAGTGATGGCTCTGGTGGTTATACTTTAGCTTTAGACTGGAATCCTAACCAAACTTATTATATAAGTTCATTAGATTCACAAAGAGCTTTAAAACCAGGATATAGCTTTCTTCAAATACCTTCTCAATCTAGTAATATTTTTAAATTTAGTTCTCAAGGAAAATCTGCAAAAGATGAATTAGATAATTTATTATATAATTATTCTTACTGCACAGAAACAATTTCAATGACAACATTACCAATTTATTATTTACAACCAAATACTCGTATATTTGTTAGAGATGATAATAGTGGTATTTGCGGCGAATATATTGTTTCAAGCTTCACTATTCCATTAACCTATAATGGAACAATGAGTATAAATGCAACAAAAGCAGTTGAGAATTTATTTTAAGAGTAAGGGAGATAAAAAATGGCAAATAAAGTTAAACAATTTCGTTTCTACAATGATGCGGAAGCTGGAAAAGGTGATGCAAGCAATAACTCCCCAAAAACTGCGGAAGCTGGAAAATTTGTTGATGGTACAATTTTCGCAGATTGTTTTCCTATTTCTCAATTAGGAATTCAAGCATTACCTGGGACAAGATTTTTATTAAATAATGCGCCCGAAACAGATTATATTTTAATTGGACAAACAGGAATTTTTGAACTTGATTTAAACAATCAAACCGAAATTACAAGTATAAAGTTTGATGCGGAGTCAATGAAAAAAATTAATAATATCACAAATGCAGTATTAATTGTAGATCTTATTTATGACGATGGGGAGGATTAATATATGGGATTTTATGGTAATATAACAAATACTACTCGTACACAATTCTCATTTGATGCCACTTATCCAAGTAGATATGAAATGGATACGCAAGTCGCTAATGATGGAGTATATGTAGGTAGATATGTATTAGTTGAATATGATAAAGATATTAAAGGTAGTTTATCTGGTATTCCTCAGGTTTATAAAATTACAACAGATGGATTAAATAAAGATTTTGCTTTGTCAATTTCTGCTGATTTTATTGTTGGTGAAAAAGAAGATGAAGAAGGAAATAAAGTTAATCCAACTATTATTCGATGTATTACTGAGGAGGATAGAAAAAATATTGCTAATGGTACATTGAAATATACAGATAATTTAATTGAAAAAGGAACTGTTCTTCGAGTACCAGGCAAATTAAATGATGATGGAAAACCAATTTATAATTTAGTTGCGAATAGTGGAATTCATAAAGATCCATCAAATACAGAAAATTTCTTATCTGATGAATATTGGGTTGCAACTGGAAATGAGCAATTTGTAATTACTATGATGGTTGAAGATGAGCAAGGCCGTCCTGAGAAACAATATACTACTTTTACAGGAGCTTTATGGGAGTCTTTAGGAAATTCATCCCAAGATAGTTTTACTCTTAATTTCACCAGAGATAAACAATATTATAAAACAAGTAGAGGCTATGATTCAACCGTTTGGCAAAAAGTATTAGACAAAGGCTATGAAAAATATGTAATGGTAGCTGAGCTAAATACTATTGTACCAACATTTGATATTACCGCAGATGCACCTACTATTGTTCCATTAAGACCTCACTTTGATATAGATAGTACAAATGTATATTATAGACTTCATTGGCAACCAACTTGGGGACTTAGAATAAGATCAAGTGAATCGGATGTACAGGTACCTCAATATGATACTGAAGGAAAACCTATAGCTGCAACTATTTTATCTTCAAATAGTAGAGTTGAGTATCCTTCAGATGAAAATACTCATTGGACAAGAACAGAGTTTGATAAAACTACTAATTCTAAAAAGGTTCTTTATGCTAAATATAATGAAACTGGTGGAATTGATTGGGTTGAGAAAGCCCCAGAAGAAGATCCACCTGTTCTTAATGCAGCTATATATTATAATAGGGATGGATTTGATCCTAACGTAGTATCTAAAAGCTGGGATAGAAAATATTTGCATCAGCTTGGACTCCCAGGCAGAAGAGACCCAGAAGTCGATCCAGATGTCTCTCCTTCAGAAGATAAAGGTTTTGTTGCTGAAGGTATTACAATTGCTCCTACTGGATTAAGTGGTAATACTTATGCAAACCATAACGGTGTTGCTACACCAGAAGTAGATACTCAAGAACTTTCTATTATGTTACCATCTATTGGAGATGCTATTTCAGATGTTTGGGATTTAGTTTATGGTGGTAGAAAAACAAATGAAGCTATCCAAAAAACTCAAAAGAGAAATCCAGATGTTGAATGGTATGATGCAAGAGCTGTTCAAGATAGAACTGGATTGCGTTTAGTTAAAGATGGCTTTACATATAAGATGAAGACTGGTAAAACATTAGGCTGTCCAAGAAACTATTATAATACAGCTAATGTAAATACTATAGCTGGTTGTATTAATTCTGTGCATGATTTAATGGGTATGATTATTCAACCATATAACACTTTTGACGCAATGAAAGAGAATATTACTAATAACGATGATGATACAATTTATTTTGACGTAAGTAATGATAAATATTATCGTCGTGACATGAAATATACTTATACACCACTTGCCGCGAGTGCTTATACATATGAGAGAATTGATTTATCCGAAGGCGAATTCAAACCAGACTTATATTATGTTAAAAATGGAAGCAAATATGATGTTGCTTCTGGAAAATATAATAAAGATTTGGAGTATTATGTAAGAAAGCTTACTGCTTCAGAAGGATATGAACAAGTAAAAGTTCAGCCATTTGATGGTAGTAAATATTATTATATAAATGAATTAACAAATGGTGGTAAAGATTTTATTTCAGAGCCTACTTATCATAGAGATAAAACTTATTATACTATGGATTCTGCCAGAATTGATGGAAGCCGTATAGATTTGGGAGATGACTTTAAAGGTTATACTTATTATCAATATATGACTGATACCAGTGTCAATAAATTAAACTCTCCTTATTATGCTATTGATTGGACTTTCGCTGGTCAAAATTATGATCCAAAAGCAACATATTATGAGATAGAAGAAAGATTTGCTTTAAAAGATGTTATTTCAGAACCAGAATATACTGATTTATATTTACCAGGTATCTTTTATTATAGAGCTTGGGCAGAAGATAAATATTCTAAAGTATATTGGGATGGACATAGAGATTTTACTGCTTATAATAAAAATGATGATGGTACTTATACTCCTGTTCAAAAGCCAGTAGAAGGAGAATACTATTATGAAAAACTTCATACCGCAGGTGAGCCATATATTTTAAAAGTTGGAGAACAGCCTGTAAAAGCTGATTTTGATTATCGTATTGATAATAGCGATTTAGGAACTGGAAATGTCTCAGGAGAGAAAGCTCAGTTAATTGATCATTATATGGTTAAAAAAGGTGAAAAAGTAACTGAGACATATACCGAAATAGATACTTATGAACAAGTTAAATTTAATGATCCTTCCAGTAGCTATGTATGGGATGAAGCAAAAGCTGGACCAGCTTGGGTTTTTGACAAGAGTGTTGGAGATTATGTAAGAAATACATTACCTTTTGATCCTGAAAAAAATAAACAGAATTTATATTTTGTTCAACAGAAAAAATATGTATATGTTTATATGGGTGGTACTATAGATGAGGATAAGCCTCTTCACTTATTACCATATGCAAGAGATAGTGTAAGTTATAGAGACCCTCTTTCTGGAGATATAGTTGATGATTTCCATATAAATTTTGCAGATATACAACATGGAAATCCTTGGTTTGTAAAAACGACTGTAAATAGCCATCTTCTTGGACCATATACAATTTATATTCCAGTTACAGCAACTTCTATTAGACGACAGCTAGTAGATTTTTATACAAATCCTGCCAGAGATGAAAAAGACCGTTTACAATATTATCAATTAAAGAAAAAGAAAATTGATAAATTCTATGCTCCAAATTTATATTATTACAAAGTTGGAGAAAACTTAGACCGTGAGAGAAAAGGTAGTTATATTCTTGAAACTAATAAGCATTTAAAAGTTAATAACGTAGATGGTTATAGTTTAGCCCACTTAAAAATTACAAGTGCTGATTATCATAAAGTTAATGAGCATGACACAGCGACTAATCAGAGAATTTACTTCTATTATCCAAACTACTTTTATCGTAAAGAAGGTAACGAATATGTCTTAGCTCAAGAAGAGAAGATGAATCCAAATGAGACTTATTATGTAATTAAAAATTTCTATATTGATTCAGACACTATGAATATTATGCCGCATGGTCAACAATGGAATAATAAGATTAAACATATTCCACCTTCAGTTTCTTTAGCGACAAGAGATGTTGGATTTACATATTATGAATTAGTAGATTTTGCTCGTAAATTAAATACTATTCATGGCATGATTTTAAAAATGAATCAAGTAATTGATTCTGAAGATACCGATACGAGAGATTTACAAACAATTCAAGGTGCTTTAAATACCTTTAATGATTGGATTTCTCACTTAGGAAAATTAGATTCTCAAGATATTGTTATTGTTGATAATTATGGTCGTTTAACAAGCGCGCCCGCAAATGTTACTCAAACTAATGAGGGACTTAATCATACTGCTGGAACAAAGAGAGATGTAACAGGAATTGCATCAGATGTATTCCCAATGGCAGAAAATCTTACTGCGGGCGGTGGATTTAAAAATCAATGGTTGACTGTTAATGTAGATGGTAAACCAACTAAACCAATTGTTTCATTAAGACATAATTATCAGCCAGTAAAAGATACCACTTCTAATTCTGATATGAATAATCCTAAAAAGGATACTATGAAGTTATATACTCCAATAGTAGACCCTAAAGGACATGTTGTTGGTCATAATGATGAAACAGTTATTTTGCCTTATGGATTTAAAACTATTACTACTAATGGTAGAAGTGGAACTGCATCAGGAGATAACACTGGAAATCCAAGTACATCAAATGTTGTAGCCGACAATACTCAAGATACTCTTGGAATTAATTCTGGTAATAAATGGATTAGAATTGATACAAATGCAAGTGCAGATACAATTACTATTAGCCATGATATTCATACTCCAACAGTAAGTGCAAAGAGTCAAACTGACTTAAATAATCCTGCAACAGATAGTATTACTATTCAAGATACTACCTATGATAATGCGGGCCATATGACCGCAAATCAAAACCATAAATATATTTTACCTTATGGATTCAAGTATATTACAACAAATGGTCGTGTATCAAATAATAATACAGAGAATCTTGCGGCGCAAGGTCAAATTGCTGCTGATAATACTCAAGATACATTAGGTATTAACTCTGGAGATGAATGGATTCGTATTGTAACAAATCCAAATTCAGATGTACTTACAATTAGCCATGATGCAAAAAATACTAGCACTGTAGATGGTGGAACAATTAGTTTGAGTAGTGAAGAAGATGGAAAAACATTTTCTATTACTTTATATGATTTTGATAGTAAAAATCATTTTAGTAAAAAGACAACTACAAAATATACTTTACCAAATAATTATGGTAAAATTGCGGCAGATGTAGGAACAACTACAGAAGCTTCATGTACACATGATACATTTACTTTAAGTGGAGATAGTTGGATTAAAACAACTGTTAGTAAAGATAAAGTTAGCTTTGCTCACCAAGCTCCGCAAACAACTAATTTAACATCTACTATTGAAGATTCTAATAAGACTCCTAAATTAGGTGGAACATTTAATATTCCTAAGATTTCATATGATTTAAAAGGTCATGTATCAAGTAAAACAAGTTATACAATTACATTACCTTCATTGAGTTTATCTGGAGCTAAAGGTAGTACAGATAATGTAATGACTAATTTAACATATACTAAAAATGGAGATACGTTTACTGCTACTTTTGGAAAAATTGGAGATTTAGCTTTAACAGGTTATTCAACTCCAACTTCAATAGCAACCGATATCACTGCAACTGATAGTTTAAATGTTGGTCTTGGTAAATTAAGATATTATATTAATCAAAATAATTTAGCTATTAGTCAAGAGGTAGAGAATAGAAAGGGTGCAATTACACAAGAAGAAAATAACAGAAACACTGCTATTAATAATGCCATTGGCAAATTAGACTCTGAAATAAAAGCAGCACCTGGATATTATGTTTCTTCTGTAAAACAAGTTGATGGTCTTGTGACAGCTACAACAGCTACTTTCCCAACTGCATCTACAAGTGATAAGGGTATGGTTACTGTTGTAAATAATTATTCTCAAGATCCAGAAGATTTATTCTCTTCAGTTCCTTCTTCAATGGCATTTGTTGATATGCTAAAGAAATTAGGAACATGTTATAAAAATACAGATACTTTTAGTTATACTACAAGTACATATGATGAGACTTCTAAACTTGTAACTCCAAGCGATGAACAATTAACGATTGAACAAATTATAAAAAGAATTAGCGATATTGAAAAAACTGTAGTAACTCAACATCAAAAACTTTTAGATTCATCTGATAAATCAATAATTTTATAATAACTTAAATATCCTGGCCTATTTATCATAATAGGCCAGGATTATTTAATTTATAAATATATATTTTGATTATTTATAGGAGAAAATGAAAAGGAGGTAAATGTTTTGGCTTCTTATACAACAACACCTGGCAATTATGTAAAATTTTTGCGTGGTACTCCAACAGCCTGGGCGAAGATTCCAGATTCAGATAAAGATAAAGATACTCTGTATTTTATATCTGAGACAAATGGAAGAACAGGCCAATTATACTTAGGACCTAAATTAATTATTGGTGAAATTTCCAATATTAACAATATCGGTGATTTACAAGATGTTCTTATTTCGGAAGATATTACTGCTAATAATATATTAATCTATGATGATAAACAACAGAAATGGATTAATAAACCTATCTTTGAGGTTTTAAGTCAAATTGTTACAATAATGGTTGGAGCAAAAGATGACTCCAATGGTTTATCTGGTTTAGTACCACCTCCAAAAGCTGGAGATAATAAGTTATATTTACGTGGTGACGCAACATGGGCTAACCCTACGGCCGCAGTTGAACTTGTTTTAGATACTCTTGTTGGTCAAGATACAGGAAAATCAATTCGAGAAATCTCTAAAGAAGAGGTTTTAAAGGTAGTTGATGGCGCTTCAGAGAAATTCGATACATTAAAAGAAATTGAAACATGGATCGAAAATAACCATAACGCTTCTGATATTATAAAACTTGACAATCGAGTTACCAAACTTGAGACTACTGTTGGTGACGATACTAAGGGATTAGTTAAAGATGTTACTGATTTAAAGACATTCTCAGAAAAAGTAAATACAACTTTATATGGTGATGAAACTGGCACGAATCAAGGTCTTGTAAAAACCGTTACTAGTTTACAAACTGAGATGGTTGAAGTATCTAATAAAGTAAACATTCTTGACGGTAGATTAAAATGGCAAGATATTAATGAAACTGAATAAAAAAGGAGGCAATAATAAATGGCTAATGTTTTAAAAGACGCTAAAGTTGGCTTTCTAACCGGTGCTCAGAGTTCCATTGATACCATGTTATCTAAAGGCGCCAATGCCGGAGCTAAACATGGTTATTTTTATTTAACAAAAGACTCACATAGATTATATGTTGGTAATAGTGATGGAAGTATTTCCGCTGTAAACGAAGGTGTACAAACTGTTACCTATTTAGGTGATTTACCAACACTTCAAACTGCTGCTGACAAGGTAGCTTATACAGGACGTTTCTTCTATGTTCAGTATAAAGATTCTACCGCAGGTCAAGTAGATAGTAATATTGCTAATATTCTTTGTGTATATAATGGTAGCACATGGGTACAGATTAATGCCAATACTGATACTCATATTAATTCTAATACTTATACAGCTTCTACTACTGGAGCTACTGCAACTATCAAAAATGCGATTGGTAGTACAGATGGTGGTAGCGTTTCTGGCGCATTTGATATTGTTACTGCGGGCGGATTAAAAATTGCTAAGACCGCAGGTGCAACAAATAGTATTACAATTACTGGTGATAAATTCACTTTAGCTGCTGGAGATGGCGCAACTGGTGAAGTTAAACTTAATTTAACTTCTGCTAATGGTCAAGCTGGTAGCTCAGTTACTTTAAAATCAGACCCAAGCACAACTGTTCTTACCAGAAAAGATAATGTAATTACTATCTCTGGTAGAGTTAATGCTTCTTTAGCTGTTGCTAATGCCACAGGTGGAAAAACTGGTTTTACTGTAACAGTAAAAGATAATCAAGGTAAGACTGTAACTGGTTCTTATGATCCAATTATTAAATATGGTAGTAAGGCTCAAAGTTCTACTAAGTTAGTTGATGGCGTATTTAATATCAACGCATATAATAAAGAAGAAATTGACCAATTAATGAGAGACCTTAATGCGATGGAATATCGTGGTACTGTTGGAGCAAATGGTACTGCTGCTACCGCATGGGCAGAGCTTCTTAAATTACCTCAAAAGATTGGTTATACATATTTATTTAGTTCACCGATTACTGTAAATAATGCTGAACATACAATAGGTACTTTAGCTATCGCTCGTGGTACTGAATATACAGCTGCTGATTTAGCCGCAGGTACAATCACAAAGGCTGAATTAGTTGGTACTATTAATCCAGCAACTCTTACATGGGATTTTGTAGAAAGTACAAACGATACTGATACAACTTATAAATTGTATACAGCTGCTGAAGGAGTCGGTTTTAAATTACGAGATTCTTCAGGCGGTAATAAAGGTCAAATTAAATATGCTGGTGCAGGCGGATTAACAGTATCTCAATCTCTTCAAGGTGGAGTAGATATCTCTGAAAACAAACCAGCTGAGAATGTAATTACAATCACTCATAACACTGTTAAAAGAACTGATACTGAGACTAATCCAGATAAGATTAAATTAAGTTCTCAAACTCCTGCAACACATTTGAATGATACTATTACTATTCCAGTAATAACAAGTATTAAGACAAATGACCAAGGACACGTAACAGGTGTAAATACTGTTAATTATGAACTTAATGATACCGCTACTGTAATTACAGGAATGACTAGTGCCGCAAGTAAAAATTCAGATGGTTCTATTGCTTTAAGCACTAAAGTTACTGCTACTGCTTCAAGTGGTAAGAGTATGGTTCAAAATGGAACTGCAACCGCAACTATCAAGTCAAGTTCTTTGACTCTTGGAGCAAGCGGAGCTTCAGTGTCAATTGATATGACTTGGGGCGAGTTCTGATAATTTTAATTTTCTATTTTTTATTCTAAATAGAGAGAATTATAGGGATTAAAAAGAGAGATTCTCTTTTTAATCCCTTTATTTTTTTAAATATATATGAGATAGAAAGGAGATACCGCATAATGGCAAATGCAAGATTTAGACCAGTTCGTGGTTTAGAGGAAAAAATCCTTAAAGGTAAATACCAAGAAGGTTTTATTTATTTTGCAACCGATACTGGAAACATTTTCATTGATGCTCAGGGAATTGCAAGAATCCCTATGGGCGGTCGCGGTGCCGCAATTATTTATGCAAAAGCTACTTTCGTTCAAAACTCCGGAGATGACTACTATACATTCTATACGGATGAGCTTGAAAATCCAGATGATAAATTAAAAACTGGAGATTTAGTCATCAATAATGATGGAAGTTTTTACAAAGTTGTAGATATTGATGAAACAACAAATGCTGTTACTTGTGCAAGAATCGCTGTTAGTGGAACTGGCGGAGGCGGTGAAGGTGGTGGAACTACTACTACCAAAAAGAGAGGCCGTTTAACCATTACTGGTGTAACAGAAGCAGATTTGCTTAATGGTGATAAATGTAATATTCAAATTTTAGTAACATCTGCCACAGAAGATGGCGTACCTGTCGATCAAGGTATAGATGCAATGAAAGTTACAATACAGTATTTTGAAGGTGAGGCTTCTACTCCATATTATACTGATACAAAAAAAGTAACTCATGCTAAGCCTATTATTTATGACGCAACTGAATTTATTCGTCATTCTGCTGAAAATAAAATTATATTTACAGTAGAAGGTAGTAAAGATAATATCTTTTATAATAGTGGTGTTGCAACTTATTTTGTTACAACTCATGAACTTTCTATAGATTGGATTTCCAGTCAATTTAGTTCTACTAAATTTTTTAGTACTGAAATTCCTGTAGCAGTTCGTTTTGCTACTGGCGCAGACCGTATTCTTGATGTTTATTTTGATGATTTCTTAGTATATACTCAAGAGTATAATACCGCAAATACTACCGCAAGTGTATCACCAGTTATTTCAAAAAATTCAGTGATTTATGATAAAAATACAAATAATTCTACAGGTATAGCACTTGGCGATAATTATAATCATGGACGCCATATTATAAAAGCACAATTAAGTTTAGCTAAATCAGATGGTTCTCGTGGTAGTGCAACTCCTATGATTTCAAAAGAAATTGGTCTATATGTAAATGAAGGACAACCTTTAATTTGGTTTGGAGATATGCAATCAAGTTATTATGAATTTGATAACCCAATTGTTCCAATTAAAGTATATGACCCTAATAACACAGGTGAAATTGCAATTTACTTATTTATTGATGGTACAGATGCACTTGATGGTTCATTCTATACCGCAAGAAATGATGACACTACATTTACCTATTGGACATTAACTAATTTAGTAGCTGGTCAAAATACTACTTATCAAGTTCGTATTGGTCAAGATGATACTGAGACATGGGCTACAGTTCCAGATTTCACTGTATTAAAAGACCCTCGTAATATGGGTATTGCTACTACTGGATTAAGAGTTAATATTGATTCAAGAGGTCGTTCAAATTCTGAATCTGCGAAAAAGCGTTCTGTATTAACAGTTGGTGATGAAACCGCAGTATTTAAAGATTTCAACTGGTATAATAACGGTTGGATTATGGACGATACAAATACAACTTGTTTAAGAATTAGTAATGGAGCTTCTGTTGAATTTCCTATTGGAGTAAGTACCTTCGCAGGAGAAGAAAATCCTTCTAAAACTATCGAGTTAAGATTAAAAATCCGCAATGTTCAAGATTATGGTAAATTAATTACTACATATACTCGTTATACAGTAATTGATGATGTTGCTCCAGAATTAAAAAGTTGGACAGATGATACTCTTTTCCAAGAGTTCTTAAATCAAAGAAACGCAGTTGGAGGATATACTAACTACGATGCTTTCTTATCTGTAAAATTACCTCAGTTAAAAGAGCAAGGACAGAATGTTCCTTCTTATGATGAATTACTCTTTAAAGGATTATATCGTGATTATAACTTAACAGCAGCCGCAGTAAAATATATTGAAAGTGGAATTGATGATAGCGCGATTTCTAAAACTTCTGCAATCTGTCTTGGTGCCCAAGATGGTTATTTTACTAATGGTATTAATGCTGTAGCTATTGACTTCGTAGAAGATAAAATGCTTAATATTACCATTGTTTATGATAATGGTGATGGACAAAGTACAACTGGTGAAAACCGCTTAATGAAAGTTTACTTAAATGGTATGCTTACCAGTGTCGCTCGTTCTACCGCTACAAGTGAATGGTCAATTAATAATAAAAATCTTATTATTAATTCTTCTAACTGTGATGTTGACCTTTATAAATTTAGAGTTTATAATAGAGCATTAGGGTTAAATGAAATATTAAAGAATGTTGCTTATGATGATACTGATACAACTGCTTGGGATTTAGCTGAATTATATTCTGCTAATCAGACTATTAATGAAGATTATCAGTTCTCTTATAATAAAATGATTGATTATAATAAGGAACATTCAAGAGCAGAAAACATTATGCCATATATTGTTTTCACAACCAATCAAGATGATACTTTATCAAAAGGTAATCTTCCTTGGAGAAAAGATACACCTATTACAGCAGACATGGAGTTCATTAATACTGGACTTGAAAGAGCATATTCAATAGGTAATCTATCTGCTGAAGCTGCTGCCGCAGGAAAAGAGCTTGAGGATTATTACTTACATCATTGCCCTTCTTTTACTGCTAAAAATGTTGCTTTAAGTGTACAAGGAACATCTTCTGAGTTCTATCCACGTCGTAACTATAAAGCTAAAACAAAGATTAAAGTTGATGATTTGGATGCAGATGGAAAGAAACAATATGATAAATATGGTGATGTAATTCAGAAAAATGAGTATGCGATGGTTGCTCATAAAGGACCTTTTGCCGCAGATTATGAACTTGGTAAAAAGAAGAATTTGAAATATTTTTATTATGACAATGATACTGTTGGATGTAATAAATTTACTTTAAAAGTAGACTTTATGGAATCTTCTGGTTCTTATAATATGGGTCTTGCTAATTTAGTAAATTATGCTTATTCACACCATCCTCTTGAAGATTATAATGGAGCTAGTGCTTTCTGTGAACTTGACCCAACAAAGAGTGAACAAAAGGCAATCGCTAATGAGGCTAGTAATTATAAACCAGGAACAGTTTATTATTATTATAACCATAAAGGTAACTTAAAAAATACCAAAGATGATGAGTTAAAGATGCTTGCATCTGCTGAAGATTTCGCTTTAGGACCTCGTGGATTAGCTCAAAAGAATGGCGTTTCTAAAGTTCTTGGTGGAATTGGAGATACACCTTCTTATTCAGCTGATGCTCAAGGTAGCGCAATCAAAGATAAATTAGCTGAATGCACTAATGTTTGGTATGAATATGTACCTGGATATAAAGTTGCAAAAGTAGACCATTTAAGTGATTATAGAACATCTGTTCAAGGTTTCCCAACTTTAGCTTTCTGGCAAACAAAAGCCATGAAAGAAGCCGGTGCAGAACCTTTATACATTGGTCGTTATAATATGCTTCTTGATAAAGGTGCGGCCGAAGCTTATGGATTTACTGATATTGGTATGAAACAAGCTTTTGTTGACCATAAGAGTACAGATGATGTTGCAGAGTGTTGGGAATTTGAAAACAACTCTCGTGGATTCTGTTCATATAGAGACCCATGGAATAGATATAAATTATCTTTTAAAGCTCCTGATAATGCTGATAATAAATATACTGTAGCTAAAGCGCCAGTAGTAGCAGACTCTTTTGAATATAGATATAATGCACTTGATGATTATATTGATTATTTAGTTAATTTGGAAAACTCTTCAAGTAACTCTAAAACTGTTAGAAAATTACAAGATAAATTAGGAATTGATATTGCTAATAATCTTGACGAAGGTAGAAATAAATTACTTGAAATTTATGGAAACTGGGAAAAAGCAGTTGCTTGGGTATGGAGTACTGCGACAGATGCTTTAATTGATGTTAATAACGATCCAAAGAATTCTCTATTAAAAGAAGTTCCAAGCTTAAATACTTATGTACAAGTTGATTTAGCTGAAAAGCTTTTCGAGGCAGGAGTTTTCTATTTTGAAAGCACTGAAACTGGACAGAAAGTTAAAGCACAAGTTTATAATAAAGATGTTGTTTATTATGAGCTTCAAAGCAGTGGAGAATATCGTAAGATTTTATTATCTGACGATCCTGAATTAATTTATAAAAAGAACAAATTCTATACTAAAAATAGTTCTAATAACTATTTATTATCAGAGGAAGAATTTGTTGAAACTGAAACATATTATAAGGCTGTTAATAATGAAGACCATATTGATCAATTCTGGAAGTTACCTTCTCCTGTACAATATGGTAATACAACTTATAATTATGACACAAAAGAATATCGTTTAGCTAAATTCAAAAATGAATTAACAGATCATTTTAACCTTGAATATTTAGCAACATATTTTGTTATCACTGAAGTTCTTGAATGTTATGACTCTCGTGGTAAAAACTGTATGATGGCATCTTGGGGTCCTCAGAAGAAAGACGGAGAATATATTTGGTATCCAATTTTCTATGATATGGACACTCAATTAGGTATTAACAATACTGGTATTCCATCATTTGAATATAACATTGACGCAACTGATGATGGAACGTTCTCAACAAATGATAGTGTTCTTTGGAATAATTTCTACTCATTGTTCTTAGGAATTATTAAAGATAAATATGAACAATTAACTGGTGTACCAAGCAGTAACTTTGGTACTTTAAAGAAACCACCATTTACTTCTATAGATATTATTGAAAATATTTATAAATGTAATCCAGAGTTTACTAAGAGCCATTCAATGGAAGGCTTAAGACCACTCTTAGCAATGAACCTTGATGAGCATTATAAATACATTTCAATTACCAATCCAAAAGTAGGATATCTTGGTTCTGGTACAACACCAGAAGTATTAAAAGATACCAGTGATACATATTTCTACGCTTTACAAGGAGATAGAAGTATGTCACGTGAACAGTTTTTAACTAACCGTTTCAATTACATTGATTCTTGGTTATCAGTTGGTAACTATAAACGTGGCGGACAAAACAGAATTCGTTCTCGTATTTCTGCAAACAGTCCCGCAACTACTTCAGATAAATGGATTGAAGGTACTGCAACAAATGGTGCAGAGGGTATTATTACCAATGAACCATATTATGATGTAGTAACAGGTAAAAAGAAACATATGTTCGATGGTGAATATTGGTTATCAATGACACCTGTTCGTAAAATGTATGTTACTGTTGGAACAGATACCGCAAACTTTGATTCTATGAAGTATACTGGAACCCCAGTTAAATTTACTACTCCAGACCTTGAAAATGGTATTCGTAAATCTGGTAACTATAAAGAGCAGTTGTACTATATTTATGGTCTTGACCAAATGAAATCACTTGGTGATTTAAGTAAACTTTACTTCCAGGAGTTCGAATTATCTGGTAATGCAACTAAGATTACAGATTTAAAACTTGGATATGATGGAGTAGATGAAGAAAATAATCACTATAAGAACTCAAACGTAAATAAATGGACTATTACTGGTTCAAGTGGATTGCCACTTGTTAAGGAAATCAATTTAAGCTATATTACCTTTAAAGATAATAACGTAACATTTGATTTGTCCGCAAGTGAAAAATTACAGAACTTTAGAGATACTGGTTCAAACATTACTCAGGTTACTTTTGCTGATGGTGTTGCACTTGATACATTACACTTAAGTTCTTCAACCGCAGCTTTAAAATTAACTGAAGCAAGATTATTGACTGACTTAATTGAAACTTATAAAGTTCCAGAAGAAAAAGATAAAAATAATCCAAGCGGTGATTTAGTAGCTCAAAAAGGACTTTATATTGAAGGATTAACTGATAAGGCTGTTGGAGAAGGAACATCTAATCTAACAACTTTAAATATTATAGGTGGAAACTTAGGATATAACAGTTATAAATTATTAAATAAATTCTATGCGGCAACGGCTACTTTAGGTGCGCAGAGAAAGATTAATATGGCTGATGTTCAATGGAGTCCATATGTATTAATTGATGACCCAGAAGCTACTTTCAGTGCTAAATCTCAATACTTTAGAGATGATGGTCACTTTGGATTAGTTGCTTTTACAGCAGAAGATTACAAAAACCATCCTGGAGATTGGATTCAATATATCAATAATAATCAAATGTATGAATATGATAGTACCATGTCTACAGTTGATATTAAAGATACTAAATTACTTGAAAACTTAATTTCTAATACCAGCTTTATTGGTGTTTCCAGTGGAACAAAAGTTCCTACAATTTCTGGTTATATTTATATTAATAATGAAACCGCAGTTGAAGAGAGCGCAATTCAAGACTTGTTAGTTAAGAATTATCCTAATTTAACATTCTTCTTTAAGAATGTTACTAAAGGTTTTGCGGCACGTTTCGTAATTCAGGATAAAACTACTGATGCCTTGACTGGAGCTGTTACAACAACTGAAACATTAATTGGTACAGATAAAATTAGTTTAGCAGAGTTTGAAAAGAACAAGAAGATTTTCTTCAAAAATCCAAAAGATAGAACTGAATCTTCTTTCAGTGAGACAAGAATTAATGCATTAAAGCCTTCTCAGGACTTTATTGGATGGTCTACAACTCCTGATAGAACTGGATTAATTGAGTCTTATGATACCAATTGGGTTACTTTATTAGGTAATACCGCAATCCATAATTGGGGAACTCAAGAATTGTTAGCTGATAAAACTGATTATACATTCTATGCTGTATTTGAAGACCACCATTGGGATGTAAGATTCTATCTTGTAAACGATGATGGTTCTGAAAGAGAGATTGAAAATACTTATGGAAATAAGATTGGATACTCTGTTGTTCATGGAAGCGCATTACATGATCCAAATTATCTTGTTCAAAATCCAAAAGAAGATACTCTTCCTATTACAAGTAAGTATAGATTCTTAGGATATACAAGAAGAATTTCTGGTGAAAATAATATATACGGTTCCGCAAGTTTAGCTCCTGTTGTAGATTTAACTACAATTAAAGCTACTCAAAACTTAAAATTCTATGCGGCATTCAGTGTTGAAAATGTTTATGACAATCCAACCGATGATAAGTATTTTGAATTTAATTGGCAAACAGACCAAACTTATTCTATACGTGTTAAACCTGGTGTTTCTTTAACTGGTAAGATTACTATTCCAAAACAGTATGATGATAAAGTTCATGGCAAAGCAGATATTAGTATAATTCAAGAGTTTGCTAATCAGACAGGAATAACTCATGTATTCTTCTATGAGGATGCTCCTTTGAAATATATTAAAGAAAATGCATTCCAAAACTGTTCTCAGATGAAATATTGTTATCTTCCAAATAACTTAATTGAAATTGGAAGTATGGCATTTAGAATGTGTGCAAACCTTATTTGGACTGGTTTACCAAACAAACTGGAAAAGATTGGTAATTTCGCATTCAACCAGGCTCTTGCTGATGCTCCTTCTGGAGACCTTACAATTATTATTCCTCCAAGCGTTAAAACAATTGGAGATTCAGCTTTCATGTATATCATGTGTACAAGTTCATTGAAGTTTTTATATATCGGCTCTGAAACTGAAAATACTAAATTAACTTCTATTCAAGAGAATTCTTTTGCACAGAATGGTGAAGCTATGATTACTGACCCAGAAGCTAAAGCAATCATTTATGGTGCTTCTGAACAAATGAAACCACTGATTAAAAAATCTTTGGCTAAAATGTATGCAAATCCTGAAACAATGATTGAATTCAAATAAGGAGGATTCTAAAAGATGACTAAAACTGTTTTATATACCTATTTAGGTACTAATGGAACAATTACAAGTACAGTTCATCTTGAAGATATTTACTATATTCGTAAATATAGATTAGTTGCGGACGCAAGAAAAAGTCTTACCAAAGATGGTAAGACTTTTGTCCAAAGCGTTACTATTCCAGAGGATGAACTGGATGAATGGCGAGAAGTTGGCCAAAAATAATTATAAATGAATCTCTTTCTTTCATATCTTTTGAAAGAAAAAGTAAAGAGGAAAGAAGTAATTTTTTCTTTCCTCTTTTTAAATTCTAAGAAAGGATTGGGATAAAATAGATGATTACCTATGTAAATAGTCAGAATAGTGCAAGATATAATCGTCTTTTCTCAAAAGCTACAAAAGCTTTAAGTGATGCTGGCGAGTTAAAACTTACATACGTAGAAGTTCCTTTGGAAGAAAGCCAATTCGGAGAAGGAATGTATTTTGTAAAAACAAAAGACGGTCAATATGTCCAAGCAACTAATGCGTTTGACCCAACAGAAACATACTATGAACCAAGTAATGGTATTACATCTCTTGCTGAGTATTTTGGTAGTATCGTTGAGTTAGCTGAAATTGATAAAATCTATACAGTTCTTCCATTAGATGAAGATGTATTTGAAATTGACGCTAATACAAGAGAAATTTCTGTTCCTCAAACATTTGCTAAAAATGGTGTATCCGTACAAGGTGACCATATTTCAGAAATTGTTTATTTCTTAGTAGATCGTTTTTATGATAACCAAGATTTAGATAACTGTAATGTTTATATTGAATGGCAATTAAGCCAAAAGGATGAAAATGGTAATACTGTTCAAGGTATTTCCGCACCTTATATTGCCGATGTAACAAGTAATCCTGGTAAGATTTTAATTGGATGGTGTTTAAATAACGACATCACTAAATATGCTGGTAATGTACAGTTCGCAGTTAGATTCTATATTCAAGATGAAGTTACTAACATGCTTACTTATTCTTTATCAACAAAGACCGCAACTGTAGCTATTAAGTCTACATTAGATTTCAACATTCCGCAAATGATGCTTGATGGTGAAAATGTATTTGATGAAGATGATAAGAAAGTTCTTGAAAGATTAGTAGATTCTACTGCTACTGGAGATACTACAAAGGCTATGCCTCCTGTATTTATTGAAAATCTTGCCGAGACAGTATCTTTCGCTACAGAAGTTGGTTATACTATGCAACAAGTTGAAGCAGTTTCCCCGGATGGTGGTACTTTATCTTATGTATGGAGAATGTATGATATTGATACAAATGAATACATTGGTCTATTAACTGCTCAAAATATTTATGTTCAAACTACTGATACTGCTCAGAGTGAAACTAAATATTATTATAAATCTACTGCTACAGAAGATGGAGTTCCAGCTTATGAATTAATGACAGAAGAAGAGTTAAGAGCTGTAGATTGGGCTACTCCAACAGGCGTTCTTGAAAGAAAATCTCAAGTTAAGATTACTTCTACTGGACGTTATGTAGCTGTTGCAACAAACCGTGTAGGAAAGAGCCGTGAAAGCACATTAAGTGTTATTTGTCAAATCTTCCATCCAAGCGAAGTTACTATCGTTAAAGATATTGATGAATCTTTAGTTCTTAAAGAAGCTGATGAGTTCAAAGGCGTTTTAACAACTCAGACTGGTAAGAGTGATAGCGGTGTTATTACATATCAGTGGTATAAGATTAAACCAGAAAACGTAAAAGATGCTTTTGATGATGAAGGCAAATTGAAGAAAGTTCAGACTAAACACTATGATAATAAGGATAAACCAAATCTTGTTACAAGTGTTGAGATTAATGCTCCTTGGGAGAAAATTGCGGACGCTGTTAATCCAATTTATACAATTGTAGGTTCTAATGATGCAACTGATAAAGCTGGAGCAGTTGGAGATGGATATTATGCAGTAGTTGCTACTAATAGTATCAACAATGAAACTTCAACTGAAGAGACAAGAAATTGTCGTGTAACTCATACCGCAAGTCCTGTTACTATTGAAATCTCAAGTTTCGATGGACATGGAGACCCAGTAGTAGATACTCCTAAAAAGACTGAATTAAAAGTTGATTATGCCATCGCTCACAGCTATGGATTGAAAGTTGATTATTCATTAGCTAAAGAACGTGGCGAAGGTCTTATGAGAACTGATGCCGATACTGTTACATATCAATGGTATAAATACTATAAAGGTACAAACAGTAACATTGATGAAGACGTTCAAGATGCGGCACTTGGAAATTATCACTTTGATGGTGATGTTCCTATTGATGGAGAAACTCAGCCAATCTTTAAACCAAAAGATAATGAAGGCGGATATTACTATTGTATGGTTAGAAATACATATAACGGAACAACCGCAGATAGATGTTCTAAGTTCTTCTTAGTAGTTTCTATTCAAGATTAATAAAACAGTTAAGGAGGGTTAAGCATGGTTACTAATATGCAGGAATATTATGATTTACTCTATCGTATTCAAGATCAAAATAAGCCTAGCTTAGCTGTTTTAATTCCATCTACAGAAACAATCTATGATGTTGATTTGTCTACAAGAACAATTAAAGGGCCAGCCTCTCTTGGTGTAGAGGCTGACCACCGTTCTGAAATTATCTATTTTAAATTAAATAGATATTATGACCATATGGATTTAATTAATACAACTTGTTTAATTCAATATGAAAATGCAGAAGGAAAGTCTGGACTTTATGTAGTTCCTTTTTATGATGCAGATACTTTTATTGATGAAGATAAGTTGCTAATTCCATGGTGTATTAGTGGACGAGTAGCTGCGGCCGCAGGTAAAGTAAAATATTCAATTCGATTTTACAGTATAGATAGTAGTAAATCTGAATTAACTTATAATCTAAGTACAATCGAAACTACAACTGAGATTAAACAAAGTTTAGTAGTAGATATTAACTTAGATGAAGAAGGCGATAATGACAGAGTACAGAGAATTCTTGATACTAAAGAATATACTGTAACTGAACAATTAATCGCACGAATTGATCAAATTAATAAGCAAATGGACATATTCTGGCAAGACGCTTATTAAAGATATAGGGGATAAGACATTTTGTCTTATCCCCTTATTTTTGTTTAATAGGCCAAATTATAATAATATTTTTGGTCAAGTTTTTATATATCATAGAATGAAATTGACTTAACGTCGTTTTTATGATATAATTAACTCAGAGAGAAAGGAGGATTTTCCTTTTGGCAAATTATGTTAAATTTAAACAAGGTTTAAAAAAGGACTTTAATACAACAAATCAACCATTAACAAATGGTATGATTTATTTTGTTATAGATGAAAATAATAATGGTTCTATATACTATGATACTATTGTTGATGGCGCACATGCTACTAAAAATGGAACCGTTCATAGAGTAAAATTTTCTGGTTTACCAATTAAAATAACTGGTTCTGTCACAGGAACAGGTATCATTAAAGATGGTGAAACTATTGAAATAAATACAGCAACTAATCACTCTCATGGATTGGCGCATCAAGATTTTACTGTAACTCTATCAGATGATGATACTAATTTAAAATGGACAAGATTAGGAAATCAAAATGGTGAAGGTTTTTGGTTAAAATCTGTTAGAGGAAATGTTAAAGCTCCAGCTTGGTTCCAACCTAATCAGGGTGCTGGTGTTGCTTTTGGTGGCGGTAGTACAAAGGGTATCATATCTGTCAAATATAATGAACCCAGTGTTAGATTTGCAGGAGGAAATGGTGATGCTCCAGTTTGGTATTTTACAATTACTGGTGCTAATAATAAATCCTATGATTTAAGTAAAATTGGCGGTCATTCAAGCGATAGTGCAAAATTAGACCATAATGTGACTTTTAAAATTGCCTCTACTGCTGATGCAACTAAAGGTGGTAATGGCACTACAACTAATTTATCTGATCCCGCAGTTAATTTATATTTACCAAGTAGTCTTTCTGGTTTTGATAATATCCAGTCTATAAGATTTCAAGGAACCGCAGATAATGCAGATACAGTTGATTATTTTCATATAGCTGAAGAAAAATATAAGTATGAAACGACTCAAAAGCAACCTACTGCTGGTGCTGATTGGTGTATAAAAATTTCTACTCCAATTTGGAATTCAACAAGTGAAACTATTTATTTATCAGCAGATGGAAATAACACTCATGGAACAGTTATTTTAAAAACTGGTTCTCGTCAAAATAATTGGTGGGGATATGCTACTAATTATAATGGCACTGGAATTGTTGGGGTTTATAAACTTGTAAGTAATTCAGATGATGTCTATATTAAAGTTAATGGTGCTTATACTTCAGTAAGAATTAGAACAACTTTCAATCCAACAATTAGTATTCCAACTACTATTCCAGACTATAAATTTACAGGTGTTCCATGGCAAGGTGGTTTTTTTAGTAATGCTATTTATACTGATACTTTAACTTTTACAACACCAAAATACTGGGCAAATATTCCAATTTCTGATAGTTCAAAAACAGATACTCAGCCAACCTTTAATACAGCTTATGTTTCTAACTGGTGGCGTTCAACTGGGAATACCGGATGGTGGAATGAAACTCATCTTGGTGGTATTACTATGGAAGATAAAACATATGTAAAAGTTGCCGGTAATAAGAGTTTTTTAATTCCAAATGGCTCTTTGAAAATTGGTGGCGATGGAAACATTTTCTTTGCTACTGGAGACGATGATGCTACTTTAAAGATATATGGTCAAACTAATACTGAATATGGAATTGAAACTATTGCAATTCAAACTTGTTTTGATAATCAAGACCCGCAAATATCTACACATACCACTCAGTATGCCAGTAGATGTAATTTATTGTTACAACCAAGAGGCGGACAAGTTTATATTGGTAAAAATTTAACGGCTGTTGGAGATACTGGATATAAATTATTAGTAGATGGTAATCAATGGACAAGTGGCAGTCAATGGGTTAATGGTAATTTATTATTTACTGATATTACTGGAAATACAGCTGATACAGGAATGAGTTTAAAAGGCATTTATGGTCGTATTGGTGGTAATGATGGTTGGAGAATCGCTGGCGGAGCAAGAGCAAATAATGCAGGGTATTTTGAAATTGCTACTTGCAACGATATGAATGAACCTATTTATATACGTCAATATGGTGGTGGAGGCGATTGGAACGGATATGTATCTCTTGCGAGAACATTTACTTTATTAGATGCCGCTGGACGCTCTCGTGCGCCTGAATTATTTGAAGCTAAAAAGGTTCATGTTAATAGTAAATTAGATCAAAGCGTAGCAATCGCAGATACAGGTTATCAATTTCAAGTTACTGGAACAAGTAATTTTACTGATAGTGTTAATATTTCTGGTGTAACAACTCATCATAATAATATCCAAATGGATGCTAATTACAGTATCTCAAAGCCTGGAAAAAGCTCAGCTTGGTTTGGTTCTCATAATAATGCTATGATTAGAATGACCAGTGTTAATGATTGGTCTCCTTTATTAGCTCAAAAAGCGACTAATGGTTATTGGATTTTAGGTCATTATGATCATTATAATGAAAAGGATGAAATTGGTGTTTTTAGTTA
>ERZ780080.155-NODE-155-length-23080-cov-12.4983_pt1 | contig 23080 bp, 19 predicted proteins | sample MGYA00511175_ERZ780080 | MGnify/ENA primary metagenome ERZ780080 (study PRJEB29588, sample SAMEA2148733) | human gut metagenome | biome: human gut; feature: human-associated habitat; material: faeces | place: Denmark | collected 2008/2010 ...
ACAAAATATTTTTGGTATAAGCAAATATAAATAGTTAATATTCAATAAGATACAACATTAATATCTATATGTTAAAAGGTAAATGATTTGATGCGTTTGCCCTGTTCCGTGACACAGAATATGCGTTCCGAACTTCGGAATGGCCGTTCCGTGTCACGGAATGGCGGTTCCGTATCACGGAACGGAGATTTTTAAAATGATTCGAGAACAAATTCATAGAGAACTAAAAACTTTTTATACTATGGCTATATATAAATTGCAAGAGATGCCCGACATGCAGAACAAAGGCAAGAAGAGAGTCTATCCCAAGTTGGTTGTCAACCGCCAGTTGAACACCAAGGAGTTCATCGAAAAGATGCACTTCCGCAACCGTGCCATTTCACCAAGCGTCACCACGGCTGTGCTGACCGACATCGCAGACTACTTGGGCGAGATGCTATCCATGGGTTACACAGTAAAGTTGGATGGCCTCGGCACCTTCTCGCTGTCATTAGACTTCGACGACGAGAAGTCAAAGGAGCTAACGAGCGATGACGACAAGATGCTCTATCGCAAGGTGACGGTGAAGGACGTGAACTTCAAGTCTGACTCCGAACTGGTGAAATACGTCAACCAAGAAATAGACTTAGAGCGAGAGCCTGGAGGTGTGACCCGACTCTTCAAGAAGAAATACACCCTCGAAGAGCGTATCCAACGAGGCAAGGATTGGATCAAGGAGCATGTCTTCTTCACCCTGCAGGATTACGCCGACATCAACAACCTAAGCCGCACCACAGCCTCGCTGGAACTCAAGAAGTTGACCACAGGTCCCGATGCTCCCTTCGATTACACCGGCAGAGGAAGCCACAAGATCTGGACAGATAAAGAATAAAGCGAGGGAGCGTTATCTGTTCACATCCGGCACACAAAAAAAATGCCCACAGATTTCACGTAATGGCACAAAGTTCTTTAAGGCAAGAAACAAATGTGGAAAACTTGAGAAAATCAGGAAATTCATTGCTTTTTATTTTGGTAATTTCAAAAAAGTTCTTAACTTTGCAGCACAAGAAAAAAGATAGTTCATTCAACTAAAAAATAATAAGCCCCTCAGGCGCGTCGAAAGGCAGCATACTTGAGGGGCGTTACTTATTTTAGGCAGCAACGAAATCAATACAGGTACGTTGCTGCCTCATTTCATTTTTACCTATTACTGCTTTCATACAACCATTGCTATTGTCATCCTTCTTTCCTTTGCAGAGCATCAACTGCATTGATTTCTTGCTGATGCAGGAAGCACAGCCCCGCTATTCTTACTAATTTTAGAAAAAACAGACATCTTTTTACGAAAAAATTAGGAAGAACAGAATATTTTTCATAAATTTGCAACGATAAGGGGCTCGGGCGCCATGAGTTCATCAAGGAGCCAAGTCTAAGTATAAACCAAAATTAGATAAAGAAACAGACATCAAGAATTACGACGCAACATCGGGTTTGCTACCCTATCCCACGCATCTTGCAAAGTACATGTCAGAATACATTTCATGCACTTTAAGCATTCTGGGATACAGATAACAAGAATTCTAACCGAAGCGTCACCGTTCTATAGAAAAATTAAGAGATTAAGATATTGAGCTTTTAGCTCTTGTTCTCAAACTTCGAATACCGCCAATTTTCGTACTACGAGAACAAGCAGATAGAAGGTTCATGCCTCTTTGGCGTGAGCCGTTCTGTGCTTGTTGTAGTACGAGGTCACTTGGCGGTAACCTGAAGTTTAACAAGCCACGAACGGTTGCACGCCTTTTTTATTATTCGTAGGAAATGAAACAATTATTTTACTTAAAAGCATGTGCCTGGCATAGGACGCTTATGCTCGTCTGTCTTCTTGGGCTGTGGCAAGGAATAGGTTGGGCGGAAAATGACGATACTTCCACTATCGGAAATTCTGCGAAAGATGTTCGTACCGTCACACCAGAAGAATTTGACAATATAATAGAAAGCAAAGACATAGACTATGCGATTGGAATCATCACCGATGGCAAGCGATGGGCTTACCACTCTTCCGTACACCCTATATATACCTTGGAAGCCACGAACAGTACAGTCTATTGTCCCGATGCATACTATGACGTTACAGGAAATGGGAAAATGGATTTTTTCGGCTATTATAAAGACAAAGAAATAGCAGATTGTAATATGTATCCTCTCATTGTTACATCTATTGACGGTGACCTCATCAGAAAGGAAGGAACTGGCAGTCGTGTTTCTTGGGCAACAGACCATGGTAAACTGGTGTATTACCAAAAAGACGACTATGCCAAATATGGAACGTTAGATTATGGCTTCCATGGTTTTAAGATGGGCATGTATGACAAAGACGGAATGCCGCTTTTGATAAATAGAGACTTGCAATATAATGAACCAACCTGTATCTATAGTTATAAGCAAAACAAGATAGTTTTAAAAGCTGAAAATTTTTATTATTCTAAAACTACCTTTGCTGATATTAATGGTGACGGGCGCAAAGAAATCATCTCGTTTGTACCATCCAAATATAATAGTTCAAATACCCAACTTACAGAAGAAGAAGATGGTGCTATCGACATTTATCGTATGGCAGCGGACGGAACTTTCGTAGCAGACAAGATATATGTCACCTCAGACACAACAGTCGTCAAATCTATGATGCTGGATGACTATACTCCTAACTCTGGAACAATAGACAAGCCAGGTAGTGGCACACAAACAGCTACTGGCATTGGTTATCCTGGACAAGGTATGTTTGTTAGAGCCAAACCTGCTCCAGACTGGAATGACTGGCAAGAGTATGACAACATTACTTCGGAAACATCTCAAGCTAAGCAAGTTATAACTAATAATGGAAAAGCCACACGCGCCATGGCTGCACAAACAGGTTATGTTTCTGCCGCAGATATCAATGGCGATGGTATGATTGATCTGTATGACGGCACCAACATCTATTATAATTTAGGTGGAAACAAGTTCTTTAAGAGTCCTCACAAAGGAACAGTATATTCTGCCGACCTGACAGGTAATGGTCTTCTCGACTTCATCGACTTCGGCAACGAGCAAGTGGACCTCTACCTCAGCATGGCAGAGAACAGCGACATGCAGGTAAAGACATTGCTTAAGAATACCGCCATCAGCAACACCTTCTTTGGCGACTTCGACAAAGACGGAGATGTAGACATTCTCTTTGTTATCCCTGGCAGCGACTATACCATTTTCCAATTCTATCGCAACGACGGAAATGGTGTGTTCAAGCCAAAGGACACCAACCTTGACGGCACTTATACATGCCAAGCCTGCAATGACTACGATGGCGATGGACTGTATGAGATTCTTGCTGTAAAAAAAGGAGCCTATAAATATGTACTCCTCAAACTGAACAATAAATGGAGCGTTGCAGAAACGGAGCTTCCTTCCGGTTTAAGTTTAAGAACGATTGGTGATGTCAACAATGATGGAACCATGGAAATGGTATACAATAACAGTAAAAAAAGTTATACCATATACGATGCCGTACCAAACTGCAAGGTCAACACTCGTCCTGCAAAAATGGAGAAGCCTTCTGCCGTAGCCTACGCAGACGCAGGCAAGCTCAAGATTTCATGGACTCGTGGCAAGGACGCAGAGACATCAGCTTGCGATTTGACTTACGAGCTACGCATTGGTAGCGAGAGCGGTAAGGGAGACATTTACTTAGGCAAGTCGAATGCCGACGGCACTCGTCGTGTCTTGGAAGACGGCAACATGGGGCGTGCCCTCAAATACATGTTTGACACAGGCAATCTGTGCGAAGGCAAATATTATATTGCCATTCAAGCCATAGATGCAAGTGGACTCGGTGGTCCTTGGAGCGATGAATTCGTCTATGATCACAAGACAGCTCTTCCTGTCATCAACAAGTTGTCTGATGGTTATTGCACATCCGATACCATCACTATGACCGTGCAGAATCCTAACATCAACGCCACTTACGAGTGGAACATCAGCAATGGAACTATTATCTCACAAAATGATAATGGAAGTATCGTTGATGTCGTGTTTAACAGAGGTGGCGAGCAGAATGTTACGGTAAATATGACTTTGGGAAATCTGAAGTATAAGTCAGAACCACGAGTTGTAACATTGATTCCTTCAAAAAAAGGCGATCTCCAATTCGGAACTTATCTTGTCGCCCCTATTAAGTTCTTAGATATTAACCAAAATGGAAATGTGGAGGTTTTAGGCTCTATAGGACAAGAAAGTGGATTCTTTGAATATAAGAATGAAACATACAGTAAAGTAAGAAAGACTTGGAATAGCGACTTAGGATGTAGTTCTTACGAATTCTTTATCGCAGACTTCAACCATGATGGATATCCAGACTTCTATTACCCTCACAGCAAGGGAAATCTTTTTACCAATAGTGGCGAGGAAGATAGCTCGTTCGAGTATGACACAGAGACCTTCGATTTTGGCTTCAAATTTCCCGAAGAGCCTTTAATTGCGAATATAGATTTTAACAATGACGGCAAATTAAACTTTTTAGATAATAGCCATTCTTTGTATACGAATAATGGAGATGAACGCAAGTTCTCCGATTTTGCTAATATTTGGGGCAGATACTCATACGACGGTTTCTTCGACTTTGACCGTGACGGTGGCTTGGATATTTGGAAAAACGAGATAGATAATTCTATCCAAAAAGCACAGACCAAGGTGTATTTCAAAGTTGCAGGAGAAAACAACCAGTTCAATCCTGCTGGAACTGTTTTCTATGAAAACGAGAGAAGGTATAATATGGAAGGCTTCGCCGACTTCAATAACGATGGTTATGTAGATGGTTACTTCTTAGACCATCCCGAAGGACAAGACTATTACAACATGGTTATTGTCAAGGGTAAACCAATGAGCGAGTGGCCTTGCAAGGAAACAGTTGTTATCCCATTGAAAGAGTGTACGTTCTATGCTGGAGGCGAACCTAGTTTCAAATTCGTTGACTTCTCCAATAATGGATACCTTGACATCATTGTCGGTAATAGTTTCGTCTTGCTAATGGATAAAGATTTCTCATTCCAAAAGGCTCAATACGAAACAGTTCCCGATTATAGATCTGTTGATGGTCTTAAATCCATCGACGAATACCACTGGCAGCCTCTTACCCCAGGCGCTTATCCTAACGGTTACAAGTCGAATATCAAGAACGAGGCACCTTCTGTTCCTGCCCATGTGACAGCTACTTCTGTACCCGAGGGCTTGTTGCTGAAGTGGGACGATGCTACTGACGACCATACTCCATGGATGCAGATGCGCTATAACGTGAGCCTGAAGATAAAAGGCAAAACTGGCGAGAATGCCTTTGTGCTCTCTCCGATGAACGGACTGAGCGACGAGGCTGCTATTTGCTCGGGCGTTTACTATCGCAAGGCAACACAGCTCATCGTGCCTAAGACAGCCTTGGTGAACGGAACTACCTACGAGTTGCAGGTACAAGCCATTGACCTCATGGGTGAGCACTCTGCTATGACCAAGCCAGTGGAGGTGACCTACAATGCTGAGAAGATGATCATGATAGACGAAAATGAGCATTATACAGAATTGGCTTATTATGGCAAGTGCACCAACGTCTCAGGCAATGCCTTCACTATCGCCCCAGGAGAAGGCGGCACCGTCCTACAGCACAGCGACGGAGGCATCTTCAGCCTCAAGTGGAACACCCCAGGCGTGAAGACTATCACCTTCAAGGATGGCAACGACGTGATAACCAAGCTGGTGAACGTCAAGCTTTTACCCGATTTGACTATCAACTTGCCAGAGCGAGTGATGCTCAACACTCCATTGACTGTCAGGGTGCCAAAGAGCTTCCAGACAGGAAAATATGATGACTTCGGTTTCAAGGAGAGCGAGGCTTACAAGGCCACCTTCGAGAAGGGCGACACCATCGCCACCATCGTATTCAAGGAGGTGGGCGAACAATCCCTACAGCCATACGTCAAGATAGAAAAGGACCTCACTCTTTCAGAACAGTTCAAGACTATGGTTATAGACGAGACCATGCCTGCAGCCGAGATCAAGAGCGTGGAGTCGAACGACAAGTACTATCAGGTAAACTGGAGCACCGACGTGCCAAGCATGGTAAGCAAGGTGGAAGTGAGCCGAGAGACCAATCGTCTGAACCAGTTTGAGATGCTCGACATCGTGCCTGTAGGAAATGCCACCTATGTAGACTTGTCCAGCGACAACCGAGTTCAGCCTCAGCGTTATCGCATACGCCTCATCGCAGAGAACGAGATGCAGCACAGCGACTACTCTGCTGCTCACAACCCACTGCATGTCATGATCAACAAGACTGCCGACAAGAAGGGCAACAACCTGATGTGGAATGCCTACGAGGGCTTGGAGGTGACGAGCTACATCATCATGAGAGGCTCGTCGGAGAAGAACCTGAAGGCCATTGCCACCATTTCGGGCAGCCAGCAGAACTTTACCGACTATGATGCACCGGCAGGCGTTTCCTACTATGCCGTGAAGTTTGAGACCAACACCTCGGCAGGTGCCAAGGGTATGGGCAGAGTGGCGGCATCAGAAGATGTTTCCTCAAATGTCATCTCGTCAGAGGAAGCCATGCCTACCACACAGGCAACAACCCTCTATGCAGGAACAGTGGAAAGCATCGCCAAGCTGAGCAACAGCCAACAACAGCTCCACATGGTAGCTACGATTTTGCCTACTTACGTCACATTCAACAAGGTAAGCTGGAGTATCGTCAGCGGAGGCGAATATGCTTCCATCAGCCAGAGCGGATTGCTGACAGCCAAGGGAGGCAAAGGTGATGTCGTGGTAAGAGTCGTGACACTGGATGGTTCTAACCTGAGCAGTGAGATCACCATACCATGCGATGTGAATATCCTGGCAAGCGACATCGACGTGCGTGCATCAAAGAAGACGGTTGCCGTGGGCGACTATCTGCTGCTGAATGCTGTACTCACTCCTAAGAACACCACCATGAGCGAAGTGACCTGGAAGAGTGAGAATACCGACGTGGCAACCATAGACGAGAATGGCATTCTGAAAGCCATCAGCACTGGTACAGTCAAGATTACGGCTACGACAAAGGACGGAAGCAACCTGAGTGCCTTCATCAAGATCACCGTAACAGAGGCTTCAGGAATCCATGGTGTCACCATAGAGGATGAGAACGAGAACACAGAGTTCTACGACCTTGAAGGAAGAAAGATTCAAACCCCACAGAAGGGACGCGTCTACATCACCAACAAGGGACAGAAAATAGCGTTCTGACAACACAACGAGTGGTGACAAGCCACTCCTACAAACTGCAAATGACCATGACCGGAGAGCAATCTCGGTCATGGTCATTTCGTTTATAAGGGGCTCAAGTTGAGTATGTACGGAACTTCTCCAACTTCCCCATTAGCGGAAGTTACAAAAGTTGAGTAAGAATTTTATCAGAAAGAGAAGAAGAGGAGTCGGGCTATTTGCCTGTTTCCTTGGGTGTGCGTTTGTCACGACGATAGCTGCGATAATCGTCGAGAGGAATCTCCTTGTCGGGCTCCACCAGCTCGCCCTGACGTGGCAACTCAAACTTCATGTACTTGATGTTGAGTCCGCGCTCTATCCACATACTCTCATAGTAAGTCTGGATGGAGAGAATCTTGCGTGTCACGTCGTCGATGCCCTCATGATGATAGAGGTCTTCGGTACGGAAGAGCACAGGCAGATGATTCTCCTGCACCATATAGGTGGTATAGGTGAAGAGGAAATTGGAATCGGTCTTGAGATGGATGATGCCGCCATCCACGAGGAAGTGGCGATAACGGTTCATGAAATAAGTGGAGGTAAGGCGCTTGCGAGGATTCTTCATCTGTGGATCGCTGAAGGTAAGCCATATCTCCTGCACCTCGTCCTGGACGAAGAAGCGGTCGATGATCTCAATGTTGGTACGCAGGAAAGCCACGTTCTTCTGTCCTTCCTCAATGGCTTTCTTGGCTCCAGTCCACATACGGGCGCCCTTGATGTCTACTCCGATGAAGTTCATCTCGGGATAGAGTTTGGCAAGTTCTACGGTATATTCGCCCTTACCACATCCCAACTCGAGAACGATGGGATTGTCGTTGTGGAAATACATCTCACGCCATTTGCCCTTCATCTCGAAAGGCACGTCGTCTACCACACTATAAGGGTACTGGAAGACATTCTCGAATGCCTCCATGTCTGCAAACTTTGCTAATTTTCCTTTGCTCATGTATCTGTCTTTGTTGTTTTTGCGTGCAAAGTTACAGATTTTTTATGAAAAAAGGGCACTCTTGCCAGACTTATCTGACATGAGTGCCCTTAACTTTTGAACTTTCGGAATGTTATTCGATAACAACAGTGGTCCAGCCATGCTTGTCCTCGATAGTGCCATACTGAATACCACGGAGGGTGTCGTACAGGTGCTTGGAGATAGGACCAGGTTTATCGCCAAAGTTATAGCGCTTGCCAGTATCGAGGTCGTCGATATAGCTGATAGGACTGATTACCGCAGCAGTTCCGCAGGCACCAGCCTCCTCGAATGTATCGAGCTCGTCCTCAGGAATCTGTCTGCGCTCCACCTTCATACCGAGGTCTTCAGCCAACTGCATCAAGCTCTTGTTGGTGATAGATGGGAGGATAGATGTACTCTTAGGTGTCACGTAGGTATTGTTCTTGATGCCAAAGAAGTTGGCAGCACCACACTCGTCCATGTACTTCTTCTCCTTGGCATCGAGATAGAACTCGCATGCATAGCCCTTCTCGTGAGCAATATTGTTGGCTCTGAGAGAAGCAGCATAGTTGCCACCCACCTTATATATACCTGTTCCGAGAGGAGCAGAGCGGTCGAAATCACGAATGATGACGTAAGGGTTAGTAGAGAAACCACCCTTGAAGTAAGGACCTACAGGAGTGACGAAAATGAGGAAGCAATACTCTGTGGCAGGATGAACACCCACCTGTGCGCTGGTACCGATGAGGAGCGGACGGATATAGAGTGTAGCACCACTCTCATAGGTAGGAATCCACTCCTGGTTGAGTCGAACCACCTTCTTTACCATTTCCTCAAACATCTCAGTAGGTACTTCAGGCATCATAATGCCACGGCATGTACTCTGCAAGCGAGCAGCATTCTCATCCATACGGAATACGCGCACCTTGCCGTCAGGACAGCGATAAGCCTTCAGGCCTTCGAATGCTTCCTGTCCATAGTGAAGGCAGGTAGCAGCCATGTGCAGTTTGAGATACTCATCAGAGCAAACTTCTATTTCGCCCCATTTTCCGTTGCGATAGTAGCAGCGAACATTGTAATCGGTCTGGCGATAGCCAAACGACAGATTAGACCAATCCAAGTCTTTCATAACATTTACTTTTTTAATGTTCTACTTATATTTAGCTGCAAAAGTACAAAATAATCCGTTAATCTGCAACTTTTTTTTCTAATATTTAGTAAAATAGTCAGCTTATGCCCCTTTCTCGTGTTCAGAAGTTAAAGGAGTTCTATCACTTCCCCTTATTCTTCACTCAGCAACTTTTTGATTTCCTCGTCCGTCTTAGTGAGTTTATCCTTGCAGAGTTTCACCAAAACCTTGGCACGCTTCAGTTGTTCGGACAGTTGGTCGATGTCCAACTCATCGCGCTCCATCTTGTCCACGATCTCCTCCAGTTCGCTGACTGCTTTTTCGTATTTCATTTCATTGTTTTCCATCGTTTGTTTGTTTTAATGTTACTATTCCACTTTCGACTTGACGGTGCCTTCGGCGAATCTCGTAACGATAATGTCACCAGAAGTCAACAGCGAAGCCGAGCGAATACTCTTGCCGTTCTTCAGCGTGATACTGTATCCGCGTTTCAAGAGCAGTTCCGGGTCCTGCGACCTGATGCGCTGTTCCAGCATCTGCAGGCGATGACTCTCACTCATCATCTTCCTTTCGAGGACAGGCTGCACATTCTGCGAGATAATCTCCAACTTGCGTTGCGCATCAGCCACCTTAGACAGCACTTGCTGCGAGAGACGGTTCATCAGGCGGTCGATACATGCTCCCTGGCGGGTCTTCACCAAAGAGAACTGCACAGGAATACTTTTGTTCAGACGGTCAAGCCGCATCTTCTCCACTTGCAAGCGGTGCTTCACGTTTTGCACAATCGTTTCCTGCGCCTCCATCACCCTGACATACACATCCGTGAGGTGCTGAACCAGAAAGGCGGCAGCAGCCGTCGGCGTCTTCACCTTCTGGAAGGAGATCATGTCGAGAACACTCTCGTCTCGCTCATGTCCTATACCTGTGATTATCGGCAAGGGGAAGTTGGCCACATTCTCTGCCAATGCAAGGGTGTCGAAGCCAGAGAGATCGCTGGTAGCACCACCGCCACGGATGATGACCACACAATCCCAATCCTCATATTCGGCATCAATACGGTTGAGGGCAGCGATGACACTTTGCTCTACGCCCTCGCCCTGCATAGTGGCAGCAAAAAGGCCCGTCTTGAACTGCAAGCCATAATCGTTGCCGGCAAGTTGATTGCAGAAATCACCATAACCGGCAGCCGTGGCACTCGACACTACCGCAATGCGCTGGCAGAACATTGGGAGAGCCAGTTCCTTCTGCAAATCGAAGACACCTTCTTCTTTCAGCGTCCGGATGATTTCCTGTCGCTTGCGAGCCATATCTCCCATCGTATAGTTGGGGTCTATGTCGTCGACGATCCATGAGAAGCCATAGTTCTCGTGGAACTGGGCATGCACCTTGAGAAGGACCTTCATTCCGGCATGAAGTCTTTGTCCTGTAACCTGCTCAAACTGCGGGCGTATGCTTATCCAGCGATTACGCCAGCAGGCAGCATGAGCCTTGGCTATGGGTGTATTGGAGCGTTCTTCCTTCTCTATCAGTTCCATGTAGCAATGACCTCCATACCCCTCGCGCACCTCCGACAGTTCCGCCTCTACCCAATAACTGTCGGGCAGAGTCATCGAAAGTACATCACGAACCATCAAGTTCAATTCATAGAGAGATAATCTTTGCTTCATACTCTTATATTTTTATCTCCGTGCCTACTTTATCGCTTTCCCCGTCAGGTAAGCTTTCCAGAAGTCCGGCACACCATATCCATAGATATTATCGGGATGCTGCTGATTATTGCCAGCCAACCTGACGAGTTTGATGATCTGTCGGGCAGATTTGTGCGGGAAAGCCTGCCACAGGCAAGCCACCATGCCAGCCACGAGGGGCGAGGAGAAAGACGTGCCGTTGTCGTTGATGATGCTTCCACGTCCTGTTATGACAGAGGTAGGACTTCCCATCGCCATCACATCGGGCTTGATGCGACCGTCGGCAGTAGGACCGACAGCACTGAAGGGAGCATTGACACCTTGCGGATTGACACTGCCCACCGTGATAATATCCTTGGCATCGGCAGGAAAGTTGATGCGTTTCCAGGTTCCCATACCATCATTGCCAGCCGAATTGACGCAGACAATACCTTTGTCAGCCAACATAGAGGCAGTACGCGAGATGAGCGCCGTCTGTCCGTCCTGCTCAGCATAACGATGACTCGTAGAGGCATCATCGAAATCATGATATCCCAAAGAAGAATTGATGACGTCTACCCCCACACTGTCGGCATATTCGGCAGCCTCGGCCCAGTAGTCTTCCTCGGCAAGACTCTCCGTACGCTCGTCCTCGCAGCGCACCAAGAGATAGGAGGCCTCGGGAGCCACACCTACATAATAATTCGGCACATTGGCAGCCATGACAGAAAGCACCATCGTGCCGTGCTCCATCTCTGAGAAGATATTATCAGAGGGAGGAACCACAAAATCCTTCAGTCCAGCCAGCCGGATGCCATGAAAAGCCGGAATCTTGTCGACATTCATAAAGCCCCCATCGAAGACGGCTATCATCATGCCCTTGCCACGAAACCCACTGTCGTGCAGTCGCTTGCCACCCAAAGATGAAATCTGCGCATCGGCCGAACCATAAGCCTCGCCATAGCTCTCCCAGGGACTCAGTTCCTTACGGAAGGAAGTACGTTTGCGCTGACTCACCGAGTCGGGCGAGGCAAAGACCTTCACCTTGCGCGTAATGAAGGGCAGTTCCTGCAGTCGCCTGAGCTGCTTCTCCTTATGCACACGCACCAGCAGGGTGTTGTTCCACTTGCTCCTCCCCACAATCTCTACCCCGGCTTGGCTCACAGCCTTCACATAGGCAGGAGCCACAGGCAGGTCGGTAAGGTCGACTGCCAGCTTCTGTCGCTTGCGTCTTTCGATCGAGCGTGAAGAGAGAAACTCCTCAGGTCTGTCGATCGAGAAGGGGTTATGTTCGAGGTCTTTGTCCTGCAGATAGATGCGGTACATCAAGCACTTGCCACCGGGGAAAGACACCAGGTTGGTGTCAGCTATGCGGGCAGGAGCCAGAATGCCCCATGCCACCAGCAGGAATATAAGTACAGCTTGTTTCATTTGCTTCGAAAAAGGATTTAGTCACAAGATGCAAAAGTAAGTTTTTCTTGCGACATAGCCAAACGAAAAGTCATATTTTTGTCCATTTGTCATCATCGAGGCAACTTTTTCGTACAGAACGGACAAGGTATCAATATTTTTTTGTAATTTTGCAACATGGAAAATAAGCAAGCGACATTAGAATTAGGCACCAAGCCTGTGGGTAAATTGCTTATACAATATGCCCTTCCCGCCATGATAGCGATGACAGCAGCCTCGCTCTACAACATCGTAGACCGCGTGTTTATCGGTCAGGGAGTAGGAGCCATGGCCATCTCCGGTCTTGCCATCACCTTCCCCTTTATGAACCTCACGGCAGCCTTTGGAGCCGGTGTTGGCGTGGGAGCCTCAACAGCCATCAGTGTGAAACTGGGCCAGAAAGACTACGCCACAGCCCAGAACATATTAGGCAACACGATATCGCTTAATCTCATCATCGGTATCGGACTGAGTATCATCTGTCTGCTCTTCCTCGACCCCATCCTTCGGTTCTTCGGAGCCAGCGACCAGACGCTGATCTATGCTCACGAGTATATGGTCATCATCCTGTTGGGCAACGTGGTGAGCCACATGTACTTTGGCATGAATGCCCTGCTCAGGGCAGCAAGCAAGCCACGGCAAGCCATGTATGCCACCATCTTCACGGTGGTGATGAACGTGATATTGGACGCACTCTTCATCATCGTCTTCAAATGGGGAATACAGGGAGCCGCCATTGCCACCATCCTGTCGCAGCTGATGGCGCTGTGCTGGCAATTCAAACTCTTCAGCAACAAGAGCGAGCTGCTCCACTTCAAGAAAGGCATCTACAAACTGAAGCGCAAACTCGTAGACAACATTCTCGCCATAGGCATCTCGCCCTTCCTGATGAACGTGTGCGCCTGCATCATCGTCATCTTCATCAACAACCAGCTGGTACGCTTCGGAGGCGACCTGTCGGTTGGAGCCTACGGAATAGCCAATGGCATCGCGATGGTGTTTGTGATGTTCGTGTTCGGCGTCAACCAGGGCATGCAGCCAATAGCCGGCTACAACTATGGCGCGCAGAAGATAGACCGACTGATGCGCGTGCTGAACCTCAGCATCCTTGCAGCCACAGCCATCATGGTGACGGGCTGGCTGATAGCCATGTTCCTACCCTATTATTGCGCACGACTGTTTACTACAGACAAGACGCTGATAGACTTGGGCATCAAGGCCATCAGAGTGGTGATGGTCTGCTTCCCGATCATCGGATTCCAGATGGTCATCACCAATTTCTTCCAGTGCATCGGAAAGGTAAAGATCAGCATCTTCCTCTCCCTGTCGAGACAGTTGCTCATCCTCCTGCCGCTCTTAGCTTTCCTGCCGATAATATGGGATATCGACGGCGTATGGTACAGTATGCCTATCTCCGATTTCTCAGCTGCAGTCATTGCCGGAGTCGTGATGATGAGATACATGAACAAGCTGAAGAGAATGCACAAGGAGAACGAGAAGTTAAAGGAGAACTCCTGAACTTGCCAAAGTTCAATAAATACTACAAAAAAATAATACCTTATGACTAAGATAATTATAAACGTGGGCCGACAGATAGGCAGTGGCGGACACATCATCGCAGAGAAGTTGGCAAAGGATTTCGGTTGCAAGTGCTACGACCGTGAGCTGCTCAACCTGGCAGCCAAGGAGAGCGGATTCTCCGAGAAATTCTTCGAGCAGAACGATGAGCAGAAGGGATTCTTCAAGTCTCTCTTCCACACCCATCTGCCTTTCCTGAGCGACAACAATTTCTATCACAACGACTTCTCGCAGGAAGGACTGTACAAGTTTCAGAGCGATGCCATCAAGAAGGCAGCCGACGAGGGCAACTGCGTTTTCGTAGGCCGTACTGCCGACTATGTGCTGCGCGATTACAAGAACGTGATCAACATCTTCATCACCGCCAACATCGACGACCGCATCAAGGCCGTGTGCAAGCGAAAGAACATCGACAGAGCCACCGCCCGCAAGTTCATCGAGAACCACGAGGAGCAGCGCGCCTCCTACTACGATTACTATACAGGCAAGAAGTGGGGGCACAGCGAAAGCTACGACCTCTGCATCAACAGCAGCCTTCTGGGAATAGAAGAGACAGAGAAGTTTATCGCAGAATTTATCAGAAAGAAATTTAATTTATAATTAACTTCGCATGTGGGGAAGTTAAAGAATTTAAAGAAGTTAGAGAAGTTAAAGCCATATGCTTTACAGCTAAGGATTCAGCCCAAAAGGCTGTTGGCTTTAACTTCTAACGACCGTAGGGAGTGATAACTTCTTTAACTTCTATAACTTCTGAACTTGCTAAAGTTCAATAACATATAATATAAATGAAGAAGATTTTGCTTTTGGGCTCAGGCGAACTGGGCAAGGAGTTTACCATCGCCGCAAAGCGCGCAGGACAATACGTCATCGCTTGCGACAAGTATGACAATGCACCAGCCATGCAAGTAGCCGACGAGCGAGAAGTGTTCTCGATGCTCGATGGCGACGCATTGACCGCAGTGGTAGAGAAACATCGTCCAGACATCATCGTGCCCGAGATTGAAGCCATCCGCACCGAGCGACTCTTCGACTTCGAGAAAAAAGGCATTCAGGTTGTGCCTTCAGCACGCGCCGTCAACTACACCATGAACCGCCGTGCCATCCGCGACCTGGCAGCCAAGGAACTGGGACTGCGCACAGCCAAGTATTTCTATGCCAAGACCTTCGAGGAGTTTAAGAACGCAGCCGACGAGATCGGCTTCCCATGCGTAGTGAAGCCACTGATGAGTTCCAGCGGTCACGGACAAAGCTATGTTCACAACGACGACGAGCTGGTAGAAGCATACAAGGAAGCCATGGAGGAAGGCCGTGGCGACGTCAAGGAAGTGATCATCGAAGAATTCATCGACTTCGATTCTGAGTTCACGCTCCTCACCGTCACACAGAAAGACGGCCCTACCCTCTTCTGCCCACCTATCGGCCACGTACAGAAAGGCGGCGATTATCGTGAGAGTTGGCAGCCCTTCCAGCTTCCGGAGGAAGCCCTGAAGAAGGCTCAGCACATAGCAGCCGAAGTCACCAAGGCCCTTACCGGTGCCGGACTTTGGGGCGTAGAGTTCTTCCTGAGCAAGCAGGGCGAAGTCATCTTCTCTGAGTTGAGTCCACGTCCACACGATACGGGTATGGTAACCCTGGGTCACACCACCAACCTGAGCGAGTTCGAGCTTCACTTCCGTGCCGTCATGGGCTTGCCTATCGCCGGCATCCATCTCGAGCACATCGGCTGTTCTGCCGTCATCCTCTCACCAGAAGAGAGCACCGAGCCATTGCACTACAACCTCATAGATGCCCTGAAGGAAGACCACACCCGCATCCGCATCTTCGGCAAGCCAGAGGCTCACGTAGGCCGCCGCATGGGAGTCGTTCTCTGCTACGGCGAGAAGGGCGACGACCAGAATGCCCTGCGCGACAAGGCTAAACGTCTGGCTAAGACCGTACTCGGCACAGACCCATACATGAAGAAATAAGACATGAAAGAATTAGGAAGAATCATCACATTACCCAAGATATTCGACCCAAGAGGCAACCTGACAGTGGCAGAGGGAGAGACAAACATTCCCTTTGCCATTGCCCGTGCCTACTGGACCTACGACGTTCCGGGCGGAGAAAGCCGTGGGGGCCATGCCCACAAGGAGTGTCAGGAATTCATCATTGCAGCCAACGGTTCCTTCTCCGTCACGCTCGATGACGGAGAGCAAAAGAAGACCTATCATCTCAACCATCCTTGGGAAGGCCTGTTCGTAGATGTCAATATCTGGCGGACACTGGATGATTTCTCTTCCGGCTCCCTTTGCCTGGTACTTGCCTCCCACAAGTTTGAAGAAGAAGACTACATTCGCGAATACGATGAATACCTCAGATTCATCAATACGAAAAACAGTCCTTCCCACTCAACTACAGAGAACAAATCATTCAAGAAACATGTTTGAGATAAAGAGATACAGCGAAGCAGACAAGGAAGTTTGGAATGTTCATGTAGAACAGGCACGCAATGCCACCTTCCTTCTCAACCGCTCCTACATGGACTATCACAGCGACCGCTTTCATGACCATTCGCTCATGATATTCCGCAACGGCAAGCTCTATGCTCTGCTTCCCGCCAATGAAGCCGGAGATACATTCTTTTCTCATCAGGGACTCACCTATGCAGGACTGCTTACTACCGAACATGCCTCAGCAGAAGACATCTGCCAGGTATTCGTTGCCATCAACACCTACCTGAAGCAGGCAGGTTTCCGAAAATGTATCTACAAACCTATTCCCTGGATTTACCAGCAACAGCCAGCCGAAGAAGACCTCTACGCCCTCTTCAAGGAATGCCATGCGCAAATCTGCGCCAGGAACATAGCGGCAGTCATCGACATGAAGCATCCGCCGAAATGGTACAACATCAGAAAGTCGGGTGCAAGGAAAGCCCAGGAAAGGGGAATCCACATAGAAGAAAGCGAGGATTACGCAACCTTCTGGAGCATCTTAACCGAAAACCTGATGAACACCTATCATGCCCATCCCGTTCATACCCTGCAAGAGATGCTCAGATTGAAAGCATCTTTCCCAGACAACATCAAGCTGTATGTTGCCCGATCAGAAACAGGCAAGATGTTAGGCGGAACCGTTTTATACATCAGCAGGAAAGTGGTCCACACGCAGTACATCTCCGCATCAGAAGAAGGAAAGCAGTCGCATGCACTCGACGCATTGTTTCAGGATCTCATTAAAATAAGGTATAAGGATTTAGATTATTTCGATTTCGGAACATCCAATGAAGAAGGAGGAAAAGTGCTCAATGCCAGCCTCATCTATCAGAAAGAAGGTTTCGGAGGAAGAGGCGTGGTTTACGACACCTACGAATGGGAATTATAATCTGCACGACAAGAACCATAAAAAAGGAGTCAATCATGTTGACTCCTTTTATTTTATAACACCTTACTCATATACGGAAGTTGAGTAACATTTCTTTAAAATCGAAAATGACTAATGACTAAATGACACCGGAGGCTTAACAGCTATAAAATAAAATGGCAGAAGAAATACCTGTGCATAAAAATACACAAATATGCTATAGTTAACTGCGAAAAAATAATTAAAGGTGTCTGTAAATGTCAATGATGCTGACTGACAGAAAATCCAAGAACTGTTTGCCAAAGAACGCCAATGGATGACCGCACAGATGCAGACGCATATCCGTGAGGGCAATTCCATGCTTGCTGATGAACGAAATAAAGTCCGTGATCGATACAAGGAATATGATGGTTGCTACCTCGGTCACTATGCCCAGTGGTTCTTTTGGTTCTTCTCCACGATTGGTATTTTTGTAGTTGCAGGAGGCATTGGGATGATGATAGCACAGAGTTGTGGAAAATGACAATCCGACTGATATTGGGCTTCGCTTGAAATCAGTCGGCTAATATCAATTCTTGTTATACAACTAAACTATGCTTTTCATTATCTTGGCCGTCTAATAACTCATAGAGAGTTGTATCAGTAAACGTCCTCCATATCTTTAAATCAACGGACTTGTAATCGTTGAAAAGTTGTCCTATGAACTCAATCTCGAATACAAGTCTAAGGTCATTCTGATCTTCCTCTGGAGTTCCTTCTTTGCGGAATCCAAGACGTGCAATTTTAATCAGATAAATGTCTCTTATGCCTTTGCCTTTAAGGTATGGCACAAAATAGTATAATCTATTTAGTGCAACTGTTGTTGGAAACTTCTTACCAGTATAATATATCTTGGCTGACTGTCCGACAAAATGCTCAAAATTATCTGATTTAACGAGACTAATCAAACAATTCTTATCAATATTTAAAGCGGAAGGAATGATTTTGCATCCATAAACACTTGTTGCACTATCATTAACCATCCAGTTTTCAACGATAGGATTGCCTGCATATTGATCGAACAACTCTAGGAAATTTAATTGTTTTGCTACCGTCTTAGCATTCTGGGATTTCTTGCAGTTTGCTCCTATGTTTTTGAAATACAGATTGGTAAAAATCTCATCAATCTCCTTTTTGTCAGTTTCAATATTCGTGTCACCATTTTTCAAGGTGACAATGATATTCTGAACCAATGCATCTACCTTATTCTTTGTCTTGTCACAAGGTACAATAAAAGGAATCTTCTTAATATAATTGGCAGAATTATTGGTTGACGGGTTGATTGCGTTGATTAATTCTGTACATACAGAAGAGTTGAAGAATCCTAAAAGGTAGAATATCCACTTCTCTTCTTTTGGGAAAACTCCGACTATAGATTGGTCAAATAAACGCCCTTCAATCAAAGCTCCAGTGAGTTTGGATGAACGTATCATCGGAATTCCGATTCCATTTTTAAAATAGAAATCAGAGTTTTGAAACCTACACTTTTTGCTTTGTTTATATTCAGAAATAGCTTGAGCAGACCAATCCATAAACCAATGGTTGGGCTTCACATACTCAATATTGCCACCTTTGACGATGGGCACAAGATAATCATCCTCTGTAATACCTGAGACTTTTTCTTTCTGAGATAAGTCCGATCTACGAATATTCTCAGTTTTTGCACAGATATATTTTTTTGAATTTTTAATCTCACTATTTAATGGATGAAGATAAACCTTGTCATTTCCAGAATAAAATCCAGTAACACAACTTGCTATATCTCCAATCTTTTTTAAATCTTCATTGTTAATCAGACTGGCGACTTTATCTGTTGAATTAAACATGAATGCAGAACCAACTCCATCATAAACAGATTTCTGAGAGATAATTTTTCGGGTACCGCAATTACTGTTCTCCAATTCTTCAACTGACTTAAAGTTTGTTCTAATAACTATTTCATTATTCATATTCTGAGAGATTTCAGTGGATTTCTTTAGAGTAATGATACAGAGATTCGCATAGCCAAAATTAATGCCAGGAAAGAAAGAAGATGGGAATAAAGCCAACTCCCTAATTTGCGTGTTGGTTAACAAAAATTTTCTAATAGACAGATGTCTATGAAGAGAAAGAAACGTATCAGATATAATAAAACAAAGTTCACCGTTTTCCTTCAGGCAACGTGTGCAAGCATAAAGGAATAAGGTATAACTCTCTTTAGTATATAAGTCTGAATACAATTTGTTGAGAAGATCCTTTTTCTTCTCGTTATTTCTAGCACCATAAGGAGGATTGCCGATAATCTTATCGTATCTTTGAGTGCAAGATATAATTGCTGTATCAAGCAAAGTATCAGTTTCCTTTACTGAAACACCTGGCTTGGCGCTATACTTTTCTTTCAGACCGATAACAGCTGAAGGATTTAATTCAAATACATTAATATGCGCATTTGGATTATGTTCCAAGATTTTGTCAATGAACACGCCATCCCCACCACATGGTTCCAAAATTTCGTCATGTGGCTCAAAATTCAGCATCCCAGTCATGTAATTGAGAATAGGATCTGATTTCGTATAGTAAGCTTGGTAAGTTAATGCTGAATCCATTTGATTACCAGATAAGATAATTTTGAAGTTCGTTACGTGTTACAGTGTCTCTCATCTGAGGAGCAAAGTCATTCATCCAATCAATATTGTTCTCAATCCAATTATGGATATCAAAGCCTGTAAATTGATGAATCTTTGAGTATGTATCTGGACCACATGAGGTCTCCCATACACCAGAATTTTGGAGTGTGGTTAGATAGTGATTATTCTCTGTTGAACGAACAAAAATTAAACATTTATAATTCTCTGTTTCAATATTCTGATATATACTTCCTACAAGAAGCAATCTATTAGTATTGCCCTTCTCATTTGAACCGAATCCGCTTTTGAAATCGACAATGTACTTGGTCGTTCCATCAGTAAAATGCAAATCACATTCCAATTGAATTTCACCTGACGTAACCAACCCCCAGACTTTATCATAATAACGTCTAAGTTGCGCTTTCTCATGTGTTTGGATAGTCAATCCGTCTATATATGTTACTATCTCGGTAGTAAGACTTTCTTTAACCTCGGAGAAAAGAGGTGGAATAAAGGAAGATATTCCAGTAGAAGGATGTTTGAAACATAGTTTGCAGAAAGGTTCCCACAATTCACCTATTCGACGTGAAAATGCCATATAGTCATACTGCCAAACAGCATTACGAGATTCAAGCATAACAACATCATTTGTATAGGTTATCATAAGAACACATTCAAGAACTTCTCTATTTGTCCAGTTTTGAGCTCTTGCTGTTTCTTCAAGAATAGATAATAAATTGTCTCGACTTTGAATAATTGCTTTGTTCAGAGCAGAAGCCTTTTTCCTATAATCTGCTGCTGAGTACTGAAGAGTAATTCACTCACAATCTCGTTTGCACGACTTCTGAAATATGCCAAAAGTCCAGTTTTGTTATTTTTTAAGTTTCTATCTACATTCATATTAGTAGGATATTTATGAACAAAAGAGATTTTCAGAGATAAACAGAGTTGTTACATCGAGCGGCCTCTTTCGGCTCATTGATTAAATCTGAAACACGGACATTAAGACACTGGGCTATTAAAGCCAAAGTCTTTAGATCTGGCTGTGCTGTATTACTGCACCATTTGCTTACAGTACACGCAGATTTCCCGAGTTCTTCTGCAAGCCATCTGCCAGTTTTTCCTTGTTCTACAAGAGCAAGCTTTATCCTATTTAATTGCGCCATATTTTCAAATTGATTTAATTTAGACGCAAAGGTAATAAATTATTTTAAAAAACTAGTATATATTATCGGATATCTTCAATATTCTGCTGTATTTTTGACATAAGCTGTGTTTCTGACATTTTGTATTGGGAAATTTTCACCATCTTTGACTATTTACGCATGAGATAATTCAGTCCAGTGAGGAAGATCCATTCTTCTTTTGTTGGGCTGTCATGCTCACCGCCCAGGCACTACGCACCAAAGCTGTTCCTTTCTTTCCTTTTGTCATTATATTCTTCACTTTTTACAGGTAAAAATGGAGATCTTTGCTTTCATTCACACACCTTTGGGACATCTCTCTAAATGTAAGAATCGGAAATTTATCGTTGTTTTCCGTATTAATTTATGTTTTCTCATGCTTTCATTTTGGGGTTTCTTGATTTTGTTGTTCCCAATTTGTTTCTTTCGTCATTTTGTCACACCAATCAGTGTTGATTATCAATACATTACGAGTGATCAATATGATTTCAAGAAGAAGATTATGAAGCCTTAAAAGATTTTAAAGAGATTGCAGCAGGCTATTATCCCGACTTCGGAACATGAGATTATCCCAAGGGACACTTCGACGAGACCTGCATGGATGCAGTTCCCTTGTCATTCTATATCATCACACTTTCCTCATCCTTCGAGGATGCCGTTCGCCTTGCCATTTCTCATGGTGACGACGGCGACACTTGCGAAGATCATCAAAAATCGAAAATGACAAAAATGACTTTGACAAAAATGACTAATGACTAAATACAAAAAATCAGGCTCACCCCTTATGGAGCGAGCCTGAATGTATTAGATTTTCCTGTCACGTTTCCCCAGAGTTGCTTGTCACCTCTGCTGTCAAGTCGCCCTTGGTGAGGCGGAAGGTGCGGCCCTGGGCAATGGCTGCAAGCAATTGGGGAAGCTGGGCAAGAGTGGCGAATGCGAAGAGGAGTCCTACGGCGGAAAGAACACTGCTGTCGATGATACCTAATGGAGGACTCAGGAATCCACCTACGAGAAGAAGGATGGAAAGAATGAGCGAGACATAGAATGTTTTCATAGAAGAGATTGATTTTTGTCTTTGTCAAGAATATTTTTGTTTTGTCAAGAATTTGAGGAATTTGAGAATTTAAGAATTTTCTCTTATTACCTATCCGCTACGCGCGGTGAACGTTGTTTCTCTAATTGGCTTTCCCTTCGGCCGCCGAACGCTGTTTCTCTAATTCTTGACTAAAAAATATTCTTGACTAAAAATTATCGACCTGTACGGTTGAAATTACCCACACGCCCTGAAAGGGCAGAAGCTCTTAGCCCAGGGCAGCGCCCTGGGGTGTTTGGGGCGGTAATCTGTCGCCCTGTAAGGGCAAAAGCTTTAAAAATCAAGGCAATACATAAAGCTGTTGCCCTTACAGGGCGCCTTGCTGATTGCTCTTATACCCAGGGCGTTGCCCTGGGCTAAGAGCTTCTGCCCCTTCAGGGCGTGCCAACCTTACAGGTCAAAAATTATTCTCCGTCACCAGTGCCGCCGCCTTCGGTCTGAGAACCGCCACCACCCTGGGTATTGTCAGTGCTGCCGCCAGTCTGAGAGCCGCTGCCGCCAGTCTGAGAACCGCCGCCTTCGGTAGTGCCGCCAGTAGAAGGAGAAGCAAGCTTGCTGATGTCGACGTTGTCCTTGCCCTGCTTGATGGCCTTGATGACGGCGGCCTGTGCGTCACGGGATGCAACGAGGTTGAACTCTGCGTCGTCACGGAGAGACTTGAACTCTGCGCCTGGCTCCCAGATCACCTTCACACCAGTGATGTTCTGAGCATTGAAGGCGTTGGGGTCCTCCACACCCTTGCTGGAGA
>ERZ780080.158-NODE-158-length-22478-cov-4.26517_pt1 | contig 22478 bp, 16 predicted proteins | sample MGYA00511175_ERZ780080 | MGnify/ENA primary metagenome ERZ780080 (study PRJEB29588, sample SAMEA2148733) | human gut metagenome | biome: human gut; feature: human-associated habitat; material: faeces | place: Denmark | collected 2008/2010 ...
GACGGCCTACACCGATGCCGGCGGACAAGTGGAGGGCATCGTCGAGGTGTCGATGGTGATACCCGACGAGCTGCCGCACTATGTAAGGGGGTGAAGAGTGAAGAATTAAGAATTAAGAATTAAGAGTTAAGAATTAAGAGTTAAGAATTAAGAATTAAGAAAAACACTTTCCGTGCTTGCCTACAAGGCATATTTTCTTAATTCTTAATTCTTAACTCTTAATTTTTTCCGTACCTTTGCACCCAACAGATTATAAACGTTTATAGAGACATGTCATTAAAATGTGGTATAGTGGGGCTGCCCAACGTGGGCAAGTCAACCCTTTTCAACTGCCTGTCGAGCGCCAAGGCGCAGGCGGCAAACTTCCCGTTCTGCACAATAGAGCCTAACGTGGGCATGATAACCGTGCCCGACGAGAGGCTTACGCGGCTGGCCGAAATCGTGCATCCGGGACGCATCGTGCCGGCGACTTGCGAGATTGTGGACATTGCCGGACTGGTAAAGGGCGCGTCGAAAGGCGAGGGACTGGGCAACAAGTTCCTCGGGAACATACGTGAGACGGACGCTATCATACACGTGCTGCGCTGCTTCGACGACGACAACATAACCCACGTTGACGGCACTATCGACCCCGTGCGCGACAAGGAGATAATCGACACCGAGCTGCAGCTGAAGGACCTGGAAACCATCGAGGCGCGACTGGCGAAGCAGCAGAAGGTGGCCGCCGCCGGAAACAAGGACGCAAAGGTGGAAGTCAGCGTGCTGGAAGCCTACAAGGAGGTGCTTGAGCAGGGCAAGAACGCACGCATCGTGGAGTTCGAGAGCAAGGAGGAGCAGGAGGCGGCGCATGGCCTTTTCCTGCTGACGGCCAAGCCGGTGCTGTACGTCTGCAACGTAGACGAGGCTTCGGCCAAGACCGGCAACGAATACAGCCGCCGCATAGAGGAAATTGCCAAGGAGGAAGGCGCCGAGGCGATGGTGATAGCCGCCAAGACCGAGGAGGACATCGCGAGCCTTGAAAGCTACGAGGACAAGAAGCTGTTTCTCGACGAGCTGGGGCTGGAGGAGAGCGGCGTGAACCGCCTTATCAAGAAGGCCTACGCCCTGCTGAACCTCGAGACGTTCACCACCGCCGGCGAGATGGAGGTGAAGGCGTGGACGTACAAGAAGGGATGGAAGGCGCCGCAGTGCGCCGGAGTGATACACACCGACTTCGAGAAGGGCTTTATCCGCGCCGAGGTGATAAAGTATGACGACTACATAAAGTACGGCTCAGAGGCCGCAGTGCGCGAAGCCGGCAAGCTGGGCATCGAGGGCAAGGACTACGTTGTGCAGGACGGCGACATAATGCACTTCCGCTTCAATGTTTGATTATCAAGTAGTTAGAGTAGTTAAAGAAGTTACCGCTCCCTTCGGTCGCTGGGTAGTTAAAGTCAAATGCCTTGACTATCAGCTTATTCACCTGACATCCACCCGCAATGGTAATGACTTTAACTACTATAACTACATTTAACTTCTATAACTACCGAAAATATGAACCCCCTACTCTACATTCTTTGGAACCCCGACCTCGTGGCCGTCCGCATCGGCGGCTTCGCCCTGCGGTGGTACTCGCTGTGCTGGCTGCTCGGCCTGCTGGCGGCGTTCCTCATAGTAAGGAAACTGTACAAGGAGCAGAAAATCAAGCCGGAGCTGTTCGACCCGCTGTTCATCTACTGCTTCATCGGCATACTGATAGGCTCGCGCCTGGGCCACTGCCTGTTCTACGAGCCTGACTATTTCCTCTCAAGCGGCAGGCACATGGTAGAGATGGTGCTGCCAATCCGCTTCATGGCCGACGGCTCGTGGCGGTTCACCGGCTACGAAGGACTGGCCAGCCACGGCGGCACGATAGGACTGATAATAGCCCTTTGGCTCTACGTCCGCCGCACTAAGGTGAACCTCTGGCGCGTGCTCGACAACGTAGCCATAGCCACCCCCGTGACTGCCTGCCTCATCAGGCTCGGCAACCTGATGAACTCCGAGATAATAGGCAAGGCCACCGACGTGCCCTGGGCGTTCGTCTTCGAGCGCGTCGACCTGCTTCCGCGCCATCCCGGGCAGCTCTACGAGGCCATAGCCTACGCCGTGTTCTTCTTCGTCGGCTGGTATCTCTACCGCAAACAGCCGCAGCGCGTCGGCACGGGCTTCTTCTTCGGGCTGTGCATCACGCTGATATTCACCGCCCGCTTCTTCATCGAGTTCACCAAGGACATACAGGAAGAGTTTGAAGCCTCGATGCTCCTGAACATGGGCCAGCTGCTAAGCCTGCCGTTCATCGCGCTCGGCCTCGTCTGCATGTTCTGCCCGAAAGTGACGAAAAGGCTCGGGGCGGAGGGTTAAGAAAACAAAGAAGCAAAGGAAAATAGAGGAAATTTGCGGAAAATTTCCTCTATTTCCCTTTTATTGTAAGATTATTTTCCTTATATTTGCGGCATATTCACGACGCAATGATAGAAAACACCCCGAAACACAACCAAAAGCTTTTCAGGGAAGCCGTAAAGCTGATTTACAACCCCGAAACAGCCCAACTGATGAAGAAAATCAACAGTTCGTACCTCTATTGGGACAAAGTGAAATATATGGCGCCGGCGGACGTAGACCCCGCCGTGCTGTGGCAGGCCGTGAAACTGCAACGCATAGCCAACGCGAAAGCCGTGACATTCGGCAAATACAAGTTCTATTTCACCGTAACGGAACAGATGCACGCTATGCTGCACGAGTTCGACATGAACATCGGCGGAAGCCTCGGCACGGACAACCTGATACCCGAAAACGACAAGAACTTCTACCTTGTAAGTTCTGTCATGGAGGAAGCAATAGCCTCAAGCCAGATGGAAGGCGCCTCGACCACGCGCAAAGTGGCCAAGGACATGCTGCGCAAGAACCTTAAGCCGCGCGACAAGAGCCAGCTTATGATAGCCAACAACTACGCCACAATACGTTATCTGTCGGAACATAGGGACGACGAATTCACCGTGGAAAGACTGCTCGACATCCACCGTTACATCTCAGCGGGAACGCTTGAGAACAAGGACGACGAGGGAAGCATTCGTCAGACCGACGACATCGTGGTGATGGACGGCATAACAGGCGACATCGCCCACACACCGCCACCGCACGAAGAGGTGGCCCAACTGCTCGAAGAACTGTGCACCTTCGCCAGCAACGACTCGCCCGACGACTTCATCCACCCCATAATCAAAGGCATCATACTGCATTTCATGCTTGCCTACATCCACCCTTTCGCCGACGGCAACGGCCGCACGGCGCGCTCACTGGTCTACTGGTACATGATGAAAAAAGGCTACTGGCTCACCGAATACCTGTCAATATCACGCATCATTTACACCAGCAAGGCCAAATACGAGCGTGCTTTCCTCTACACCGAACACGACGACAACGACCTGTCGTACTTCATCCAGTTCAACCTCGACACGATGAAACGGGCCTACGAGGAACTGAAAAACTACCTGCAACGCAAAATCAACGAGCGCGACAGCATCCTGATGTTCAAAGGCGTGAAAGGCATAAACCAGCGACAGGCACACATACTGAAAATCATCACAGGAAAAGAAAACGAAATATTGACCGTAAAGGAAGTAGCCACACGCTTCAACATAACAGGTCACACTGCAAGAACCGACCTGCAAGGGCTTGTAAGGCAAGGTCTGATGGACGAAATACCGCTTAACAACAGGCTAATCGGATACGTGAAATCCGAAACATACGACGAAATCATAAAACATAAAATAAAAGGAAAATAGAGGAAATTTGCGGAAAATTTCCTCTATTTTCCTTTTCGTTCTTTCTCACCTTCTCACCTTTTTACCTTCTCACCTTTTTACCACAGCAGCAGCTCCATGTCAACCACGTCGAGCCAGCGGCCCATCTTGTAGCCCACGCTGCGGAAGAGGGACACCCGCTCGAAGCCGAGGCGGCTGTGGAATGCTATGCTGGACGTGTTCTCGCCGGTGATGCAGGCTATGAGGGCGCGGCATCCCATGGCGCGGCAGTCGGCTATCAGCTGGCGCATCAGCGCGGTGCCGACGCCTTGGCGGTGTACTGACGGGTCGAGGTATATTGTGGTTTCAAGCGTGTTGCAGTAGGCTGCGCGCTCCTTCCACGGGTGGGCGTAGCAGAAGCCCACCACCCTGCCCCGCTCTTCGGCCACGTAATAAGGGAAGCGCGGCGATATGTCCATGACGCGGCGGCGCATCTCCCCGACCGGCAGCGGCTCGGTCTCGAAACTCTCGACGCCGTTGGTAATGTACCAGTTGTACAGCTCCGTTATCTGCGGTACGTCCTGCTCTTCTACTTTGCGGTAAAGCATATTTCTGTTTAATGAAAAATGAAGAATGAATAATCAAGCTGCGTCGTCATTACGGTTAATTTTCATCCTTCATTTTTAACTCTTAATTCTTAACTCTTAATTCTTCCCCGTTACAATCTTCTTTATCTCGTTGAGCTTGTTGAGCGCCTCCACGGGAGTGAGGTTGTCGATGTCGAGCCCGAGGATTTCGTCGCGCACCTGGCAGAGCACGGGGTCGTCAAGCTGGAAGAAGCTGAGCTGCATGCCGTCGCGTCCGGCGTTGATTTTCTCGGCCGAGGGTTTGCCCACGGTTCCCACCTGCGCGTTGTCCGCCTCGAGCTGTTTCAGTATGGCTTCGGCGCGTCGCACGATGCTCTTCGGCATTCCGGCTATCTGCGCCACGTGTATGCCGAAGGAGTGTTCGGAGCCGCCGCGTTCGAGCTTTCGCAGGAAGATTACCTTGCCGTCCACCTCGCGCACGCTTACGTTGTAGTTCTTTATGCGCCTGAAGTTCTTTTCCATCTCGTTAAGCTCGTGGTAGTGGGTGGCGAAGAGGGTGCGCGCTGCGGCCTTTGGGTGCTCGTGGAGGTACTCCACGATGGCCCATGCGATGCTTATTCCGTCGTAGGTCGACGTGCCTCGGCCAAGCTCGTCGAAGAGCACGAGCGAGCGCGGCGTGGCGTTGTTGAGTATGTTTGCGGCCTCGGTCATCTCCACCATGAACGTTGATTCGCCCAATGAGATGTTGTCCGACGCGCCGACACGGGTGAAAATCTTGTCCACCAGGCCTATTTTCGCGCTCTCTGCCGGCACGTAGCAGCCCGTCTGGGCCATCAGGGCGATGAGCGCCGTCTGTCGCAGCAGAGCCGATTTACCAGCCATGTTGGGGCCTGTTATTATGATAATCTGCTGGCGGCGGTCGTCAAGGTAGACGTCGTTGGGCACGTAGCTCTCCCCTACCGGCAGCTGGGTTTCGATTACGGGGTGCCGTCCCTGCTTGATGTCGAGCACTATTTCGTCGGCTTCTATCACCGGACGCACGTAGCCGTGCTCCTCCGCGGCCTTGGCGAAGGACAGCAGGCAGTCGATTTTCGCCACCAGTGCGGCGTCGGCCTGCACGGCGGGTATGTACTCCTGCATTGCCGCCACGAGTTCGCCGAAGAGCCTGGCTTCGAGCGAAAGTATCTTGTCTTCCGCCCCGAGTATCTTCTCCTCGTATTCCTTCAGTTCCTGGGTGATGTAGCGTTCGGCCTGCGCCAGCGTCTGCTTGCGCACCCAGTCGTGCGGCACCTTGTCTTTGAACGTGTTGCGCACTTCGAGATAATAGCCGAAAACGTTGTTGTAACCTATCTTGAGCGAGGCTATGCCCGTGGCCTCGGTCTCGCGCTCCTGTATCTTCAGCAGGTACTCCTTGCCGCCGGTGGATATCGAGCGCAGCTCGTCAAGCTCGGCGTTCACTCCCTGGCGTATCACCCCGCCCTTGCTTACCAGCTGTGGGGGGTCGTCGCACACCTCGCGCCCTATCCTGTCGCGCAGGCTCTCGCAGAGGCTGATGTTCTCGCCTATGCGGCGCAGCGCGCCGTTGCCTGAGGCGAGGCAGGCGGCCTTCACCGGGCCGAGGGCCTGCAAGGCGGCGCGCAGCTGCACCACTTCGCGCGGCGAGACGCGCCCCACGGCCACCTTTGATATTATGCGCTCGAGGTCGCCCACGCGGCGGAAGCTGCTGTCAACCACGTCGCGGAACTCTGTGTTCCGGAAGAAAGTGTCAACCACGTCGAGCCTTGCCTCTATGGCCCTTGCGTCGCGCAGTGGGAACACGAGCCAGCGCCTTAGCAGGCGCGCGCCCATCGGCGTTACGGTATGGTCGAGCACATCGAGGAGCGACGAGCCGTCGTCCTGCATAGGGTGCAGCAGCTCAAGGGAGCGTATGGTGAAGCGGTCGAGGCGCACGTAGCGTTCCTCGTCTATGCGTGCGAGCGACGTTATGTGGCCTATGTGCGTGTGCTGGGTCATCTCGAGGTAGTGGAGTATCGCCCCGGCGGCCACGATGCCGCTGCGCAGATGGTCTACGCCAAAGCCCTTGAGCGACTTCACGCCGAAGTGCTTTAGCAGCTTCTGCTCGGCTGTCTGCTCGGCGAATACCCAGTCGTCAAGCTCGAAGGTGAAGTATTTGCTGCCGAACCACCGTTCGAACACGTCCCTCTTGCCGCGCTCGAAGAGCACTTCCTTGGGCGAGAAGTTCACGAGCAGCTTCTCAACGTAGTCGTAAGAGCCTTCGCCTGACAGGAACTCGCCCGTGGATATGTCAAGGAAAGCCACTCCGCAGGCCGCGCGGCCGAAGTTGACGGCGGCCAGGAAGTTGTTTTCCTTGTAGTCGAGCACATTGTCGGTCATGGCCACTCCGGGCGTGACAAGCTCCGTTATGCCGCGCTTCACGAGCTTTTTGGCCAGCTTCGGGTCCTCCAGCTGGTCGCAGATGGCCACGCGGCGCCCTGCCCTTACGAGCTTTGGCAGGTACGTGTCGAGCGCGTGGTGGGGGAAGCCCGCCATCTCCGTAGCCGCGCCGTTCTGCTGTCCGCCGTTGCTCCTACGCGTCAGCGTTATGCCGAGTATGCGGCTGGCATCAACGGCGTCTTGCAGGTAAGTCTCGTAGAAGTCGCCGCAGCGGAACAGCAGCATCGCGTCGGGATGCTGCGCCTTGAACGAGAAAAACTGCTTCATCATCGGCGTAAGCTCGTTGTCTTTCTTGGACATATTTTTCTTTTTAGAAGTTATTTTCGGGAGTTAAAGAAGTTAAAGGAGTTTTTTCACTCCGTTCAAAGGAATTCTCACTCGCTTCGCTCGTCAGGAGTTAAAGCCATTACCTTTTTTAGGAGTTAAGGAGTTATGAAGTTAAGACAAATGCCTTGCCTTTGGCGCAGCCTTTTACCTTTTTACTTTTTTACCTTTTCACTTTTTTTCCAAGCTGCAAAGTTACAAAATTTAAGTAAGAATGAAAAATTAAAAATGAAGAATGAACTATCAAAAGCCGAGGTATCGGCTTATCAGTCAGTCCCATCAGCCCTATCAGCCCTATTAGTCCAGCCCTATCAGTCCTATCAGCCCCATCAGCCCTATCCTAACTGAATAAGCCCGATAAGCCTTATAAGCCCGATACCCGGCTTTCTTAACTCTTAATTCTTAATTCTTAACTCTTAATTACTTAATTATCCTCACCATGCCGTAAAGCGGATTGGCCGACTCGCTCGAATACATCAGCCAGCAGTAGCGGCTGAACATCGACGTCTGGCGCACGCCCTTGCGGTTGCGCGCGTTGAAGGCCATCGAGTAGGGGTTGGCCGGCAGCGGCACGTGCAGCACGGCGCAGGCGCGCTCTACTATGCGCCTGAAGCCGAAGGGGCGGCCCTGCCCGTCGGTAATAAGCCCCGTGAGATACACCACGTGCGACAGGTCCATAAGGTCGGTCACAGTCTCCATCCAGTAGATATTTTCCGCGGGCGAACGCCCCAGCAGCTCGGCGAACTGCGCCGCGAGCCTCTCCTTTGCGCGCTGCCTCTGCTCGCGCGTAAGCGTCTGCGAATACTCCGTTGCGCGCATCACGCACGCGTCCTTTTCCATTTCCATTGTCATTTCCTGAAATTGTTAGGTTAATTGAAAAACTTGTTACTTGTCACTCGTTTACTTGTCACTCGTCAACTTGTCCCTTGTCCCTCGTCAACTTGTCCCTCGTCCCTCGTCAACTTGTCCCTCGTCCCTTGTCAACTTGTCCCCTTGTCCCTCGTCAACTTGTCCCTCGTCCCTCGTCAACTCGTCACTTGTCAACTTGAAAACAACCGGCTGCAAAATTACACGCATTCCGTGCACAATAAGTTCACAACACTATATACTTTCATCCCGTTTTGCTAAAAAACGTGAACGGCAAAAACCGCCGGAAACGGGATGGGGAATTAAAAATTAAAAATTAAAAATTAAACTGCGACGCTGGCATCAGTCTGCAAACCAATATCATTTAACACAAATCATGTGCAAACAAAGCAGCCAGACTGCCTGATTTTTCATTGTTAATTTTTCATTGTTAATTGTTAATTTCTTAACATGCTGTAACCCAGCGCGTTACCGTATGCCGCCTTTTACACCGCGAAAAGCCGCCTTCCGCACTCCAAAACACGGCCTACGGCAGGGCAGGGGACGGCCTCCTGCAGCGCAGTCCGCAACACGTTGGCGCACAGCAAGTTGCAGATTGTCAAGCGTTCCACTCCTGCAATGTACTGCGTCGAGGCTTTGACGGCACCCGTTTTCGCCGTACCTTTGCCGGTGAAAGATGCGCATCAAGCAAACAACAAACAATTTTCAATTAACAGACAAACTTAAAAACTTAAACATCATGGCAGTATTTTACAAGCTTTATCAGGACAACAGGAAAACATCAAGCAACCAAGGCAAGTGGTACGCACGCGCCGTACACACCGGAACGGTGGACATCGACGACCTCGCCGAAGAAATGCAGGCCAACTGCACCGTGAAGCGCGCCGACATAGTAGCCGTGCTCAGCGAACTCGTGGAAACGATGCAGAAGCACCTGCAAATGTCGCACCGCGTCAAGCTGAACCGCCTCGGCACATTCAAAATCGGCATGTCCACACGCCCGGCCGATACGATAGAGGAGTTCACCGCCGGACAGAACGTCAAGTCGGTGCACGTACTCTTCCAGCCCGAGACGAAAATCGAGAAGGACAAGACACGCGTCCGCGCACTGCTCACCGGCTGCAAAGTCACCGAACTGCCAAAGAACGCCATAGGCGTGGCACTCGACGACGCGGAGGAAACAGCGTGAGAGGAAGGTGAGAAGGTGAGAAGGTGAGAAAAGGTAAAAAGGTAAAAAGGTAAAAAGTAAAAAGGTGAGAAAGTGAGAAAGTGAAAGGATAGCAAGGCAAAGTATGAAAAGGTGAGAGCGGCAGGGTAGGGCAGACGCCGCCCTGCCTCCGCTCAACCCAACAACTCACAGCCCACCCAACAATTCCCACTTCACCCAACAATTCCCAGTCCCTCTCACAATCCCAGTCCTCCCAGCTCTCCCAGCCCTCCCCCAAAAACCAAAAAACAAAAAACAAAAAACAAAAAAACCAAAACCAATGAGCGACAAAGGAAAACAAACAGCATCGATAATCCTGAAAATCATCGCAGCCATAGCCACCGCCATCCTCGGCGTGTTCGGCGTAAGCGCTGCAATCTGAGAAAGGTGAAAAGGTAGAAAGGTGAAAGGGTGAGGAGGTGATACAAGCGTTTTTGCGCAAAATCATCACTTTCTCACCTTTTTACTTTTTCACCCTTTTACTTTTTTACTTTTTCTTTTGATTATCCGGCAAATAATCCTATCTTTGCAGCAACCGCCGTCGGCATGGCGTTGCAGCGCGGTTATTTCGTGGGTAAATATTAGCGTTAGCTATTATTCTTGTTCTGTTTGGTGAAACTTAGGAACTTTCAATGAGAATAGACATGGATAAGTAGTTTACGCCTACGTATAGCGTGGGCGCATCTGCCATCTATCAACTACTAAGGGTATCCTAAGACCTCACTAACAGATAGACGAAAGATGCTCTTACGCTTCTTTTGTGTCCGTAAGAATAAGGCTCTTGCACGTTTTCCACTGCAAAAAAGATTTACTAACTTAAAATAATAATATCATAATGCCCTTAAAACAATTCTTTCAACTTTATAAAAAGTATATATTTGCAATTGGAATAATCATATTGATTTTATGTTGCATTTATACCTTTTCGCTATCATCAGACAAAAGACTTAAAAGTGAATACAATAAGATTTTATTAGATTTACAAGGGTCTGACAACTCTGATAAAGACAGTCTGACAGCTTGCAAGAAAATGCTTGAATTGGCAGAGAAAGACTATACTCCGGCTCAACGTTTTGTCGGAGAATATTATAAAAATAATGGTAACTTTGCTCAATTTGAGTATTGGCTAACAAAGGCAGCCGAGCAAGGCGATACAATAGCTACCTTTAATTTGGGATTATACTATGAATATGTACAAGATTTCTCAAAAGCTGTTTTTTTATATCAAAAGGCTGCAGAACAAGGATATACACTTGCACAAAATAATTTAGGAGTCTGTTACGAAAATGGTATAGGCATACAACAAGATTTTTCAAAAGCCATATATTGGTACAATAAAGCTGCAGAACAAGGAGATGAAATGGCACAAGTTAATTTAGGTAATTGCTATTATAATGGCAATGGTGTGGAACAAAATTTATCCAAAGCTTTTTATTGGTATACCAAGGCCGCAGAACAAGGATGGGCAAAAGCACAAACGATTTTAGGAAGATGTTATGAACAAGGAAAATGTGTGGCACAAGATTATAAAAAAATGATTTATTGGTACACCAAAGCTGCAGAACAAGGATGGGTAGATGCACAAACTCTTTTGGGTAATTGTTATTATTATGGCACAGGAGTTGAAAAAGATTATTCGAAAGCTGTATATTGGTACACTAAAGCTGCAAAACAAGGAGATGAAATGGCACAACACAGGTTGGGATTATGTTACTATGAAGGTAATGGTGTACAACAAAATTATTCAAAAACGATTTATTGGTATACAAAATCTGCCGAAAAAGGATGGGCACCATCACAAAATGAATTAGGTAATTTTTACTATAATGGAATAAACGTTCAAAAAGATTTTTCAAAAGCTGTTTATTGGTATTCAAAAGCTGCGGAACAAGGATTTCCAACAGCACAATATAATTTAGGAACTTGCTATTTATTTGGCACAGGGGTTTTACAAGATTATTCAAAAGCAATTTACTGGTGCACTAAAGCCGCAAATCAAGGAGATGAAAATGCAATAAACTTGTTAAATGAAATTGAAAATGTAAGATAAATGGAATTTATTTTTATAGTATAATTGTAATCCGTAACACATTTACATAAAAAACGGATTGTAAATTTGCAAAAACTAAATTACATCAACAATCCGTCCTAAACCTCTCCATACAATAACAAAGGCTTAGGACGGATTTGTTTTTCTGTTATTTTACCCTTTTACCTTTCTACCTTTTTACCTTTTTTATTATCTTTGCATCTTGGATTATTGCATACAAACAAAAACAAGATACGAAGCAATGGAATACAACTTCAACGAGATTGAGAAAAGATGGCAAAAGAGGTGGGCCGAGATGAAGACCTACCACGTGACGGAGGACACGCAGAAGCAGAAGTTCTACGTGCTCAACATGTTCCCTTACCCCTCGGGGGCGGGGCTGCACGTGGGACATCCGCTCGGCTACATCGCCTCTGACATATACGCGCGCTACAAGCGGCTGAAGGGCTTTAACGTGCTCAACCCGATGGGCTACGACGCTTACGGACTGCCGGCCGAGCAGTACGCCATACAGACGGGACAGCACCCGGCCGTGACGACGGAGCAGAACATCAACCACTACCGCGAGCAGCTGGACAAAATCGGCTTCTCGTTCGACTGGGACAGGGAGGTGCGCACGTGCGACCCGAAGTATTATCACTGGACGCAGTGGGCGTTCATCAGGATGTTCAACTCCTACTACGACAACGCGCAGCAGAAGGCCAGGCCGATAGAGGAGCTTGAGAAGCGCCTCGCGGAGCACGGCACCGAGGGCTTGGACGCGGCCTGCTCGGAAGAGCTGAAGCTGACGGCTGCGGAGTGGAACGCCATGACGGAGAAGCAACGGCGCCACACGCTGATGAACTGGCGGCTGGCTTACCTCGGCGAAACGATGGTCAACTGGTGCGCCGGACTGGGCACGGTGCTGGCCAACGACGAGGTGGTTGACGGCCTGAGCGTGCGCGGCGGCTATCCCGTGGTGCAGAAGAAGATGATGCAGTGGTGCCTCCGCGTCAGCGCTTACGCACAGCGGCTGCTCGACGGACTGGACACCGTGGACTGGACCGAGTCGCTAAAGGAAACGCAGCGCAACTGGATAGGACGCTCGGAAGGAACGGAGATAGAGTTCAAGATAGCCCCCCACAAACTCCCCCGAGGGGGAGCTTCCGACACCAACGAAGCAAACCAAAGCTCCCCCTCGGGGGAGTGTGAGGGGGGCTGTCCCTCCACGGGTAAAGCCGATGGGGCTTTCACCATCTTCACCACCCGTGCCGACACCATTTTCGGCGTAACGTTCATGGTGCTTGCGCCGGAAAGCGAGCTTGTGCCTAAAGTCACCACGCCTGAACAGAAGGCCGAGGTGGACGCCTACCTCGAAAGGACGAAGAAGCGCACAGAGCGCGAGCGCATCAGCGACAGAAGCGTCAGCGGCGTATTCTCGGGCAGCTACGCCGTAAATCCGTTCACGGGCGAGGACATTCCGATCTGGATTTCAGACTACGTGCTGGCCGGTTACGGCACCGGAGCCATCATGGCCGTGCCTGCGCACGACTCGCGCGACTACGCTTTCGCCAAGCATTTCGGACTGGAGATACGTCCGCTCATCGAGGGCTGCGACGTGAGCGAGGAGAGCTTCGACGCCAAGGAAGGCACGGTTTGCAACTCGCCACGCAAGGAACTGATTGAGAATGGAAAATTGGGAATGGAAAATTATGATTACTCCGACGGCAAACAAAGCAACGAAGGTAATCACAATTCTCAATTATCACCTCTCAAATCTCCATTGATATTAAACGGATTAAGCGTCAAGGAAGCCATTGCCGCTACAAAGAAATACGTCAAGGAGCACAACCTCGGCCGCGTGAAGGTGAACTACCGTCTGCGCGACGCCATCTTCTCGCGCCAGCGTTACTGGGGCGAGCCGTTCCCGGTGTACTACAAGGACGGCGAGCCTTACATGCTGCCGGAGGACTGCCTGCCGCTGGAACTGCCCGAGATAGACCAGTACAAGCCTACGGAGACGGGCGAACCGCCGTTAGGACACGCAAAGAAGTGGGCTTGGGACACGGCGAACCGCCGCGTCGTTGACAAATCGCTGGTTGACAACGTTACCGTATTCCCGCTCGAACTGAACACGATGCCGGGCTTCGCCGGTTCGTCGGCTTACTATTTAAGGTACATGGACCCGGCCAACGACCGTGCCCTCGTAAGCCCCGAGGCCGACCGGTACTGGCGCAACGTCGACCTGTACGTGGGCGGAACGGAGCACGCCACGGGCCACCTGATATACTCCCGCTACTGGAACAAGTTTTTGCACGACATCGGAGTGTCGTGCGAGGAGGAGCCGTTCAAGAAGCTCGTCAACCAAGGCATGATACAGGGACGAAGCAACTTCGTGTACCGCGTGAACCAACAGCCCCTCGAGGGAGAATGCCGGAATGGCGACGAAGGCAACCAGTCATCCCCCCTCGGGGGGATTGAGGGGGGGCTATTCGTCTCCTTCGGCCTTAAAGACAAGTACGACACAACGCCGATACACGTCGATGTGAACATAGTACACGGCGACGTGCTCGACATCGACGCCTTCAAGGCATGGCGGCCGGAGTACGGGAACGCCGAGTTCATCATGGAAGACGGCAAGTACGTGTGCGGCTGGGCCATCGAGAAGATGTCGAAGTCGATGTACAACGTCGTCAACCCCGACATGATTGTAGAGAAGTACGGCGCCGACACGCTGCGCCTGTACGAGATGTTCCTCGGCCCGGTGGAGCAGAGCAAGCCGTGGGACACCAACGGAATAGACGGCTGCCACCGCTTCCTAAAGAAGTTCTGGAGCCTTTACTGCGACAAGGACGGCATGAAGGAGCTGGCCGGCGGCGAGGCAACGGCTGAGGAGCTGAAGAGCGTACACAAGCTGATAAAGAAGGTAACGCAGGACATCGAGGCGTTCAGCTACAACACGTCGGTGGCCGCCTTCATGATATGCGTCAACGAACTGTCGCAGATGAAGTGCCGCAACCGCGCGCTGCTGACCGACCTCGTGGTGCTGATCGCCCCCTTCGCGCCGCACATCGCCGAGGAGCTGTGGCACGCATTGGGCAACGACACTACCGTGTTCGACGCCGCATGGCCCGAGTACAACGAGAAATTCCTCGTCGAGTCGACCGTCAGCCTGACCGTATCGTTCAACGGCAAGGCCCGCTTCCAGATGCAGTTCGCCGCCGACGCCGACAACAAGACCATCGAGGACACCGTCCTTGACGACGACCGCTCGAAGAAATACATCGGCGAGAAGAACGTCGTGAAGGTAATCATTGTGCCCAAGAAGATTGTGAATATAGTAATCAAATAGTCAACAAGTTGACGAGGGACAAGTTGACGAGGGACAAGTTGACGAGGGACAAGTTGACGAGGGACAAGTCAACGAGGGACAAGTCAACGAGGGACAAGTCAACGAGGGACAAGTCAACAAGGGACAAGTCAACAAGGAACAAGTCAACTCGTCTCTCGTCCCTCGTCCCTTGTCAACTAAAAAACAAAATACCATGATACACCAAGCAGTGAAAAACGAGCTGAAGGACTACCTCAACATAACGCTCGGCCTGATGCTCTACACGTTCGGCTTCACAGTGTTCCTGCTGCCATACGAAATCGTGACAGGCGGCATAGCCGGAATAGGAGCCGTAGTGTTCTACGCCACGGCGTTCCCCGTGCAGTACACGTTCTTCATCATCAACGCCGTGCTCATAGTGGCCGCGCTGAAGATACTCGGCTGGCGCTTCCTGATGAAGACAATCTACGCCACGTTCATGCTCACGTTCCTGCTTGAAGTGGCGCAGGACGTGGTTGTGCAGCCCGACGGCACGTTCTACAAGCTGCTTGGCGACGGCAACGACTTCATGTCGCTCGTCATCGGCTGTATGATGACAGGCACGGCGCTGGCCGTAGTCTTCCTCAACAACGGCTCGACGGGCGGCACCGACATCATAGCCGCCGCCGTGAACAAATACCGCAACATATCGCTGGGCCGCGTGATACTGGCCATCGACGTGTGCATAATCGGCAGCTGTCTGTTCATCGACACGTTCGGCCCCATAGAACTGCGGTTGCAGAAAGTGGTGTTCGGCTTCTGCACGATGTTCATCGAGTGCTCGATGCTCGACTACGTGATGAACCTCCAGCGGCAGTCGGTACAGTTCTTCATCTTCTCCAAGAAATACCAGGAGATAGCCAACGCCATAGCCAAGACCACCGACCACAGCCTGACGATACTCGACGGCCATGGATGGTACAGCGGCAAGCCTACCAAAGTGGTGTGCCTGCTGGCGAAGCGGCGCGAGAGCGTTACGATATTCCGGCTGATAAAGTCGATAGACCCCAACGCGTTCGTCAGCCAAAGCTCCGTAATCGGCGTCTACGGCGAAGGCTTCGACCAGATAAAAGTGCGAGTGCCGAAGAAGAAAAATTAAAATTCATAGGACCTATAAGCCCTATAAGTCCCATAAGCCCTATAAAAAGCCCAAACCCCGCCAGGCCAATAATTATGAATTGTGAATTATGAATTGTGAATTAAAGATAGTTTTCGCCACGAACAACGCCCACAAGCTGGCCGAGATACGCGAGATGCTCGACGGCAGCGGCATAGAAGTGCTCTCGCTCGCCGACATCGGCTGCCACGACGACATACCCGAGACAGCCCCCACCATAGAAGGCAACGCCATGCAGAAAGCCGAATACATATACAACAAGTACGGACTAAGCTGCTTCGCCGACGACACCGGACTCGAAGTGCGCGCCCTCGGCGGCGCACCCGGAGTGCTCTCGGCACGCTACGCCGGCGGCCAAGGACACGACAGCGAAGCCAACATGGCCAAACTGCTTGACGAAATGCGGCCTTTCACCGACCGGAAGGCACGCTTCCGCACGGTAATATGCCTCATCCTTGCAAACGCCTCTGAGCCAGTGACTTTCGAAGGCGTGGTGAACGGCGAGATAACCACCGAAAAGCAGGGCACCGCCGGCTTCGGCTACGACCCCCTGTTCCGCCCCGACGGATACGACGGAACCTTCGCCCAGCTCGGCCACGAGGTGAAAAACAAGATTTCACACCGCGCCCTGGCCGTAAGGAAACTCGTGGAATACCTTAGAAAGGTAAAAAAGTAAAAAGGTGAAAAGGTAAAAATAAAAAGGTGAAAAGGTAAAAAAATAAAATTAAAAGGGTAAAAGGGTAAAAAAGTAAAAGGGTGAAAAAGAAAGGTAAGGAAGTGGAAAGGAAGATTAAGAAAACAGTTCTTTGCACGCTGCTGGCTACGGCCATGATGGCGGCAAGCAACGGAGCCTCGGCGCAAAACACAGGCAGATGGACGCTGTACACCAGCTACAACGACATAACCGAAATAGAGCCGGCAGGCGGAAACGTCTTCGTGCTGGCATCGGAAAACGTCTACTCGTACAACGCCGGCGACGCCTCGATAACCACATACGACAAGGCCGGCACGCTATCCGACGCCGGAATAACCCACATAGCATGGGCATCGCAGGCGCGGCGGCTCATCATAACTTACGAAAACTCGAACATAGACCTGCTCGCCGCCGACGGCGCAACGCTCAACGTGCCCGACCTCTACCTCTACGAAACCACCCAGGACAAGACTATCAACAGCATATACACCTACAACCAGTACGCCTACATAGCGACAGGCTTCGGCATCGTAAGGCTCAACACGCAGGACGGCACGATGGAAGAGAGCTACCGGCTGGGCTTCGCCGTCGACTACTGCTACATAGACGGCAACCGGATATACGCCGCCTCGCGCACCGACGGCACATACTCCGCCGACATGGACAGCAACCTGCTCGACCCCGCAAGCTGGACAAGGACGGGCGGCTACACCGAAAGGAACGTTGACCGCACAAACGTACACGACCCCTCGACCGGCTACTGGTGGACAACCACCGACGACGGCCGCCTGACCTACTACACCGTCGACGCCGAAGGCAACCGCACATACATGACCGAAGGCGTAGCCCCCGACGGCCCATCGTCAAACAACTTCTACCGCCTCTACATGCACGACGGCACGCTCTACGGCGTAGGCGGACTCTGGTGGCAGAACGCCGACGCGGGCCGCCCGTTCGAGGTGCACGTGTGGGACGGCGACGCATGGACTGAATTCGAGCAGCCAACAGAACAACAGACAGGCCACCAAAACATCGACGCCCTCTGCATGGACTTCGACCCCACGACCGAAGGGCACGTAATGGTGGGCGCAAAGAGCGGCATGTACGAGTTCCAGGACGGCAAGTTCACCAACCACTACAATTACGACAACAGCGAACTCGTGTCAGCCAACGACCCCCCGACGATAAACTACACCATCGTAACTTCGCTGAAATATGAAGACACAGGCGACCTGTGGGTGCTCAACGCACACTGCGTGAACAGCATCAAGAAGCTGCACGCCGACGGCACGTGGACGGTTTACGAGCATCCGGAGTTCAACAACATAACCGCTTTCGACCTACAAAAGCTCTTCTTAAGTCCTACCAATAACAGGATGTGGTTCATTAACAGCAGGTTGGTAGACACACACCTATACTCATACGACCCTGCAACTGACGACCTCATGACCTACGGCCCGACATTCAACAACCAAAACGGCACAAGCTATACGCAGACAAAACTGTACTGCACCACCGAAGACCGCGACGGAAACGTATGGATAGGCTCAAGCAACGGGCCGTTTTACCTCACACCCGAAGCCATAAGCAGCGGCTCGACGGTGTTCACGCAGTACGTAGTGCCGCGAAACGACGGTACGAACCTCGGCGACTACCTGCTCGGCAACATCTCCATAACGGCCATCGCCATTGACGGCGGCAACCGAAAGTGGTTCGGCACTGACGGCAACGGCGTTTTCCTTATCAGCGACGACAACAACACACAGGTGCAGCACTTCACCACAGAAAACTCGCCGCTGCCTTCCGACGCTATAATGGACATACTTGTCGACGGCTCGACGGGGCGCGTCTATTTCGCCACCGACAAAGGGCTGTGCTCCTACCAGTCCGACGCTACCGAGCCGTCAACATCAATGACCAAGGACAACGTCTACGCATACCCCAACCCAGTGCGCCCTGACTACACCGGGCCGATAACCGTCGTAGGACTGACTTACGACGCCGAGGTGAAAATAACCACGGCAAACGGCACGCTCGTGGCCGAAGGACGCTCAACGGGCGGCACCTTCACCTGGGACGGATGCGACTCCGAGGGCCGCCGCGTGGCCTCCGGCGTGTACATGGTCCACACGTCTACATCGTCAGGCGGAAAAGGCACCGTGTGCAAAATAGCCATAGTAAACTAAGCGGCATGGCAGACAACGTGAAACGTCTTGAATGGGTTGACATGGCAAGAGGCATCTGCATGCTTGCCATATACCTGTTCCACACGGAGATTTACTACACGGGCGACGCCGTCATACATCCCAGGCTTTACGTCGAAAACGCCCTGTCGTGCTTCTTCTTCATATCCGGCTACCTTTTCTACAAGAAAGGCACGGAGTTCAGCTTCAGTCGCAAAGTCAGGTCGGTGGTAAGGCATATCGTAGTGCCTTACTTCATATTCGCCACAGTAATGGCCTTTCCAAAAGCTTTCGTACACGGCACAGGCGAGTCGGCCGCTGAAATACTGCTCGGCGTTCTGGCCGGACAAGCGTCATGGTTCATCACGGCTCTTGCCGTAGCCGAGATAATGTTCGCCGCCATGTTGTCGCTGCCTGAAAAATACCATGCCGCAATCATGCCGGCATGCGCCGCATGTTACGCGGTTTCATTCTGCCTCCCGGATGAGACGGCAAGCATCTGGAACTTCAACACCGCCCTGATGAGCCTTGCCTTTATATACCTCGGCTTCGCTTATCATGCCCACGAAGAGCGGATAAACAAATACAACCGCTGGCTGCTGCTCCCTATTTTACCACCCTTATTGGCATTGAAATGGTACGAGCATGCCAACGGCCTTACGGTGAACTACAACCCGGCAACCTGCACGTCGCCGGTGATATTCCTTGCCGACAACCTGCTTTCAGCACTGCTCATCATAACTTTTTCAAAATACTTCAACAGGCTGCGCTTCATAAAATTCGTCGGACGCAACAGCCTTATATGGTATTTCCTCGCCGGGGCATCCCCGCTGTTTACCGGCATGACCTTCAGGTACGCCGGCCTTGGATACACTGGCTGCTACCCCATGGTGTTCGCCGCCATGACCGTGGCGTGCTGCATGTCTGCGGCGGCTACGGCGCTCATTATGAGATACATGCCCTTCGTGGTTGGAAAAAGCCGCAAAACGGCGCGAAAAACAAGGCAAACAACAACGTAAAAGGCCGCATTCCGCAAGCCGGTTGGCGGTATAACGCAGAATAACAAAATCAAAGCCGCATTTCAATTGGAAAAACATGATTTCAGTCTGCATGGCAACATACAACGGCGCGGAGTACATCCGCCAGCAGCTGCGCTCCATAACGGCGCAGCTGGGTGAGGCTGACGAAGTGATAGTGTCTGACGACGGCTCGACCGACTCCACCCTCGCCATAATAGAAAGCATTGGCGACAGCAGGATAAAAACAATCGAAGGGCCGCGCCGCCACTCGCCCGTATGGAACTTCGAGAACGCCCTGCGCCACTCCAAGGGCGACTACATATTCCTTGCCGACCAGGACGACGTGTGGAAACCCGACAAGGTAAGCACAATGATGGAATGGCTGAAGCGGTATGACTGCGTTGTGAGCGACGCCGAGATGGCCGACAGCGGTCTGAACACCATCAGGCAGTCATACTACGGCATGCACGGCACGCGTCCCGGGAGACTGTACAACCTGCTCGTGAAAAACGGCTACATGGGCTGTTGCATGGCCTTCACAAGGCGCGTACTCGACGCTTCGCTGCCGTTCCCCAAGGACACCCCGATGCACGACCTGTGGATAGGCAACGTGGCGGCGTTCAGGTTCAGCGTGAAGTTCATCGGCGACAGGCTCGTAACCTACCGGTGCCACGACGGCAACGCCTCGTTCACCGCAACAGGCAAAAGCGGCAACTCCACGCTCAGGAAAATAGCCATCAGACTGACAACAGTAAAAAATTTACTCTTTTCAGTTGACAAGCAGACGAGTGACAAGTAGACGAGGAACGAGATACAAGTGACAAGCAGACAAGCAAATTGTATTCCTGTAATTGACAACGACAAGATGAAGATAAACTACGTCATAGAAGACTTTTCGGTGTTCGGCGGCATAGAGCGCATCGTTTCGCAGAAGGCCAACATACTCGCAACGCAATACGGCTACGACGTAACCATAATCTCGGTTTACAAGGACGACCGCCCCGTGCGCTACCCGCTCGACAAAAGCATAAGGATAATACGCCTCGACGTGCCTTGGACGGAGAAAACCGCCAACAAGGCCGTCCTCACCATGCGCAGGATTACGACACTCGTAAAAGCCGTATCAAGGCTTAACAAAGCCGTAAAAGAAACAAAACCCGACATTATTTTTTTCGCAACGACACTAAGCGCGCTGCTTCTGCCATTCTGCCGGACTAACGCCAAAAAGGTGTTCGAGGCGCACACGGCGCGCAAATTCACACCGTACAACCGTCTGTTCACACTCACCGAACGCCGCGCCGACGCCGTAATATGCCTCACGCAGGACGACTCCGGCGAATACAAGACGGCCAGAAGGGTGGAGGTGATACCCAACTTCATTGACAACCCTCAACGTCACGCCGGCGATTATGCAGTAAAACGAGCCGTGGCCGTTGGCCGCCTTGTGCCTGAAAAGGGCTTCGACAGGCTGATACGCTGCTGGAAAGCTGCCGTTGGAAAGCATCCCGGCTGGCAACTTGACATATACGGCGAAGGCCCGACGCGCGAAAAACTGCAAGGACAAATAAATTCACTTGGTTTGGAAAACAGCGTCAACCTGCGCGGCATATGCGGCAACATGACCGAACGGTACGCCGACTACAGCCTGCACCTGATGACGTCCCACTACGAAGGGCTGGGTATAGTACTTATCGAGGCGCAATCGGTGGGGCTGCCATCGGTGACGTTCGACTATGAATATGGCGCACGCGACATCGTAGCCGACGGCGTTACCGGCATAATTGTGCCACAGGACGACGAACAGGCGTTCACTGCGGCGATACAAAAAATGATGTACAGCGAGGAGTTGAGAAGAAAATATGGCACGGAAGCCGTGAAAGCGGCCGGCAAGTTCTCACGCGCCGAAGTGATGGAACGCTGGAACAGCCTTATCAACAGCTTTCAATGACTGGCGCATTCATAATCCTTAAAATGTTGAAAAATTGATAATTACCGGCAGTGAAAAACATAAAAACAGGCAAATTATCGGCAATGAAAACGATTAAAACCGGCGGATTATCGGCAGTAAGGATTTATTTATTATCTTTACACCCATGAAGCTAAGCATCATCGTACCTGTATATAATGTCGAGAAAACGCTGCGGCGCTGTGTCGACAGCATCACAAGTCAGGACTTCCGCAACTTCGAGCTGCTTTTAGTAGACGACGGCTCGACTGACAACAGCGGCCTTTTAGCCGACGAAATGGCGCAAAACGACGCGCGTTTGACCGTATTCCACAAGTCGAATGGCGGCCTTTCAGACGCGCGCAACTACGGCCTTGACCGCGCCGAAGGCGAATACATCACTTTCGTTGACAGCGACGACGAGCTTGCGCCCGGCACGCTTGGAAAACTTATCATCATACTTGACGCGCACAAGGATTACGACATACTGGAATATCCTGTGCTTGAGAACCCCGGACGCGACAACGAACACCTGTTCAACCCCGGCATAAACGAATATGCCGATGCCCCCGACTGGCTCTCCGAGCAAGGGCTTACGCACTGCTGGGCATGCAACAAGATATATAAACGCTGGGTGTTCAACAGCATAAGGTTTCCATTCGGCCGCAAATATGAAGACATGCTCACTATGGGCAGCATAATAAAGAAAAGGCCGTTTATAGCAACTACTGACAAAGGCATGTACATATACCACTGGAACGGCGACAGCATAACGGCCAAAGAACGCCAGAAAGGACTTCAAACTCTCCTTGAGACGCAGATTGAAGTGGTAAAAGGTCTCGGCATAGACACGCGCTACAGGCGCTGGCACAGGCTCTATATGGACATGTTTACCATACCACTGCACGCCTACCGCTC